>JAANMU010000524.1_pt1 | contig 45605 bp, 42 predicted proteins | sample 7279701 | NCBI WGS metagenome assembly JAANMU01 (sample SAMN14094539, study PRJNA606508) | bioreactor metagenome | isolation source: A lab-scale SPAN reactor treating ammonium-rich wastewater day 57 | place: Ireland: Galway | collected 2017-03-13
GGTCGAACCCTCACGGTGTTGCCACCGACAGATTTTAAGTCTGTTGCGTCTGCCGATTCCGCCATCGCCCCGGCGTGCTGCGCGATTATTTTACCTTATTTTGAAATGCTATCCAGCCTCGACGCATTATCGCGGTTGAGGAGATAACTGTTTCGCCAGTTTGTGAAGGCAATGGGCAGGTATAAAAGAATCATTGTTACCACGCCAATCAATTCCATGTAAAGAATGTACAGGGGCCAATCGGGGAGCAAATCCAGCAGGCTGGCGGTGGGCGGTTTGTGATTGATCATCAGGTAGTTGCTTCCGATGGCGTCGTTGATGAAATAGACGATCAGCGCATACAGGTTCATCCATACCGCCACGCGGATCATGGACTTCCACGTCGGGCGAAATCCCTCGACGACGGTCATGTAGATCGCCGAGGTGATGATCAATCCGTGCGAAGTGAAGGTCTGGAAGAATCGAAAATGGGGAAAGCCGTAGATACCCAAATCGGGCGTGGCTAATGCCTGGATCGCGCCGCCGATCCCCATGAAGTACATGAATTCGTAGATCCTATAGTTCTTTGTCACGAGCATCAGCGCGCCCGTCCACACGAGCAGACTGCACAGGTGCAGCGGCAGCATGGTCTGGATCGTCCATTTGCCGACCGCGTAATTCCACGCGTGCCAGGCGATCTCGTTGCCCCACAGGATCAAAGCCAGCGTCCAGCGCACCCGGCTCCTTGTCCGTTCGTCCGCGCCCTTGAAGCGGAGCAGGGACAGATTGAGCAGGAACAAAAACGCGAGCGCACCGATGTGCGCCGCGCCCAGAAACTCGAACGCGGGACCGGGATAATCGCCTGCGAAGAACTTTTCCATGAGAGAGTTCCTTCGAGAGTGTATTGTATCGTCTATTCGGGTTGGGGATAAGGTCCGGCTCATGGGGTACAATCCAGCCGTTCGTCTGGAAACCCTTTCCGCCTTCGCGAAAAAAGATCAACCCCATCACGGATAAATCAACGAAACAAAGGTGAAGCCGCCATGCGCCCGAAATCGGACATCCGCCTGCTCTTTGCCACACGCATCATCCGCATGTTTTGTTACGGATTCCTCGCGGTGATCCTCGTCCTTTACCTCACCGAAGCGGGGCTTTCCGAAAGACAGGTCGGCGTGTTGTTTACGCTCACCCTCATCGGCGACGCGGGCATCTCCCTGTGGCTTACCACTCACGCGGACAGTTTTGGGCGCAAACGCACCCTGCTCATCGGGGCTTTGCTCATGTTGGGCGCGGGGATCGTTTTCGTCCTGACGAGGAACCTCGTCCTGCTTACAGCCGCGGCGATCATTGGCGTCATCAGCCCGAACGACAAGGAGATCGGACCTTTCCTTGCCGTGGAGCAGGCAGGACTGACCCAACTTGTTTCGGATCAATCGCGCACGAAACTCTTCGCGTGGTACAACCTGGGCGGCTCGTTTTCGTCCGCGTTGGGCGCGCTGGGAAGCGGATGGCTGGCGCAGGCGCTTCGATCCAACGGCTGGACCGCGCTCGAGTCGTATCGCCTCATCCTCGCGGGATATGCGCTGGGCGGTCTGATTCTGACGGTCATGTTTCTGGGCGTTTCGCGCGCAGTCGAGATCGCGCAGCCGCAAATACGACGGAAGAGGGTGTTGGGATTGCATCGCTCGCGTAACGTCGTGCTGAAGTTGAGCGCGTTGTTTTCCCTCGATGCGTTCGCGGGCGGATTGATCGTGCAGAGCATGATGGCGTACTGGTTCCACGTCAAATTCGGCGTGGATACGGGCCTCCTCGGGAGCGTCTTCTTCGGCGCGAACATCCTGGCGGGTATCTCAGCCTTGCTGGCGGTCAAACTTGCAGAACGCATCGGGCTCGTCAACACGATGGTCTTCACGCACATCCCATCCAACATCCTGTTGATCCTCGTTCCGTTGATGCCGACCCTGCCGCTCGCCATCGGAGTCCTTCTCCTGCGCTTCAGCATCTCCCAAATGGACGTGCCGACGCGTCAATCCTACACCGTAGCGGTCGTTGATCCCGATGAACGTTCCGCCGCTTCGGGCGTCACCGCCATCGCCCGTTCGGTGGGCGCCGCGCTTTCCCCCTCGTTGACGGGATTGTTTTTCAGCCTCCCTGCCCTGTTCAGCGCGCCCTTTTTCCTTTCGGGCGGGCTGAAAATCGTCTACGACCTTTTGCTGTTTAGGGAGTTTCGCTCCATCAAACCGCCCGAGGAAACGTGACCGTCGCCCGATTCCTGCCTCAGCGCGCGGCAAGGAAATGATACAGGGGCTTCAAACGGTTATACAGTTTCCTGTACACCCCATAATACAACTCATCGTATCTTGCGTGCGTTTTCGCATCCGGTTCGAAGGTGTCGCGGAGGCGCGTCATCTCGCGGATGGCGGAGGGGAAATCGGGATGAATGCCCGCGCCGACCGCCGCGTCCATTGCCGCGCCCAGACCCGACGCTTCGTACACGTGCGGACGTGAGGCGGGCAAGCCAAAAACATCCGCGGTCAATTGCAGCGCGGCGTCGGATTGACTGCCTCCGCCTGCGACGCGCAATTCCGTGATGCGGACGCCGCTTCGTTTTTCGGTCCGTTCCGCGCCTTCGCGCAAGGCGTACGCGAGACCTTCCAGGATGGCGCGATACAAATGCGCCCGCGTGTGTACGTCGCTGAAGCCGATCACTGCGCCGCGCGCTTCGGGACCGGGGAAACGCAACCCCGGCGACCAGTATGGCTGCAAGACCAATCCATCCGAGCCGGGCGGGACGGAGCGGATCAACTCATCGAAGAGGGCTTCGGGTTCGACGCCGCGCTCGTCGGCGAGTCGTTGTTCGCGCAGACCGAATTGATGTTTGAACCAACTCACCATCCAATAGCCGCGATAGATCTGGATCTCGAAACTGTATTGCCCCGGCACAGCGGCGGGATACGGCGGCAAAAGCGGAATGACCTCGATATATTTTTTATGCGTGGTATTGATCGTTGCGGTCGTGCCGTAACTCAAACATCCGATGTGCGGTTCGAGACATCCCGCGCCGAGAACTTCCGTGGCTTTGTCTGCGGCGGCGGCGATGAGCGGGAGTCCCTGCGGGAGCCCGGTGGCGGAGGCGGCTTCAGCGGAGATCAAACCCAACGGCGACGCGGCAGGCACGAGGTCCGGCAGGAGGCGTTCATCCATCGGCACGGCAAGCCATTTCCAATCCCAGCGTTTCGCCCACGCCTGCGCTTTGTAATCGAAGGGGATATATCCGACCTGACACGCGACCGAATCCACAAATTGACCGACGAGACGATAGGTTAGGTATCCCGATAAAAAGAGATATTTATGCGTTTCGTTCCAGACCTCGGGCTGGTTCGCCCGAATCCAGTTTGCCTCCGCCTCAGCCTGGAGATACGCGACGGTTTCGGACGCGCCCGCGAGCGCGAACGCCGCGCCCCATAACCCGCCGACCGGTTTGAGACCTTCGGTACGGCGTTGATCGAGCCAGACGATGGCGGGACGAAGCGGCTTGCCGTGTTCATCCACGTTGACGACGGTGCTGCGCTGGGTGGTGAGCGCAACCGCGGCGATGGAGGATTTGTCCACGCCCTGCGCCCACAAACCGTGACAGGCTTCGCAGACCGCGCGCCAGAAGACTTCGGGATCCTGCTCGGCGAGACCTGGCGCGGTGGAGTAATACGACTCGATGGGCACGCGCTGTTTAGCGAGGAGATTCCCGCGCGGGTCGAAAAGCAGCGCGCGGACGGATTGCGTGCCGTTATCTATGGCGAGTAAATTTTCGGGCATGTTTGTTTCCTGTTTTTGAGCCATGGAGTCACGGAGACACAGAGCTTGAAAATTCTCCGTGTCTCTGTGTCTTCGTGTTTCCGTTTTCAATCGAGTCCATAAGCGCGTTTCCACAATGCGGTGTATTCGCTCTTTTCCTTCTCCCATCTTGCGTCGTCCCAGCCGAGTTCAGTTTGGATGATGGAGTGGATTCGGGGAAGCAAATCCAACCCGCCGTTCGGCGCGAGCAGACCGAGCCTCACGCGGCGCAGGAGCAGATCGTCAAGATGGATCACGCCTTCGGCGCGCGCGGCGTGACGCAGTTCCGCCCAGAGGAAGTGTGTGTTGGGGATCGATTCGCGGCAGGCGTCGTCCAAAAATATTTGTGTGGAGCCGGTACCGTAGCGCGCCAGTAATCGAAGTTGCTGCGAGGGGGGAAATCCCGTTTCAGCCAGGGCGGATTCCGCATTGGGCGGCAGAGGCGCAAGCACGGGCGTATCGGGGTCGAAGCGGACGTGACCGATATGTTTACGCACCGCCCGCAGCGCGTCGCGCGCCATGATGCGGAAGGTGGTCAACTTGCCGCCGCTGACCGTGAGCAATCCGTTCTCGTCCCAGATGGCGTGTTCGCGCGATTCCTTCGATGGGTCGGCTTTGCCCGTGTCCACGACAGGACGCAAGCCCGAATACGTGGACATCACATCGTCGAAATCGAATTCCTGCGCGGGGAAGACGAAGCGCAGCGCCTCCATCAAGTATTCCGCTTCGGACGCGCTGATGGATGGATCGGTTTGCAGGTCCGTCCTGTGATCCACATCCGTTGTGCCGAAGATGACCGCGCCCTCCCAGGGAATTGCCATCACGGGACGCCCGTCGCGCGGATGCAGGAACGAGACCGCGCGCGTGAGCGGCAAACGATGAAACGGCAGAACCAAATGACTTCCGCGCAACGGACGCAGGCGCCGCTTCTTTTGTATCTCGCCGCGCAACTCGTCCGCCCATGCGCCGGTGGCGTTGACGACGACTTTCGCGCGCGCTTCGATTTGTCTTTCCGTTTCGCCGGATGTATCGCGCAAGACCACGCCGCAGACCGCTCCGTTTTGGGTCTTCAACAGCGATTCGACGCGCGCGTAGTTCAAGGCGAAACCGCCATCGGCAACCGATTCCCGGAGCAAGCGTAAAACCAGGCGCGCGTCGTCCGCGCTGGCATCGAAGTAACGATAGCCGCCGCGCAGCGCGGGCGTGGTCAACGGCGGGCATAACTCGCGCATGTCCTCGATGTCGTACGAACGGTGCGACCATTGTCCCGCCATGATGTCGTAAACCATCAACCCTGCGCCGAAGACCCAGCCGGGCATCTTGTCGCCTTCGAGGAGGGCATACAAAAAGCCAAGCCGGTTGACGAGTCCGCGACCCTGTTTCAAAAGGTATTCGCGCTCGCGCACCGATTCCAACGTCACTTTGACCTGCGCGTTCTTCAAGTAGCGCAAACCGCCGTGCACCATCTTCGAGGAACGGCTGGAGGTTCCCGAAGCGAAGTCGTCCGCTTCGACGAGCAGGGTCTTCAATTTGGCGTGCGTCGCCTGGCGCAATATCCCCGCGCCGGTGATTCCCCCGCCGATGACGATCACATCCCAGGGTTGATCGAGTTCGCTCCAGACCTTATCGCGCCAGCCGCGAGTCCACTCCATGCGATTCTCCATATTCCAAAACCTCGGCGTAGTCTGCGCTCTCTAGCGCAAAACTGGCGTTAGAGAACGCCAATTACGCGCTTTCGTGAAGTACTGATATTGCCTTTCACCACGGAGACACCGAGACGCGGAGAATTTTAGAATCTCTGTGTCTCCGTGTCTCGGTGGTTATCCCGTAATCAACTTTCCCGGATTCATCATCCCATCCGGATCGAACGACTTCATCACCGCGCGCAAAGCGTCCATGCCGAGCGCGCCTTTTTCGGCGGGCAGGTACGGCGCGTGATCCACGCCGACGCCGTGCTGATGCGAGATCGTCCCGCCGTGTTTTTGAATCACCAAACTCGCCGCATGTTTCATATCCTGCCAGCGCGCCAGCAACGCATCGGGGTCGGCGGTCCGCCTGAAAAGATACGCGGTATACACGCTCGCGCCGTCGCGATAGACGTGCGAAAGATGCGTGAACGCCAACGCCTGTTCATCGTGTTTCGCCATCGCCTCCACGATGGACTGCGGAATCGCCGCCGACGCCTCCCGCGCCTGCGACCACGGCAGCGCGGTCTCCAACGTGTCAATCGCCACGCCGCAATCCCACAACGTATTTCGCAGGTACGGCGTAAGAAAGCGGCTCTTCTGCCACGTATGCCCGACGATGGTCCCCACCACCAGCCCGCCGTGTTTGCGGCAGATCGCAGACGCATCCCGCCGCGCCCGCCCGAACATCCTGCGCGAACCCGTCACGCCGAAGATCAGCAAACAACGCGCGTCGCCATAACCGATCATCCGCAAGCCGCGCTCCGCCGCGCCGATCCAACTCTTGCCCGAGAGGATGAGCGTCGTTTCGGTCTCGAGCGGATTGCTCAACCGCAGCATCGAAACGGGGATTTCATTTTGGACGATTTCCCGCACCGCGTCCGATCCCTGTTCCCAGGAGGGGAAGAAGACCCCGAAGAACGACTCCGCCTCCGGCAAACGCCTCACGCGGACCTGAGCCTGCGTGATGACCCCCAGCCTTCCCTCCGACCCAAGCAGCATCTCGCGCACGTCCGGTCCTGCCGCCGAAGCCGGGACAGGTTTCATCTCCAATCGCCCGCGCGGCGTCTCGGCGATTCCGCCCGCGAAGAGCTGCTCGATCCGCCCGTAGTGATAGGATTGCTGTCCGCTCGAGCGCGTGGCGATCCAGCCGCCGAGCGTGGAATATTCGAACGATTGTGGGAAATGTCCGAGGGTGTACCCGCGCGCTTTGAGTCCTTCCTCGAGTTGCGGGCCCGCGACTCCCGCCTGAAACGTCGCCAGCCGACTCGTCTCGTCGAGATCGAGCAGGCGCGTCATTTTTTCGAGCGAGAGTGTCAGCACAGGCTCGTCGTCTGAACATGGGTTGATGTGACCGACCACGCTCGTCCCGCCGCCGTAGGGTATGACCTGCGCGCCCGCGTTGCGCGCGTACTTCAACAGGTCGCGCACGTCTTCGTCCGTTATGGGGAATGCCACGCCGTCTGGAAATGTGTTCACCCGTCCATGACGCAGCTCGACCCAATCGCGCGTGGACTGTCCGCGCGCGTGGGTCAAGCGCGTTTCGGGCGACGTATCCACCAGCGGGTGCGCGGGGAGGCGGGACTCGGTCACAGCGGAGAGGGAGGCCTCTTTGGGGGAATCAGGCAGAGGGGCGAGCGAACCGAGGCGTTTCGTCAAATAATCGAGCGCAGGGGGCGGCACGGGATAATCCGTATCCACATTTCCCCATCCGTTCCAGCGTTTCATGGATTTTCTCCTTTGCCGCAAGCGTAGCAAGAAAACCCGTTACTGCCTAGTGATGTTTGTCAACGGTTCGTCTTGATTCGGCGCGCTCCGGGTTTTGCGCGTGGATCAACTGTCATTTGCCGCGGAGCCTCGTTTGCGCTAAACTGATTGTGGAATGGCATTTACAAACAGATCGTCCCGCGAGATACGCAGCATATTGTCGAGCCTCTTCCTCCTCTCGACCTCCACACTGGCGTTCGAGATCAACCTGACGCGCCTGTTCTCGGTAACGCAGTTCTATCATTTCGCCTTTATGATCGTCAGCATTGCGTTGCTGGGATTTGGTGCCAGCGGCACGGCATTGACGGTCTTCCCCGCGCTTCAAAGGGAAGAACCCAAAAAGCGATTGAGCCAGTTGTCGTTTGCGATGGGCGTCAGTATGCTGGTCGCCTACCTGCTGACCAACCGCCTGCCCTTCGACTCGTTCAGCATCGCCTGGGATCGGCGCCAGGTCTGGATCCTCATCCTGCATTACCTCGCTCTCGCCGCGCCTTTCTTCTTCAGCGGCATGGCGCTCGGGTTTTTGCTGAATGCCTTCCCCGGATCGGCTGGGACAACCTACGCGGTCAACCTGCTTGGATCGGCGGCGGGCTGTGTCATCGCGTTGATCGCCCCTCTCTATCTTGGCGGAGAGGGAATGGTAACTCTGAGCATCGCCCTCGCGTCGCTGGCGGGCATGATATGTCACTGCGAGTGGCGCTCCGCGCCGCGAAGCAGTCCCCTCATTGATAGCCGGAGATTGCTTCCCCGCTTCGCGGGTCGCAATGACATACTAAAAATTCTCGCAATCTCCACATTACTTCTCTTCTCTCTCCTCGACCTCTCCCTGCGCTTTACCGGCAACCCTTCCTTCGCTTTCCTCGACCTCCGCATCTCGCCGTATAAAAGCCTTTCGTATGCCCTGCAATATCCCGGCGCGCAGGTCGTTCATCGCGAGTGGAACGCCTTCTCGCGCGTGGATGTGGTTCGCAGTAATGCCATCCATTCCCTGCCTGGACTCAGTTACCGCTATCTCGAACCTCTCCCGTCGCTCGACGGATTACTGGTGGACGGCGACGACCTCAGCCCAATCCTCCAGTCCTCCCAATTCTCCCAATCCTCTCAATCCTCCCCCGATTCCGCCTTCGCCTCATTCCTCCCCAACTCCCTCTCGCTTCTTCTTCGTCCTCGAGCCCATACCCTCATCCTCGAACCGCGCGGCGGCTTGGACATTTTCACCGCGCTCGCGCTGGGTTCGGGTGAAGTGACGGCTGTTGAGATCAATCCGCTCATCGTCAATGTCGCGCCGATTTACGATGATCCGCGCGTGCGGGTTCACGTCGAATCGGACCGAAGTTTTCTTCGCAGGGAGGAATCGCAATATGACGTGATTATTCTTTCTCTCGCCTCCTCATTCCATCCGGTGCGCTCGGGCGCGTACACACTGGCGGAGGATTATCGTTACACGATCGAATCGTTCAGCGATGCGCTGGCGCATCTGAATCCCGATGGATTGCTGGTCGCCACGCGCTGGCTTCAAGACCCGCCCAGCGAAGACCTGCGACTCTTTGCGCTGGCGGTCACGGCTTTGGAAAATAACAATGCCGATCCACATAAGCAACTCGTCGCCTTTCGCGGCTTCAACACCGCGACGGTTCTCGTCAAGAACAGCGCGTTCACGCCGGACGAATTGACCTCCATCCGCGCCTTCCTCGCCGAGCGCGCCTTCGACCTCACCTACGCGCCGGATGTCCGCGCCGAAGAGACCAATCAATACAACATTCTGCAAGAATCGAAGTATTACCAAACCTATCTGCAACTCCTCAATTCAAATCCCCGTGAATCGTTTTATGCGGCTTACGATTACGACGTCCGCCCGCCCACCGACGACCATCCCTTCTTTGGGCATTACTTCAAATGGGCGCAGGCGCCGCAGGTCATCGCGGAGTTTGGCAGGGCGTGGCAGCCCTTCGGCGGCGCGGGATATTTCGTCGTCGTGGCATTGCTCATTCTCGCGATCCTCCTCGCCGCCGCGCTCATCCTTTTGCCCATCGCGATCACGCAGCGCGCGCCCACGCGATACACAGTACGAAATACTTTCCCTCTCCGCAACCTCCTTTACTTCGGCTTCCTCGGCTTCGCTTTCCTGCTCGTCGAAATTCCCCTGCTTCAGCGTTTCATTCTTTACCTCGGCAATCCCGCCTACGCATTCACCGCCGTTTTATTTTCTTTGCTTTTCTTCTCTGGATTGGGAAGCAGGCTGAGCGACCGAATGCCTCTGCGACTCTCCCTCGCAATTCTCCCAATTCTCGTATTTCTCACGCCTTTCCTGCTTCCCCGCTTCTTTGCCCTGACCCTGGGTCTGCCTCTGACCATCCGGCTTGGTCTGACCGTCCTCATCCTTTCGCCGCTCGGCTTTTTGATGGGCATCCCGTTTCCGGCGGGGATCCGCTCGATGAAACGGGAGCAGGTTCGTTATGTCACTGCGAGCCCGGAGGGCGAAGCAGTCTCTCCATCAAAACTGGGAGATTCCTTCCCCGCTTCGCGGGTCGCAATGACACAGCAAGGCGACAGCATCCCCTGGGTGTGGGCGGTGAACGGCGCGGCGTCCGTCATTTCAGCCATCCTCGCCGCGCTTCTGGCATTGACTTTCGGTTTCAGTTGGGTGTTGAGAATCGGCGCGTTGTGCTATGCGGGCGCGTGGCTCACGGCGCTGGCGGCTCGCCCTGATGTTCCTCGACGCCGGGACCCGTGAACGGCACGAACGCCACGCCGCCCATGTTATAGGCTTTCAAATCCCCGCCTTCCTTGACGAACTTCCACAGACTCTGATACCAGCCCGGCGGACCGATGGGAATGACGATGCGTCCGCCCTCCGCCAGTTGATCGGCAAGCGGACCGGGCAGATGATCCGGCGCGGCGGTGACGATGATGGCGTCGAAGGGCGCGTATTCCGCCCAGCCATAATAACCATCCCCTTGTTTGACCTTGACCTCGTCGTATCCCAATTCCTGTAACGCCGCCGCCGAGCGTTCCGCCAGTTCGGGGACGATCTCGATGGAATAAACCTCCACGTAGCCCAACTCCGCAAGGACAGCGGCTTGATAGCCCGATCCCGTGCCGATCTCAAGCACTTTTTCGCCGGGCTGCAATTCGAGAAGTTCGGTCATCCACGCCACGATGAACGGCTGCGAGATGGTCTGACCGTATCCGATGGGGAGCGGGTGGTTGTCGTACGCCTGATCGAGGTATCGAGCGGGGACGAACTTGTGGCGGGGAACCGTCCGCATGGCGCGCAGGACGTCCTCGTTCATAATGCCCGCGCGTTCGATATCCTTCCCGACCAACTCAAGCCGAGCCTGCGTGAAGGCATCCTCTTCCATTGACGAAGCGGCGGGTGTCGTGACGGGGATCGAAGGCGGGGCAGGTTGAACCGGAGCCTGGCGGGGTCCGCAGGCGGCTGGCAGAATGGTCAACATCGAAGCGATAATGATGCGCGCAAATCCAAACCGATACATAAGCCTGTTCGCCCTGCTTCGGATTATAAGCCGGTCGGAGCAGGATGGCTGTAAATCCTTCGACGTTCGGAGCCGCTGATTCGTCCAGCGCGCCTGACGAAACTTACCCTGCTCCGTTTGTATTGCGCGCAGGCTCGCCGGGATGTCGAATGCCGCCGATAAAGTTGGCGGTTTTTGGCAGTTCCTTATCTGGCTTTGGCAGTCCGTCAGTGATGTAATTCTGATAAGCGATCAGTGTAGTTTGGTCGAATTGGTCGAGATTCACCAAGGAGAATGCAATGTCTCGCAAATTCCTCCGCAGATTTTTGAATCTTATCTCAGGGATCGTCCTCCTTCTGACAGCCTGCGCCGCCGCGCCGTCCACGGCTCTTCCTTCGCCCATGCCTGCCACTGGATCCCTGGATCAATCCTTCGGGACGGGGGGAATCGTGATTACCGACTTCGATCACGGCAATGACTTTGGCAATACCGTCGCGCTCCAGCCGGATGGCAGGATAATCTTGGCAGGGTATGGCGGTGAGTTCAATGGTTTCGCGCTGGCGCGTTACAACAGCGACGGTTCGCTCGACACGAGTTTCGGCGCGGACGGGAAAGTGACCACCGATTTTGGCAGTTCGTATAAAGGCGGCGTTGCCGCAGTGGCGCTCCGACCGGATGGCAGGATCGTCGTAGCCGGGCAGGAGCATAACGGCAGCGATACATCCTGTACGCTCTTGCAGTTCAATTCCGACGGATCGTTCGATGAAACCTTTGGCGACAATGGAAAAGTGACTGCCGATTTCGGAAACAGCGACGACTATTGTTATTCGCTCGCTATTCAGCCCGACGGCAGGATACTCATCTCAGGGCGCAGTTTTAATGGTAACAATTTCGATTTTGTTTTAGCGCGCTTTCACAGTGACGGTTCGTTGGACGCTTCGTTCGGAGACGGAGGGAAGGTAATTGCCGACTTCGGCGATGACTGGAGCGGCGACATCGTGATCCAACCGGATGGAAGAATACTCGCGTCAGCGGGTTCCACGCTGGTACGCTTCAGCCATGAGGGAGCTCTGGAGTTGACCTTTGGACAGGGCGGCGGGAGACTCGTCCTCCAACCGGATGGAGGGATACTGGTTCTCACTGGCGGCTACGGGGTGACGCGTTATAAGGAGGATGGATCGCTGGACGAGACTTTCGGCAAGGACGGATTGGCGACAGAAGATTTCGGCGACAATGACGTCGGCGCCGCGCTTGCGCTCGATCTGGATGGCAGAATCCTGGTGGCAGGGCTACTGAGGCAAACCGCCGACAGTATGGTCTTTGCCCTGGCGCGCTACAACAAAGACGGTTCATTGGACACGACCCTGGGCGGCGATGGAATGATCACCACGTCAATTGGCGGCATCCAGGACATGGCTTCGGCTATTGCCGTTCAGTCGGACGGTAAGGTCGTCGTGGCGGGATCGAGTTTCAACGGCAGCGATATGGATTTCGCGCTGTTACGCTATGACCTCGAAGCCCCTTATGCAACACCAGCCGCGCCTCCGCCAACCTCCGCAAGCGTAGATGCGTCCACTGACCAGCCTCCAGCGGAGATCAAGTTCAGGGTGGTGGGGCAGACCGGGGGTAAGTTCGACGCGGTCGCCCTTGACGGGAATACCGCCTATCTTGGCGTCGGCGCGCGCTTCGTCACCGTTGACATCAGCGATCCGTCTTCCCCGCAACGATTGTGGCAGAGCGATGTGTTGTCCGATTTGGTTGGGGCGGTCGCTGTGCAATCCACCGCGGCTTACGTGCGTGCTGGAACTGAGTTATTGATCTACGATGTCAGCGATCCCGCTCGACCCGCGCAGATCGGGGCATTGAGCGGAGTCTCCGGTGACCTGCTCGCGACCGAAGACTTTATCTACACGTTCGCCGCAGGCATCGAGCCAACGTTGATCGCCATTGATGTCAGCGACCCGGCGCACCCTGCCAAAGCGTCACAACTCGATCTCACTGGAACAGCCGCAATGGCAGTCGGCGGAGAAATTCTCTATCTTGTCAATGGCGGGGGATCCCCGAACAACGCGGCTGCGCCGGGCGCGTTGCAATTGATCCATCGCACCCAGGTACTCAGCCAGATCGCGTTGGAGGATGCCTGGAGTTACCAGATTGCCGTCGAGAGGGATCTTGCCTTCGTTGTGGGGAATAACCAGATTCCCGGGACCAAGGATGCGCTGCTCGTATTCGACGTAAAAGATCCGGCAAACCCGCGACAAGTCACCCGTCGGGAAATGTCGGTCGGCGGGGATATCAAGGCGACCAATGGCGCGCTTTTCCTGTTGGGCAGAGCGTTTCCACATGGGGGGTGCCCCGCCGGACTCAAAATAGTTGACGTTACGGATCCAGCCTTGCCGCGGGATGCATTGAATTTCGATCCGCCGCAAAGTTGTTTCAATCGCTTCACAGTGGAGGGTGACACACTTGCCTCCACCAGTGAACGCGGCTTGGAGATTTACAACGTCAGCGACCCGGCAAACATCGCCCTCACCGGAGAATTGGCTCCTTCTGATGGATTCATCGCGGCGGGACGTGTCGCGGTGAATCAAGGAATTGCCTATCTGGTGACGACAGATGGAAGAAACCGAATGCAAAGACTTCACGTGCTGGATGTGACAAGCCCATCCCCGATCCTGTTGAGCGGCGAGGGGCTCGATCTGGGAGACCCCGAGCCTTCCATTTTCGAGGGGCTCTACGTCCGAGGGGCGAGGCTGTTCGGGATGGGATCAATTCCAATTGACATTAGCGATCCGCTCCGTCCTCACATGGCGGTGGGAGATATAGGCGTGGACAACGAAGAGGGCGTGTTCTACTGGCCCCCGCCAGTCCTGGTTGGGAGCGTGCTTTATACAGGGTTGTTGACGAATACTCCTGACGGCTTGCGAATCGGCGGCGGGATCGGCATCGTTGACGTGAGCGATCCTAATAAACCGGCGCTGGTCGGCAGGATTCCAATGGAGGGTTTCACAGTCTCCGCAATGGCTGTAACAGGTAAGCATTTGATTGCCTTTGGCGAGCCGCGTTTACGCGTCTATGACGTCAGCGACCCATTCAACCCGATCGAGATGGGCGGGCTGGATTTTCCGTCGCCTTTCGGTGAGCCGAAAATGGTCGTCCTCGGCAACACCGTTTATCTCGCTCCGCTCTACAAACGAACCGATCATACGACCCTGTATGCGGTGGACATCTCGGACCCGGCCCATCCAGTTCAGGCTGGCACGTTCGAATTGACTGACATCGAGATCGTCATCAAAATGGTTGCGGCGGGCGATACGATTTACATGATGGCATACGACAAGGGCATTCTGGCGCTGAACGTCAGCGACAGGACACAACCATATCTTTCAGGGCGTTTCCCGTTCCCGGTCAACGACTTTGCCGTTGACGGCGATCTGTTGTACCTTGCCGCCGGGGATGCAGGCTTGGTGATCGTGCAGGTCGAAAAATAGGAAATGCCGGCCCCAGGAGAATAACCGATGGAAACCACAATCAAGACAAACCGTTTGGCAATCGCCAGTTTTGTGAGCGGACTGATAGCGCTTGTACTTACTCTTGGCGTGTTGTTTATCAGACTCTCGTTCTATACGTCCCTGCAGGGGACCCTGCCGGAGCCCACCGATCCGACCCTGGCAAGGTTCGAGTTTTGGACCACCTGGGCAGGCAGGTTGGGAAGTCTCGCCATATACGCGGCGATCATAATGGGCATTCTCGCGCTCAGAGAGATCAGGAGAAAAGGCGGTACGGAGAAAGGCAGGCTGTTCGCCTGGATCGGCATTCTGATCGGCGGCGGGTGGATTCTCTTTCGGGTGTTGGTCGCCCTCTATTTCATATTGGGCATGTTGTTTTCCATGCGCTGACCCGACCGCCGGGATTTGGCGAACCAACAAGGAGTTGCCATGGACGGATGGATGGATTTTCCTCTGGGTTATTTCTCCGCCTTCTTCAGAATAATGTTCTTCGTGCCAACCCGATTTAAGGTCTGGTATTGGTCCGAGGGAGTGTTGTTGATTTCCATTCTGGTCGCGGCGCTGGGGGTGATCTTCCTGTGCGCCTGGTTGACGAAAAAATATCGCCTCGGTTTTGCCGCCGCTGTCCTGCTCACGTTCCTCGTCCTGAGCCTGACCCTCGGCTTGACGGGAATCATCATGAACATTCCGCGGCTGGATCTGAGACCGGCGATTCCTTTTCTCATCGTTGGTCTTGGATCGCCCATATTCAACATCGTCCTCGGCGTGATCGTTGCCCTGGGGGACCGATTGAGCCGCAGACATCCAAAAGGAGGCGCGCTTCTTCTATTTGGAGCGGGTATTCTCTTTGCCTATGTCTTGCTTACAACGGTCGCGGTGTTCGCCCTCAGCCTCTATAACTACTAGTGGCGCAGGTGTGCAACTCCAAAGACACTCGATTCGCTCCATCCAGCTGTTGTTACTTATAGGAGAGTGAAACATGAAAAGAAACCTTTTTCTGCTTATGCTGGTCGCAGCGCTGGCTTTGTCAGCCTGTGCTTCACCAACAGGCATCAGCCCAACTCAACTGTCCTCTTCGGATCAGGCAACGACTGTCGTCCCCGCCGCAACGATGCAAGCGCTTCCAACCAATATGCCTGAGCCAACCTGTCCCGAGCCGGTGGAAGGCACAAAACTGCTGATTAGGGAGGCGGTGGGTTACTGCCTGCTGTACCCGGAAGGCTATATCGAAATAGAGACCCATCCGACTACGGTTTGCCTCGTCCCCGAAGGTCCAACGATGGGATGTCATAATACGAATCTGATCATCGAAGTGGAAGACGCTGGCGGACGCACCGTCGGTGAGATCGCCGATGAGATCGTCGCCGATGCTCAGGCTGAGATTCCGGGCATCGAGATTCGGCGAACAAACCTATCCATGGGAGGTGAGGAGGCGGTCGTGCTGGAGGGACTGGCTGGTGTGGCTTCCTCCCGAAATGTGCTGTTGGTCCATGAAGACCGCCGTTACGAGTTGATCTTTGTGCCGTGGGACGAGCACGATGAGAACTTCGCGAAGCTCAATCTCCTCTACAACACGGTCGTCAACTCGTTCACCCTCCTTTCCATCGGACCCGTCACGGTGCAGGCGCTTCCAACTTTTACGCCCAAGCCATCGCCCACTGCCTGTCAGGTTCCAACATTCAAAGCCTCCGACGCGGGATCGGATTGCTTCAACGACTCCGGCGAACCCATCCCTTGCGCCGGACTCGATTTGCTTTCCGTTGAGGCTGGCATGGTTGCTCCTTTCGAGTCATCAAAGCCGATACCGACGGGGTTCATTCTAACTTTTGCTGAATCGCCGGAGACCGTACAGGAATTCACGCTTTACCTGTATCTCGATCTCGATGAAAACCCCGAAACCGGGCTCGATATGTCCGTGGATGGGAGCGCCCTGCCCGGCATTGACCGTCTATTCGGGATCGCCCTGCCATCGGGCGATGCGTGGACTCAGGTAGTCGCGAAAGGACCAGATGCAGAGATCATTCGGGGTCCGGAGCAGGTTGCTGTCACTCGCGTAAGGGGCGTGGTCACAGTCATGGTTGGGCGCGGTCTCCTTGTAGATAAGTCGGCTAAAGCCGCCGGACCTTCGCTCAATCTGCCAGTCGGCGGCGCGTTACCAGATGCATTTACCATGTACATCGCAACAACGCGCGGCGAAACCCTGTTTGATGTCTTCGACAACGGACAGGAAATCTTAAGTCCACAGGCAATGACCGTGCCCAAGGAGGCGCTATACCCCGTGTGTGTGGGAGGCTCGTAACGCGTTTCCGCTTCGGATCTTACAGGAGAGTGCAGTGTGAAGGAAGTTTTCTCCTGGGAGATGATCGCAGCATTGGTCGCGGCAGGGATGCAAGCCGCCCGATTGGTGCGATGGCAGGGAATAAAAAAAGATTGCTTCGAACGCTATTCGAGGCAATCTTTTCTCTGGAAGAAACGTCAGCGGCAATCCAGCGGGCCTCTGTGTTTCCTCCTGTTTTGATTACCCTGTTTGAACAGGGTGGTAACTGCGGTCCCGACGGGATTCGAACCCGCGATCTCGGCCTTGACAGGGCCGCATGTTAGGCCGCTACACCACGGGACCAGTTTTATCGAAGCGGGGCGTAGTTTATCATACGCATTAAGGCGTGTCAATACGCCCAGTCTGGATAGAGCGCGGGATCGGTGGGCGTTTGTCCGGTGGCATCGTGGACGTAAACGTAATCACCCACGTTCGCCCAGTTGAATAGCCAGTGCGCGTCGCCGACGGAAAGATTGACGCAGCCATGCGATTGGGGATAACCGAAACGCGTGCGCCAGTATGCGCCGTGCAGCGCGCGTGCCTTGTCGAAGTACATCGTCCAGGGAACGTTATCGAGATAATAAAAGTCGGTCGGGTCGCTGTTCCGCATGGTCTCGGTCTCTTTTTTCTCGTAGATCTGGAACAGGCCGGGGCGGGTCCAGAACGGTTCGAGTCCGCTGGCGATGACGGTGGCGAATACCAGTTCATTGTCCTCGTAGACCGCCAGCGTTTGCTCCGCCAGGTCAACGTCAATCCAGCGGTGCCCGGCGACTCCTTCGGGCGGCGCGGTCTTTGGAGTTGTCACAGCCAGGACGCGCGCCTCCACCCACTCGTTGGGACCGATCATGTTCCAATCCACACCGTCCGCGCGCTTCGTATCGTAGACCTGCACGATGTCAACGTATGGGTAAAGAACCTTTTCGGTGAGCGGCGTATTGTAGCCGGGCGCCCTCCTGACCGGTATGCTGTCGCTGTAGAATGGCAGCGCCCACCCAAAGGGATTGCGCGGCGCCGAGCGGAACTGCAACCCCTGGAACCGGGAATATTCCCCGATGCGCGATCCCATGCCCGGTATCCACCCGCCGGATTCGAGCAGGTAATAGACGCCGCGCCCGGTATCCACGCGGTCAATGTACGAAACGTACACGAACCCCGGCAGGTATCCCTGCCCGGCGGGATCGCCGCCGGGAGCGTTCAACACCGGTACATGCTCCTCGTCGAGGCGAAAGTAACGATATGGAAGATCGGTGAGGGATGGGTCGGGTTTATTCGCCAGCAAAGGGCGCGGAGGAAACGTCAGCCCCAGCCTTGCCATTTCCGTGATGAAAGTGGATGGTCCGAGAGGCAGGCAATCGTCCGGCGCGTCCAGATATGCGCCGGGCGCACAGACCACAGCCCCGCTTTCCGGTTCGTCCTCCTGCGCGTGCGCGCCCGGCCGGCTGGAAACGGGAACGATGAAGAGAATGACGGCGGATAGGAAAAGAAGAATCCTTTTCATGCGCGGTGTAATCTTACCAGACGGCGCGATGACGCCCGTGTTTGCAGTTCTGTTAACGCCCGGCGGGATTTGAAACGCGCTGGCTTGACACATTTTGTCCACTACGCTATATTATCCGCAATTCTTGTCAATACGATTTCAGCCAAAAGCATTGGCTGGAGCATTCATTCTGCGCAGGAGGGCTGTCTTGTCCAAATCACGAACTCAACAAATGGTTGATCGTCTCCGGGAATTGCAGGCATCTTCCCCCGACATCGAAGCGTCCGCAGTGGTAAGCGTGGACGGTTTGAGCATTGCCTCCGCTTTGCCTCAGGGCGTGGAGGAAGATCGCGTATCGGCGATGTCTGCGGCGATGTTATCCCTGGGCGAGCGCATTGCCACTGAACTGGGCAGGGGTTCGCTGGAACAGGTGTACATCAAAGGGGAAAAGGGCTACGTTGTGCTGATGTCGGTGGGCGAGGATGCGGTTCTCACCGCGTTGGCGCGTGAGCAGGCAAAATTAGGCTTGATCTTCCTGGATATGAGACGCACCGCCGAAGATCTCGCAAAACTGATCTAACTGGAGTCGAGTATGAGCCCTGTGCAAAACGCCGGTTTATATTACCCCAACAAATTTGGATTGATCATCATAAAATCCCTGGAAGAAGTGATGGGAAAGAACGGACTCAACGCCATCCTCAACCTCGCTGGCTTGAACCACTACATCGAAAACTACCCGCCCGATAACCTGGACAAGGGCTTCGACTTTGCCGAACTGTCTGCCATCGGCGTTGCGCTGGAGGAAATGTACGGTCCTCGCGGCGGGCGCGGGCTTGCGCTTCGGGCTGGACGGGCGACCTTCTCCGACGCCCTGAAGAACTTCGGCGCCCTGGCCGGCGCGGCTGACCTGGCTTTTGTCGTTCTCCCGCTTCAATCCAAACTGAGGATTGGTCTGCCGGCGTTCGCCAAGATCTTTTCCCAATTGAGCGACCAGCACAGCACCGTCGAGGAGAAGGATACGGAGTTCATCTGGACCATCCACAAATGTCCCGTATGCTGGGGGCGCGTAAACGCGGACAAGCCGGTCTGTTACATCGCCACCGGGCTGTTGCAGGAATCGCTCAAGTGGGTTTCGGGGGGCAGCGAGTTCCGCGTCAACGAATCGAAATGCGTGGCGATGGGCGACGCGGTGTGCGAATTCGTCATTCAAAAAGAACCCATGGCGTAAAGCGGGGCTGACGTGGCAGAAGCCAAACACAAGATCCTGATCGTCGAAGACGACCCCGACGTCGCGGAAATGTTGAACGCCTATTTCCGTGTCCAGGGATACGACGTGTATACCGTCAACTGGGGGGAGGACGGCGTGCGCGCCGGTCAGACCATTTCACCCGACCTCATCATTTTGGACATCCGCCTCCCCGACATTGACGGTTACGAGGTGGCGCGGCGCCTGCGCGCCGACCGACGCACCCAGGAGATTCCCATCATCTTCCTGACGGAGAAACGCGAACGCGTGGACCGCCTGCAGGGATTCGAGGTCGGCGCGGACGATTACATCACCAAGCCGTTCGACGTGCAGGAACTTCGCCTGCGCGTTCGCAATGCGCTCAGGCGCGTCAGCCAGGGGTCGTTGACCAACCCCGTCAGCGGATTGCCCGAGGGTCCCCTCGTTGACGAGCGCCTCTCCGAAGTGATCCACAAAAGCGGATGGGCGCTGCTCCACATTTCCATCGTTCACCTGGATTCGTTCCGCGAAGCCTACGGGTTCGTCGCGTCGGACGACGTGATGCGGGCGATCAGCCTGATGATCCATAACACGATCAAGGAATCGGGCGCGACCGACGATTTCCTCGGTCACATCAGCCCCACGGATTTCGTGGTCGTCATGCCGCCCGCCGCGATGTCCGCCTTTAGCGAACGCATCAAGTCGAGGCTCGAACAATCGCTGGATTACTTTTACCCGATCAAGGACCGTGAGCAGGCGTCGAAACGCTCCGACAGGCTTTCGGTGGAGGTGACCGACGTACCTTCGGCATTTGGTCGCTATTCCAGCGTGGATCAATTGAAGAGCGACCTTTTGGACAGGCAGTTGTGAAGATCGTCGTTGTCCTGCCAACCTATAACGAAGCGGAGAACCTCCCAAGGCTGGTCTCCGCTCTTTTTTCGCTTCCGTTGGATTTGTCCGTACTTGTCGTGGACGATAACAGCCCGGACGGGACGGGAGAGATCGCGCGGAAGTTGTCGAAGGAGTACGGCGGGCGGATCGCGGTGTTATCCCGACCCGGCAAACTGGGATTACGCTCCGCGTATCTCGAAGGGTTCGAAAAGGCTTTCGAAATGGGAGCAGAGGCCGTGGTCCAGATGGACGCGGATTTTTCCCACGACCCGGCCGTGCTGGTCGAGATGGCGCGCCGCTTCGAATCCTGCGACGTGGTGATCGGGTCCCGCTACGTGAAGGGCGGATCGCTCGCCCGCCGCTGGCCCCTCTGGCGAAAGGCGCTTTCCGCGTTCGGCAATCGCTACGCGCGGACGATCCTCGGTTTCCCGCTGCATGACGTGACGACCGGCTACCGCATGTGGCGGCGAACCGCTTTGCAGACGATCCCGCTCGAACGCATTCGTTCCAACGGGTACGTTTTCCTGGTGGAGATGGCGTACGTCGCCTATTTGATGGGGCTCGATATGGCGGAAGTCCCCATTCATTTTTCGGATCGTCGTTGGGGGAAGTCGAAGATGTCGCTCATGATACAACTCGAGGCGGCGATGCGCGTGTGGGACGTGTGGTGGCATTACCGCGACCTGCGCAGGAAAAGCCGCCCGCACGCGATCAAGGTCGAGGAATGATAATGCGCCTCCCAAATCGGGGAGGCGCATTTCTTTGGATGAAACCGCGAAGGCGCGCATTCGCGCGCTGGCGCGGGTTGCGTCAATTGACAAGCGCGCAGAGCCTTCGCCATTCCTCGATGCTCAACGTCTCCGCGCGGCGCATGGGATCAATCTCCGCTTTTGCAAGCAGTTCCGCGGCTTTTGAGGGGGGAAGGCGCAATCCTGACGAAAGCGAATTTCGCAGGGTTTTGCGTTTCTGGCTGAACCCGGCTTTGATGAGTTTGAAAAACGCATCCAGCCATTCCGGTTCGATCAGTGGATTCGGGTAAATGTCAACCGTCAGAACCGCTGAATCAACCTTCGGCGCGGGAAAGAACGCTCCCGCGGGGATGCGCGCCGCGATGCGCGGCTTTCCATATACCTGCACGCTCAACGCCAGCAGGCTCATATCCCCGGGTGCCGCGCAAATGCGCCCCGCGACCTCCTTTTGAACCGTCAGCGCGATGCGGCGCGGTTTGGGTCGGCTCTCCAACAGGTGGCGAATGATGGCGGACGTGATGTAGTAGGGAATGTTTGCGACGACCAGATAATCCGCGTCATGGATCAATTCTCCGGGGTCGAGTTCCAGGATGTCGCCGTGAACGATGTGGACGTTTTTGTAGGGGCTGGCAATCGCCCGAAGAGGCGGGATCAGGTCCGCGTCCAGTTCGACCGCAACGACGCGGCGCGCCAGGACCGCAAGGTAACGCGTCAGGCTTCCGAGCCCGGGACCGATCTCCAGGACGGTGTCCGTCGGTTGTATCTGCGCGGCGGAGGCGATGGTCTCGAGCGCGGACGGATCCTGCAAAAAGTTCTGCCCGAGTCTTTTATCGGCTCGCAAGCCGTAACGCTTGAGCAATGCGGACGCGTCGAGCGGGGGGATTTCATTGATTCGCAAAAGGTCGGCTCTCCTTGTTCTTCGATCCATTGGATGCGTCCGCTCGCAAAGGTCATTCCAAAACGTACACGATGTTCTGCGGCACGGGCGTCAGAAAATAGACCGTGACCCACGAACTCCATTGTTCCCAATCCTCGTCGCTATAACCGAGATCTATCCACGGTCTGCCCACGCATCCGCCGCACACGTCCGCCACGGTGGCGTACCCATAACCGGGGATGTAAAACGGTTGTCCCTGCATGACCAGGTACCAACTGTAACGCAGCCCCACCACGCCTTTTTGCACCCTGGCGCCGCTAGACGTGCCGGGATAGCACCGGTCGCCGCCCGAACGACACGGCGAATACGACGTGGCATACATCTGCACTGCGCGCCAGTATTCGATGGTCACGCCGTCCACGACGGCGGTCTTGATCTCGACCTTTGTGCCGTAACCGAGGATGCGGTTCTTCGGCGGGCGCACGAGCGTTTCGTCTTCGGTCAGGCGCGAAATTTCCTCCCCGTCCTCGTAACGGATGCGGATGCGCTGCGCGATGAGTCCGTTTTCACCGGGTTGTAACACCTGCGTTTGATCGAGTGGGACGTCCGCCGAGGCGATCAGCTCGCTTTCGAATGGAACGGACTTTTGCGCGAGGACGACAGACTCGCTGACGCGCACGACCTTGATCTGCCCATCGGTCGGCAGCGCTTCATTCTCCGACGGGAGGCTGTAGTCGAGCCCGAGGAGCGGAATCCCAGCCTCAGCCAATGCCTCCCCAACCGTTCTCGCCGACGATCGAATCTGCACGACCTTTCCATCCGCGCTGACGGTGAGTGCGCGGGAGGGATGGATCGTGATCGGGAGATTGGCGAGTTGGGGAATTGGGGAATTGAGGGGCGGGTCAACTTTATCGTTGGCTGAAAGTTGCATGCCCGCCTCCTGCAACGCTTCGCCGACCGTGAACGCGGAGGTTTGGATGGTTCGTTCCCCCTGCGGCGAGGCGATGGTGATGGCAACCGCGCGGCGGAGTTGTAATGTGATTGGAGAATCAGGGACTGGAGAATTTGGCGCAATGGGGAGTCCGTCGAGGAGGAGGCGATCATTCGGTTTAAGGGTGATCCCCGCCTGCGCGAGGATCGCCGAAGGCGCGCGTTCGTTCGTTTGAAGCGTTATAACCTGATCGTTGTCAATGATGGTAACGGTAGGGGACGAGGCTGGCTGGCAGGCGAGGAGAAGAAATGCAAACGCAATAACCAGCCAATGAAAGGGTTTCATGGATTTAATTATAAATCAGGCAGGGGAATGCATTATCCACACATTCGGCTCGACGTAAACGCCCTCGTCCTGTTCGACGTTCATCTCGATTGGAACCAGCGCATCGGGGATGACGTAGCGTCCGCTTTGCGGGAATTTCAAGCCGGTCCACTGCTCCCACTCCGCGCGCCTGCCGCGCACGGTCTTTGAGTGATGACACACCTTGATGATCCTGCCTCCCAGCCTGGCATGGACCCTCAGCCAGGCGTCGAAGGGGAGTCCCTCTTCGTCCTTCCACGTGATGTAATCGTCCAGGCTGATCAACGGGTATTTGCTCTTCCCGCTCGGGCGGACGGGGATGATCAGGGCATTCAAGCCTTTGGATTTGGAGACGCCGCGCACCGCTTTGACCATCGGCGCGCTGAGCCGCTGGCTTTGATAATCTGGATGAATGACGACCTGGATCGCGCAATGATAGTTTGGGGATATTCCCTGTTTGTGATTCTTCACCGCTTCCGCGAACGCCCAGTCCCAGCCGTCATCGGGAAGGTTTTCGAGCGCATCGTCCCACCTCAACGGGAAGCCGTTTGCCATTGCCGCGGCGCGGTTGTTTTCCGCGTCGTACATTGCCAGTTGATAGTCCGCGAAACTGTCCAGCAGTTCGTGCCAGTTCTCGTTGGCTACGGCGTCGTGCAGCATGAATTCGGGCCACGCGGCTTTGGTCAGCCCGCGCACCAGGTCGCGGTAGTCCGCGCGGGAGGCGGGAGTGATGATTTGAAAGCGGTCGTTGTTCATGGCGATTTCCCCAGAGTATACCGGATAAATTCCAGTATTTCGTTCAAACTATGCGGGCGTTTCCCGTGTCAGACCACACATTCCTCGTCGTCGCAGCAATCTTCCATGCCTGCGGCTTTTTCGAAGGCTTCCTTCCCTTCGTTGTACGAGAACCAGATCAACCCCAGCGCGCCGATGGAATCCACGAAGCCAAAGCCGGTCAATTCGTAGATCAGGCTCGATGCCAATAGAACGACCGACATGTAAATGCAGACCATCGTGCAGTTCGCGTCGGATAGGACGGGCTGGGAGTTGAGGGCGCGTCCAACCTTGCGTTTGCCCTTCACCAGCGCCCACATCACCGCGATGGAAATGATCGAGATGATGAGTCCCGGCAGCGTCGTTTCGGGTTTGTGCCCGACGATGACGTTGTAAACGGCGGTGACGGCAAGCCCGGCGACGAGCAGATAGAACGCCGTGCCTGTCACCCGCAACGCGCTCCGTTCGAATTGAGAGCGCGGCGTATCGGGATGCTGGCGGATGCGGATCACCATGGCGAGAATTCCGATGCCGGACATGACTTCGATGAACGAGTCCACGCCGAAGCCGAAAAGGGTCAGCGTTTCATCCGAGATGCCGAAGAAGATGGAGATCACTCCCTCGGCGAGGTTGTAGAAGATGGTGAAGAACGCCAGCCATAGGGCGTAGGTCCAGTATTTGTTCGCGGCGGATCGGGTAAGGGTCGTCATCTATCGCTCCTGTCATTGGACAGTTTACTTCATTTTGTTCCCATTGCGGCGGGATTTTTTATGCTTCTAAGATTTTCATGGTATTCTCAGGCGGGGACGCCAAACACAACGAGGAGTAGAGATGAAAAAATACGTCGTCGTTCTTGTCCTGTTGGGATTTTCCCTTGCGCTGACGGCTTGCGGAGGCGGCGGAAACGTCCCGACCACGACCATCAACGTGACGATGACCGATTTCCAATTCGTGCCGAACGAGTTCACGGTTCCGGCGGGGCAGGAGATAACGGTCAACGCGGTAAATAGCGGCGCTGTGATCCATAACTTTGTCATTATGAAATACGGCGCGAACGCGGGCGACACGTGGGACGATAGCGACACCCCCAACATCTATTGGGAGGTGGAGGTTCAACCGGGCGGCAGCGCGCAGACCTCCTTTACCGCCCCCGCGGAACCGGGCGATTATGAAATCGTTTGCAGGACGCCGGGTCACATCGTATCCGGCATGGTGGCAAAATTGCGCGTTGCAGCGGATGAATGATCCCTGAATTCGATGGTTTTATAAAACCTCCGAATTCCTGTGTATAACGAGAATATGAAAAAAAACCTCATCGCGAGTTCGAGCAATCCGCTTGTCAAACAGGCGCGCGCCCTGCGACAGAAAAAGGCGCGGCGCGAGAGCGGGCTGTTTCTCGTGGAGGGCATCCATCACGTGGGGGAGGCATTCGAGGCGGGATGGAAGGTGGAACACGCGCTCTACGCGCCCGATTTGTTGACGAGCAAATTCGCCCATGAGTTGATCTCACGCGCCGCTTCGCCCGTTCCCCAGCCTGTCACGCCGCAAGTGATGGAATCCATTGCTGACAAGGATAATCCGCAGGGCATTCTTGCCATTGTGCGGCAGAGGCACACCCGCCTGGATGAACTGGGACAAATTCATCGGGGGGTTGCACTTGAAACCCCGCAGGATCCGGGCAACGTCGGAACCATCCTCCGCACGATGGACGCGGTCGGCGCGGACGCCCTGTTTCTGCTCGACGGCGGCGTGGAGTTGTATCACCCGTCGGTGGTGCGTTCGAGCATGGGGGCGTTGTTCTGGAAGCCGGTGGTTCAAACTTCGTTCGATGAGTTCGCGAGGTGGGCGCGGAGGAACGGCTATCAGATGATCGGCGCATCCGCTCACGGGGATGTGGATTATCAAACTCTCGTTCCACAACTTCCCTGGATCCTCGCGCTGGGCAGCGAGCAAAAGGGATTATCGCGCCAGCAAATGGACGCCTGCGACGTGGTCGTTTCGATGCCGATGATGGGGCGCGTCAGTTCGTTGAATCTCGCGGTGGCGGCGGGGGTGTTATTGTATCGGTATTCCCTCTAGCGTCTTGTCATTTCGACCGAGGGGAGAAATCTTTGACCCGGCGAGGAAGATTTCCCGGTCGCTGCGCTCCCTCGAAATGACAGGGCGTTCATAAACAAAAAGAGACGCAGCGCGGGCTGCGTCCCAGGTTGATCGAAGGCGGATCAGGCGCGGGGGCGGAAGGAGGCGTTAGAATTCGTCCTCGTCCTCATCCCAAAGATCGTCCTCTTCCTCTTCCTCGTCGTCCTCCCATTCCAGTTCCTCCTCCTCCTCCCATTCCTCCTCCGCGGCTTCGTCGGAGGGGGTGTAGGTGTTGCAACCGGTATCGGGGTCAATCTCCACCGCTGCGGCGCTGCAATAACCTTCATCCAAAAAAACACAATCTGCGTAATGACACTTGATGCGGGGCATTCATTCCTCCTGGCGCGATTACGATTGTCGTATCACACGAATAAGCGAGATGATAAAGATCAAAGTCATGGTAATCTGCGAGGTCACGCAGAACGGACAGAGCGCCCCCTTGAGAAGGACGATCTCCACATATACCAGCCAGAGCGTAAAGAGAAAACCGATCAACGAAATGCCGAACAGGATCATGCTCCCGTTGGATTGGAAAAAGTCGTTCCTGCGTTCGAGCCATGGGATGCCGAGAATGGCGGCATAACCGAACACGCCGATCAGCGCCACGGGGATTCCGTTCACTTCCGAATACCGGCTTGCGTTGACGGTGCTGCAATCGCCGGAGCCGAGGCACATGCTATCGTTCGACGTGTATTTGTAAATGGTCATGTAAATCGAGACCAGCAAACCCAAAATGGCGAGCGCGATGGTGATCTGTGTAAGCCGTTTAGTCATTGTTCCTCATAACAGCCAGGCGTTCAGTTCCTGACCAGCAGGCACGCATTTTACACCAGCGGGGATAATTAGTAAAGCATCCGCCTGCACCAATGACAACAAATTTCCCGAGCCCTGATGCCCTGTCAAACGGGCGAAATACAGACCCTCCTTTTCGCGGAGGACGGCGCGCAAATAACTCTCGCGTCCATCGGATCGGATCTCCTCCTCGCATCTCACGCGGACGTTCTGCCTGCCTCCGTCCGGGATGCCTCCCAGCCTCCGAAGCGCGTCGCGCACGAAGACCTCGAAGCCGACGAACGCCGACACCGGGTTGCCGGGCAGTCCAATGAAGGGAATGTTTTTGTATTCGCCGAAAGCCAGCGGTTTGCCGGGACGCATGTTGACGCGCCAGAAATTCAGGCTGCCGTTCGATTCGACGACGTCCTTGACGTAATCGAACGCGCCGACGCTCACGCCCGCAGAGGATAGGATCAGGTCGGCGTCGAGCGATACCGCCTGTTCGATCAATCCCTGCACCGATGCGCGCGTATCCCTTGCGATGCCCAGGCGCAACACCTGCGCGCCCGCGCTTTCGATCAATGCCGCGAGCATGTAGGAATTCGAATCGCGGATCTTTCCCGATTCGAGCGGCGCGCCCGCCTCGAGCAGTTCGTCGCCGGAGGAGAGCAGCGCCACGCGTGGTCTTCTGTAAACTTCGACTTCCGCAAAGCCGAGCATTGCCAGCAAGCCGATATCCTGCGGTTTGAGAAGATTCCCTTTTTCGAGGACGTTGTGTCCCGCGCGCGCGTCCATGCCGCGCGGACGGACGTTGTCCCCGGCGTTGACGGGCTTTTCGAGGGTGACGGTCGCCGGCGCGGGCGTTCCGGGCGCGCGAGTGTCGAAGTCCGTGTCCTCGACCGGGACGACCGCGTCCGCGCCGGTGGGCATTTGCGCGCCGGTCATAATGCGCGCGGCTTCGCCGGGGGCGAGGGAAACTTTCGGCGCGGATCCGGCCGGGATGTCGGCGACCACGCGCAGGGTCACGCGTGAAGCGGGCGCGGCGTTCGATGTATCCGCGGCTCGGAGGGCGAATCCGTCCATGGAGGAGTTGTCGAAGAGGGGCAGGTCGTCCGCCGCGCTAATATCCGCCGCCAGAACGCGGTGTATGCAATTCGTCAGCGGGAGGGTCTCGGTTTCGACGGGTTCGAAGTGGGAGAGGATTCTTTCCCGTGCCTGGTCAACGCTAAGAAGAGACATGTTGTGTTATCCAGTCGTCAATCGTAAATTGTATTATCCCGGTCTTACGCGGTGCGCCTCCAAAACGTTGGGCAGGTTTTCGATGCGCGTGAGGATGCGGCTGAGTTGATCGAGGTTCTTCACTTCGACGATCAGGTTGAGGTCGGCGAGCGTGCGGTTGAAATTGACGGACACGTCGGCGATGTTCACGCCTTCGCTGTCGAGCAGGGTGGAGATGTCGCCCATCAAACCCTGGCGGTCGTAGGCTTTGACCTTGATGGGAATGGGATAGGTGCGTTCGAGTTTTCCCCAATCCACCTGCAGGAGTCTTTCCTTGTCCTTGAGGCGTAGAATGTTCGGGCAGTCCTGGCGATGGATGGTCGCGCCGCGCCCGCGCGTGATGTAGCCGACGATCTGGTCGCCGGGCATGGGGTTGCAGCATTTCGCCATTTGCGAGAGCAAGCCCTTCAAGCCCACGACCTCGATGGTATCGGTGCTGACGGTTTCCTTTGCCTGCGTGCCCGCCACAAGCACGTCGGCGCTTTCCTCGGTCTCTGCGAAGCGGCGGATGACGCGGCTGATGGACAGGTCGCCGGTGCCGAGCGCGATGAACAATTCGTCGGGCGTTTTGTAGCCCAGGTCGCGCGCGATGTTATCGAAGTTCATGCCGGTGATGCCGAGGCGTTGCAGTTCGCGTTCGAGGGTGGCGCGTCCCTGGGCGAGGTTCTGCTCCACCTCCTGTTTCTTGAACCAGGCTTTGATCTTGGAACGCGCGCGCTGTGTTTTGACCAGGCCGAGATTTGGGTTCAACCAATCGCGGCTTGGACCTCCACGCTTCGCGGTCAGGATTTCGACCTGGTCGCCGGTCTTCAATTCCTGGTACAACGGGACGAGTTTTCCGTTGACGCGCGCGCCGCGGCAGCGATGACCGATGTCGGTGTGGACGTGGTAGGCGAAGTCAATCGGCGTGGAACCGGCGGCGAGGTCAATGATGTCGCCGCGCGGGGTGAAGACGTAGACGCGGTCCTGGAAGACGTCGGTCTTCATGCCTTCCACGAATTCCTGCGCGTCGTACACTTCGGAGCGCCATTCCATCATGCTGCGGAGCCAGTTGATGCGGTCTTCGTACGCCTTGTCCGAGATGCGCCCGCCCTCCTTGTACCTCCAATGCGAGGCGATGCCGTATTCCGCGTTCATGTGCATTTCGGGCGTGCGGATCTGTACTTCGAGCGGGCGCTTGTCGTCGTAGATCACCGCCGTGTGAAGCGACTGATAAAAGTTGTCCTTCGGCGCGGCGATGTAATCGTCGAATTCGCCGGGGATGGGGCGCCAGTGGGTGTGGATCACGCCCAGGGCGGCGTAGCAGGACGGGACGTCCGGGACGATGAGGCGGACGGCGCGCACGTCGCGCACCAGGTCGAACGGCTTGCCCTTCTTCATCATCTTCTTGTAGATGGAGTAGATGTGTTTGGGTCTTCCGCTGATCTCGGCGTGGATGTTGTTCCTGGCGAGAAGTTTGACGAGCGAGTCCTTGATGACTTCGATCTGCGCCTCGCGGTCGGGGCGTTTTTCGCTGAGTTGGTTCGCGATCTCCTTGTATTTTTCCGGGTTGACGTAGCGGAAGGCGAGGTCTTCCAATTCCCACTTGATCTGCCAGATGCCGAGGCGGTTGGCGAGCGGGGCGAAGATATCCAGCGTCTCTTTGGCGATGCGCCTTTGCTTTTCCTCGGGGGCGTGGTGGAGGGTTCGCATGTTGTGCAGGCGGTCCGCCAGTTTGATCAAGACCACGCGCACGTCCTCGCCCATGGCAAGGAAGGTCTTGCGCAGGGTTTCGGATTTGAGGTCCTGTTTGCGCGGCTTCGGGTGTTCCGGCTCCTCCGGCGGTTTCGAGCCGTTACCGCTTTCGTCGCCGGTTTCCTTGTGCTGGTCGCCGCGCGAGACGCGCGGCAGTTTGGTCAGTTTGGTCACGCCGTTTACGAGGTTGGCGACCGTATCCCCGAAATCGCGGCGGATGTCCTCCAGGGTGAGAGAGGTGTCTTCGACCGCGTCGTGCAGGAGTCCTGCGACGACCACCTCGGGCGGCACGCGCAGGTCCGCCAGGATGCCGGCCACGGCAACGCAATGATTGATGTACGGTTCCCCCGAATGGCGTTTTTGCCCGCGGTGCGCCTCTTCCGCAATGCGATAGGCGCGTTGAACCAACTCCTTGTCCGCCAGCGTGTAATGCTCGGGGAGTTGTTCGATCAGTTTATCGAAGGGGACGACCGTATTCGCGTCTTTCATCGCGGAGTATTTTACTACGCTCGTGAGCGCGGAAGAAAAGCCCGTCGGCGGCGTGACAGGCTTTTGCAATGCGGGAGGCGGGGCGGCGACATCGGAGATGCAGCGCGTTTCATTCGCTGGTAAAATCCAGAACGATGCCGATCAGGAACAACGTCACCCGATTGCTGGATTCCCGCAGGATTTCCTACACCGCGTACGAACTCCCCGGCGAAAAACTTGGCGCGCTGGAAACGGCGCGTCTTCTCGACGTCGAGCCTGCTTCTGTTTTCAAGACCATTGTCGTCGCCCGCGACAAACCCAAAAAACCATTGCTCGCGCTCGTCCCCGGTCCATCGAATGTGGATCTAAAAGCCCTCGCCGCGGCGTTGGGCGAAAAGAAGGTGCATCTGCCCACCGAACGCGAAGCGGAACAGTTGACCGGCTTGCAGGCGGGGGGAATCTCTCCGCTCGCTCTCATCAATAAGGGATTTCAGGTCGTCATCGATTCCTCCGCGCAAAATTACATTGAGATTCACGTGTCGGGCGGACAGAGAGGCTTGAACATCAAACTGTCGGTGGACGATCTCGCAAAATTGACGAACGCGCGTTTTGCCTCCGTGAGCGCGGAACCTTGAAAGAATCTGTAAACAACCTGTTCATTCGCGGATTTTATACTATAATGCGTGAAACCATTTTTGAAAGGAGGTGGCTTTAGCGGATATAACTGATCTTGCCCAAACCGTCGTATAAACCCATACCTATTTCTCGAGGAGGAGAAAATGCGTAAACTCTTTGCGATTACGGGGATGTTGATCCTTGCCAGCCTTGTGTTTGCCGCTTGCGCCCCGGTCGAACCCGAAATCGTGACCGTCGTCGAAACTAAGGAAGTGACAGTGATCGAGACTCAGGAAGTGCAGGTCAACGTCCCGGTCTCTTTCGTGATGGAGTCGGCTCGCCTGGAAGCGGTCAGAAGCAATGGTGTGCTTCGCTGCGGCGTCAATGCGGGCGTTCCTGGATTCGGCTTCCTCAATGAAGCCGGGGAATTCACCGGGTTTGACACCGACTTCTGCCGCGCCCTGGCTGTGGCTATCTTCAACGATCCCACCGCGGTCGAATTCCGCCCGCTGACAGCGGCAGAACGCTTCACAGCCCTGCAGACCAACGAGATTGACGTGCTAATCCGAAACACCACCTGGACCTTCTCACGCGACGTGGAACTGGGCACCGACTTTGGCCCGACCACCTTCTATGATGGTCAGGGCATGCTGGTGCGCAAGGATAGCGGTTTCACCTCGCTGGCAGACATGGGCGGCGCCACGGTGTGCGTGCTCTCCGGTACCACCACCGAGCTAAACCTGGCGGACGCTTTCAGCGCTCGCGGCCTCGCCTACGAGCCCCTGGTCTTCGATAATTCAGATGAGACCGCTGCGGCGTATGATGAAGGCCGCTGTGATGGACTGACTTCCGATAAGTCACAGCTGGCCGGCTTGCGCACGACGATGGCTAACCCTGACGATCACGTGATCTTGCCCGAAACCATGTCCAAGGAGCCGCTTGGACCGGTCTGGGCGCATGGCGATCAACAGTGGGGCGACCTGGTCAGCTGGGTTGTCAACGGCGTCATCATCGCTGAGGAGAAGGGCATCACTTCCGCAAACGTGGCTGAAATTGCGGCTGGTACGCCTGAAGATCCCGAAATCGCCCGCCTGCTGGGCTTGGAAGGCTCCTTCGGCGAACTGCTAGGCCTGGAACCCGATTTCATGGTCAACGTGATCGCGGCGGTCGGGAACTACGGCGAGATCTACCAGCGCCACCTGGGACCCGAAGGCACCGACATTCCGCGTGAAGGTTCATTCAATGCGCTTTGGAAGGATGGCGGTCTGCTCTACCCGCCGCCCTGGCGCTAGACCTGACACTTGGGGTTATAGATTGCAGCCCTATCTGCGGATAGGGCTGCAACCTCGAATTCATGACAACAGACACCCCTGAAACCGCTTCGCTCCAGCATAGCCGTTGGTCCTTCTGGCGAGACACGCGCTTCTTGCAGGCGCTCGCCCAGATAATCTTCGTCACCCTGGTGCTGATCGCCGGGTATTGGCTGATCGGTAATCTAATGACATCCCTCGACGAACGCGGGCTGGACCTGAGCTTTGGATTCTTCCAACGCACCGCTGGCTTTGGTATCGGGGAAGGTATCCCTTTTGAACGCACCGATTCCTTCTGGCGCGCCTACATTGTCGGCTTCGTAAACTCGATCCGCGTAATCGTTTTTGGTCTTGTCCTGGCTACCGTACTGGGTATCCTGGCTGGCATTGCCCTGCTTTCGACCAACTGGTTGTTGCGCAATCTCGTCGGCGCATACGTCGAGGTCATGCGCAACACGCCGCTGCTGGTGCAGTTATTTTTTATCTACTTTGGTATTATCTTAAAATTGCCCTCACTCCAGGATCGTTTGATCCTGGGTCCGTTCAGTCTGAGCAACCGCGGCCTTTTCCTGCCTCGGGCAGTACCCCAGGAGAGCTCCATGCTCTGGCTGGCGCTCACTGGGGCGGCGCTGGTCGGTGGGATCCTCCTCTATCGCGTTTTGCTTCAGCGGCGCATCCAGACCGGAGAAGAGACTCGCCCGGGTCTAAAGGCGAGTTTTCTGATCTTCGGCGTACCACTTTTGAGCTGGATCCTGCTCCCGGGAAACCCCTATACACTCGAGTATCCCGAGTTGGTAGGCTTACGCATCGAGGGAGGCGCCCGTCTGACACCTGAGTTTGCCGGGATTCTCTTCGGACTCGTGCTTTATACTGCGGCGTTCATCGCCGATATCGTTCGGGCTGGTATCCTGGCGGTTCCCAAGGGACAGCTCGAAGCTGCAAAAGCCTCCGGCCTGACCCAGGCGCAGGTGCTGCGTCTGGTGATCCTGCCCCAGGCTATGCGGGTAATCATCCCCCCGCTTACCAACCAGTATCTCAATCTGGCTAAGAACTCCAGTCTTGCAGTAGGAGTGGGCTTTCCGGATCTGTACAACATCTCATCCACGATCTTCAACCAATCCGGTCAGGCGGTGCAGGTGATCAGCCTGATGATGGCAACCTATCTCCTGATCAGCCTGTTGATTTCTGCTGTGATGAACGCTCTCAATGCCCGCCTGAAGATCCCGGAACGGTAAGGAGACCTATGGAACACGCAGAAAGGTCCTCGATCAAACCGCCGATTACCTCCCTGGGAGTCCTGGGCTGGTTGCGCGCCAACCTGTTCAGCAATTGGTTCAACAGCCTATTAACAATCCTCACTCTGATCCTGGTCTACCTCTTCGTGCGTTCGTTTGTGATCTGGTCTGTACAGGAAGCGAACTGGTCGGCGGTCACCAACAACCTGGGCGTTCTGACCTGGGGTCGTTACCCTGGCACCGAGGTCTGGCGCCTGGGCGTGAGCTTGATCCTGATCGTCTTGATGGGCGTGCTCACCTGGGCTTTGTGGTCCCGGCAGGGGAATCCACGCGCGCGTCAGGTGTTGCTGGTCGGCTGGCTGCTGATGCCCTTCGCGCTGACCATCCTGATACGCGGTATCACCCTTCCCAGCTTCCGTACCATCGTCAATAATATTGGGTATTACATCGTCCGTCCTGATGTGCTCATCGCACTTGACCAAACCTGGCGGGCAAATGCCGCACTCACGCTTACGGGTCTACTGGCGGGCGCATCCTGGGTGATCTTCCAGAAACGCCGTTCCCGGATCCCGGCGAACATCGGCACGCTGGTCATTCTCGCCCTCATGGTTCCCCTGAGTACATTAAGCCAGCCCTGGATCTTTGGGCTGAGGACACCGATAGCCCTCCCGCTATTGCTCACATTCGGTTTGTGCCTGCTCATCGGTCGCGCGGTGGGGCGGGCTTTTGCTAACGTAGGCGGGAGTACCCGGGTGCTCGGAGCGATCTGGTTGATAAGCCTCCCCATCATCCTGATGGTACTGACCACCTTCGAGGTTGGCAACGAAGCGGTTGATCCAGTTGAAGTGCTCGTGATTGTGCCGCCCAATATCTGGAGCGGAATCTTGCTTACGTTGTCGCTTGCCGTGGTCAGCATCGTAGCCTCCTTTCCCATTGGCGTGCTGCTTGCACTCGGACGACGCAGCTCGCTGCCTGTCGTGAAAGGGTTTAGCATCTTGTTCATTGAGCTGGTGCGCGGAGTGCCCCTGATCTCGATCCTCTTCATGGCTCAGGTGATGCTGCCGCTCTTCCTGCCTCTTGAGGTTAGCATCGACCGGGTTCTGCGCGCCATGGTCGGAATGACGCTCTTCACCGCCGCCTACCTGGCAGAGATCGTGCGCGGCGGGCTGCAGGCTGTACGTAACGAACAGGTCGAAGCAGCCCGGGCGCTCGGCTTGAATGAGTTCCTAGTGACGAGTTTGATCGTGCTGCCGCAGGCGCTGCGCGCCGTCATTCCCCCGATCATGGGTCAGTTTGTCAGCATCTTCAAGGACACCTCGCTGGTGGCGATTGTTGGGCTGCTGGATGTGCTCGCCGTAGGGGAGAGTGTGATCAAAGCGCGTGATTATCTTGGCGCGGTGCGGGAAATATACCTTTTTGCTGGTTTGTTCTTTTTTGTCTTCAGTTATGCCATGTCCCAGGCAAGCCGCCGCTTGGAAGTGCGCCTGGGTGTGGTCGAAAGTGAATGAGGTTCCTCCCATGAACGAACCGATCATCGTATGCAAAGATGTTCATAAATGGTTTGGCAATTTCCACGCGCTCAGAGGTATAGATATGGAGGTTAAGAAGCGTGAAGTGATTGTCATATTCGGTCCTTCCGGCTCCGGCAAATCCACTTTTATCCGCACGATCAATCGTCTTGAGGAACATCAACGGGGACAGATCATCGTGGATGGCATTGAGTTAAGCCACGACGTCCGTCACATCGAGCAGGTCCGCATGGAAACGGGCATGGTATTCCAGCAGTTCAACCTCTTCCCTCATTTGACCGTGATGCAGAACATCACCCTTGCGCCCATCTGGGTACGCAAATGGCCCAAAGACAAGGCTGAGAAGGTGGCCACGGAGTTACTCGAACGTGTCGGCATTCCTGAACAAGCCGGAAAATTTCCCGGTCAACTTTCGGGCGGGCAGCAGCAGCGTGTGGCAATTGCGCGTTCGCTTGCCATGCAGCCGAAGATCATGCTCTTCGACGAGCCGACCTCCGCGCTCGACCCGGAGATGATCAAGGAAGTGCTGGACGTGATGATCGAACTGGCGAAATCGGGCATGACCATGCTGGTGGTCACGCACGAAATGGGTTTCGCCCGCGCTGTGGCGGACCGCATGTTCTTCTTCGACCAGGGTCAGATCGTGGAGAGCGGCGCCCCCGAGGAGATTTTCAAAAATCCGAAGGAGGACCGGACGAAGTTGTTCCTCTCTCAGATACTTTCGCATTAGAATCAAAAAGCCGGCGATACCGCCGGCTTTTTGATTCGGACGAGTTGAAATCGTCCCGAAGGTTGACGCAAGCGACCGATGTTTCTTCGAGCAAACCTTCGGGACGGTTTTATCTTCGACCCTACGGACCCGAAATATTGATGGAGTTATCACGGATCTCGAAAGTCGTCAGGTCGGGGCCCGTGATATTTACGAAGGCGGGACCGACGTTTAGTTTTCCGTCATCCGTCCACGCATACATGGTGTACGCTCCCTGGGTGAGATGAGTGTATGTTTCAGACTGATTTTTGCTGAATATCGGGATATACGCGAATCCACATTCGCCAAACGCAGTATTTTCGAAGTACAGGGAGATCTTCACACCGTCGAGTTTTGTGTTGTTGAAGATCCTTATTTTTGTGGGATGCCCGACCACGGGGTTGGGGAGGAGGCGGTTGCAGGGATTCTGTGTAGTGGATGCCTGTGGGGCGGACGTAAAGGTCGGGATGACAGCCGGATCCAGGGTGGGGGAAGGTACCGGCGTATCTGTCGGCAGCGGCGTTGGTTCCGGCGTATTGGTCGGTGGGAGGGGTGTGTTGGTGGGGATCGCCGCATTCGTTTCCGCGACAATGGTGAGCGCCGCGGCGACCGCCGAGGCTTGAACGTCCTGCGGGCTTACCGTCGGTTCGGCGGGCGTTCCGCCGCCGCAGGCGCTGATGATCATTGCCATGATCAGCGCCATAAGTGGAATAATCGTGAAGCGTTTCATTTTGATCTATTTCTCCTGTGTAATTAACAATTCGGGTAGCAACTGCCCAGCGCGACAATACTATCATTTCGGACGACAATTTTCCAGTTCGCTTCGGTGATGCGGAAGCCGCCGAAAACTTTGAAGTCCTTTGCGCCGTCCACGTAAGCCGCCGCCGAGTATTGCCCGACGGGTCCCGTTGACAGGCTGGAAAGGAAACCGCATTCGCCCAGGTCGCTCATCACCCACAACGAGACAACGACCTTATCGTCCTTGGACTGCGGGCTGTATTCGTAAGAAACGCTCAATTGAGCGGAGGGTCCCTGCCAGGAGGTGAGAGGCTTGTCGCACGGATCCTTCGTGAGGGAGGGAGTCGCCGGAACGCGGGTCTCGGTGGGGGGAGGCGTATCGGTTGGAAGGGCAGTGGGGCTGGGCGATTCGGTGGGAGGGATGGGGGTATCGGTGGGAGCCGCCGCCTGCGTTTCGACAACCATGGTGGACGCCGCCGCGACGGCGGAAGCCTGTATGCTTTCCGCGTTGACGGTCGGCGCGGCAGGCGCGCTGCCGCACGCGTGAAGAAACAGGCTGAGTACGACGATACCCGCCCGGAGTTTCGATTTCATTCTGTTCGGATTTCCTTATTGCTTGATTTCGACTCTGTCTCTATAAACGTCAATCGTGAGTTCGTCGTCCGCGTGGAGGGTGAAATTCCCGACGATCTTCCTCCCGCCGACCCACACGACGTAGAGATAATATCCAAGCGGCGCTTTGACCTTGACGTGACCTTTTACCGGATATTCCAGGATCGCGACCTGCCTGTCCGGCGGCTGGTTTTGAAGCGAGATGTACACCTGTGTCTTGGATTTGTTCACGATGGTGATGTTGGCAAACGGGACCGCCGGGGGCAGGGTACCCCATAAAAGAGGACCCAGCGTCGGCGACTGCGTGAGGTTCGCGGAGACGGCTTTCGTTGCCGTGGGCGTTTCGGTTGGAATGTCTCCCGGTCCGCTGGTGGCGGTGGCCGGGGTCGTGGTCAGGTTGGGGGCGGAGGTTAAGGAGGACGTGTCGGGCGCTTCGGCGGTCGGCGAAAAGGTTGGGGTTGGGATCGCTGTATCGGTGGCTGGGACAGTTGTCGGCGAGGGTTGAACCGCCAGGGTCTGCGCGGAGGCAGTGCGGACAATGGAGTCAATGGTCGCCTGCATATCCACCGGCGATCCAGACTCCGGCGGGGTTTGCAGCGCCGAACACGAACCTGTGAGAACCGCCAGCAACGTTGTAAAAACGAAAAGTCTTTTCATTGCGCCCTCCTTCGGGCTACGACTGGCCGACGACCTCCAGGAATTGGGATACCGTATCGCGCAACATGCGTTCGGGCAGCGCGCCGACCTGCCGATGCACGACCTTGCCGCCCGAGACGAACAACATGGTCGGGATTCCCTGGATGCCGTATTTCATCATCCATTCGGGGTTTTCATCGGTGTTCACTTTGGCGATAAGCACCTTGCCCTCGTATTCCCTGGCGAGTTTTTCGAGGGTGGGGGCGACCATTTTGCAGGGCCCGCACCACGGCGCCCAGAAATCCACAATGACGGGGATCGGCGATTGAAGCACGGTTTTCTCGAAAGCGGCGTCTGTGACGTTGATGGGTTCGTTTGACATTCTGTTACACCTTCATTTATTGATTTTGGGCAAATTACATAATTGCCCTTGAACGGTCGAAAAGTATAACACAATACCCCATGATATAATCCGCCCGTCATGGCAGAGATATTTACAAAATGGAGAAGCGGACTCGCCAAAACGGGCAAAGCCGCGTTCGGCAGGCTCAAGTCCGTTCTGGGCGCGACGGAGATTACACAGGATACGTGGGACGACTTGGAGACGCTTCTCATCCAGGCGGACGTGGGGATCGAGACCTCGACCGGGATCATCGAATCGCTCCAACGCCTCGTGCGGACCGAGGGCTTGACCCGCTCCGACGAACTTTGGGAGGCGCTCCAGGCGGAACTCCGCTCGCGGCTGACCGACCCGCCGACCCTCGCATGGACGAACAAACCGTCCGTGATCATGATGGCCGGCGTCAACGGTTCGGGCAAGACGACCACCATCGCCAAACTCGGACAACGTTTTCGATCCGAGGGCAAAAGTATCCTCTTCGGCGCGGCGGATACGTTCCGCGCTGCGGCGGTGGATCAACTTCAGGTGTGGGGAGACAGGCTCGGGGTGGACGTGATCGCAGGCGCGCCCGAATCGGATCCCGGCGCGGTGGCGTTCAACGCCGTCCAGGCGGGCGTCTCGCGAAACGTTGACCTCGTCCTGGTTGATACGGCCGGGCGTTTGCACACCCGTTTCAATCTGATGGAGGAGTTGAAGAAGGTTCATCGCGTGATCGGCAAGGCGCTTCCCGGCGCGCCTCATGCGGTCTGGCTGGTATTGGATTCCACCACCGGGCAGAACGCGCTGCAACAGGCGAAGGCGTTCAGGGAAGCGGTGGGCGTGACGGGCGTGATATTGTCCAAACTGGATTCGTCCGCGCGCGGCGGCATGGCGTTCGCCATCCAGCGCGAACTGGGGTTGCCCATTCTGTTTGCCGGTCTCGGCGAAAAACCCGAAGATTTGACGCCCTTCGACCCCGATGCCTTCGTTCAAGGAATTTTAGGAAAATAATTTTGGAACGCAGGAACTTGCTCCTGCGTTGCGGCGGCAAGCCGTTGCGATCCACAACAAGGAGAAACCATGCAAGACCTCGTAAACCGTTTGAAGTCCGCGCAGGACATAACCCGGCAATTACTGGTGCGTCTTTGACTTCGCCGGTAAAGAAGCCCAACTCTCGCAATTCGAAAAGGAAATAGAATCGCCGGGCTTCTGGGGCGATCCAGCCGAAGCCCAAAAGGTGATGAAGCAATATAACAACGTCAGGAACGAAGTCGAATCGTGGCGCGGTTTTTCGCGCCGACTGCACGACGCGCTCGAACTCGCCGAACTGGACGACGAAAGCCTGCGCGGCGAACTGGAAACCGAGGTTGCCGTCATCGAGACCGAGCTCGAGAAACGTTCCTTTACCGCGATGCTTTCCGGCCGGTACGATCACGACTCCGCCATCCTTGCCATCCACGCCGGCGCGGGCGGCACCGACTCGCAGGACTGGGCGGCGATGCTCGAGCGCATGTACCTGCGCTGGGCGGAGGCGCGCGGTTACGAAGCCGAAATCTTCGACTACACCGAGGGCGAAGAGGCGGGCATCAAGAGCGTGACCATCGCGGTCAACGGCGAATACGCCTACGGTTATCTGCGTTCGGAGAAGGGCGTGCATCGCCTCGTGCGCCTTTCCCCGTTCGACGCCGCGCATCGCCGGCACACGTCCTTCGCGCTGGTCGAGGTCCTGCCGCAGGTGGCGATGGACGAAGCAGAGATCGAAATTGATCCGGGCGAGATCAAGATGGACGTCTATCGTTCATCCGGCGCGGGCGGGCAGAACGTTCAAAAGAACGCGACCGCCGTCCGCCTCACGCACATCCCGACGGGCATCGTGGTCACGTGCCAGAACGAACGCTCGCAAACGCAAAACCGGGAGTTCGCCATGAAGATCCTGCGGGCGCGCCTGCTTCAACTCAAACAGGCGGAAAAAGAGGAGGAGCGCGCCATCCTGCGCGGCGAATACACAAAAGCCGAATGGGGAAGCCAGATCCGCTCGTACGTTCTGCATCCCTACCAAATGGTCAAGGATCATCGCACCGATCACGAGATCGGCAACGCGCAGGCTGTGCTGGACGGCGACCTCGACGAATTCATGGAGGCATACCTGCGCTCGAAAAATTAAGGAGGCGTCGTGTCCGATCTTGTTACAAAACTTTCCGCTTTTCTCGCAAACGATATCTTGAAACAGCCGGGGCGCGTGATCTCCCCCGAGGAACCTCTCATCTCCAGCGGCTTGATCGATTCGTTCAGCCTGATGGACGTCGCGTTGTTCGTCGAAGATAACTTCGGAGTCCGCATCGAAGACACCGAACTCAATGCGGATACCTTCGACAATTTGACCCAACTCGCCTCATTGATCGAATCCCGCCAACCATGATCTTTCCCGAACGATTAAAAACGCTTTACGCGCGGACACTTCGACACGGCTCAGCGCAATCCCCGGAGCGGGTCGCTGTCACCCTGCAATTTCCCCACGCCGACGATTTGTCCGTCACGCTCGATGGGCTTTTGCGCGGTTCCCAATCCTTCGCGCAAACCTACGCCCGGGAAGGAATTCAACCCGGCGAGGTCGTCGTGCTGATCCTGCAACACGGCGAAGACCTGCTCTACGCGTTCTGGGGCGCGATCCTGCACGGGGCGATTCCCTCCATCATGCCGTTCCTCACCGAGAAACTTTCCCCCGAACGGTACCGCGCGGATCTGGCATCGTTGATGTCTGTAACAAAGCCTTCCGCCATCGTGACGTATCCTGAATTCGAGGCTGAAGTCCGCTCGGCGATACGGGAGGGGGATTCAGTTCGCTCGGTGATCGTCGCCAACCAGGTCGAACCGCAAAAGGAATTGGATTTCGATTCGCTCGCCGGTTTTCGGAGGAAACCCGAGGACATCGTTCTCCTGCAACATTCTTCGGGGACGACAGGCTTGCAAAAAGGCGTTGCGCTTTCGCATCGTTCCGTTTTCAATCAGTTGGACGCCTACAGCCGCGCCCTTTCGCTCGACGATGAGGATGTGATCGTCTCCTGGCTCCCGCTGTATCACGACATGGGGTTGATCGCCGGGTTCGTCATGCCCATCCTGTCCGGGATTCCGCTGGTGTTGATGTCGCCGTTCGATTGGGTGCGCGCGCCGTACAAGTTGATGCGCTCCGTGACGAAATATCGCGGCACGCTGACGTGGCTGCCGAACTTTGCGTTCAATTTTTGCGCGCAGAAGATCCGCGACCGTCATCTCGAGGGCGTGGATCTGTCTTCGCTGCGGGCGGTCGTCAATTGTTCGGAGCCTGTCCGTTTCGAGAGTCATCGGGCTTTTTATGAACGGTTCGAACCTTACGGGCTGAAATGGGAGGCGCTCCAAACGTCGTACGCGATGGCGGAAAACGTTTTCGGCGTGACCCAAAGCCGCTTGGGGACCGCGCCGGTTGTGGATGAGATTGACCGTGAGTCGTTCATGGTCCAGCGCGTGGCGGCGAGTCCGCTCGATGGGCGTCCGGCGATGAAGATGATGTCGTCCGGGTGTCCGCTCGAAAACGTAGCGATCCGCATCCTCGACGAACAAGGCGGGGAGGTTCCCGAGCGCGTCGTCGGCGAGATCGCCCTGAAAAGCGATTGCATGTTGACCGGCTATTACCATCGCGAGGATGTTACGCGGAAGGCGTTTTTGGACGGCTGGTATTTGACGGGCGATTATGGGTATATGGCGGACGGCGAGATCTTTGTTTCGGGCAGAAAGAAGGACATGATCATCGTGGGCGGCAGGAACGTGTACCCGCAGGATTTGGAGGCGCTGGCGTGTGAAGCGCCGGGCGTTCACGCGGGACGGGCGGTCGCCTTTGGAATGTTCGACGAAGCGCAGGGAACGGAGGAGGTCGTCATCATCGCGGAAGTGGATGCGGAGGACCCGGCAGAGCAAGAGAAAATCGCCGACGCGATCCGCCTGCACGTGACGAAGAATTCCGCCATCGCCCTGCGTCACGTCAGGGTGGTCGGTCCGAAGTGGATCATCAAGACATCGAGCGGCAAGACATCGCGGGCGGCTAACAAGGAAAAATTCATCCGGGAATTGCAGTCGTCGCAGGAGGCGGGATAAACATGGGATGACCTCATCCGATCAACTTCGTTACGCGATCGGTTTGGCGCGCGCCGGGAAACGGGAGGAGGCGCGCGATATCCTTTTGCGCGTCGTGGACGAAGACCCTCACAGCGAACTCGCCTGGATGTGGCTGGCGGGACTTGTGGATTCACTCGAGGACAAGATCGTCGCCTGCGAAAACGTGCTGACGATCAATCCGTCCAATGAAAAGGCGCGCAGTTATCTGGAAAGGCTCAGGCAAGGAAATCGTTCGACCAACGTCACCGGGAGAATGGTTCAAGTTCGAACTCCCCGAAACGACCCGCTGGAACAAGCCAGATTTCTGGAGCAGGAAGGAAACCTCGACGAAGCCCTGATGATCTACAAGGTGGAGGCGGCAAAGGCAAAGGACACCCGGACCTTCAACGAGATATTCAGGCAGATCGTACGCATCGAACAGATTCAAGCGGATGGGATCCGTTACGTATCGCCGCGCGCTTCCATCCTCCGCCTGACGTTCCCGTGGATCCTCCTGTACCTGAGCCTCGCGTTGATCCAGGTGGGATTGGATCCGCTGGGGCATCCGACGAGTTATGTGTGGTTCGCGTTTCCGTGGGTGGCGCTGGGCGGTTATCTGGTCGCGGTGGCGGAGGTGCGTTCGCGGCACGCGATCTGGAAGTATTTATTCACGGAGAGCGGGGATGGGACGCTCTCCGCCCGCTTTATGGTTGGGCTGGTCGGCTGGTTGATGATCCTGATCCCGATCCTCCTGTTGTTGATCGATTCGTTCAGGCGGTTGTCCGATTTTCAAACCCCTCCCCGATTGTTTTGACGCGACGCCATGCTCCCTCTAAACGACACGGAAAAGAACCGTTATTCCTTCTTCCCGATCGTCACCGTCCTGTTGATCGTGACGAACTGCTTTATCTATTACGTCGAGCCTTACATCGTTGACAGTTACTGGAGTTACTATATGAAATTCGGCGCGACTCCCATCCTGATCAGGGAAACGGTGGGCGGCGGGGTGATCTCGAATGTCACCGCCATGTTCCTTCACGGCGACCTGTTGCATTTGATCGGGAACATGCTGCCGTTATGGGTCTTTGGCAGGCGCGTGGAGGACGCGTGCGGTCCCCTGCGCTATCTCGCCTTTTACCTGTTCGCCGGGACGTGGGCGAACATCCTGTTCGTCGTTGTCCTGTCCGATTCGCCGATACCGGGGATCGGGGCGAGCGGCGCGATCTTCGGTTTGATGGGAGCGTACCTGTTGTTGTATCCGGGCGGCAGGATTCGGACGCTGGTGTTCGTGAACATTCTTCCGATCTGGCCCCGCATTCGCGCCATTTGGATCGTGCTTTATTTTTTCGGCATTCAAATCATCCCCGCCGTTGAGGTCCTGCTGGGGTACGCGGATTACAGGATCAACTATTGGGCGCACCTGGGCGGATTCTTTTCGGCGGTGTTCATTCTCCTGTTCCTGAGACCCGAGGCGTATGCGAGGTATCTGAGCGAGGTCCCTGTTTGAATCAAAAGAGCGGATGTAAATCCGCTCTTTTGCTCGCGCGGGATATTTATCCGCCGGTGGGGAGGCGTTTTTCCAGCGTGCGGTTCAACAGTTCTTCCTGCTCCTGCGAAACCGCGGTCTTGGTCTTTCTGATCTTGAATTCCTTGTTGTCGCCGGAGCGGTTCAACGCCTCCTGCCAGGCGATCTGCATGGCGGTCAATTCGGGTTCCTTGTGCTCTACCGGCTCGACGGCTTCCGCCGCTTCCTTCTTCGACCCCGACCTGCCTCCCTTTTTATGTTCCTTTTTCGCCGGTTTGAATTCCGCGACCTCCGGTTCCAAAGCCTTGACGCTTAACTTGATCTGCTTCTTCTTGCGGTTGACCTCCAGCACCTTGGCTTCGATCTCGTCGCCCTCCTTGACGACCTCGCCGGGGGTCTTGACGAATCCGTGGGCAAGTTCGCTGACGTGGATCATGCCGGGACGTTCCGCGCCGATCTCCACGAATGCCCCATAAGGTTCGAGACGAACGACCTTTCCCTTTACGACCATGTCCGGCTCGATCTCCTTCCATTCGAGGGCAAGGGGTTCGATCATAGTCAGTTCGATGCGATCCTTTCTTACGCGTCGCACCCATACGTCCACGGTCTGACCTTCCTTCACAACGTCCTCGACCTTGTTGACGGGGTCCTTGCTGAGTTGCGAAATGTGAATCACGCCGGGCAACGGTTGACCCACGTCCACGATCGCCCCGGCAAGAGTGGTCTTGATGATCCTGCCGCTCAATTTCGTTTTTGGTTCCAGCGCCGCTTCCGGCGCGGTGTTGACTTTTTCCATAATTAACTCCTGCGTTTGAGATAATGCCGAATGGCGATTATACATGTTAGGCAAACATAAGTCAATGTGAAATCCATTTCGATCATTCGTTGAACGCGACTTGCAGACTTAATGACTCGCGCTACGCAATGATACCTGTAACGCGAGACTGCGTAGCGCCTCGCTTTTCAGGCGTTTCCTGGGCAGGAGCGACATGAATGTCGCATTACGATGACCAAGATAATCTGGCTCTTTGGGGTTTAGTGGGGTAAAAGCCCTGCTGGACACGGATGACGCGGATTTCACGGAAAAGCACGGATATTTCTTTGATCTTTCCGTGAAAATCCGTCAATCCGTGGAATCCGTGTATTCCGACCCCGCTTAATCCCGAAGAACCGATAATCTTTCCTGCGTAACATCAATTAATAACTCACCTTGCGCAAAACGTCCCGAAGGTTCTCGTGAATCAGGCTTGGGTACAGCCCAAACCTTCGGGACGGTGCGTAACATCAGTTATAAGTTCCGGGTCGCATCGTGTTCGTCCGCGTGTGCCGTGTCGAAAAATCCAAATCCCTTGACGCGATGCGGGAAACAGCGTACCATTGGCAGGCGTTGTTCCTTTCGGAAACAAATGGGCAGTTGATATGTCTAATTTTGACAAAACCGACATCAAAATTGTCAATATCCTTCTCGAAGATGGGCGTATGCCTGCGTCGGAGATCGCGCGTCGCATCGGGAATATATCCGAACGCGCGGTCCGTTACCGCATCGAGCGCATGGTGGACGCGGGGATCATCCAGATCAGCGCGGTAGCCAAACCCCAGGCGTTCGGGCTGACCACGATCGCGGATGTCTGGATGGAGGTCGAATCGGATCGCATCCTTGAGGTTGCGAAGAAGATGGCGAACTTCGACAACGTTAGTTACGTGGCGTGCGGGATCGGGGAATCAGACGTAAGTATTCAGATCGTGGCGAAGGATACGGCGGAGATCTATCAGTTCATCACGGAGGTTGTCCGCAAGGTCCCCGGCGTTCGCAAGACCACCACGTCCATTGTGCCGTTGATCGTCAAGGACGTGTACCAATGGCGCGTCCCGGAGAGGATCGCGCAGGAATTGCCGGAGAAGAAGG
>JAANMU010000525.1_pt1 | contig 45581 bp, 39 predicted proteins | sample 7279701 | NCBI WGS metagenome assembly JAANMU01 (sample SAMN14094539, study PRJNA606508) | bioreactor metagenome | isolation source: A lab-scale SPAN reactor treating ammonium-rich wastewater day 57 | place: Ireland: Galway | collected 2017-03-13
GGGATCACGTGGACGGCAAACAGCTCGCCCACCCGACGGGCGGCGGCGGCGCCGGCATCGGTGGCCGCCTGAACGTCGCCCACCGAGCCGCGACAGAGCACCGTGATCAGGGCCTGGTCCACGTTGCGCCAGCCCATCAGGGTGACGTTGGCCGCCTTGACCATGGCATCGGCCGCTTCGATGGCCGCGACCAGCCCCTTCGTTTCCACCATGCCCAATGCTTCACTGCTCATAGGCGCCCATACTTTGCGGCCCGGCGGATGAGTCCTGCCAGCTCGCCCCAACCTGCAGACCGCCCGAGAAAGAACCGGCCGCTACCAGGGTCCGTCCTTGAAGGTGAGCTTGATGGGCTCTGAGGTGGCTATCTGGCCATTGCTCCAGGTCACTTCCAACACCACCTGGTGCTCGCCCGGTCCCGTGACCCGCTCGGTCAGCTTCTCGTTGCGGTAGGTGTTCCAGACCACGCTGTTGAGGCTGCCCCGCTGGGAGGCGACCAGAATCTGGTCGATGTAGACCCGGACCCAGGGCTCTTCATCCTTCGGCGCAGCCTCACAGGAGAAGTAGATCTTCTCTTCTTCCTTGAGGTGCGAGCCGGTGGCGGGCGTCAGGATCTTTACCGAGCAGGGCAAAAGCTTCGCCTTCGCTCCGGGCTTGGCGATGGGCGTATCCAGGTCGACGAAGGCGTCCAGCGTGGTGCCCGCAGGAATGTCGATGTCGTCTCCCTCCATGAAAATGAAGGCCCAGGAGAGCAGGATGCCGCCCACGATGACGGCCGTCTCCTGATCGGCGGCGGTAGCCGCCCGCACCGCTCTCAGGGGCACCGAGGTGCCGTCCACCGCCACCACCGTCTCGAGCGAGATGTCGAGAGCCCCGGAACGACCGAAGAAACCGCTTCCCTCTGACTTGAGCACCTTGCCCCTGGCGTCGGCGCCTCGGGCGATCAAAACCTGGCCCTGCGGCCCGAGCACGTCTCGGTCCACCTTGTAGCGCACCACCGAGCCGGCGGGGACCTCGCCGGACACCAGGCGGTCGACCGTGGTCAAGAGCAGCGGAGTCCCCTCTTTGAGCACCACGGGCTGGGCCAGGGCAGGCTGGAGGGCGATGGCGAGAATCAGTAGCCAGAGGCGAAGGTTGGGAAGCATCATGACGGGCTGTTCTCCGGACCAGGCCGATCCCCTCGCATCCAGGAGGCGCAGCCCGGGCCCCCTGTCGAACTTTCCCAAGTGGGTGATGAAGACTTGCGCCAGATCATCGAGGACAACTTCCGCCTGCTGGCCCTCAGTATGCGTGAGGTCGGCTCAAGGACGGGCAAAATGGAAACCGAGCTCGGCGAGCTCAAGGTAGACCTCACCGAGCGATTGAATTCGGTCCAGTCTCTGGCCGCCCAGAACCAGACATCTTTCGAAGAGATGGCCCAACGACTGGAAAGCGTGGTTGAGGCAGTCAAAACGCTTCGTTCGGAGATGCCGAGCACCGGCGGGAGCTCCGCGCCCTGAAAGCACAGATGGACAACGTCGTCGAACGCGTGGAGCGTCTCGAGAAAGCAGGTTGACAGGGGACTAGCCCAGCGGGTGGGGGCCATTCTCCTGGTAGGGCGAGTGGGTCAGAAACTCAAAGCCGTCGTCGGTCACCACCACGCTGTCCTCGACCCGGCAACCGCCCACCCCGGGCAGGTAGATGCCGGGCTCCACGGTCATCACCATGCCCGGCTCGAGCACCGTCTCCACCCCGGGACGAACGCGCGGCAGCTCGTGCACCGCCAGCCCCACACCGTGGCCCAGACCGTGGGAGAAGGCCTCGCCGTAGCCGGCTTCGGCGATCAGCTCGCGGGCCACGCTGTCCACGTCCCCCGCCTTGACGCCGGGGCGGACGGCGTCCAGAGCCGCCCGATGGGCCTTGCGCACCACGCGGTAGAGCTTCTCCTGCTCGCCCTCCAGCTCGCCGAGCCAGATGGTGCGGGTGATATCGGAGTTGTAGCCATCGGCCAGGGCGCCGAAGTCGACGGTGATCAGCTCGCCAGCCTGGATCTTGCGCTCGGTGACCCCGGCGTGAGGATAGGCGCCGTTGGGCCCGGAGGCCACGATGGAGTCAAAAGAGGGCTTGCGGGCTCCCTCCTTCTGCAACTGGTGCTCGAGCTCGGCGCAGAACTCTTGCTCGCTGATGCCCACCTTCAGAACGGCCAGAGCCCGCTGGAAGGCCCGGTCGGCGATGGCCGCCACCTTTCGCAGGCGCTCGAGCTCGCTGGCGTCCTTGACCTGGCGCAGCTCCTCCACCAGGTTCTCGGTCGGCTTCAGCTCGGCCCTGTCGCCCAGGTCCGAGCGCAGCTCCTCCAGGTCGGCCACGGTCAGATTCCGGCTCTCGAAGCCCAGCGTGCGCGTTCCGTTCAGCCAGGGAGCCACCAGCACTCCCATGCGCTTGTCGCGAGCGGGCAGATACTTGAGCAGCTCCACCTGCGGGCAGCTCTCCTCGACCGCCGCCCAGTAACGACCGTCGGTCACCAGGGCCACCCGATCGGCGGTCACCAACAGCCAGCCGTACGAGCCGGTGAAACCCGACAGATAGCGGCGATTCTCGCCGGTGCTGACGAGCAGCCCATCCAGCTTCTCCTCGGCCAGTCTTGCGCGCAGTTTCTCGATTCGGTTCACGGGTCAGGCCTCCAGACTCCTCGAAAGACTTCGCGGGCCGGTCCGCGCATGAGCATGGTCTCGGCCCAGGTCAGGTGCAGGCTGCCCCCGGGCAGGTCTACCCGGGCCGCTCGTTCGGCCCGTCCCGACACAACCGCCGCCGCCAGGGCGGCGCAGGCGCCGCTGCCGCAGGCCAGGGTCGCCCCGGCGCCGCGCTCGTAGACCTGTACCGCCAGGTGTTTCGGGGAGAGCACCCGGGTGAACTCCACGTTGATCTCGCCCAGCGGGCCGTGCTGCTGCAGGAAAGGTCCCCTCAGCGAGAGCTCCACCGGTTGGTCCACGAAAACCACCAGGTGGGGGTTGCCCATGGACACGCCCCAACCCTCCCCGTCGCTCAGCTCGAGCCGCACCGGCTCGGCCGCCAGACCATCGGGCGAGAGGCCCTGCGGGGCCCCCATGTCCACCTCCACCTCGTCTCCCACGAAGCGGGCCCGGCGCAGGCCCGAGGGGGTCTCGAAACTGACCTCGGGGCCCTGGCTCAGCCCTTCTCGGCGAGCGTAGAGAGCCAGGCAACGCAGCGCATTGCCGCAGGTCGAGGCCAGCGAGCCGTCGCGATTGAAGATCTCCATGACAAAATCGGGCTCTTTTCCCCGAAGCAGCACCAGTCCATCGGCCCCGATCCCGAAGTGAGGCGCGCACAGGGCCCGGGCCAGGGTGGCCGGGTCGCTCTGGAGGCCCGAGCGAGCATCCACGATCACAAAGTCGTTGCCCAGCCCCTCCCATTTGGCGAAGGGGAGCCCGTTCACACGTGGGCCGGCGGGATCTCTTTGCTGGTTTCCTTGTTGCCCTTGGCCTCTTTGAAGGCCTCGCGCAGAAAATCGGTGCTCATGGGGCGACTGGGGCTGACGGTGGTGACCGAGTGCTTGTAGACCATCTGCAGGCGGCCCTCGTCCTCGAGGAAGATGGTGAAGTTGTCATAGCCCCGCACCACGCCCTTGAGCTGGACCCCCTTGGAGAGGAACACCACCACGATCTGTCCCTCCTTCTTGAGCTGTGCCAGAAACGCGTCTTGCAGGTTCAACATCTTTGTTTCTCCCATTCCCGGATGAGCTCGAGCGCCTGAGCGAGCGGATCGCCTTCGGCGTCCAACCAGTGTATGTCTGTCTCCCGGCGAAACCAGGTGAGCTGGCGCTTGGCGTAGCGACGCGTGTTGCGCTCGAGCTCGAGGCTGGCTTCCTCCAAACTCTTCTTTTGCTCCACCACGTCCAGCATCTCGGGGTAGCCGATCAGCCGCAGACGGCGCAAAGAAGGGCCGTAACCTTTCTCGGCCAGCGCGCGCACCTCCTCCAGAAAGCCATCCGCCAGCATCTGGCGGACGCGCTCGGCGATGCGCTGGTGCAGCTTCTCGAGCGGCCAGCGCAGGCCCAGAAGCAGCGAGTCCAGGCCCGGATCGCTGGTGGCGTAGTGAGCTGAGAAGGGGACGCCCGTCTGGCGGAAGACCTCCACCGCCCGCACCACCCGACGCGGATTGTGCCGATCGATGCGCTGGTAGGCCACGGGGTCCAACCGCTCGAGCTCCTGCAGAAGCTCCTCCAGGGGAGTGGCCTTCAACTCCTCGCGCAGGGCCGGGTCGGGAGCGGCTTCGGGCAACGTGTAACCGCGCAGCAGGGCCCGCACGTAGAGACCGGTGCCGCCCACGACCACAGGCAGCCGGCCGCGCTCCGAGATGGCCTCCACCGCCTGGCGAGCCAGCGCTTGAAAATCAGCCACTGAGAACGACTCGCTCAGGTCACACAGGTCGATCAGGTGGTGGGGCACCTCGGCCCGCTCGGCCGGCGTGGGCCTGGCCGTGCCGATGTCGGCCCCCCGGTAGACCAGGGCCGAGTCTGCGCTGATGATCTCGAGGGGAATTTCGCGCGCCAGAGCCAGCGCCAGGGAGGTCTTGCCACTGGCCGTTGGGCCGACCAGCGCCAGCACGGGCAGTCGGCTCACGCCCGATGAAACAGCTTCTCCAGCGTGGCCTGGTCCAGGCGCACCCGGGTGGGCCGGCCGTGGGGACAGTAGGGGGAATGCTCCACTTCCAGGAGCTCGCGTAGGAGCACCCGCATCTCGTGCTTCTCGAGCGGATCGCCGGCTTTCACGGCCGCCTTGCAGGCCATCATGGCCCGCAGCCGCTCGCGCCACTCCTCGGCCGTGTGGTGGCGCACGCTAACTTTCTCCTCGGCCAGCTCCTCCAGCACGCTGCGCAGCGTGGGCACGGCCTTGCGGGCGGGAATGCCATAGGGCACCGAGCGCAGCTGGAAGGCGCTGCCTCCAAACGGCTCCAGCTCGAAGCCCAGGGTCAGTAGGTCGGGAGAGCGCTCGGCCGCCAGCTCGGCCACCAGGGGCGAGAGCTCGATGACCTCGGGGATCACCAGCCCCTGGGCCCCCTGCTCGAGCGGTGCCAGGTGGCTCAGGCGCTCGTAAAGGATGCGCTCGTGAGCGGTGTGCTGGTCCACCACCCAGAGCTCGCCGCGCACCAGGGCCACCAGGTAGGTGTCGTGCAGCTGAGCCAGGGGAATGGGCTCCTCGCTGGCGCTGGTCAGGGGCTTGAACAGCTCCAGCGACTGGGGAGTGGTCACATAGCTCTTGGCCGGGCGCTCGCGAGCGGGAGGCTGGTAAGCGGGCGCGGGCGACCGGTAGGGTCGGCTCTCTGGCGGCTGCCAGGCTGGCCGGGCCGGCTCGGGCGGGTCCCAGGGCTCGGATACCTGAGGAGCTTCCCGGACGGGCTCGGGCGGATCCCAGGGCAGGGACACCGGCTCGGGGCGCTCCCAGGAAGCGTCCTCCAGGGTCTGATGCTGGACCGTGTCGGCCCCTTGAGCCTCCAGGCCCCGAGCCACAGCCCGGTAGACGGCCCGAAAGATGTGCTGGTTGTTGGCGAAGCGCACCTCGGACTTGGTGGGATGCACGTTCACGTCCACCAGCTCGCCGTGCACCTCGAGCGACAGGATGCCCACGGGATACTTGCCTTTGGGCAAGAGCGGGGTGAAGCCCTCGAGCCAGGCCTGCGAGAGCAGGGCCGAGCGGATGATGCGCCCGTTCACCAGCATGAACTGTCCGGTGCGGTTGGGACGAGCCAGGGCGGGCAGGCCGACCAGCCCGCGCACCGAGACGCCCTCGACCTGGCTCTCGACGGGCACGAGCTGGGTGGCATCCACCTTCAAGAGCAGCCCCAGGCGCTCGGCCAGGCCCATCTGGGCCGGGAAGTGGAGCATCTCGCGCCCGTTGGAGACGAGGCGAAACTGCACGTGAGGCTGAGACAGGGCGGCCTTGCCCACCAGGTCCACCACCTGCGAGGTCTCGGCCGCCGGGCTGCGCAGGAACTTCTTGCGAGCCGGGGTGTTGAAGAACAGGTCCTCGACCGTGATGCGGGTGCCGGGCACGGCGGCAGCCGGGCCGCAGCGCTCGATCACCCCGCCGGTGACCACCACCTCGGTACCCGCCTCGGCCTCCGGCTCGCAGGTCAGGATGGTGAAGCGTGACACGGCCGCGATGCTGGGCAGGGCCTCACCCCGAAAGCCGTAGGAGTGGAGCGAGCAGAGGTCTTCCCAGCGCGAGATCTTGGAGGTGGCAAAGCGCTCCAGCGCAAGGCGCGCGTCCTCGGGCCCCATCCCGCAGCCGTCGTCGACCACCGAGAGCGATCTCGTGCCGCCCTGCACCAGCTCCACCGTGACCTGGCGGGCCTGGGCGTCGAGCGAGTTCTCCAAGAGCTCCTTGACCACCGAGGCCGGCCGCTCGACCACTTCGCCGGCGGCGATCCGCTCGGCCACGCTCTTTTCGAGAATCTGCACGCGAGGCATCGCCGGGGTTTCGTCCTGGTCGCCCGGGGCCCTTTCGAACAGAAGGAGCGGGGCGCATCGGTTCGAACAGGCCGGCATGCAACGCAGAACCTTCCTCCAGGGCCTGGGAGCCGTCGCTCTGGCGGGCCTGGCCACCCCCGGATGCGGAGATGTCTCCTCGGGCAGCCAGCGCACCACTCCCAGCGCCCCCCAGAACCTTTCTCCCAGCGCAGCGCGAGTAGCCGACGGACGCTTCGTCTTCCTGAGCGACGGAAGTCGCCTCGAGCTCTTCCCCTTCCAGAACCTGGTCCGGCTGCGGGCCGCCGATGGCTCGGTGCTGTTCGAGCAAGCCGGGCTCGGGGTGGGCGCCAACCAGTGGAACTTCCCCAATGACGCCAGCTCCGGACCGGATGGGTTGCTCCTGGTCTCAGACTCCGGCAACAGCCGGGTGAAGATCCTCGACCGCACCGGCCTGCTGGTCGGGGTGTTGCCGATCGCCGGATTCCCGGGCGGCGTGGCCTCCAGCGGCAGCAACATCTTCGTCAGCAACCAGACCGCCAATCAGATCCTCAGTTTTACCTGGCAGGGCGGCGGGGCCCTTCCTGGCATCACCTTCGGCACCCCCGGGAACGGGAACGGCCAGCTCAACGCCCCCAGCGGGATGGCCTTCGACCCGCAGAGCCAGCTGCACGTGTGCGACTCGGGCAACCACCGCATTCAGGTCTTCAGCCAGGCGGGCGCCTTCCTGCGCAGCTACCGTGGCGGGCTGACCCTGCCCGAGAAACTGGCCATCGACGGCAGGGGCCTCTGCTATGTGGCCGACCCGGCCGACGCCGAGATCCAGGTCTTCGATGCCAGCGGGGGCTTGCTGCCCTCCTTCCCTCTTCCGGCCGCCCTCCAGCCTATCTTCGTCAGCCTGTCCCCCGACCTCGTGTTGTGGGTCACCGGCGCAATCTCCTGAGAGGAACCTTCCTGTATGAACCCCTTCCTTGGTGAAATCCGACTCTTTGCCTTCGACTTTGCACCCGGCAACGGCGAGGAGCCCCTGTGGCAGCTCTGCGACGGCAGCCTGCTGCACATCCAGAGTAACCTGCCGCTCTTCTCCCTGCTCGGGACGACCTATGGCGGAGACGGCCAGACCACGTACGGTGTGCCCGACCTGCGCACGGCCAACCCCCTGGCCAGCAGCAACTTCGGCAACTACTACATCGCGCTGCAGGGCATCTTCCCCGCGCGCGGCTGATCAGCCGAGCAGGCGGTCCACCCGCACGAGCTCGAGCTCGCGTCGGGCCAGCTCGCGAAGGATGGCGGGCAGAGCAGCCACCGTGCAGCTCTGATCGCGCATGCCGTCGTGCAAGAGCACGATGTCGCCGGGCCGTGCCTGGCGCACCACCCGGCGCACCAGCACCTCCGGGGACGGACTCTCGAAGTCGCGCGGGTTGAGGCTCCAGGTCACGGTGGCCTGGCCCAGCCGGGCGGCCTGGGTCACGTTCCAGGGGTAGCGAAAGCCAAAGGGCGGGCGGAACCACTGGGGCCAGATGCCGGTCACCCGCTCGATGCTGGCCGAGGCCAGAGCCAGCTCTTCGCGAGCCGCTCCCGGGGCCCGCAGGAGCAGGTTGGGATGCGAGTGGGTGTGGTTGCCCAGCAGGTGACCCTCGTCGAGAATGCGGCGGGCCAGCGCGGGATGGTGCAGCACCTGGGAGCCGACCACGAAGAAGGTGGCCTTGACCCCGAACTCGCCCAGGATGTCCAGGATGCGCTCGGTATAAGGCGGCTCAGGGCCGTCGTCGAAGGTCAGGGCCACCGCCCGGCGGCCTCGGGGGCCGTGCACGTGCACCCGGCTCAGGCCCGGGTTGGCCGGATTAACCAGGGGATCCAGGGCAGCCCCCACCGCCACCGCCCCGCCGAAGGCCCGGGCCCAGCGCGCCAACCGGCCGCCCGGGGGCGCGGAAAGGGCGTAGAGGCCGGCCAGCACGGCCGTGCCGGCCAGATAGGCCTGCTGGTGATGATCGTGCACCCAGCCCCAGAGCGAGCGCTCCTCGAGCTCGGGAGTCTGGTCCTCGTCGGTCCGGGTAGAGGTCTGCATCCGGGAATCTTGGCCCTCGGGGCGGGCTGGACCTGCAGGTTTCTCGGGCCCGAGCGGCGCATTCTGGTGCCGTCATGATCAAGCGCCTGCTCATCCTCTTGCTGCTCTGCCAGGTGGCTCTGGCGGCTGGCGACGTGGACGTTCGTCAGGGCGGCTCGCTGTGGGCCCGGGTGGAGTCGGACGGCACCATCCGCCTGGGCGGCTCGCTGGCCGGCAAGTTCGAGTCCGACGGCTCGGTGCGCAAGAACGGCTCGCTGGTGGGCCGGGTGGAGTCGGATGGCACGGTGCGCAAGAACGGCTCTCTCTTCGGCGAGGTCGAGTCCGACGGCACCCTGCGCATCGGGGGCTCGCTCTTCGGGCGCATCGAGTCGGACGGAACCATCCGCAAGTCCGGCTCGCTCTGGGGTCGGGCCGAAGGGGTGGACGGCGGCTTTGACGACATGCGCCGGGTGGCCGCGGTGCTCTTCTTCTTCGCTCCCGACTTCGGGGGAGGCGGCTAGCTTGTCGCTTCAGGTGCGCGAATCGGTTCTGCGGGGCGAGTTCGGCACCGACCTGACCACCCGCGTGGCCGCCCGCCTGGGGGCCGCCTTCGCTCGCTTCCTGCACGAGCGCCAACCCCACGCCACGGTGGTGGTCGGGCGCGATACCCGGGCCTCAGGAGGGCCCTTGCTCCAGCACTTCCTGGGCGGCCTCTCAGCCTACCCCTTGCGGGCCCTGGACGCGGGCGTGGTGCCCACCCCCTCCCTGCTGGTGGCCAGCTCGGCCTGGGCCTGCCAGGCCGCGGTGATGGTGACCGCCGGCCGGGCCCCGGTGGACTGGAACGGCTTCAAGTTCACCCTCAACGGGCTGCCCTTCGATCAGGCCTCCATGAAGGCGCTCTATGAGATGTACAAACGCTCTCCCTCGCCTCGCCCGGCGCGGCCTCTCTTGACCAAACGCTACGGGGAGGCGGCCAGCCTGCACCTGGCCAGGGTCCTGTCCCACTTCCAGTTGCCCGAGCTCGAGAAGATGGATCTCCGCGTGGCCGTGGACAGCGGCCGCGGTGCCGCTGAGGCGCCCGTGCTGGGCACCCTGGCGGCGCTGGGCGCCAAGGTGTTCAACGTGCACACCGTGCGCGAGAACAAGTCGCCCGAGCTGGGGCTCAAACCCCTGGCCACCCGGGTGATCCGCTCCTCGTGCCACCTGGGCGTGGCCACCGGCTGGGAGGGCCTGCTGCTCCTTTTGATCGACGAGAAAGGGCGCCGCCTGACCCGCCACCAGACCCTGGCCCTGGCGGTGCGCTCTTATCTCGAGATGCAGCGAGAGAAAGCCCTGCTGGTGACCCCCAACAGCCTGAGCCACCTGGTCTGGCAGACTGCCCGGTTGCACCAGGCCGAAATGCAATATTCGGGGCCACTCAACCGCGACATGCTCAACGAGCTGGCCGGCCTGGACCCCGATCGCCCGGCCCTGGGTCTCGATCTGCAGGGCGAGCTGACCTGGCCGAGCGTTTGCTTCTCACCCGACAGCCTGGGCACTCTGGTTCTGGTGCTGCGCCTGATGGCCCACCACAAACAACCGCTCTCCGAGCTGGTGGAGGAGCTGCCCCCCTACGCCAGCAGCGAGGGCCAGGTTCCCTGTGCCCAGGACCTGGGCCCCACCGAGATCATGGAGCGGCTGGCCACCCGCTACCAGGGGGCCCGCATCTCCACCTCGGCCAACCTGGAGAAGCGACGCGACGCGTGGTGGGTCCGGGCCGACCTGCCGGCCGGAGGCTGGGTGGCGGTGCAGCACGCCTTCCGTCTTCCGGTGCTGGATCTGTGGGCCGAAGTGCCTCAGCCTGAGCGGGCCGAGACTCTGCTCGAGGAAGTGCAGGGGCTACTGGGATTCGTCCCGGTGTGACAGGGTGAAATAGCGGCCGGCCGAGTCGTCCAGGCGGCTCCAGACCAGCCGCTGGCCCACTTCCAGGGCGCCAGCACTGTCGTGAGCCACGGCCATGGTCATCTCTTGCGAGCTGCACCAGCGCAGCACCTCGAGCTTCATCTTGCGCTCGGTGCCATACCAGTCGTCCTGCGTGCTCCAGGCCAGGGTGCCGTCTTTCTTGAGCAGCAGCGTCCCCGTCAGGTCGTCCACCCCGTAGTCGACAGTCAGATCGGGGCGCACCCGCACCAGTTGCTGGGTGGTCCCGTTATCCACCATCCAGTAGCCCACCAGCCGGGCCGGTCGCGGGCCTTGCTGGCAGTGCCCCTGATGAGACATGCCGAGCATCACGACCAGGGTCGGGATCAGCAAAAAGCTCCAGAGTTTCCTCACGTTTCTCACCTCAAGGCCATTGTAGACGCGGGTGGGGGCTCGGGCCAGGGGAAACAATGGCTAAGATTCTCATCAGCTTCAGCATTTCTTCAGGATCTCTGCCGCTGATCCGTTCGCAGGTTTCACGGCTTCTGGCCAGGAATCTTAGAATGAAGATGGAGACCAGGTTCCTCGCCGGAATTCCAGCCCAACCCTGTCAGCTGACGGTCCGGCAGCCGGTCAACTCGGCTGGCCCGTCCGGTGATCCCCTCGACGTGATGGTCGCCTCCGCCGCTGCGGCTTCCGAGCCTGGCGTGACCCCGCCTCCCGAGCCCCCCGCACGGCCGGTCTCCAACGCTCCCCTGGTGGTCACCATGGAAGCCCCCCCCCGAGGACGACCCACCGGAGCGGTGCTCGAGTCGACCTCGCACCTGGCGCACCCCCAACTCCTCCCCATCCTGGCGGCCCATCTCGACGCGGGTCGACCGGTCCTGGTGACGGGCGCAACCGCCTCGGGAAAGTCCGCTCTGGTGCAAAAATTGGCCAACCAGCAGGGTAGTGCCAACACCCGGATAGGCTGCGCGAGTGACCTCGAGTGGGGCTGGTTGGCCCCGAACTCCCTGGGTCAGATCGCCTGGAAAAACGAGACTCTGGCCCGGGCCCTGAGCCGTCCCGGGCTCGTGCAACTCGACGAGCTGCACTTGCTCTCGCCGGCCATGCAGACCCAACTGGCCAAGCTTCTGTCCACCGGCGAGGTGGCCATCGACAACCGACCCGAAACCCTGAAGCTGCACCCCGAAACCCGGTTCGCGGCCACCCTGCACAAGGGAGAACGATTGCACGACGACCTGGCCGAGGTCCTGGGCCTTCGGCAGTTTCCCGAGGAGGTCCAGCGCATGCTGGACACCGCCTCGCAGATTGCCGCCTGGGCCCGTCAGGAGGGACGACCGCTGCCGCTCTCCCCGCTCGACTGCCAGACAGCCCGCCGAAGCTCAGCTCCCATCAGCCAGGAGGACGAGGCCCGGGTGGACATCGCGTTCCTGCACGAGTTGCATCGAGGCAAGGACGAGCTGACCGTGTCCGACTTCAACCGGGCTCTGGGAGCCGATCCCGATCCAGTGCGCGAGCAAATTCGAGCCTGGAAGGATGACCCCCCACCCTGGCTGACCGGCATGACCGCGCTCTGGCCCGGTTACCGAGAGCTGGAGCACGGGCTCTGGAGGCTGGCCCAGACGGCTCCCGAGCACGGGGCGCTCTTCGAGCGCCTGGCCGAGGCCCATGAGGGGAGGGTCGAGGAGTCGCTGGCCAGCCTGACCCGCGTTCTCGCTTCGGAGAAAGAGCCCGAGAAGGCATTGGAGAGCGAGCTGCGCGCTCTGGCGGGCATCCCCGAGCCCACCCCCGGAGCAAGCGGGCTGCGGATGGGATCGGGCGGCCTGACGGTGGGGGGAACCTTTCTGCGTCTTCGCAGCCGTTCTTGACTCTCGGCAGTCCGGCCGTGGAAGTCGGTGCACCGCGGATCTGCCAGCGTGCGAATCGCCTCGCAAGCGACCGGCCGGATCCGGCCAGGACTAGACCGCCCCAGACTCAGTCTTCCCCTTGAAGCAGGGGAAGACCGCGATAGATGCGGGCCAGGGGAATGCTCACCTTGACCGACAGCAGCTCAAGTGTGTCTTCGTGGGAGACGAACCCTTTCCATTGCCATTCCCCGTTGGGCGGCCAGGTTCACGACAATGCGATTGTGGTTCAGCGATCCCCCGGTCATCAGGAAGATCTCGCCGTCGTGAAACTCGCTGCGGGTCTCGGAGTTGGTTTCGAGCTGGAGATACTCCTCCGGAGTAAACCGGCGTCGTTCCCTGTAGGCGGAGAGCATAAGGGGGTCTTCGACTCAGCCGGCAGACTTCCGTCCGGAATCTGGGCTCAGGCAGGTTGGCCCGAATCCAGTCGGACCAGGAGGTCTTCCAGGTCCCGGACTTCAGGTCGTGCAGGAGCGCCGGACGTTCCCCTCTCGGTACCCGGCGTATGAGCTCCAAAAGAAGGACACAACGTCATCGTCTCCCTTGTCGATGTGCAGCGTCGACCGGGACGGCACCACGACCTTCTCGTCCTGGAACTCGATCAGCCAGCGGTGGACTCTTTGCCAGGGAAGACCCTGGTAAACGTCCAGATAGCTCAGGCGGCCGCTCAGGGCAGCTGGCTGCCCGGGTCGAGCCCGGTTACCGCCGCCCCGGCCAGCTCGAACGCGCCGCTCGAGCGGAAACGAACCTGCACCGTCTGGCCGTCGAAGTCGTGCACCGGGAAGCGATGGATCTGCCAGCCGTGGGAATCGCCTTCCAGGCGGCCCACCTCGCGCCAGCGGTCGGTTCCGGCCAGGGCCATCTCGACCGTCACGCCCTCGTAGTGAGGCTCGAGCTGGTGTCGGGTCTCGAAGTAAAGCGTGGTATCGCCCGAAGCGGCCAGATCGATGGGTCGCGAAGTCAAGGTGGCTTCGCCGGTAGCGCTCTGCACGCCGGAGCGGCCGGGCAGATCCTGCGTGGTCCACGAGCCGGTGGCCTCCCAGCCGTCGTTCTCGAAGAACAGCCGGGAAGCGGGCAGGGTCACGCTGCTCTCGGCCAGGCGCGAGCGGTTGCCCACCTTGTCGATCAACTGCAGCCCCACGTGCACCTGGCGCGGCTGGCTCGAGGGCATCAGGTGGGCCAGCGAGCGCTGCTGCTTGCCCGCCTCTCCGCTGCGGCCGGCCTCCACCAGGTTGGCCCCGTCCAGGGCCCCCTCCTCGCCGAAGGGGCGGGGCGAGACGCGCAGCTCGTAGGCTGCCGGCTGGCCGCACCAGCCGTCGTCGCCGGTGGGGGTCCAGGCCACCAGCACCTCGGCCGGACGCGGTCTCACCAGGAAGTCGGTGGGCGGGGCCGGGGGCAGGGCGTCATTCTTGACCGCGTTGGCCGCGTTCAGGCGACCGCCGCTGACGGTGCTCTGAGCGAAGGCAGGCACCGGATCGACCCCGAAAAGCAGGCGGTCCTTGATCTGCTGGTTGGTCGCCTCGGGATAGGCGCTGGCCACCAGGGCCGCCACCCCGGCCACATGGGGGCAGGCCATGGAGGTGCCGCTGAAGGTGGCATAGCCCTGGTCGGGCACCGTGGACAAAATCTCGTGCCCGGGCGCGGCCAGGTCCACGGTCTTGGGGCCGTAATTGGAGAAAAAGGCGATCTGATCATTGCGGTCGGAAGCCGCCACCACCACGCTGTTGGGGATGTCCAGGTTGCTGGGATAGGAGGGCACCTGGTCGTTGTTGGAGCGATCATTGCCGGCCGCGAAGACGTGCAGCGCCGAGGCGTTCTCGAAGGCATCCTTGATGAAGGGGTTGTAGCCCCCGCCGGTCCAGGAGTTGGAGGTGACCCGGGCGCCGTTCTTGTCGGCGTAGTCGATGGCTCGCAGGATGGTGGCCGCCGAGCAGGTGTCGCCGTCGTCGGGGAAGATCTTGACCGCCATCAGGCGGCCTTCCCAGTTCACCCCGGTCACGCCCAGCGAGTTGTTGCCCACGGCCGCGATGGTGCCGGCGCAGTGGGTGCCGTGGGCTCCGCCCGCCTCTCCCCCACCCCGATTCTGGGTGGCGTCAAAGCCGTGCACGTCGTCGATCACGCCGTTACCGTCGTCGTCGATGCCGTTGCCGGGAATCTCGCCGGTGTTGGTCCACAGGTTGGCCTGCAGGTCCTGGTGGGCAAAGTCGATGCCGGTATCGAGCACGGCCACGATGGGGCCGTTCTCGCGCTTGCCGGTGGTGATGCGCCAGGCCTCGGGGGCGCTGATGTCGGCCCCGGGATTGCCCGAGTTGGAAAGGCCCCAGAGCCGCTCGTCCAGGTCGTCGGGCCGCAGCGAGGCGCGCTCATAGAGGTGATTGGGGGCGGCCCGGGCCACCCGCGGGTCCTGGCTGAGGGCGGCCTCGTCCTGCGAGGTCTTGACGTGCAGCACTTCGTTGCCGGCCACCTCGATGCGGTCGAGCACCTCGAAGGGCATCTCCTCGAGCGCCACTCCGGGCTTGAGCTGAACGAGCATTTCGCCCCGCGCGCGGGGGGCAGCATCCTGGATTCTCATGGCCCGAAGTTTAGACCACGGCCCGGACCAGAATGTTACCGGAGCATTGCCAATCCTGCAGGAGCAGGACAGGGGGGCGCAAACTGCCGCTCCATGCCAACCTACCAGTGCGAGCTCGAGCTCAACACCCGCGGCCACGGCCACATGCAAGACATCACCGGCCAGTTGGGCAGAGCCGTGCGCGAGTCGGGTATCAAGACGGGCCTGGCCAACCTGTTCAACGTGGGCAGCACCGGGGCCATCGGCACCATCGAGTTCGAGCCGGGCCTGGAACGCGATCTGCCCGAGCAGCTTGACCGCCTGCTCCCGCCCAGCCGCGAGTACGGGCACGAGAAGGCCTGGGCCGACGGCAACGGGCATTCCCATTTGCAGGCCACGCTGCTCGGACCTTCGCTCAGCGTTCCCGTGCGTCAGGGACAGCTGGTGCTGGGCACCTGGCAGCAGGTCGTCCACCTCGAGTGCGATGTCAAGCCGCGCCGGCGCACGCTCATCATCACAGTACTGGGAGACTGACATGGTTCGCGTCAAAGTCTGCTGCATGGCCAGCATCGAGGAGGCCCGCACGGCCGTATCCGCGGGTGCCAACGCCCTGGGACTGGTGGCTCGCATGCCCAGCGGCCCGGGGCCGATTTCCGACGAGCTGATCGCCGCGATCACTGCCACCGTGCCTCCGGGCGTGGCCACCTTCTTGCTCACCTCCGAGACCGAGCCCGAAGCGGTGGTGGAGCACGTGCGTCGCTCGGGCGCCAATACCGTCCAATTGGTCGACCGGGTATCCGGCCAGACGTACGCGGCTTTGCGGCGAGCGCTACCTCTGGTCAAGCTGGTGCAGGTGGTGCACGTGGCCGATCACGAGGCCCTCAGCGAGGCGGTAGAAGCCGCCCACCACGTGGATGCGCTGCTGCTCGACTCGGGCTCATTCCGGGGCCCGGTCAAGGAGCTGGGTGGCACCGGCCGGGTGCACGACTGGGAGCTGAGCCGGCGCATCGTGGAATCGGTTGCGCGGCCCGTCTACCTGGCCGGCGGGCTGAAGCCGGAGAACGTGGTCGAGGCCATCGAGAAGGTGCGCCCCTTCGGCGTGGATCTTTGCACCGGCGTGCGCACCGAAGGGCGGCTCGATCCGGTCAAGCTGCACGCTTTCATGCAGGCCGTGCGCAGCGCAACCCGGGTCGTCGACTAGGGTCAACAGACCCTGGTCCGAGGTCTCGATGACGCGGAAATTCCCTCGCTACCGCCCCCTTCCAGCGGATACCTCGGAATCAGCCCGGTAGCGAGGAATTTCCCGCTACACGCCGCACCGTGGAACGGCACCGCGCTTAACGCGCGGCCCCTCAGGGCCAGACGCGCTCGTCGGACAGGCCGTTGGGCGCCAGCACCTGGGCTTTGAGCTCGTAGTCGTGCTCGATGCGGCTGAAGTAGTCTCGGGCCACCTGGTAGCCCGAGGGGAGCCTGCTGACCGTCCAGCTCTGCAGCTCGGACCACTCGCCTCCGCGGCGACGACCCATGAGGATAATCTCGATGGGGCCTTGCTGGGTGACCGGCCCGGGGTTGGTTACGTTGATGCGGATGTTGACTTCGCGCAGCCCGGGGACGTTGCCCTGACGGACCTGGAAGTCACTGATCTTGATGTCGGCCATCGCGGTGGCGCTGAGCAAGAGGAAGGTGGCAAGAAATCGCTTCATCAGGTCAGCTTCGAGTCGATTTCGGAAAACCCCGCGAGCGCGACGCAAACCGTTCACAATCTCTTTACTCACCTGTAACAACTTTTGGGTACTGACCCCGGTTTGGAGCTGCACAAGACATCACCACCGGAGGTAGCCAGCATGATCACCGCCACCCGAGCCACCGAGAGCAAGAAGGCCGAAACCGCCGAGAAGCCCAGGTCCGCCGAGACCCCGAAAGCGGCGGTCGCACGGACCGAGAAGCCGACCGAGAAGCCGGCCGAGCCCTCCCCGACCCGACCGGCGACCGACCGGGCCGAGGTCAGCCAGGATGCCGGCGAAACCGGCGAAGACGACTCGGCCGTGCTCGACCGGGTTCGCCAGCGAGTGGCCGCCGGGCAGGCGGATGCTTCCAAGGGACCGGGGTCCGAGGGTTCGAGCAAAGGCCGCCGACCGGGTGAGACGGACGACCGTCCGCCCACCTCCACCAAGGAAGCGAGCCAGGAGTCCGCCCCCAATGAGGCCGAGCCCGCGCCCGAGCCCACCCCGGAAGAGCAGGCCCTCGAGAACCTCGACCGCTACGGGGACCTCTACGACAACCCGGGCAACGCCGATGACCCCGACGGCATCATCTCGGAAGGAGATCTGGAGGAGATCGCCAGCGGCGACTACAACCGCGACGAGGCTCGCGCATATCTCGAGGCGCAGGGGGTTCCCCAGGAGGAGATCGACGCCACCCTGGCCTCCATCGAGGAGAGCGCCGACTACCTCCTCGAGGACGAGGAGTTGCGCAATGAGCTCGATACCGCCAATGACTCCAGCAACGACCCGGACGGCGACATCAGCCGCAGCGACCTCTCGGCGGCACTCTTCGACCGCCAGCTCGAGCAGGCCCGCGAGGGGACCCTGGCTGCCGGCGAGTCGGCCAGCAACCGCGACAGCTATGAGGAAGTGGAGACCGTGGACGAGCGGGACGCCGAGCTGATCCAGCAGCAGGAGGCGAGCGTGCTCGAAGCGGTCGACTCCGGCCAGCCGGTCGAGTTCACCAACGCCAACGGCGAGAGCGAGATGGTCAGCATCAACCAGGTCACCGGAACGGGTGGCAACACCGTCTACGAGCTGACCGGCGAAGACGGCCACACCATTCGGATCGAGTCCGAGTTGGGAGCCACCGACAACCGCACCGCCCTGGCCCGCATCGCCGACTACTACACCCAGCTCCCCCCGGGCGTGCGCCCCAGCGTGGACGAGATCGCCCTGCTGAGCGACCCTGAGGACGGCGTGGCGGCCGACTACCGCCGCGACGGAGACAAGGTGCGCTTCTACGACGGGCTGAACCACCTCAACGAAGAGGTCTTTGACCACGAGTACGGCCACGGGGTAGGCTACGAGGTGGACGGCGAGGGCGAGGGCTTCTTCGACGACGTGGGCGGGTTGTTCGGAGGCCAGGATGGACAGGGCGCCCCCAACGGCTGGGAGGATGCCATCGAGGCCGACGCGGCCAACCCCAGTGACTACGCCGATACGAACTACAAAGAGGACTTCGCCGAGAGCTGGGCGGCTTATCTAGAGGCGCGCGAGCAGGGGCCCGAGGCGCTGGAGCAGTTGATGCAGGCCTATCCTGCTCGCTTTGAGATTCTCGAGGAGATCTACGAGCAAGCTGCGGCCTGAGATGCAGGGCGCTCGCCGAGGTTGCTCGTTGGACAGGGGCCCCACGCCCGGCCAGGTTGACTGGTCGGGCGTGTGTCCGGCGGGTCAGGCCCGGGCCCAGCGTGGTATAATTGCCAGGTGACGCACAAGATCGAGCCGTCGCACCCGCAGTCGGTCGAAGCTCCGCGCAAGAAATCCGAAGCGCCACCCATGATGGAGAAAGCCTCCACTTCCCCGGGGATATCGGCTTCGTCCTTGAGCGCGGGCAGCCAGGCGCAGGAGGCCAACGCCAGGCTCGGCAAGGCGTGGACGGGCGTCAAGGGCGGGACCAATCCGGCAGACCGGCTGATCTCCGCCTGGAACCCTGACGTTACAGGCGTGGGGCGCACCCAGGGTGTTCAGGATCCCGAGCTCGTTCGGGGCGCGCCCACGCCCGGAACGTTCTCCGCCTCGCGCAACCCGCACTTTGGAACACCCCAACCCGCGCGGTCCCTCCTCGGACAGGAGACGACCGGCCGGGGACAGGGGACTCGGACCGGTAAGGCCGAGACGGCGATCGCGGAGTCCGGGAAAGCCCTACGGGTCGGAGCCCTGCCAGAGCTCAGGTGGGTCCCGATGCAGCTCGAGCCCCGGGGGTCCCGATTGAGGGCGGCTGGAATCCGGATCTGGGCGGAGTCGCCCGGGCTCGGAGGGCGCACGATCCGGAGTACTCCCGGGGCGCAGTCACCCCCGGCAAGTTCTCAGCGGCGCGCAACCCCGAGTTCGGAACCCCCAGGCCGGCCGACCAACTGCTGGGTATGCAAACCAGGAAAGGAGAGTCCCGCCGAGAGCCCGGTCTCGTGGGCAAGCTGTTGGAGGCGGGCGGCAAGGTGGTGGGAGGCGTCGCCAAGACAGCCCTGGGAGGCGGCAAGGAAGGCTTGCAGGAAGTCAAGTCCGGCGTGAAGGACGGCCTGGAAGCGCTGGCTCCGGGCCTCACACGCGACTCGCAAGGCTCCAACGCCGGACGGGCCGGACAATCCAGCAAGCTCAATGCGGCGCCATCAGGCCCCGCAAAGACAGGCGAGGACCCCCCCGGACAGCTTCTTCAGAGCCCAGAAAAGCCTCCTCAGGCCGGTCCGATAAGCCAGTTGGTCGAGACGGGCGCCAAGGTGGTCGGCGACGTGGTGAAGGGCGGTGTCGAGGTGGCCAGGGAGGGCGTCGACCTCGTCAAGGGCGGCGTCCAAACCGCCAGGGAAGGCGCCCGGGATGTCACCAGGGCCTTCATCGATCCTCCCGCACAAGGCTTGAAGAGGGACGGGGCGCCCGGTCTCGCCAGGAAGGGCGGGGAGCCACCGGGGCTGGCCAAAAAGCATGGGCCCCATGGCGACGGGCCGGCCGAACCCGCCAGGCAAGGCGGCGAGCCAGGGGGACAGGCCAAAGAGCATGACGGGCCGGCCGCGCCCGCCAGACAAGGTAGCGAGCCAGCGGGCCAGGCGAGAAAGCACGGGCTCCAGGGCGACGGGCCGGGCACGCTCCAACAGGTGCCGGGTCAGCAGGCCCGACCCACCGACGGCAAACCTCCGGAGTCAACCAGCCCGGGCTCGGCCCACGCGCAGGGGAGTAAGCAGCCTGTGAATCCTGGCGAGGCCCTGACCACAGACGATGGGCACAAGAAAGGTCCGCTGGGCCAGTTGCTCGAGACGGGCGCCAGGGTGGTCGGCGACGTGGTGAAGGGCGGCGTCGAGGTCGCCAGGGAGGGCGTGAACCTGGTCAAGGACGGCGTCCAAACCGCCAGGGAAGGCGCCCGGGATGTCACCAGGGCCCTGGTCGATCTTCCCGCACAAGGCGCGAAGAGGGACGGGGCGCCCGACCTCTCCAAGAAGGGCTCCCAGAACGAGCAGAGTCTGCGCCAGACCGCGGGTCAGACCGACGGCGTACGCGAGGCGAAGCCGGCAGCTCACCCGAACGACCAGGGCTTCAGCGAGAGCCATGCTGGCCGGGGGGCAACCGGGGCAAAAATCGACGGAGCTGGTGACAACGCGGGCCGAAGTGAGCCTGCAAATCCGACGACCAGCGGCCGAGAGGGTGTTGTCTCCGGAGAGAGGGGCGTTCCTGAGGCTGCCGGCAAGGCGGAGAGCGGCGGGGCCGATGTCAGAACTGACGGTCCGCGGCCTGGCCTGATCGCTGGCAAGAGCGACCTGGAGATGGGTGGAGCCGATGGAAGAGCCGGCGGTCCGCGGCCTGGCGAGAGCGCCTTCCAAAGCGACCCGGGCGGTGGAGAGAGCAGCGCTCGGGTCGGCAAAAAGGATGGCGCGCACAATGAGACTGCCGGCAAGAGCGACTCGGGTCAACTCGAGACCAGCTCTAAAGCAGCCGGGAGCGATGGCGCAGGCCCTGGCAAGGGCGGCGCAGGGCAGAGCGAGAGTGGCCTCGGCGCCAGGACCGATGCCTTACGCGGCGGCAAGGACGACAGCTTTGGAGCCGAAGTCGGTCCGCGCCCTGGCGAGACCGCCGACATGGGCGACTCGGGCCGTGGACACAGCAGAGTTCCTGTCGGCAAGAGCAACTCAGGTCAGGTCGAGACGGGCCTTCAGGGCGCCAGGACCGATGGCTCCCGCCCCGACGAAGTGACCGCAAGGAGCGCCCCGGGCCAGAGCGAGATTGGCACCCCTCCCGCTAAGACTGATGGCGCCCGCGCCGACGGGGCCACCGCCAGGGGCGCCCCGGGCCAGAGCGAGATTGGCACCCCTCCCGCTAAGACCGATGGCTCCCGCCCCGACGAAGTGACCGCAAGGAGCGCCCCGGGCCAGAGCGAGATTGCCCCCCCCCCCCGCTAAGTCCGATAGAGCCGGCAGGGGCGCCACGGGCCGGAGCGAGATTGGCAGCCCGGCCGCTACGACCGATGGCTCCCGCGCCAACGAGGTCACCGGCAGGAGCGCTCCGGGCCAGAACGAGATTGGCGACAGGGCCAGGACCGATAGCTTGTCTATCGGAGAGAACATGGCCATCGGCGCCAGAACCGACGCCCCGAGAAGCCGCGAAAGCGCCGCCAAGATAGACCCCGGCCGCGCCACCACCGAGAGAGTGAACCTCGATGGGGCGCGAGAGCACGGCGCTAACCCCAACACCCCCAACAAAGCGCAAGAACTCGGTGAAGCCATTCAGGGCAGAGGCGATCGAACTCGAGAGGTCGGCGACAGCGCTGAGAAAGCCCGCATGGGTCGAGTCCGAGAGGACATTGCCACTGACCGAGCCAACTCCGGTGGCGGTCGCGTCGACACAGCTCGAGACGACGCGACCACGCACAAAGCCAAAGCCGGTCAGGTTGGTGAGAACAGACCGGCTCAGGAGGTTGGTGAGGTCGGCGCTCGGGCCAGGGCTCGCGAAGCCGGACATCCTCGAGAAAACGATTTGGCCCCTCGCCTCAAGGAAGCCGCGAATGTTGGTCCCATCCGGGTGCCTGGCGAAAGCCCCGGGACGAGTCGCGTCCGTGAGAACCCTGGAGTCGTCGAGCCGATTCGCGCGGGAGCCGCAAAGCTCGATGGCCCGGGTGTGCTCGATAGCTCCAAGCCTCCGGTCGAGACTCAAGGAGAGGACCGAGAGCGCGCGCAGGAAGGCACCTCCCCTCCCCGTCGCACAAGCGCCGTCAAGAACGCTCCAGCCGATTCCATTGAGGCCATCGATACTCGCCGCACCGGCACAACCCGACGCGATGAGCTCGAGGAACGCGCCGAGCGCTTCTTGCCGGAGCGCGAGAGCCACCTGACCCCGGCGCGAGGAAAGCCACGAATCGTCAAGACCGAAGAGCCCGGACGCCAGGACAGGGTGACTGAATCTGGTGCCGGGCAGGGCGACTCCCACGACCAGGACGGCTCGGCCGGAGGTGACTCGGACCAATCCGACCACCAGGAGCGTTCCTCGCGGCAGACCGAGCAACGCCGCCAGAATCAATCCCAGGTCGGAACCGAGAGGCAGGCCGAGCAACACTCACCAACCTCTCCCGAGCGACGCATCGTTGTGAGCCGCGAATCTTACCAGCTCTCGCTGCGCAAGCTCGACCTGATGGTCGTCAACAAGACCACCGACGGGCTGGTTAGCCGCCACGTCAGCCACTCACTTACTTCGGTGCTCCGCCGCGTCTATCGCCAGCAAGAGATCGAGATTCTGGACCAGGAGACCGCCGTCAACAGCCTCGGTCTCCTGCTCAAGCTGGGCGGCGATTTCACATTCGACCACTCGTCGCGCGTGCTGGAGCTGGCCGTGGGTCTGGCGGAACAAGCCGGCATCAGCGACCCGAAGACGCTCAGCCAGGTCCGCTATGGCTCGCTGCTCAAGGATATCGGCGACGTGGGCCTGCGCTACAACTACCAGAGCGAAGAGACGCTCGACCAGGTGGGAGCCTTCCTTCGCGGACAGGACATCCGCCGCGCCGGCTTGCTGCACGACATCGGTAAGACGCGCATCCCCCACAACATTTTGCACAAGGCCGGCAAGCTCACTGACCAAGAATTCCAGATCATGAAGATGCACCCCGTCTACGGCGAGGAGATGGTCTACCCGATCCCAGCGCTGCGTCACCTTTGCCCCGCCATTCGAGGTCACCACGAGCGCTGGGACGGCAAGGGCTATCCGGATGGGCTCCGCCGGGAGCAAATTCCCCTGGCGGCCCGAATCATCGCGGTGGCGGACGTATTCGACGCCCTCGCCGCCCCCCGCCCCTACAAGCCGGGCATGCCGATCAACGAGGTCTGGAGGGTCTTGCGGGATGGACGGGGGACGCACTTTGACCCGCTGCTCCTGGATGCGTTCCGGCACGTCATCATGCGCCGCTATCCGGACTCCTCGCTGGCCCCCTGAAAACGTCCACGAGTTGGGCCCTCAACGACGGCGCAGCCAGACCGGGGCCTTCGCGCGAGTCGACATCCACGCAGAAGTGTTTCAGCGCCGCTCTGGCAGATCGGTCGTCTTGCGCTTGACCTGCACTCCGCCAACCACCACGGCGTTCTCTTTGACCTCGACCGCGGCCAGGGGGGTGGGGGGCAGGGGAATTCCCTGGAGCGTTTCGCTCTTCAATCGGCGGTTCACTTCCGTGCGCAGGGCCAGCTGGTCTTCCCAGTAGGCCAGCGGCTCGCGCATCCCCTGGCGCAGGTCCTGAGCGCAGCGACTCTCGAGCCAGCGGTCGGCCAGCGGCTTGCCCACCAGAGCACCGGTGGCGACGGTGGCGGCCAACCCGGCCAGCGCCACGGGAGCACCCGAGAAGCCGAGCAGCATGCCGCCCCCCATCACCGCCAGTCCCCCCGCCACCGAGACGGCCAGCAACCGGGTCTTCCAGGATTCCTGGTGGAGCTCAAGCAGAAGGCGCGCCTCGAAAAACTTCTGGGCGAGGAGAGATTTGTTGTCCGCCTGCAGCAACTCCTGGTAGTGGTCGACGCGTTGCCGGGCCAACCCGATATTGGCCTGGCCGTCAGGTTTGGGACGATCGGGGAAGGAGCTGGTCAGGCGCAGCTGGTTCTCGATCTGCACGTCATTGTGGATCAGGCTGTGCAAGACCATACCGTCGCCCTGGTCGAGCCCCTCGGGCAGCTTGCCCAGCAGCTTGACAGGCAGCTCGCCGGGGCTGGTGACCACCCAGCCAGGCAGGCTGATAGAGACAAACCTGTCGCCTTCGCTGCCGTCGATGCGCTGCTCGAGCCCGTGGCCGGGTGTTTCTCTGGGCCAGGGAGGCGAGTTGGCCAGGAGACGGGTGTAAGCCCAGCTGGTGGATTGGGTTTGCATGCCCTTCCAGGATGTCAGAGCGAGCTGAAAGAAGTCTTACGCTCATGGGCAGTTTGTTCAAGGGGAAGAAGTCGGGGGGCGGCGCGCCGGACGCAGACCAGCTCAAAAGCCAGCTGTTCACCTCGGTGGCGCGCGGCCAGAAGGCCGAGACGGCCGCCCTGTGCCGTCAGCACCACGAGGCAATCTGGGCCGCCTGGCCGGGATGGGTGTTTTTCTTGATGCAGCTGCAATCCCAGCCGGACAAAGCCAAAGATTACGCGACCTCGCTCCGGGGCATCGCCGACGCGATGGCTGAGGAAATGGGGGACAAGCGGTTCTTGAACGCCTTCGGGGGCTAGGGCGCCACGCGGCCCCGCGCGTTCTGATACCGAACAGGTCAAGGCGCGTGCGACCATCAAGCCCGTAGGCCGGCCATCTTGCCAGCTTCAGAGCGAAGTTCGGTCTGATCCTCCCGGTCGGCAACAGGGATCCTTGCCCCTCGAGGGAGTATTATAGGCCCTCACAAAGCTCTCAAGCAGGTATGCCCCGTCGTGGGGGGGCACAAACTATCTCACCTGAGGAAGATGATTAATGGAAACTACCAAGTGTCCCGTAATGAATGGATCTCACAAGCGCACCGCCGGCACCTCGAATCGAGACTGGTGGCCAAATCAGCTCAATCTGAGGGTTCTGCACCAGAACTCACCCATGTCCGATCCGATGGGCCAGGAGTTCAACTATATCGCGGAGTTCAAGAGCCTTGATCTCGACGCCGTCAAGAAAGATCTCTATGCCTTGATGACGGACTCGCAGGATTGGTGGCCGGCGGACTACGGCCACTACGGCGGGCTTTTTATCCGAATGGCCTGGCACAGCGCGGGCACCTATCGTATTGCGGACGGCCGAGGTGGCGCGAGCTCGGGCACTCAACGCTTTGCCCCTCTCAATAGCTGGCCTGACAACGCCAATCTCGACAAAGCGCGCCGCCTCCTCTGGCCGATCAAGCAGAAATACGGCCGAAAGATTTCCTGGGCCGATCTCATGATTCTCACCGGGAACTGTGCTCTTGAGTCCATGGGCTTCAAGACCTTCGGTTTCGGCGGCGGACGCGAAGATGTCTGGGAACCGGAAGAGGACATCTATTGGGGCTCAGAGACCGAGTGGCTGGGCGACAAGCGTTACAGTGGCGACCGGCAGCTCGAGAATCCTCTGGGTGCCGTCCAGATGGGCCTGATCTACGTGAACCCGGAAGGTCCCAACGGCAATCCCGACCCGGTCGCGTCCGGCCGAGACATTCGCGAGACGTTCGCCCGCATGGCCATGAACGATGAAGAGACCGTGGCCCTGGTGGCCGGTGGGCACACCTTCGGCAAATGCCACGGCGCCGGCGATCCGGCTCTGGTTGGTCGAGAGCCGGAGGGCGCGGCCATCACCGAGCAGGGCCTGGGCTGGGCCAGCCGCTTCGGAAGCGGGAAGGGCAGCGATGCCATCACCAGCGGTCTCGAGGGAGCCTGGACCCCCACCCCGACGAAGTGGGACAACAGCTACTTCGACACGCTCTTCAAGTATGACTGGGAGCTGACCAAGAGCCCCGCCGGCGCGCATCAGTGGAAGCCCAAAGGCGGCGCCGGAGCTCAGGATGTGCCCGACGCCCAGGATCCTTCCAAGCGCCACGCCCCGATGATGACCACCGCGGACATGGCCCTGCGGATGGACCCGATCTACGAGCCGATCTCGCGGCGCTTCCACCAGAACCCGGACCAGTTTGCCGACGCCTTTGCCCGAGCCTGGTTCAAGCTCACCCACCGCGACATGGGTCCGCGCTCGCGCTACCTGGGCAAGGAAGTGCCTCAAGAGGTGCTGGTCTGGCAGGATCCGGTTCCCGCCGTCGACCACCCGCTTGTCGACAAGGCCGATATCGCGGCCCTGAAGGAGAAGCTCCTGGCCTCAGGCCTGTCCGTCTCCCAGATGGTAGCGACAGCCTGGGCTTCCGCCTCCACCTTCCGCGGCTCCGACAAGCGTGGCGGGGCCAACGGGGCCCGCATTCGCCTGGCCCCACAGAAGAGCTGGGACGTCAACAGCCCGGCCGAGCTCGCCACGGTGCTCAAAACCCTGGAGGGGATTCAGGCCGAGTTCAACGGCAAGCAGACCAACGGCAAGAAGGTCTCTCTGGCCGACCTGATCGTCCTGGCCGGATGCGCGGGCGTCGAGAAGGCTGCCAGAGACGCCGGGCACGCCGTCGAGGTGCCCTTTACGCCCGGACGAACCGACGCCTCCCAGGAGCAGACTGACGTAGAGTCCTTTGCCGTTCTCGAGCCGAAGGCAGACGCTTTCCGCAACTACATCCAACCCGGGCGGCCCCTGACAGCTGAAGAGCTGCTCGTCGACCGGGCCCAACTGCTCACCCTGACCGCGCCGGAGATGACTGTTCTCGTGGGCGGTCTGCGGGTCTTGAATGCCAATGTCGGAAAGACCAGGCACGGTGTCTTCACCAAACGACCGGAGTCCCTGACCAACGACTTCTTTATGAATCTGCTGGACATGGGGACGAGGTGGACGGCCACCTCCGAGGACGAGTCGGAATTTGAAGGGCGCGACCGGGCGACCGGCGAGTTGAAGTGGACCGGCACCCGCGTCGATCTCATCTTCGGCTCGAACTCACAGCTTCGCGCCCTGGCTGAAGTCTATGGGTGCAAGGACTCGCAGGCCAAGTTCGTCTCCGACTTCGTAGCGGCCTGGACAAAGGTGATGAACCTGGACCGCTTCGACCGAAACTAAGGCGCCGCGCGTTGACATCTTCAGGAATTAGCACGGCGCCGCTCAACAGATTGTCTACAGTCCCGCGCGTTCTGATTGTGCACGGTCAACGCGCGAGACTGTAGTCTCCCTGCAAATCCTTCCCCACTCCTTTTGAGCCGCGGAGGGGGCCGAGAGATGGCATCGCGTTCTCGGCGCTCTCTGCGGCCTAAAGGGTAGGGACCGACTGAGCACAGAAGTCGGCTCTCCTCTGGAGCGAGGGGCAATGGCGATCGCTCGCGAGCACGGCACTTTTCTTTACAGTCCTCAGCTACTCTCAACCTGTGGAAACCAAGAAACCCTGGTGGAAGAGCCGCCACCTGCTCGCCCTGGTGGCCCTCAAGACGGCGGTCAAGCTCGGTGTTCCGGGCTGGCTCTGGCTGACCTGATCCCCTGAGAAAGAATTCCCCTACCCCACCCAGAACCTGTGGCGATGATCGAGCTAGCCCGTCGCATGCTGACCCACGAGCTGGATGCTGAAGCCGCCCCGGCCCAGCTTCTCGAGCAACTGCGCAACCAGCACCCCCAGGTACGCTTCGAGCTCGAATTCCGGGGCAAGACGTACTGCGAGGGTCTCTCGGATGGCCCCCCGGTCTGCGAGCAACCCGTGCTGGAGCGAGGGCAGAAAGTGGTCGGTCGTCTTCTGGCCAGGGGCCCCGGCGACCAGCTCCTGAAGGAACGCGTCGAGATGGCCGCGATGGTGCTTGGAACCGCAGCCGATTGCGAGGCCATGCGGCGCGAGCTGGTGGAAGAAATCAGCCGCACCCAGAACATTCTGGACCTGGCCGTGGACGCCATCCTCACCATCGACGAGCTCGGCATCATCCAATCGGCCAACCTGGCCACCGAGAAGCTCTTTGGCTACTCTGTCGAGGAGTTGATCGGGCAGAACGTCAAAGTGCTCATGCCCCATCCCTATCGCTCCGAGCACGACGCTTACCTGCGCCGCTATAGAGAGACTGGCCAGGCGCGCATCATCGGGGTCGGGCGTCAGGTGACGGCCCGACGCAAGGACGGAAGCCTCTTTCCGGCTCACCTTGCCGTCAGCGAGCTCGTGCTTGGTGAGACGCGCCAGTTCACCGGATTCGTGCGCGACATTTCCGACGTGGTGGAGCTGCGGATCGAAATCCACCGCCGCGAGACCGAGTATGCCCAGCGCGAGGAAGAGGTGCGCACCACGGTGATGCAGGAGGAGCGCAAGTTCCTCTCCCGCGAGCTGCACGACTCGGTTTCACAGGCCCTCTTCGGCATCGTTCTGGGCACGCAGGCGGCCCTGAACGCGATCGAGCATCCGGCCCGAGCGCGCGAAGCCCTCGATTACGTGCTCTCGCTGGCCGAGTCCGGGCTGGCCGAGATGCGGGCCCTGATTCTCGAGCTCCGACCCGAGTCGCTGGAATCAGAAGGGCTGACCGGCAGCCTGGCCCGCCAGGTACGCGCCCTGGCGCGGCGTTATCGGCTGCAGCTGACCCTGGACCTGGGGCAAGAGCCCCAGATGCGCATCGAGCACAAGCACCAGTGCTACCGGGTGGCCATGGAAGCCATGCACAACGTCATCAAGCACGCCGAGGCCAGCCAGCTGACCCTGCGGGTGATGCCGCAAGGGGAGCGGCTGGTTCTGGAGGTGCAAGACGACGGCAAGGGGTTCACAGAGGATCAGGTGGCCCCCACCCGGGTGGGCCTGCAGTCCATGCGCGAGCGGGTGGCGGCCATCGGGGGCCAGCTCCACCTGAGCAGCACCCTCGGTAAAGGCACCCTGGTGCGGGCTGACGTGCCAATCTGCACCGACTGACCGGTTCAGCGGCCTTTAGCCCAGAGCCCGAATCGCCTCCAGCAAGACATCGTATGGCGCCACGCTGTCCAGCGCACGGTCGATGTGACCGTTGAGCCGCAGCTCGGGTCGAAAGACGGATACCTGACCCAGGATGCGGCTGTGGGGAAACTGGCCGCGCAGTCGGGCGAGCTGCTCGGGATCGGTGACGGTCACGACCACCACATCCGGATCGCCCTGGCCGCCTCGCTCGGAAACCTCAAGGTCCGGCTCCTGCTCGAGCAGCCTCGCCAGGCTGGCCCGAACGGCCAGGTCCTGATTCAACAGCAGCACCCGCGTTTTTGGTTGTTGTCTGGTCATGTCAGGCCAGACTGGTATCGGGCTGGAGAACATTCAACCACCCGCCCCTCTCCAGGGTAATCCCCCGACGACGAAACATACTCAGCACCCGAATGGCGGTCTCGGTGGTGGTGCCGATCAACTCGGCAAACTCCTGCCGGTTGAGCATCAAAGGCAGCTCGAATCCCTTCTCGCGACGCTCCCCCAGGCGCTCGCCAAGCATCGTGAGGGCCCGCATCGCGCGCGTCTCCACCCGCTCGAGGGCCATGGCCACCGTCCAATCCCGCTGGGCCCTCAGCTCTTGCAGAGCCGCCTTCTCCAAGAACTGCAGCAACTCGGTGCTGCCCAGGGCCAGGTCGCGCGACACCGCCACCACCTCGACATCGCTCCCGGCCAGGGCCGAAGCGGTTACGCCGTGAGGGCTGCCGTCCAGGATGGCCACCACGTCCAGGTACTCTCCGGGACAGACCAGTCCCACGATGATCTCGCGTCCACCGGTGGAGCAGCGGGTCAGCTTGATGACTCCCCGGGCAACCTGGTAGATGGTGCGCGGCTGCTCACCCTCGAAGACCAGCGTCTGGCCGGGCGAGCAAGCTCGACGGTGGGTCCATTCACACAGTTCCGGGATGTCGCTGAGGTTCATCGGAGGCCTCCTGGGCTTTGCTATGCTCAGAATAGCCATGAATCGACCCGAAGAAGACCCTCGCGAGAAGGTTCTTGGGTCCCACCCGAGTCGGATGATCAGACTCCTCCGAAAGGAGGAGGGAGCAGACGAGGGACGGGGGAACTGGTGGCCATGGCTGTGCGCGTGCTGCTTACCGATGACCACGCCCTGGTGCGCCAGGGCCTGAAATTGCTCTTGAGCCAGGACCCCGATTTGGAGGTCGTTGGGGAGGCCGGAAACGGCCGGGAAGCCATAGAGAAGGCCGAGCAGCTCAAGCCGGATGTCGTCTTGATGGACCTGTTGATGCCCGTCATGGACGGATTGACAGCCATCGGTGAGTTGCGCGAGCGTCTGCCCGAGGTCGAGGTCATCGCGCTCACCAGCGTGCTCGAGGACGCCTCAGTGGTTCAGGCCATCAAGTCCGGTGCCATAGGCTACCTGCTCAAAGACACCCAGGCCCTGGATCTGTGCAACTCCATCAAGGCCGCCGCCCAGGGGCGAGTGCAGCTTTCCCCGGAGGCGGCTGCCCGCCTCGTTCGCGAGATCCGTCCCCATCCCCGGACCGAAGACATCGGGCTGACCGAGCGCGAGATGGACGTGCTCCGGCTGGTGGCGGCCGGTCAATCCAACCACCAGATCGCCGAGTCGCTGACCATCCAGGAAAGCACGGTCAAGACCCATGTCAGCCGGCTGCTCTCCAAGCTGGGCGTCAAGAGCCGCACGCAGATCGCGGTCCACGCCTGGCAAGCCGGCTTGCTCCCCAAGCCTTAGGGCGCCACGCGTTGCAGCTGAAGTCTCGTCTGATTGAGCGTGTCAACGCCTGGGCCTTTAGAAGTGCCTCAGCTCCTTCAGCTCGCGGGTCAGCTCGGCGCGAAAGTCGGGGTGGGCCAGAGCGATCAGCGCCTCGCCCCGCTCACGCAGGCTCATGCCGTGAAGATTGACGGCCCCGAACTCGGTGACCACCCAGTGCACGTGCCCGCGGGTGGTCACCACCCCGGCTCCTGGCTTCAACACCGGAACGATGCGGGACATCTGCCCCTTCTTGGCCGTGGCGGGCAGGGCGATGATGGGCTTACCCTCGCGCGCCAGGGCGGCTCCACGGATGAAGTCCATCTGGCCGCCGATGCCGCTATAAATCTGGCTTCCGATCGAGTCGGCGCAAACCTGGCCCGTCAGGTCGATCTCCAGCGCTCCGTTGACGGCCACCATGCGGTCGTGCTGGCGTATGGTATGGGTATCATTGGTCTTGTCGCAGCCGTGGAACTCGACCAGCGGATTGTCATTGAGAAAATCGAACAAGCGCCGGGTTCCGCTAGCAAAGCTGGTGATGATTCGTCCGGCACCGATCGACTTGCGTCGGTTGGTCACCACCCCCTCCTCCACCAGCGTTACCACCCCTTCGGGCAAAAGCTCGGTGTGGATGCCCAGGTCGGAGTGTCCGGAGAGCTCGGTCAGCACCGCCTCGGCGATGGCCCCGATGCCCATCTGCAGGGTGGAGCCGTTCTCGATCAGGCCGGCGATCTGGCGAGCGATGGCCTTTTCAGCCTCGCCCGGGACATCGGGCGGAAACTCGAGCAGAGGCCGGTCGGTGACCGTGAAACGGGCGACCTTATCGATGTGCACAAAGCTGTTGCCGTGTGTGCGTGGCATCTGCTGGTTGATCTCGGCCAGGACCAGAGGGGCGGTGTCTACAGCCGCGCGGGCGCAGTCGACCGAGGGCCCCAGGGTGCAGAATCCATGGCGATCGGGGGGAGATAACTGAACGATGGCGGCGTCCAGGACCACTTTCCCGCTGAGGAACAGCCAGGGGATGTCGGAGAGGAAAATGGGCATGAAGTCGGCCCTGCCCTCGGCGGTCGCCTTCCTCAGATTGTGCCCAGTAAACAAAGACACGTGCCGAAACCGGCCCGCCATCGGGGGCTCAGCCGTGGCGAGAGAGCCGTTCAGGTGGATGTGGTAAAGGCTGATGTTGTCCAGGTCGCCACGGGCGGCCAGAGCCTCTATCAGCGGGGTTGAGGTAGCACAGGCGCCATGCAAGAAAACGCGATTGCCGCTCTTGAGGGGCGCCACCACCTCCGAGGGGTCGACAGCTCGGTCCATCCAACTCATCGTGCTTAGTAGGATACCAGGACCGCTCTACCCTGCCCTGATTCAGATCAGTTTCAAGAAAGTTTCAGTCTCCTTCAATACCCTGCAAGGCATGGCGATCTGCGCGATCGCCCTAGGAAGAGGAAGAATAGAAGGGGACGACCATGCAGATCATTGAAGCCAAGAGCACCCTGAGCTACGCCCGACCGCAAGGCGCGAACAGCACTCCACCCCCGGCACCCGAGCCAAAAGACCGGTTCGTGGTGGAAACCGGGGGCGGTCTGGCCGCCGGCTTCGTGGGCCTGGTCCTGGCCGGGGGAGCCAACAGCTTCACCAATCTGGGCTACTCGCCGGCAGTGGCCTACGGTATGGACGGCCTCATCGGCGCCAGCATCGGGCAGCAGATGGCCGACTCGCTGGGCAAGAGCAAGGTCGCAGGCGCAGCCATCGGAGCCGGATTCGGCCTGGCCGCAGCAGCGGCCGGCGCTCAGTTCGGCTGGCCCGGAGCTCTGGCCACCGCGGCCACCTTCGCCGTGTTGCGCGGCGTGGTCTTGCCCACCATGCTCAACCGCTAAACCGAACAAAAATGGCTCCAACGGGAGACGACATCATGGAGCCCGTCGGAGCCATGTTCACTATGGCCGGAATCGGGACCGAGAGATTCCGGAAAGTTCAGAGCCATGTTAACAATTTATGAACGTGCTTTCGGGTCAACCCTCGTTCTCTCTGCTATACTTCGTCGCAGAGCCAACTTGAGTGGGTGGGCCCGGCCTGGTCAGGTCCCGGGTGGAGGAGGCAAGACGGTTGCAACGGTTACTCCTGGTCGAGGATGATGCGGTTTGCGGCCGGGCTGTGCAAGAGTTGCTCTCTCGCCACGGTTTTGAGGTCACCTGGATGACCCAGGGGAGCACTCTCGGCGAGGTCTTCCGGCGCACGCGACCGCACCTGGTGGTGCTCGACCTGATGCTGCCGGATGCCGATGGGGCCGACCTGTGCAGCAGGCTCAGACAGCAGAGCGCTGTTCCCATCTTGATCCTCTCGGGGCGCACCGACACCCTGGACAAAGTGACGTTGTTCCGACTGGGCGCCGATGACTACGTGACCAAGCCTTACGAGCCAGCCGAACTGCTGGTGCGGGTGGAAGCCCTGCTCCGCCGCCCCGAGCTGAGCCAGGCCGAGTCGGTGCTTCGGGCCGGGTGCCTCCTCCTCGACCCGACCGGCTACCGGGTGGTGTGCGATGGCAATGACCTCAAGTTGACCCGCATCGAGTTCGAGTTGTTGCGCCGGCTGATGGCGGCCGGTGGCCAGACGGCCTCGCGCGATACCCTGCTCGACGAGATCTGGGGACGCGACTACTGCGGCTCGCTCAAGACTCTGGATACCCACGTTTCGAGCCTGCGACGCAAGATCTCTCAGGCCAAACCGGGCTGGAAACCCCTGCGGGCGGTGCGCGGCAATGGCTATCGGTTCGTGGTCTGATACCTGAAGGGCGTGGTGGAGCCCGGTCCGAATCCGACCTGGTGACGGACCACTACGAGCAGTCTGCCGAGGACCGGGCCTACCGGATTCGCTTCAAGATCCTGGCCTCGACCGTCAGCCTGGCCTTCCTGCCCTTTGCCCTGCGCAACTACCTGATGGGCAGGCCCGTGACCACGGCCCTCTATACCTCTGCCTGCGCCATCATGTTCGCTCTCTTCTGGGCCGGCCTGAAAGCCCGCGACCTTCGCCAGACCCGAATCGTCGCTCACCTGATCGTGGCCATCGCCACCCTGGTCTCCGTCCTCGGGGCCCTCTGGACCGGACAGGGTCAGGCCGTGGGGATCTGGGGCCTGGTGCTCTCCCCGCTTTACGCCACTTATCTGCTGGGCGCGCGCTGGGGGCCAATCTGGGCCGGATTCTCCGTCCTGGCGATCATTGCCATCCACGCCAGCACGACCCTTTACCCGATCCAGCCAGAATTCGTGGCCCATGGTTGGCAGGTGGCCATGTCCCAGATCGTGATCACCCTGATGATCTTGATCTTTGGCCTGGGCTTGCGGCGGGGAATGGACCAGAAGGTAGACCTGCTGGCGGCTCAGGCCAAGGTTCTCGAGAAGGCGCGCGACGAGGCTCTGGCAGCCGACGCGCTCAAGACCCAATTCGTGGCCACCATGAGTCACGAGATCCGCACTCCCCTTCAGGGCGTGACCGGGATGGCCGAGCTATTAGCCCGAACCCGCCTCGACGCCGAGCAGCGCGAGATGGTGGATGCTCTGATCAAGAGCGGCAAGCTCCTCAAGTCGGTGCTCGACGACGTGCTCGACTTCTCACGACTGGAATCCGAGCACGGCGTGGTGCTGGAACGAGCTCCCTTCTCTCCCGAGACAGCCGCCGAAGAGTGCCTGGAGCTGTTTGCCGCCCCCGCTTACAACAAGGGTCTCGAACTGGCCCTGGTGGTCCATCCCGGCCTGTCCGAAAGCTACCTGGGCGACCCCTTCCGGTTTCGCCAGATAACCTGCAACCTGCTCTCCAACGCGGTCAAGTTCACGGGCCGTGGCTCGGTAGTGGTCGAGCTGAGTCCCCTGCCGCTGGGCTTTCGCATGGACGTGAAAGACACCGGGGCGGGAATCCCCCCCTCTCGCCAGGCAGAGCTTTTCCAGCCCTTTCACCAGCTGGACGCCTCCACCACCCGGAGATTCGGCGGCAGCGGACTCGGACTGGCGATCTGCTCTCGCCTGGCTCGCTTGATGGAGGGCCAGCTCAAGGTCGAAAGCCAGGAAGGGCAGGGCTCCACGTTCAGCCTGATGCTTCCCTTGCCGGCCACCAGCCCTCCGCCCCCCGCTCCCGACCCCGACTCGCCAGCCATGCTCTTGCTGGGGCTGGGTCCCGAAACCCGGCGCGGCCTGGAGTCAGCCGTGCAGAGAGCGGGATTTCGCCTGACCGGCCCCGACCAGGTGAATCTCGGGTCCGACCTTCTGCTGCTGGGGCCTCAGGCCACCCCGCCGGAAAACGTTGCCCTCTGGCTCGATCTGCACCCGATGGGCGAGCCGACCCGAAATGGCGCGGCCGGAAGCCTGATTCTGCCGGCCCACCGCGCCGCCTTGAGGGATGCCGTAGAGCGCCTGAGCCACTCCCCCGAGGGTCCGGACCCGGGCCTCAAGGTGGCCGCTCGGGCCACCGCCCTGATCATCGAGGATACACCCATTAACTACAAAGTGCTCTCGTGTATGTTGCGCGAGCTCGGTCACCCTTCGGTCTGGTCCGAGGATGGCCCCCAGGGGCTGAGCCTGCTGAACGACCAGCCCTTTGAGCTGGTCTTCCTCGACCTGAACCTGCCTACCCTGGATGGCCTGCAGGTGGCCCGCTCCATCCGCCAGCTCCCACCCGAACGCCAGCCCTACCTGGTGGCCTTCACCGCCAGCGTGGGACAGCGAGGGGCGCTGGTCGAGGCGGGGGTGGACGACGTGCTCACCAAGCCGATCGACTTCGAGGCTTTGAGGCAGGTGCTCGACGCCTGGCATGAGCGGGCACTCACACGTTAACGTGTTGAGCGTCTCGTGCTGAAGGTTCTTGTCTATCCTTCGGGGGCGCCTCCATACAAGTCTGTCGGCGCCAGTTACTGCATAACCTTCAGCGCTCCGCTGTAACCCGCTTGCGCAGCACCACCCCGTTGAAGTGAACGAATCCGAGCGTTTCGCTCACCGCCGTCAGGGCGGGCGCCACCGCGCTGGTCAGCCGGGCGGCCTCAAGGGCATGCTCCAACTCGGTCTCCGGACCCAGGTGTTGCAGAGCTCCCAGGCGCACGGTCGCGGTCAGCTCGGGTCGGGTGATCAGCTCGGAAACCTGAGCCACATAGCCGGTGGCATCGCGCATCCGCAGTGCGTGCAACTGGTCGGCCACCAGCTCGAAGCCGCGCTGGCGCTCGGCCGGAGCCAGATCGGCCTGAAACAGGCCGCGCAGCATGCCGGCAGTCCGCTCGCTGTGGAATAACCCCCGACTGGCCTGGGCAGCCTGGGCAGCGGCGGCTAACTCGCCCGTGGTGGCGTTCTGCGGGGGGACAAAATCGGTCCCCAGGGAGCTCTGGCAGGCGCGCACCAGGCATTCGGCGGGTAGTTGCGCGAGAGCCTCGCGCACCTTCGGGGGCTCTCCCGAGAGCAGTTTGTCGGCCTGGCAGTAAAGCTCTTCGCGCGGAGCTCCGGTGAGCTGCTGCCAGTGGTTGAGCCAGTAGCCGGGAGCGGGCGTGCTCGACCAGCCGGCCAGCACCGAGCTTCGGGCTTTGGACGAAAGGCCCGGGTCGGCCACCAGCTCGCGCAGGGTTTCCTGCTGCTCGGCGTACTTCCTGGCCTCTCGGTCTGTGCGCGCCAGGGCCTGGTAGCGGTCGAGCTGCTCGGCCAGACGCTCGAGCGGCTCGCGCTCCCAGGGCTGGATATGCCCTCCCAGGGCTAGCGGCGCGATCATGGCCCGAGTCTAGCTCGGCAAGCTGACAGATCCCTGAATCAGCGACGACAGGAGCGGCCATCATGACCAGCGACGACAGGAGCGGCCAGAAACTTCAGGGAACCTGCGCGGTGGCCTCGGCGATGGGCAGCTTCCAGTTCGGGAAGTTGGTCCTCCGGGTATCCAGCCTGCTGCCGATGGAGTAGAGCCGCAGGGAAGCCGGTCCCTGCGACTCGGTGAAACGGTCCATGAGGTAACGAGGCGGAATAGCCTGATAGAACAGCTCGGCTCGCACCGAGAAGGGACCCACCGCGCCGGCCGGCAGGGTGGCCTGGTAGGTCAGGGTATCCGAGCCGGTGCCGTCGGTGAAGTCCGCGTCGTTGGCCGCTCCACCCACGGGCGAGGTGGCCTCGGCGAAGGCGGGGGCGAATCCGGGCGGCCCGGAGAAGGTCCAGCCCAGAGGCATCAGACGGTTATCCTTGACGGTGGTGGCCCGGTTGAGAAAGCTGGTGCTGAAGGTGCCCTGCAGGTCGGCCACGATCTCCTCGAAGACCTGAACCTGACCCTCCTGAGTGATCACCTGATGATGGGGTTGGAAGGACTGCTTTCCGGTGGCCGGATCGATCTCATTGAACTCGCTGGGCAGGGCCTGCCCGTCCGGGCCGACGATCACGCCCACCGAGTTGGTGCGGCCCGAGGCCCACACCACCTGACCCGCCCCGTCGCGCACCTCAAACAAGAGGAAAGCGCGTCGGAAACCCACTCCGCTGGGGAAGCGATGGCCGGTCAGGTTGGTGACCCTGACCTGGGCCGAGAGCAGGTTTCCGGCCCTCTGGGCACCGGACAGCTCCACCTGAGCGGTCTGGCTGCGGGCCAGCTCCTGGCTGTTGTGGATGGCTCGGGTCAACCCATCGCTGGTGCCGGACATGAAGTTCACCTTGCTGATACCGAGCAGAGCTGGGAAATGCTGGAAGAACTCGAGCCCGAACTGGTTGATGCCCAGCAAAACATGACGCCGGTAGCCGGGACGCTTGACCATGGTGATCAGGTTCAAAGGGGACAGGTTGGAGGTCACAGGATAATCCTGGTCCTGAATGTTGGCGATCTTGAAGTTGTTCAACATCTGCCCGAACGCGGTATCGGGCATGTGACATTCTTGACAGCTCCGGGGGGCGGGCCCATCATCGCGGAAGCTCGAATTGAGCCACTCGAGATAGGTGGACTGCTCGTAGCGACTCTTCACCACGTTGTTCTGAGCGTCGAGCACGGGCAGGAACACGGTGTGGCAGCTGGCGCACATTCGCGAAGTCGAGATGAAGCCGTTATGCACAGGCTCGGCGTTGAGGCTCTTGCCCATGGGCATGGTGCGGGGCTCCTCGAAGGGCCCGTTGAGAACCAACTGACCCTGGCCGTTGCGAGGGTTCAGGTTGAAACGGCCGGTCTGCACGTCCACCAGGGGAACGTGCCGATTGTCCTCAATCTGGTGGCACAGGGCGCAGGAGACCCCGTCCCGGGCCAGCTTGCCGTACGGGTCGTCGGGGTCCAGGCTCTGGCTCTGGGTGAAATTGGCATGGGGATCGTCGAGCTTGAGCTGACGCTGGCCCATCACCCCGTGGCAGGAGAAACACAGGTCCTGAATGCTCTCCGGGGTGAGCTGGCCCTGGGCCGGATGGGTGGCCACCTCGGTCTCGAGCTGGGCGTGGAAAATGGGGTCGCGGCCTGCCAGGCCCATCATGGACCAGCTCCACTCGGCGAAGGGCGAGACGTCCACCCCGTCCTTGCCCTCGTTGGGGAAGAACATGTTAGGCCCGAAGGGCGAGCTGTCCCCGGCGTGGCAGGACATGCACTGATCGGAGCTGACGAACTGCCGATGAGCCTGGGCCACCGAGCGGTCCGTGGTGACCCCGGGGATAGGCTGGATCGGCCCGTTGGCGGCATCTCCGAAGGTGTTGAACTGGGCCACGAACTCCTCGTTCACGTAGTCTGGGTCAGCTGGTGAATCTACCGATCCGTTCAGGGGAGTGTGCACGCGGGCCATGAATTGTCGACCGCTCCTGTCGTCGCTGAATTGTCGACCGCTGCTAAATTTGAACTGGTAGTCCTTCATCTGGCGCCAGGAGCCGTCGTCTTCGTAGGTGATGGGCGTGCCCGGCTCGCCGGCAACGTTCTCCAGGGCGGCGAAGGTGAACTCCTCGCCGTCAGCTGAAGTGTGGCACTGTACGCAGTAGGAGCCGAACCCGGAGTTGGGGTAGCTGAACGGGGGGGCGTCCGAGTCCACCGGCTGGGGAGTGGGCGGGGTCGTGCCGTTGGGATTGGAGTCGAAGTAGACCCAGTACCACCCGTCTTTCGAGCCGGCGCTGTCTTTGATCATGCAGGTCCAGGTGGGCATGGGCAGCGAGGTATCCGGGTTGAGCCCGGCATAGCGGGCCGCGGGCGGGTTGTACATCTCCTTGATGATCATCGCCCCGTCGGGAATCTTGCCCACCCGGCCGGCCTTCATCCAGGCGAAGACCTCGGGCGAATAGTAGGTGCGCACAGCCGGGTGGGTGCCATAATAGACACCGTTCAGGAAGGGTCCGGTATCCCTCACCCCTTTGTCCTTGCGCCAACCGGGGAGGCTGCGGTAGGTCAAGTCAGTGAGAAACTGATACAGCCTGGGCTGAAACTCATCGCGCGATACCGTGCTGGGCAGCGGGAAGGGGAGGCCTGGAATGTCAGGGTTGATGGGCGTGGCGCCCTGAGGTGCTGGAGAGCTGCAGCCGGAAAGCAAGCAAGCAGCCAGCAGCAAGGTGGCCAGAGTCTTCTTCATTGCGTACCTCCCCAGAGAATGGCTCCCACTAAGACCATGCCCTGCAGCACAGTCCAGAGCAGGTTGGCAAGTGTCAGCGGCAGATCGCGATGGACCCATCCGTAGAGAACCCAGAAGGCGGAGTAGATGGAGAAGCCGGCCCAGGCCAGCACACTGATGTCCTCAGCGCTGCGAGTGTGGTAAATCTGGACAATCTGGGGCACCGTGGTCATGGGGCCGAGCAGAGCGGCCGCGTAGGCCAGCTTGTCCACGCCCTTGCGGAATGGGGTATCGGGGGGCGGACCGACAGGGAAAAGCCTCATCGGAACGGCACCTCCAGAATGCCGGTGGTGAAGCCGCACAGGGTATCCGAATCGTAGGCCCCCATCCACAGCTCGAGAGGCCAGTCGCACGCGAGATCGGGAGCGCCCCCCAACTGCGCGTCGGGGTCCTCGACGAGGGCTCGGCCGTTGAGAGCGAAGCGGTAGGTCATACAGTAGCCCAGCCGCTCGCGAGGGAACGCGTCGTCCTCGCGAGAGAGCTCTTTGATCCGCTTCCTGAGCGCAAGGCGGACCACCTCGTCGCTGGCTCGAGCCAGCTCCTCCTCCAGGTTACGGCGGCGCTCGAGCCGGTAGGCGGCATAGTCGGTAATGCCGGTTGTCAAACCAACCTTAACCGAGTCTTTGCTCAGCACCCCGAGACGCCGCTGCATCAACTCGGGAGGGGCCTCGAAGGCAGTCAGCTCGGGCCGAGCCGGATCCCAGTAATCGTTGCGCTGCAGGCTCAGCGCCCCACGCGAGAGCTTGAGGTGAAAGGGGTCGAACGGCTCGGTCTCGGAGATGGTAACCACGTTGTTGTGGTTCATGAAGATCGGGCCGTCCAGCAACTCCACTCGTGCTCCAATCAGGGGATGGTCGGCACGAGGCTGCCCGCCCAGATGCACTTCGTGCACGAAGACCCCCACCGGCTGGCCAAAGCTGCGTGGGGACACCGGGTCGTGAAATCGCACCACCCGGTCGAAGTCAGGCTCGCCCGCCACGGCAAAGGTCGTGCCGCTGATTCCCCGGGGCTCGTCGGCAGGATCGGGATCGGTGGCCAGGCGCACCTGAAACCACCCCTGAAAGGAGACGATCAGCACGTCCCCACCCCCTGGCTGAGCATGCTCAGCCGCTTGAGCATTTGGGTTAGAAGCTGCAATCGCTCGAGCTCAGGTCGCTGCTCGGCCAGCCTGGCGCAACTCGTGCTGAGGTCTTGGAAGCGCTCGCGGATCATGGTCCAGGCCCCCTGGCGGTGGCTGCTGACCAGAGCCAGGCGAGGACGCTCGAAGGTCGGTCCGGCGTTCAGGTCGGGATGGTCAGGCCCCATGGGGAGCTCGGTCAAGAGCTCGCCCAGGGGGCGGATGATCTGGGTCATCAGGGGAAAGAAGGTCATCCGCTGCAAAAAGGCGAGCTCTTGCGGGCTCTCCCCGGACTGGATGAAAAAGCGGTAGAGCATGCTCAGCATCAACTCATAGCAACCATCGAAGAGGTCAGCCGCCTTCGAGGTGAAGGCACTGGAGATGACCTGCGCACCCCCGGCCAGAGCTTCGGGACGCACACACGGGTTCTCGGCCACCGGTCGGGCCGGAGCAAAGCCGGCAGGACGCCGCACCAGGTCGCGCAGGATATCCAGAAAGATCTGGTAATGCCCGGTGGGACAGACCCGGGTGGCTCCCTCGCCCTCCTCGATGATCTGGCGCACGGCTGCCAGGGCCGAGGCTCGATCCACCACCCGATTCACGTTCACTCCCGCGTATCCGCGCCGCTCGTTGCCCAGCAGCTCGTTATCGATCTGGACCTGGGGCGGCCCCACGAAGAGAGCACTATCGTCGTAAGGGCAGTTCTCCAGGCGTCGCAAGATCTGGGCATAGACATCCCCCACCGCCTCGAACTCCATGGGCATGTCGGTGAACCGTTGAGAGGCGCTGGGAGGATGGGGATAGCGCTCCACCGGGCGGGAGAACTCGTCTTTCACCCCCTCGGGACGCTCGTATTCGACGAACGTGGTCAGGGACTCGAGCGAGAAAGGCTTGAGCTCAAAGCGAAGATGGGTGGGCCAGTAGCCCTGAGCATAGGGGAAGCTTGCTCGCTCGAGATACGGTGTGCCGCCCAGAGCCGTCATCAGGTTGCAGACGTAGCCCAGATGCTCCATCTCCTGGCGGGCCACCAGAAGGAGCGCCCCGGCCCACTCGCGCACGGTCTCGAGCTCGGCCCAGGAAAGGCCCTCGTGGACGGTCTTCTTGAGCGAGAAGGCGGCAAACAGGTACTGGCAGCAAAGTGCGTGCTCGAGCTCGGCGCCGACCGTGAGATAGGTCAGCAATTGCTCGCGATAGCGTCCCACCGAGGCCATTCGAGCGCAGTTCGGGGCCAGGGCAGATCACCCTCTCTTTTGCGCCTGTCTCCCAGGGGCCGCCCCGAAGCCCGCACCGAGGACTAACCGATGTCGCTCTTACCGGGGAACCTGATGGGGGCCTCTCTGGCGGTCAGGAGCGCCGGGCGACGGTGGTGCCAGGCAGGATGATGCGGTTGGCCTCCTCCAGAATCTGGCTGCCGGACTCGCGCTCGAGCAGGGTGGACTGGACCACGGCCGAGAGGTCCCCGCCGCCCTCCATCAGCATCTTGTTGGCCACGCCCTCGAGCAGGCCGTGCAACGAACGGGTCGTCTGGCCCTCACGGCGGGCCTGCTGGAACGCTTGCAGCGCCTCGAGCATGGGACCTGGCTGGACCAGCTTCCCGAGCTGAGTCAGAGCCCGCACCGCACGGGCCGGATTGTCGGCCGGCTCGCGCCAGGCGGTCAGCTCGTTCCAGAGGTTGACCCCATCGGCCTGGAAGGCCTCGGTGAGGCTGTCGACCAGCTTCTGTCGCTGACTGAGGTCGCAATCCACCACGGGCGGGGCGGCCGCGGTCCAGGCTGCCTCGGGGGAGACGCCTCGCTCAGCGGCCCGAGCCAGGAAGGTCAGGGTATCCTTCTGCCCCCCTTCGGCATCCACCCGGCGGCGCAGCTCGACAATCTGGTCCAGCGAACGACTCTGAGCGAGCCGGGCCAGATCCTCGAGCCGATCACCGGGCCGAAGCTGGGCCACCAACTGCTCGAGCAACTCGTGGGGCTTCTCGCGCCCGACCAACAGACCGTAGGCGCGACAACGCTCCACGAAGTCGGGCTGGTCTGACTGCGAGCGCATGGCCTCGAGGGCCGACCAGGCTTTGCCCGAATGGCCCGTGCTTTCCACCAGCGCCTCGAGGCCCTGCAACAGGCGCTCGCGAACAGGCGCGGGCTGACTCGAGTCGGCGGCAAGCCGGGCCACCGTCATCGGGTCGAGATGCTCGTGGTTGAACAGGTCCTCGTGAAGCGCGCTGGATTGATCCTTCTTCTTGTGGATGAGCTGGGCGGTATACAGGCTCAAGGTAGGTTGCTGATAGCTCTGCGGGCCGGCCTCACCAACCTCCACGCGATAACGATAGCGGATGGTCTTGCCAGAGTACTTACTCAGGTCGATGGTGCGCGGATCGGACTTGTACTCGGTCGAGAAGAACATGGTGGCTTGCTCCCAGGGGCCTCCCTGGGCCTGGACCTGAAGCTGGATATCGTTTCGGTGGCTGCGATTGTTGTACATCTGCGAAACCGTAAGCGTTGAGTCGCATCCGGGCGGAATCGTCAGGAACGGGGAAGTCCAGGTCGCCTCCCCGAGGACGGCCAGGGAGCCGAGCTGGGACAATCGCCCGGAATCGATCGACTCGTGGGAATGGACCTTGGTCTCGTCCAGGCGCACCTTGTCGAGCTTGAACGTCGCCTGAGCGCCCTCGCTCGCGCCCGCTAGCTCGAACCGGAAGCGCACCCTCTTGCCGGCATAGGCGTCCAGCGAGTATCCCTGCTCACCTTGCACGCCGTTGGCCTTCTCGGCGTAGACCACCTGATTCCAGGTCAGACCGTCGTCGTCACTGACCTGCCAGTTGATCCGGCTCCCCTCGGACAAAGCCCAGCTGGCGAAGAGGCGGGCCTCGAAGCGACCATCGGCGGGCAGGTCGATGGGGCTGGAGACGAGCGTATCGCCCCCGGCCGAGGCCCGGCTCAGCGCAAAGGAGCCCTGCTCGCGGGCAAACGAGCCCGAAGGTTGCCAGCTGAGGCCCGAGAGATTGCCGACCAGGCCCTTGAGCGCCTGAAGGCCCTGGGGGCCGAGAGGCGAGCTCAGCTGACCGGCTGCCAGAGTGGCGCGAGCCCCGGGCGGTAGAGCCTTGAAGGCGGGGTCGTCGAGCGGGGCGGTGCGCCTGCGGGCCTCCTCGGGGGTCAGCTTGCGGATGCCTTCCCATAGCGGCCAGGCTTCGGCCACGGTGCCGGCCGAGGCCAGGGCGGTGCGCAGGGCCGGGTACAGCTCGGGCCCCTGCTCGGGATCGAGCCGGGAGAGCTGCTCGTAAGCCAGCCGGGCCTCGCGACTCGAGCCGGTGGCGGCCACCAGGTCCTGCATCAACAGGGCAGCCTGGGGCAGGGCCCGGGGCTCTTCCAGACTGGAGGCCACGAACAGGTAGTCCTGGGTGGCCGCCCGCAGATCGCCGCGATGGGCCCGGCCCAGGGCCAGCAGCGCCTGCTGGCGGTCTTCCAGTGGCTGCTGCGCACAGGGCAGGTCGCGGCGTTCTACATAGCGAGCGGCCAGCAGGGCCTGCTCGGCCTGGGGACGGAGAGCAAAAAGCTCGGCCGCGAACGAGTTGCCCTGGAGCTTGTCCCAGGCTGAGCGGGCCTGCTCGAGATTGCCGCCCACCGCCGGCAGCAGGGCCAGGAGGTCGCGCACGGAGCCGACGGGGTCCTCCACTGCGCCGAGCTGCGTGAGGATGTGGGTGGCCTGCTCGGCCTGCACCGTGCCCCGGAGCTTGCTCCACGCCTCCAGCCGCTGGGGCAGGCGAGCCGGGTCGGCGCTGATCGGTGCCCAGGCGGCCAGGGCCGGATCCAGCCCGCCGCTCTGGCGGTGCAGCTCGAGGAATGCTTTCTGGCGCTCGGGGGGCACCTGCTCGACCAGGCTCTGGTAGACGGGAATCGGCTGCTCATGGAGGGCCGCCAGGGCCAGCAGAGGGCCGTCGCTGGCCAGCCTTCCGCTTACCGCCGCGGCGGCCAGAAGCTCGGAGTGGGGCACCTCGGCGGCGCGCTCCTGGAGAGCCTCGATGGCCTCGAACTGGCCACTACCAAGCATATGGACGAGCAGCCGGGCTCCCTCCTGAGGCTGTAGTCCGGCCTGCTTGAGACGAAGCAGCTGGTCCTCGAGCCAGGGGCCGGCCTGAACCTCGGCGGGAATCTGGCTGGCTGAGCTCAGAAGGCCGGCCGCCTCGGGCTCGGGCAGGGTGCGCACTAGCTGCTCGGCCAGCTCCGGGCCGAGCCGCGAGGCCAGGGCCCGCAGGGCCAGAGGCGGGGCAGCCCCGGCCCCTAACAAGCTGAGGTAGGCAGGTCGCTCCTCGGCCTCCAGCCCGGCCAGGTGCATGCAGGCCTCCTCCAGGGCTTCGGGGGTGGCCTGGTCACCCAGAGCCTGGAGAGCCTCCATGACAGGACGGGCCGTCTGGCTCAGAGGCTGATCCGGCTGCGAGCGGGAGAGCGCCAACTGGTAGTGCATTGGATCGGGCAGCTCCTTGAGCAACCCCAGCCGTTCGGAGAAGTCTCGCCCGGGCTCGAGTTGCAGGAGCTTCCACTGCTCTGCTCCGGGGGGACGGCCGAGCTCGCGGGTGGCCTGGTCCACGTCCTGGCGAAGCTGTTCCACGCCCTGTGTGGCCTCGCTCGAGAGCCATTGCTCGCGTTCAAGTCGGGCCAGGGGCAAGCCCTGGTAGACCAGCTCGAGCGTCTCTTGCTGAGAGGCCACCAGCAGGTTGCCCAGCTGAAAGCCTTGCTTCTTCCAGGCCACCAGCTGAGCGGCTTCGCTCGCGACCCCCTTGCCGTCGCCGAAGTCCGCCCCCAGGTAGGCGGCCGTGGCCACCCGGGTGGCGTCGGAAAGGGGTAGCCTGACCCCGCTCTGCTCGAAGACCAGCCCGCCGCTGGCGAGATGATTGGGATCTGCGGTCAGCTGGTTGTAGGCCTCGTAGGCGGTCACCGGCTCTTGCTCGCGCAGCAGGCGGCCAGCTCGCTCCAGAGCCTGCAGCCCGGCGGCCAGGGCCGGCGACGGCAGGCTCTGCACGGGCCCGTTGGCGCACAGTGCGTGAGCTTCGAGCAGGTCCTCGCCGCTGGCGATGCTCAGAGTCCTGCCCTGGTCTGTCTTGAGACGCACCGGGGCCTTGTCGGCCAGTGCCTCGGCGATCTGCTGGGGGGTGGCGGAAGTCCAGCGCTCCCCGCGCCAGAACGACTTCTCGAAGCGCTCCAGGGTGTGCCCTCGGGCCACCAGCTCGCGCGCCGCCCCAAGGTGCTCGGGGCGAGTGGAGGCAGAGGTGATCGGCAGGCGCTGAATGTCCACGATGACAGTCTAGGGCAGAGAGGCTGAAAGGAACGTGAAACCTCGAACGCCACGGGCTCGGCACGATGCCCAGTCACTCCGCGGATGGAGTCAGACTCCACCACCTTCTCCTGCCAGACGATGTTGCTGCTGGATTCCTTGCTGGCGGTGGCGGTCTGACCCTTCTCACTGACCGAGGTGGTGACCACCACGGTCCCCCGCATGGTCCAGGCGGTGCCCTGGGGCAACCGACAGCTAATGTGTTGAGCGTTACGTGCTGAAGGTTTTGCCTATCCTTCGGGGGCGCCTCCATACAAGTCTGTCGGCGCCAGTTACTGCAAAACCTTCAGCACT
>JAANMU010000527.1_pt1 | contig 45492 bp, 37 predicted proteins | sample 7279701 | NCBI WGS metagenome assembly JAANMU01 (sample SAMN14094539, study PRJNA606508) | bioreactor metagenome | isolation source: A lab-scale SPAN reactor treating ammonium-rich wastewater day 57 | place: Ireland: Galway | collected 2017-03-13
CTCCATTCTCGGCGCGCTCAACCTGATCGGCACCGTCGTCCGAATGCGCTCTAAAGGCATGACCACCTTCCGCGTGCCGATCTTCGTCTGGGCAGCCATCGCCACCTCCCTCATTTCGTTGACCGCCACCCAGTTGATCGGCCTCTCCTTCCAGATGGTCATGTTCCAGCGTCTCTTCGGCATGGGCTTCTTCGACCCGGCCAAGGGCGGCAACCCCATCCTGTTCCAGCACCTGTTCTGGTTCTACTCGCACCCCGCGGTCTACCTCTTCATCCTGCCCGGCCTCGGCGTCATTTCGGAACTGCTCCCGGTCTTCGTCCGCAAGCCGCTCTTTGGCTATAAGTGGGTCGCCATGTCCTCGCTCGGCATCGCGCTGGTGGGCTTTCTCGTCTGGGCGCACCACATGTTCACGTCGGGTATGAACGAATACCTGCGCGTCCCCTTCATGTACAGCACCCTGCTGGTGGCCGTCCCGACCGGCGTGAAGTTCTTCTCGTGGGTCGCGACGCTCTGGAAGGGCAAGGTCGACCATCCGATGTCAACAGCCTTCCTCTTTGTGGTTGGCTCGATCGTCGTCTTTTTGATGGGCGGATTGACCGGCCCCCCGAACGCCACCGTCTCGACCAACCTGCACCTGCACGACACGTACTGGATCGTCGGCCACTTCCACGACACGCTCTTCGGCGGATTCGTCTTCCCGTTCTTCGCCGCTCTCTATTACTGGTTCCCGAAGGCCACGGGCCGCCGCCTGGACGAGAAGCTGGGCCGCTGGCACTTCTGGCTGATCTTCCCCTCGTTCGTCATCCTCACGCTCGGCATGATGCGCATCGGCCTGCTGGGAATGCGCCGCCGCATCTTCGACTACGACCCCGCGCTGGGTTTCCAGACCTGGCACATCGTCCTGACCGTGGCGGCCTTCCTCATCGCCATTTCAGTGCTGATCTTCATCATCAACCTCGTCCAAAGCGTGAAGCGCGGCGAATCCGCGACCGGCAACCTGTGGAATTCGCGCTCGCCCGAGTGGCAGGTTCCCTCTCCGATGCCCGCGCACAATTATGAGACGCCCTTTGAAGTGGTGGGCGAACCGTACGATTACGGCCTGCCCGGCTCCAAATACGTGGAATTTGTGAAGAAGTAGGAAATGATCATGGAACACACAACCGACAAAAAATCCGCGCTCTCGCAGGGCGTCATCATTTTCATCTACCTCGCCATTTTGACCGCGTTGGAGTTCGGCATCGCGATCGCGCTTCCGAACGTCGTCCTGTTGCTCCTGGTCGCGGTCATCAAAGCCGGGCTGGTAGCGTACTACTACATGCACATCTACAGGCTGGCGCGGGAGGACGCGGGCGAAGACCGCGATAGTTACGCGTACCGGCTTGCCACCAACCGTCTCGGCCTCTGGCTGTTCCTGTTGTCCGACTCGTTCGTGTTCGGCGGATTGCTCATCAGCCGCATCAACCTGCTGGGACTGGAGCGCCCCGCGCTGAACCAGTACCTCGGCCTGTTTGTGACCGCCGTCCTGCTGATCTCCTCGTTCTCCATGAACCGCGCCGAGACCAGCATCGAACATGGCGACAAGAAGAACTTCCTGTTCTGGCTGGGCGTCACCTTCGTCCTCGGCCTCGGATTCGTGGTCGGCGTGGTGGGCGGCGAGTGGCAGCTCGCCAAACTGGAGGGCGTGATCGCCAGCCGGGACGTGGTCGGCGGCATCTTCTACATGATGACGGGTATGCACGCCTTCCACGTGACGACCGGCCTGATCTTCATCTTCCTCGTCTGGCGCAATGGCCGCAGGGGCTACTTTACCCCTGAGAGACATTGGGGCGTGGAAGCGGCCGCCGTCTACTGGCACTTTGTGGACGTGGTATGGATCTTCTTCTACCCGGCTCTGTACCTCATCGGTACGGCCGTCAAGTAGGCAAGTTTCTGGTATAGTTGCGATAGAACGGGGCGGCCAAAGGGTCGCCCTGTTTTTTCGACGTTATGGACAAAAAGCTTCTCTCCGTCGGCGTTTTTTCCATCCTCGCCATCCTCCTCGCCGCGGCGGTCATTTACTGGTTTGGAAAATCTCCCGCCTTCCGCGGCGCCTCGTACGCGGAACCGTTCCCGGCCGCGCCGCCCATCGAGTTGACGCGCGCCGATGGCAGCGTCTTCCGTCTCAGCGACCAGCGCGGCAGGATCGTCCTGTTGTTCTTCGGCTACACCTCCTGTCCCGACGTTTGTCCCACCACGATGGCGGAGATGAAACAGGCGATGGACCGCCTCGGCAGTTCGGCGGACGCGGTTCGCGTGGTCTTCGTCTCCGTTGACCCCGACCGCGACGCGCCCGAGCGGGTCCAGGAATACGTCTCCCGCTTCCGCTCGGACTTCATCGGCTTGACGGGTACAATGGAACAGTTGCGGCCCATCTGGGACGCGTACGGCGTCTTCCGCACGGTCGAGCAATCCACTTCGGCCATGGGCTACATCGTGAACCATACCGCCCGCATCACGCTCATCGACGCGGACGGCGACCTGCGCCTCTCGTACGGTTTTCAGACGCCCGTCGCGGATATTGTGCATGACATCAAGATCATGTTGAAATAACGGACGCGGAATTTCATCACGGTCTGCGGATCGTCCCATGTCAAATCCCATTCTTAAACGTATCCTGATCTCCCTCCTCATCGGCCTGCTGGGCGGCGTCGCCGTCAGCGAGGTCACGTTCATCTTCCTCCGCGAGACGGCCCGCCCGCCCGAGACCATCGTCCTCGCCATCCCCGCGGGGACAGCGGACATGGTGGCGCGCGGCGAACAGCCTCCCACCATCCCGCAGAACATGATCTTCGTGCTTGGCGATATGCTCGTGGTTAAAAACGAGGACGCGGTGTCGCACCAGATGGGACCTTTGTGGATTCCCGCCGGAGCCTCGGCGCGCTTGCAACTATCTGCCGAGGAGAGTTTGGCCTACGAGTGCAGTTTCCAGCCGACCAGGTACATCGGCCTCGATGTGCGGGAGCCGGTCACGATCTGGACGCGCGCGTACGGTATTTTCTACGCGGGACTCCCGCTGGGAATCCTGATCGCGGTCTACAGCCTCGTGATGCCCGTGAAGAAAGAAGAGGACGCGTCCCGGCGTGTCGAAAAGCAATGACCCTGGCTGTTCTCTTTTCCCGCAAATGGATTTTCGCCACGCTCCTCGCCCTCGTCGGCGCGGCGGCGTGCGCGCGTCTCGGCGTCTGGCAGTTGGACCGGCTCGAGCAGCGGCGCGCCTTCAACTCGCATTATCTTGCCGTGCGCGCCATGCCTCCGCTGGACTTGAACGCGGAAGCCGACGCCGACCTCGCCGCGCTGGAATACCGCGCCGTCGTCGTCCGCGGGACGTATGATTTTGCCAACCAGGTCGCGTTGCGGAACCAGTATTACAACGAGCGCTATGGCTATCACCTGCTCACGCCTCTCCGTCTCGACGACGGCCGCGCCGTCCTCGTGGACCGCGGCTGGATCCCCGCGGAGGGGAACGACGCGCCGTCGGCGTGGACGCGCTACGATGGAGCCGCGCCCGCGCAGGTTCAGGGGATGATCCGCCTGGGCGAGACGAAGATTCCGCTGGGCGCGAATTCCGATCCCGCGCTCGCGCCCGGCCAGGCGCGTCTCGACTTCTGGAATTTCGTCAACCTCGAGCGGCTGGCCGCGCAGGTCCCGTATCCGATCCTGCCCGTTTATATCCAGCCGAACCCCGACGCGGGCGCCGCCGAGCCGCCCATCCCGTACCAGCCCGAGATCGAGTTGACGGAGGGGCCGCACATGGGCTACGCGTTGCAGTGGTTCGCGTTCGCCGCGATCCTGCTGATCGGGTATCCGTTTTTTGTCCGCAAGCAGATGGCGGACGAGAAGCGGGGTTGACGCGCGGATTTTCTTCTTCAGATCTTTTCCATGAACCCCGCGCGAGCCGTGCCTAAAATGGAATTTCAAAACGCTCTCTTAAAGGATGTTTCTCGATGAATGTTTCGACAACGCGGAAGTTTTCGCTGGCTTCGCCGTTCACGCGGCTGACGCTGGCTGTGATCGCCGCGACCCTGCTGGTGACGGTCGGCGGACGGCTGACGACTTTGACCGGCGCGCTGGCGTTTTGCGCGGGCTGGCCGCTGTGCATGCCCACGCAGCCCGCCGGTTGGATCGCGCTGGCGCACCGGCTGACGGTGAGCGTCGCGAGCGGGTTGACGTTGTGGCTGTTCCTTCACGCCTGGCGGCATTACCGCGAGGAGCGCGTCCTGCTCCCGCTTGTCACCGTTGTGGCGACGCTGTATTTCGGCGAGGCGCTCATCGGCGCGGCGCAGTCTTCGGGCGGGCCGGTCTTGCATCTCGTCGTCCTGCACGGGCTGACGTCCGTCTCGCTGTGGATCGGGCTGGCGGCCCTCGCGCTGGTCTCGGCGGCGCGCGACCCGCTCCCGGCGGACTATCCGCGCGTCGCGTTCCGTCAACGCTTCATGGATTTCCTGATCCTGACCAAGCCGGTCGTCGTCCTGCTCCTTTTGGCGACGACCGTCACCGCGCTGGCCGCGGGCTGGGGAGGCTGGCCCCCGTTCGGCCTGACGTTTTGGACGTTGTTCGGCGGCGCGCTGGCCGCGGGCGGATCGGGCGCGCTGAACCAGTTCATTGACCGCGACCTCGACAAGAACATGCAGCGGACGGAGAAGCGTCCGCTCGCGGCGGGACGAATGTATCCCGCGGAGGGGCTGGCCTTTTCGCTGGCGTTGTGTCTGCTCAGTTATTACCTGCTCGCGGCGTTCGTCAACTTCACGGCCGCCATCCTCTCGCTGGCGGGGATCGTCTATTACGTTTTCATTTACAGCATCTGGCTGAAGAAGGCGACGGTGCAAAACATCGTCATCGGGGGCGGCGCGGGAGCGATCCCTCCGATGGTGGGATGGGCGGCCGCGACGGGACGGGTTGACCTCGTCTCGATCCTGCTCTTCGCCGTCGTCTTCTTCTGGACGCCTCCGCATTTCTGGGCGCTGGCCATTGTCCGCAGGCGGGACTACGCCCGCGCGGGCGTGCCGATGCTGCCCGTGGTCGCGGGCGATGCGGAGACGCGCAAACAGATCTGGCTCTACACCTGGGCGCTGGTCGCGGCGACTTTGCTCCTTCCGCTCTTCCGCCTCGCGGGGACGATCTACCTCGTCTCCGCCGTTTTGCTCGGCTTGTGGATGATCTACGGCGCGTGGAGGGTGTGGAAGAAAGAGGGCAACAAGGTGGCGTGGACGATGTACCGCTGGACCAGCATGTACCTGCTGTTCCTGTTCGTCGCGTTTATGGTGGATCAGATGGCGTAGAGAGGGATATTCCGGCGAGATTGAAACTCTATTGCCTCGCCGCCGCGTCGATCGAACGAATTACCTGTAAAGAAAATATGAGGAAAATCGCTGGATAGGTTTCTAGAAAGATTCTGATCTCGAAAGGGACGCCGAATAAAAAATATGACAACAAAGTCGGTCCGCCGCTTGAAATTAGCGCATTTCGAAGAAATTTGTGCTCTGGAGGAATTCGAATGATTCCGATCCAGATGATTCCGACAATTGCGCCGAAAAGAAGACACGCTGATAAGGGAGATTGCAAGTAGGCGTGAAAATGTTCGCTCAAGTGAAATTCCGCCAGGCTGCCGGGATTGTTCCTGAATAATTCGATTGTGAACCATCGTATGACCGCGTAAATTCCAACTTGACTCGCAGTCAAATAGATGAATTTTTTTCGCTCTATGGTCCTGTATTGCAGGACAAAGAAAAGGACAAGGAAGAGCGACGTCTCTTTTGAACATGTAGCCAGAGTGAAGACGAATAAGTATTTGATGCAATCGTTCTTCGCAAGAAAGTAAAGCGCGAGGACAAACAAGAATAGAGTGGGAAAATCATAGACATGGCGTTGTTCGATCAAAAAAGGAATAAGACCCAATGGCGAGAGAAGGCTAAAGATGCGAATGTTTTTTGAGGAAATGAGAACTTTTCCAATTGCTGGAATGGTCCATGTAAATCCAAGCAGGGAAACGTACATTACCAGCAGCGCGCTGTTGTATCGTGTAATTCCCAATACGACAGATAGAATCCGAATAATACCTGGAGCCAGGATTCGATAAACATATGGACGCGGAGCCGTTCCTTCAAGCATGGGATCCAACTGCGAGAAATGATTCTGCGAAGCCAACCAGATATAGTATCCGAATACAATTGTGGCAATTAACCACAGGGCAAACGCATAAAGGAAGCCTGATATTGAAAGGAATTTCTTTTTGTTCTCCGGTAAAACGGGGAAGATCTTCATTTTATTACCCGGTATATGGTTACGCCGTCGGCTTGATAGGCTGTTTCAAGTCCATCAAATGGAAGGAAGTCGTTTTGGGATAAACGACGCTCGTAGGGCCCGGCCAGGACCCATTGTACGTTCGAGTCTCTCAGCCAGTCGAGGCCCGCTTGCCCGCCGTAGAAGGATTTGACTTGTTCGAGTTTGGCTGGATAATGAAGCGTTTCCATGGGATGGCCGAGATAGACGCGTAGACCGGTCTCTTGCGCGGCCAGCAACCCGCTTGGGGCGGAAGACAGGACGAAGTCATTTGGGGCGGCGCGGTCATCGAGCCAGGCGAACGCGGCATCGAGCGAGGCTGGATAGAAGAATTCGGCGGGGCGGCCGCGCAGGAAGAGGCTGCGTCCGAGAACGAAGTAGACGCTGGAGACCGACGCAAGGAATATGAAGAGGATAACGAAGACGGCCCTTCTTCGGGCAAAAAAACGAAACCGCTGCGCGAAGAAGGCGGCTGTCACTCTTAAACCTTCCGCAGACAACAGCGCGAGGGGAATCGTCACGCCGTGCAGAAAGCGTCTTTGGATGGCAAAGGGAGCATAGGCCAGCGCGAATCCCGCGAGGGTCCACGCGGCTGCGCCGAGCAGGGCGGCGTTTCTCTTTCGCAGCGCGGACGTCAACCCAATCGGTGAAAACAACCACAGCAGGCCAAAGCCCCAGGCGTAATAGAGCGGGGGCGGCGAGAGAGTCTCGTTCTGGCCGGTAAAGAGACTCCAGACCGGGTCGTTTGTCAACAGGTTGAAGTTGTAAAGCGCCAGGGGCAGTTGGGCCGCGACCAGCGCTCCCAACGCGGCGGCTTGCCCGATTCCGATTTTCCGATTTTGAATCCATTTCGTCAGCGTTGCGGCTGCGAAGGCGGCGTCCACGAGGACCAGGACGATGGGATTGACAAATTGAGCCAGACCCGCGATGACGGCGATCCCCGCAACGCGAAGCCATCCGCCTTTCTCAAGATAGTCGAGATAAAGCGCCAACATGAGACAAAGCGCCGCCGTGACAAACGCGAAGTGGGGAAAGAGCGCAACCCCAAAAAAAACATAGGCGTCAATCAACCAGAAGTCAATCGGCGTAATCGGGCCGGGCTCCCAGCCGAAGATAAGTTGCAGCCATCCCAGCCCGGAGCCGAAGACGGCAAGCAGAAATGCGGAGCGTCGCCATAAGATATTCTTGAAGAAGCGGCCCGTCAGGATATACAAGGCGAAGAGGGCGACGGCCCCGAATATCCAGCGGGCGATCTCGAACAAACGCGCAGGGTCGAGACGGGGAATCCGATTGATCTCGCCCAGCGCGATATAAAATAAGCGCGTGTATGCGGGCTGGTGGGACTCGGTCGTAAAGCGGAACTGATACGCCCAATCGCCCTGCATTCCAGAGCGGATCATCGAACGGTGGACGGCATAATCCTGCGGGTCGAAGAAGACGCCCCGGTAGGCAAGTTCTTTGGTTTCAGAGGCGAATCCGACCCAGTTGGGGATGGAACTGAAAATCAGGATGAGGAGCGAAACGACGATCGTCCAGGTCTGGTCTGGTTTGTTCGGCATTGGCTGTCTTCCGTTCGCCTGTTACTGCGGCGGCGCGCATGGATCGCGCGCCTGGTCGGTGATTTCCGTAAAGTCGTATGGTACGTCGAAAAGCGAGAACCAGGTCCGGTCGTCCAGCATGGCGAAGTCTGTTCCGAAATAAGCGTTGAACGCCGCTCGAAATGAGTTGACCGGGGAAATGGACGGGTACAGGAGGCCGGTTCCTCCCTCCGGGAAGTAATAGGCGTTTAAGATGGAGGCGCGCTCCCACAGGCAGGTGTTAAGATTATCCCCGTTCAGCATGAAGAGAAGCCCCGGACCGTGGTCGCCTTGAATGATGATGACAGGCGGGGTCTCTGAGTTTTTCAAGATGGCGTCCACAAAGTCCAATACGCGCCGATTAAGATATTCCACCTGTCCGATGTAGCCTTGTTTGTATGCTTCCACGTTGGCAACGAACGACGCGCCGTCGCCGGTCACGTACGGATAATTGGGACGCAGCGGATTTCCTTCCGCGTCGAGGACGAAGGGCGGGTGGGGCGCGATGATGTGCGCGAAGACAAATTTCGGACCGGGGAGCTTGGGCGCAGCGGCAAGTTGATCGAACGCGCTGAGAATGAACTCGCGGTGGGCAGAGTAACCGGCCAGCGGAAAAATTTCCAGCAAGGCAGGGGTGATCTGGAGTTCAGGCTCATACAGCGCGTTTAGCGCGGTCGTGCTGTAGAACCACATCTCGAAAAGGGTCGGGCGGGTTCGGAAGGGGGTCAAAAATACATCCGCGTCGTAAAATCGCGTGAACGCGCTGCCGCTGTCCACAAGAACGAACGCGTAACCGGCCTCTTCCAACAGTCTGCGGGCGCGGTTATTGCCCGCCAGCTCGAACATCGGAATGCGGTTGACAGAATCCGCGCCTGCCAGGTCCGCCGTAAAGTTGACGTAGTCCATGTTCAGCGCCGAGGTTATGGAAAGCGAAGTCCTCAGGTAGTTGGCCTGACTCCGCTCTCCGATGAAGAAACCGCGCTCCGCGAGCGCGTTCAGGAACGGGGAATTATCGTACGCGTACAGCGCGTCGAGGACGTCTGCCCGGCCGTAGCCATCGAGAATGACGTAATAGATGTCGGGACGCGCGGTTGCGGAGAGTTTCGCGGCGGGATCGTCTCTGCCGATATAACTCGACCACGGCTGCGGGGCGTCGTCCGCGGCTTTGATCCAGAAAGAGGCGATGTTGAACAGCGGAAACAGCACGACGATGACGGATACCAGGTTGAGGTAATTGAGAAAAACCGCGCGGCGCGCGGCCGTCATATATTTGTCCCACACGGCGCGGCTGGACAGGAAAAGCAGCATCAACGTGGCGGCAATGAGAATCACGCGATGCGACGACTCGCTCAAACCCTTGAATAAATAGCCCTCAATGACGCGATAAGCCAGCTCGGAGGCGGAATAAAAGAAGACGATGAAGCAGGCCAGAAAGGCAGCCCGCTCGCGGTCTTTTAAAAGCAGCTTAAACAGCCCAAAGAAAAGGGCTGTGAACAGAAGCGAAAAGAAGATCGGTCTGACCGTCTCCATCGGCGGGATCTCCGTCAAGTTGCGGGAATACAATCCCAGAATGGGGTAGAGGGCAAAGAGGAAGGGGTAGAAAATAATTTTCTTTTTCACTGGCGCCTACTTTCTGATAAATTGATACAAACGGATGTTTCCCCATTCTTCCACATGGTCGAGTTTGAAGTCCGTTTCAAGCCATTCAAGCTGCGGATGATTGACCGAGCCTTTTCTGACGTAGGCCTCGATGTGATGCTGGAAGACGACGAACCAGACGCGGCGCGCGCCGCCGACAGCGGCCTCCACGTCCGAGGCGGCGGTCACGCGGAGAACATCGCGCGTGCTGACCGCCAGCGTGTCGGTGTTGCTCCCCGGCGCGTCCACTACAAAAATCTGCGGCAGGGACGGATCGAAGTAGGCGGCCGGGAGCAGGGATAATTTGCTGGCGTGGACGACCGCGTCGCCCGGTCGGATTCGTTCACGCAGCGACGCGTCCAAGCCGCGGAACGGCGCGTAGGGAAAGCCGCGATACGCGACGTGCTGGTATAGTCCGATCGCCGCGCCGAGCGCCAGCATGACGGTCACGCTGTTGCGAAGTATGGGCGGCAGGGACGTTTCAAAGAGCGCCCACGCCAGCCAGATGCAGAAGATGATTCCGCCTGGAAGCAAGGCGCGCTCGATATAGACCGGCGTCCATTGCGAGACGAGGAAGAGCAGGAGCGGCGGCGCAAAAGCGAGATAAAACAGCCACAGGGCGTTTGGGTCGCGGTTGGAGCGGCGGAAGGTTTGAAGCGCGGCGATTGTCAACGCTGCCAGCGCGATGAAGAGCGCGGGGAACAGCCATCCATTCGGGAGCGGCAGGTTGGTCGCATAGACGAGCAGAAGCGTAAAAAATTTCCCCACGCCGGGACGGTCCACCCAATACGCCGTGGAGACTTTGGCGAATTGACCGGGCAGTTGAATCAGCCACGGGAGGTAGAGCGTCAACGCGCCGAGCCCGGCGATGGTCACGGCGCGCAGGGATTTCCAATCGCGGCGGAGCAGGGGGGTAGCGGCTAGCGGCAGGAGATAGAAGGCGGCCAGGTTATGTGTGTATTGCGCCAGCGCTGCGGAGACGGAAAAAAGAACCCACCATTTTAGTCCGCCGTCCTTCGCGCCGCGCGTGTAGGCGTACGTGGCGAGCATGAGCCACAACGCCAGGAAGGAATACATGCGAATCTCCTGCGAGTAATGCACAGGGAACGGCGCCAGCGCGACGAAGATGGATGCAGTGAACGCGAGCCTTTCGTTGAACAGTCCGCGCGCCAGCAGGTATGCCAATCCAACTGTCGCTACGCCAGCCAAAATGGACAACGTTCTCGCCGCGGGCAGGGAGGAGCCGAAGATTTTCATCCACAGCCAGAGCAGGGTGTAATAGCCCAGCGGATGAATATCCGCCGTTCCCCCGGCGGTCGGCGCGAGCGTGCCGTAAAGCATCGCGGCAGGACCCTTTGCCGAAAACAGGATCGAGAAGGCCTCGTCATACCAAATCGGGCGCGAAAGAATCCCAAGCGCGCGCGTCAACACGGCAAGCGCCAGGATCAACGGGACGCGCAGTCGGCGGGGGATCGAACGATACATGCGCCTCATCTCATGCGTAGAATGACGGTTGTCGGGTCGGAGTACAAAGTCGTCCACTCCGCGCTTTGCGAGAGTCGCCGCGCCAGCGGCGCTTCCCGCGGCAGGACGACCCATGCGATCTCATATCTGGCGAGAATGTCTTCCCAGCCTCCGCTCGCTGTCCACGCAGTTTCGTACTCCCGCGTTAGCGCCTCGCCGTAGAAATCCGTCTGGCTGTCCAGAAAAACTTTCTGCCCGGGCCAGAGACGGTAAAGCAGATACCCGCCCCAATTGAACTCGTTGAACATCTTTCCCGGCTGCGGGTTTTCGGCCAGCCAATCCGCGGCCGCGACGGGAAAGACGCGCGCCTCGAAATGGGTCAACGATTCTTTCTGAACCTGATAACGGATTCCGAGAAAGACGGCGATCCCTGCTCCGACCAGGATCGGCCAGAGCGCGCCGCGCAAGAGGCTCTCCAACGCGGCGATATTCGATTCGATCCGCTTCCAGCGCGGGACGCGTCCCAGCAAGGCGCCGAGGCCCTCCGCAAGAATCGGCGCGGACGCGATGGCGAACAGGGGAATGTTGCGCGCCATTAATAGTCCCAGCAGGGCAAAACCGCCCAGCAGAAAAACATGACTGGCAGATTGAGCCTTGCGCGTAGCCAGGATGGTGAATACGCTCAATCCGAGCAGCAAGACGAACGGCCGCGTCCCCGCGTTTGAAAAATCGGCTGGCATGGTTTCCACCGTTCGATTTAAGATATAGCGGCTGTCATTGTTCAGCACGGCCAGCCAGTTTCCCCATCCGCTGGGGGTGATGAAAGAGGCGCTTAGCGCCAGCGCGCCGATGGCGATCCATCGTTTGCCTGCCTGCCAATTGGATCTGCCGGACAATTTTTCCCAACCCCAGCCTGCCGTGTACGCCAGCCACGCCAACATCCCGAAGATGAACCCGCCGTGCGCGTTGGCCCAGACCAACATTAGCCCAGGGAATTGCCACAGGGCGACGCGTTCGCCGCGCTGGATTCGGTCCAGGCGTTCGAGCCAGAGCGCGAGGAAGAGGAACGTCGTCACATGCGGACGCGGCAGCCAGTGCAGGCTCGACGCGGCCGCGGCCAGGGCGACGATCGCCGCCGCCGCGAGCGGCATCCGACTCCGCCGCGCCGCGTCGTTGTACAGGACGGCGAATCCCGCCGCGATGATTCCCGCGCAGAGGAGGATCGTTCCGTCCAGCCCGAGCAGGGAGTTGGCCGAGGCGAAGAGTACCTGCGTCAGCCATTCGTAGGGCGGACGCGGTTCCCCGTCCCGCGTGAACGAGAGGATGTCAACGGTCGGGATGGAGCGCGTCTTGAGGATGTATCCGCCCAGCGCCAGGTGGCGGCCGAGGTCGCTGTCCAGGGACAACATGCGCGGTCCCAGCAACAGCGCGCCGAGGAAAATGGCAATGAAGAGGATATCGCGCAGGCGGGGGAGGAAAAATCTGGGCATAAAAAGAGACAGTCACTTGTAAGCGACTGTCTCATTGTATCGCAAGTTACTCGCCGAGGTAATCGCGCAGTTTTCGGCGTATGGTGGGATGGCGCAAACGGCTCAAGGCCTGCGCTTCGATCTGGCGGACGCGTTCGCGCGTCACGCCCATCTTGCGTCCCACTTCTTCAAGGGTGTAGGCCTGTCCGTCCAGCAGCCCGTAGCGGAGTTGGAGGATGCGGACTTCGCGCGGCGGCAATCCGTTCAGCACTTCGCCGAGGTGTTCCTTGAGCAGGTTGTAGGTGGCGGTGTCGTCGGGCGGAGGGGCTTCGTCGTCTTCGATGAAATCGCCCAGTACGGAATCTTCCTCGTCGTCGGTGGGCGTCTCGAGCGAGAGCGGGCGGCGCGCCACCTGGATCATGTTTTCCACTTTTTTGGGCGGCACTTCGAGGGCGTTGGCGAGTTCCTCCACCGAGGGTTCGCGCCCGAGGCGCTGCGTCAGTTGGTGCTGGACGCGCAGGAGTTTGTTGATCTGGTCGCCCATGTGGACGGGGACGCGGATGGTGCGTCCCTGGTCGGCGATGGCGCGCGTCACGGCCTGGCGGATCCACCACGTGGCGTAGGTGGAGAATTTGTGGCCGCGGCGGTAGTCGAATTTCTTGGTGGCGCGGATCAGGCCGATGTTGCCTTCCTGGATCAGGTCGAGGAACGGGACGCCGCGTCCCATGTATTTTTTGGCGACGGAGATGACGAGACGCGAGTTGGCGGTAATGAGGTGTTCGCGCGCGCTCCACCCGTCCTCGATGAGGCGGTGGAGTTCGGCGCGGCGGCGGGGGGCGGCTTTGCCCTTCGCAAGTTCCTCGCGCGCCAGCCGTCCGCGTTCGATGCGCTGGGCCAGTTCCACCTCCTCGGTGGCGGTCAGCAGCGGCACGCGGCTGACTTCCTTGAGGTAGAGGCCGATGGTGTCGTCGGTGTCGATGTTGGCGAGGTAGTCGTCGAGCGAGGTGTCGATCTCCACCTCGGCCTCGGTTTCCTCCACCGCCACCAGTTCGTCTTCGGTGGGTTCGGCGGCGGCGGCATCCTCCATGAAGGGGATGCCGGCGCTCAGCAGGGCCGAGAATGCCTCCTCCAGTTGCTCCACATCCTGCTCGGCCTCGGGAAAGAAATGCAAAATGTCGTCAATCGTCACGTAGGACTTTTGACGACCGAGTTCGATCAAACGGGCAATGGCGGGGAATTCTTCTTCTTCGTCAACGATCAGGATTTTCTCCATATTCATTACGCTTTTCCATAAGGGAGTTGTTGGCTTCTTGAATCGGTCAATCGCGTTGGGAACGTCCTTTACGCGGGGCGCGGCGTTAACAGCATACAATCTTTTTTTCTGAAATACAATACCCTTTTATGGCGATTTCGTTGCGGTTGGAACGGGCGTTTCGGAACCATTCGGGGCGGGCGTATCTGTGGGCGGCAGGGGGGAGGGCGTGGGGGGCGCGGGGAAGGGCATGGAGGTCAGCAGGGTGAGCAGGGCGTCAATGCCGTACTTATCTACGACGAGGATGTTTCCGTTTTCCTTACGGGCGTAATAGCCTGTGCCGGTCGGGGTTTCGTCGCCGATCTGCACTTTCACGTACGCGCCGTCGCTGAATCCTACGGTAATGACGTTGGCAGGCGAGGCGAGTCCCGCGTCGGCCGGGCGGAGGTCGAGGCGGGCCAGGACGACGATCGCGGAAATCTGGCTGATCGCCGCTCCCACCGACGCCTGGTCGGCCTCTGTTTCGGCGGGTTTGACGCCTGCCCATTTTCCGTCCTGCAATTCCAGCCCGACGATTTTTCCGTCGCGGCTGGAGACGGTCAGGCTGGCGACCGCGCTCTCCGTCGGGAAGAGGTATTCAGTCGGCGCGCGGGTCGGAAGCGGGGTTGCGTCCCTGCTGGCGGGCGCGGCCTCCTTCGGGTTGTACTTGAAGTAGATGGCCGCTCCCGCCAGGGCCAGGAAGACCGCCAGCAGGAGCCAGGTCTGTTTTTTGATCATGCCTAACCTCGCCGTCGGCGCGAGAGCCAGGCGAACGCGCCCGCGCCCAGGGCCAATCCGGGCAGGACGCAGATGGAGCCGAATATGATGGCGATCATTTGCAGCTGGCTCGGGGGCATGAAGACGCGCTGGGTGGGCGGGGTGACGGTGATGTCCACCGGGGCGTCGGCGCCGGCGCACCAGTCCACCGCGTTGATGAAGAGGTCGCCGTTTCCGTAGGCGTCGAACCCTTCGTCGCTGGCGAAAATGGCGTTGCCGAACACGATCACGCGGCCTTTATCTTTTATCGATTCGGCGGAGGCGGCGAGCGTCAACGGGCCGGGGGTGTCTTCCGGGTCCAATGAGACGGTGGCGTTGCTCTGCTCCAGCGAAGAAAAGTCCGTTTCGCCCCAGGCTTGCGAACTCGGGCTGGTTTCCACGAGCGAGGTCAGCGTGATGGGGCCCTGGTCGGTCTTCTGGGTGAGTTCGATGCTTCGCGCCATTGGGAAGATAGTGAGGAGCGCCATGGCGTTCGTGGCCGGGCTGGCGGAACTGTATTTCGCGCCGATGGCCTGCAGCGGATTTGTGCCGGCTTGGTCCACCACGAAGTCGTTTCTCAGGCGGATGCCCCAAACGCGGTCGAGCGAATCGGCGAGGGGATCGGGCTTGTCGCCAAAGTCGGTCAGCGGGACGGGGCCTTCCATGACGATCAGCGCGCCGCCGCGCAGGGTGTAATCCATCAGCAGCTTGACTTCGTTGGCGGTCAGCGGTTGCTGCGGGCCAGCCACAATGACCGCCCTGGCATCCTGCGGGATGGCGTTATCTGCCAGAAGATTCAGGGTTTTGACGGTATAGTTCTTGCTGGTCAGGGTTTCGCTGGCGCGGCTCAAACCGGTTTGGCCGGATTCTTCGATGTTGAGTTCGCCGTGGCCGGCGAGGAAGTAGACTGCGCGCGCTTCCGGGTTGAGCAGGCGGTTCATGGCGCGCAGGAGTTCCGTCTGGTCGGCGTAATCCGCGATCTCTTTGCGGCCGCTCATTTCCAGCACGATCTTGCCGTCGCCGGTCACGCCGTCGCTTTTGGCCTGAACGGGGTTGGCGACCGGGTCCGCAAAGCGGTAATCGAAGTTGCCCTGACTCTTATTCTTCATGTTGGATAGTAACTGCTCGGCTTGATCGCGCTGGATTTCCGGCGAGAAATAGCCGACGGCCGTCATTTTGGAGGGCAGTTCCTGGAGCGTCTTCGCCATTTCGGGGGCCAGGGTGTTGCTCTTGTCCTCGGTCATGTCAACCAGGGTTTTGGGGTTTTTGAAGGCCAGATAGTTCGTTACCAGCACGATGCCGGTGAAGGCCAGGACCATGACGAGGGCGTTGCTTCCATAGCGGGCCTGGCGGCCGCCCAGAAAAATCCGCACTGAATCGGGCGCGAGGATGGCGTAGACGGCCAGCCCAAGGATGACCAGCGCCCCGCTGATGAGCAGCGCCAGGTCAATCGTTTCGGGTTTGGCGGGGGTGAATATGCCAAGCGCCATCGCGCCGCGCGTCAACAGCGTCAGCGCGAGCGCGATGAATGCGGCCAGCGAGACGTACAGGGAAATGATGGGATAGTTCTTTTTCATCAGCGCCATCTCCGGGTTTCGACAGCCAACGTGCCGGTGAACAGCCCGATCGCGATCAGGCTGAAGAAGTAGACGAGGTCGGTCACGTTAATCATGCCTGAGCCGAGCGAATTGTAAAAGTGGGATTGCATATCCAGGTAGCGAAAGACCTCCGCTCCCTTTTGCACGTAATTGGCCGGGAAGCCCAGCAGCCACCACAGGATGACCAGCGCGACCATGGTGGCGAAGAAGGCCGCCACCTGGTTGCTGAACAGCGAAGAGATGCCCACGCCGACGGCGAGGAACGCGGCCGCCACCAGGATCAGCCCAAGATACGCGGTGATCATCGCGCCCTGGTCTATGCCGGGCTCGATGAGACTATTCAGGACGACCGGGTAGACGAAGGAAACGGCAATGATGGTCAGCGCGAACAGCAGGCTCCCCAGCCACTTGCCGACGATCAGTTCCGAGTCGCGCAGGGGCGCGGTGAGCAGAAGCTCCATGGTGCCCATGCGGTTTTCGTCCGCCAGCAGGCGCATGGTCAGGGCGGGGACCGAAAGGACCAGCATGAACGCAAACGAGCCCGTCACCGGGCCGATGTCTGGCACGCCGCCGTAGAGCGCGTTATCCGCCGAGGAATAGACGACGAGCGCAAAGATCAGTCCGATCACCAGCAGGATGGCGAACGCCACCACATAGGCGACGGGACTGATGAAATAATGATTGTATTCGCGTTTGGCGATTGTCCAAATGTTTCGCATGGGATACCTCACGAGCGCGCTTTCTGCTTCTTGCTTTCGCCGATGTCCGGCTGGTTTTCCCTGGTCAGTTGGAGGAAGATCTCCTCGAGGCTCAATCCAATCGGACGCATTTCGAGCAGGTCGTAGCCCGCCTCGACGACCGTCTTCGCGACCAACGGGCGCGCGTCCTGCGCGGGCAGGAATTGGAATTCCAGCGAACCGTCGGGCCTGGACTGGACCTGCTGCACGCCCCTCACTTTTTCAACCTTCGCGGCCAGCCCGTCCGCGTCGCCGCCGACGCGCAACGCCACGCGTTCCGCGCCGACAAGCCGCGATTGCAGACTCTCGGGCGTATCCTCGGCGATGATCCGGCCTTTGTTGATGATGATGACGCGGTCGCAGACCTGCTGCGCCTCGGAGAGGATGTGTGTGGACAGCAGGACGGTGCGCTCCCTGCCAATCTCGCGGATCAGGTTGCGGATCTCTACCACCTGGCTCGGGTCGAGGCCGATGGTCGGCTCGTCAAGGATCAGCACCTCGGGACGGTGGATGAGCGCCTGCGCCAGGCCGATGCGCTGGCGCATCCCCTTAGACAGGTTGCCGATGTAGCCGTGGGCGCGGTCGCCCATCCCCACCTGTTCGAGCGCCTCGCCGACGCGTTCGTCCGCGTTCGGGAGGCGGCGCAGGTCCGCCATGAATTTTAAATAATCGGACACGACCATGTCCTGATACAGGGGGACGGTCTCCGGCAGGTAGCCGATGCGTTTGCGGACCTCGAGAGATTCGGTCACAACATCGTAACCGGCTACGATGGCCTCGCCCGCGGTGGGAGGCATGTAGGCGGTGAGGATGCGCATGGTGGTGGTCTTCCCCGCGCCGTTCGGGCCGAGAAACCCGACCACCTCGCCCTGGCGCGCCTCGAAGGTCAGACCGTCGAGCGCCCGCCGCGAGCCATAATCTTTGCTCAGTTCATTGACACGGATCATGGAATCTCCTTGCCCCGTAAAATCAGCAAACAAACGGCACGACCGTGGCTGTTCCGGTGTGCCGTTTCCAGATGTGGGGTGTCATCCAGATTACTATACAAAATTTGGCGGGCAAAGTCAAGTGGGCGATTCAACCTCTAATCCAACGCTAATTTGAAGCGCGCCTGGCGCCTCCAGTCCTGCGGAGGCAGGGGACGCTTATTTCGGGCGGATGCCCAGGTGATTCGCGACCGCGGCTTCGTTCCCGCGGATGCCGCCTTCGACCGGCGAGTTTAAAACGTACGGCGCGCCCAATATGCCCATGATCGCCATCGTGGAGGAGCCGCCGCCGTCCATGTTGATTCCCGTGTAGGCTCCGTGCGCCTTGAGCAGGTTGCCCATTTCCGGCAGGGTCGCGCCCTCGCTGTAACCGGGCTGGCGCCCGTCCACCACCGCAAGGATGAGGGAGCGTCCGTTCTGGTTCAGGCCGATGGCGGTGCGCGGTTCGATGGTCTGGTTTTCCAGGTTGGCTGGGACGTTTCCCTTGTATACCAGGTAGCGGTCTCCCGAAATGGCGTTGTACACTTTCGCGGGCGGCGTGTCGAACTGGATCGCGTTCGTCTGGCTGATGTACAGGACCGGTCGGTCGGGGAGTTTGGCGGAGTAGGCCGCGCCGCGCGAGACGGCGTAACTGAACGTCTTCACGGGGTCGCCGCCGGCCGGGCAGTTGTATTTCGCCGGGTCGAGATAGCTGAATCCGTCTCCGTTGATGGCAATCTTCATCCCGAAATCCTTGATGAATTGGGAGGTCTTGCGCGCGCAGAGGACGCCGTCGCTGGCGCTGGGCGGGGTGACGAGGAATTGCAGTCCCGCCTGGGCCGCGTCAATGACGAGGATGTGCGCCACGAGGTCGCGCGGCGCGGCAGTCCATTTGCGGTGATATGTGACGCCGCTGAACAGGGCGTAGGATAACTGGGCGGGCGCGGCGTTCCCCAGGCTGGCAAGGTAGGCGGCCGCGCACCAGCCGATCAGTCCGTCGAAGCGGCGGATGTGGACCCACTCTCCGTCGGCGCTGACCTCGTCGCTTTCCACAACGTCGTTTTGTTTGAGCGAATTGAGGACGTTGAAGTTCGTGCCGGGGCCTTCGCGCACGTTGACGTTGGCGTTCGCCCTGTACCAGGCTGTGGAGGCGGGCGGCGGCGGCGCGCTGGCAGGCGTGAGGTAGTCGAGACTCGACCAGCCCTCCAGCCCATCGGCGCGACGGAGTTGAAGCCAGAGCCTGTCGGGGCTGAGCGCCAGGCCTTCCACGACGTCGTTGAAGTTCAGTTTGCCGACAACGTTGAAGTTCGTCCCGGGGCCTGCGCGTACGTTCAGGACGGCGGTCGTGACGCGGTACCATTTCGAGAGCGGAGGCGGAGGCGGCGGGGGAGGCGGCGCGGCGACCGGGACCAGGTGCGTGGTCAGCATCCAGCCCGTCAGGTCGTCGTCCTCGCGCAGGATCTTCGTCCAGTCGCCGGAGGTTTCGAGCTTCTGGATGAGGTCGTCCTGTTTGAGCGCGCCCACAACGCCGGAGGCCGCGTTGGCTTCGGCGCGCAGGTTTAATTCGACGGTGTATTTCTGGGCGGTCGGAGGCTGCACGTTGAAGCGCGCCTGGAACGCGGCCTGGTCGCCGTTGAAGTAGTTCAGGTCAATTTCAAGGGATTCTACGCCGTAGGCCGCGCCGTCTCCCGATTCGGTGTATTGCCAGAACAGCCATTCGTTGTCCTTCCACGGTTTGGGGATGCGCGGCCTGGAGACTTTGTAGTGCGCCACCCAGAGCGGATATTGATGGAAGTACTCGGAGTTGGCCGGGTTGGTGACGGGGTTGGGCGCGTTGGGCGTCCAGTAATAATCGGCGGTGTAAATGCCGATCTCTTTTTTGCCCATCAGCGTTTTGAGACGTTCCAGAAAATCGTACCACTTTTGCCAGCCTTTGTGCGGACCGTTATAGTTCTCTTCGAAATCCGCAAAGAGGGGCAGTTCGCCCGCGTCGCTGCCGAGAGTCTGCGCCCATTTTTCCGCCTGTTGTTTTGGGTCGGCGCGGCTGTCGTAGAACCAGTATGAGCCGCGCGGCAGGCCCGCTTTTTTGGCTTCCGCCCAGTTGTGGGCGAAGTCGCGGTCGCTCCAGAGGTTTTGCCCGGCGCGGATGATGACGAAATCCGCCAGCGTCTTCATTTTGACGAAATCCACGCGCTGGGGCGTAGTCGGGTTGTCCTGATAGAAACTGATATCGGGGCCGGAAGCGTTGGTCATTTCGGTCATCTCCTGTGTGGGTGGATGTCCAATGGCTGTAATTTTCCCATTGTATCAGACAATCGGGCGCGTTCTGTCTGCGCGCGGCTGCCGCCCCCAAATCAAAAATTGTCGGCTCTTCCGTTTAACACGAAGGGCACGAAGGCAACGAAGGAAGGCCTGGTGAAATGAGGGCGTCTTTCGTCCTTTGAGCGCCTTTGCGCTCTTTTGTGTTTGACTCTTTCCCGTTAATTGCAGGAGAGCCAAATTGTCTTAACCGTCTCCCCGCTGGAGATGGGACTCGTTTACTCTACCGTCACGGACTTGGCGAGGTTGCGCGGCTGGTCCACGTCCAGGCCGCGAATGCAGGCGATGTGATAGGCCAGCAATTGCAGCGGCAGCACGGTGACGATCGGCGAGAGCATCCACGGCGCTTCGGGAATCCACAGGACGTGGTCGGCCATCGAGGCCACCAGTTCATCGCCGTCGGTCGCGACCGCGGCCACCGTCCCGCCGCGCGCTTTGGCCTGCTGGATCTGCGAGATCATCTTTTCGCGCCAGGGGTCCTTCGGCGCGATGCAGATGACGGGCATCTGTTCGTCAATCAACGCGATGGGACCGTGCTTCATCTCGCCCGCAGGGTAGCCCTCCGCGTGGATGTAGGAAATCTCCTTCAACTTCAGCGCGCCTTCGTAGGCGATGGGCATGTTGATGCCGCGTCCGAGATACAAACACCCGTGAATATCCTTCAACGCGTGCGCCAGTTTCTCCGTCTCGGCTTCGCGCTCCAGCGTTCGCCCGACCAGGTCGGGGACGAGGCGCAGGTCGTTGACGAGGGCGCGGCGCGTCTTCTCGTCCAAAGTCCCGCGCAGGTCCGCAAGCAGAATCGCCAGCATGTACTGGTCTACCAGCGGGGCGGTGAAGGCCTTCGTCGAGGCCACGCCGATCTCGGGGCCGGTCTGCATTGAGATGTAGCCGTCCGCGATGCGCATGGCCTGCGAGCCGATGGCGTTCACGATGCTCCACACGGTCGCGCCCTTGCGCCGTCCCTCTTCCATGGCGGCCAGCGTGTCGGCCGTCTCGCCCGATTGCGAGATCGCCAGCACAACCGTATCCTCGTCAATGATCGGGTCGCTGTAACGGAACTCGGAGCCGATCGCCGCCTCCACCGGCACGCGGGCGATCTTCTCGATGAGCGTCTTGCCGACCATGCCCGCGTAGGCCGCCGTGCCGCAGGCGGTGATGTAGATCTTTTTGACGCGCTTCGCCAGCGCGGGAGTCAGGTTCAATTCGGGCAGGCGGACTTCGCCGCGCTCGAGGTGGACGCGTCCCGCCAGCGTGTCGGTCAGCGCGCGGACCTGCTCGTGGATCTCCTTCTGCATGAAGTGACGGTACTCGCCCTTCTCCGCCGCGACGGGATCCCACGCCACGTTCTGGACCTGCGGCTGGACGCGCGTCCCGTCGAGCGTTTCCACGCTCGCGCCGCCGCGCCGCACCACCGCCATTTGACGCGACTCCAGGAACGTGACGCGGCGCGTGTGCTCGAGGATGGCCGGCACGTCCGAGGCGACGAACATCTCGTCCTCGCCGAATCCGATGACGACTCCGCCCGCGTTCCCGATGCGCGCCGCCACGATCTTGTCGGGCTCGTCCGCGGACATCAACACGACTACGTTCGCGCCCTGGATGTGCTGGAAGGTCTTGCGCGCGGCCTCCGCCAGGTCCAGCCCGGAGGCGAGGTAATGTTCCACGAGGTGGACGATGGTCTCGGTGTCCGTTTCCGATTTGAATTCCACGCCCTCGGCTGAAAGTTCGTCGCGCAGTTCGAGGTAGTTTTCCACGATGCCGTTTTGGACGACGACCACGCGTCCCGATTGCCCGACGTGCGGATGGGCGTTGCGCGCGCTGGGCGCGCCGTGCGTGGCCCAGCGGGTATGACCGATTCCGAGATGCCCCCCGATGGGCGAGGCCTGAAGCAGGTCGCCGAGGACGGATAACTTCCCGGCCTCGCGGCGGACTTCGATCTGCCCGTCCTGCAATACGGCGATGCCCGCCGAGTCGTAGCCGCGATATTCGAGCCGTTTCAAACCGTTATAAATGATCGGGGTCGCGTCGCGGCCGCCGAGGTATCCTACAATGCCGCACATGGTTGGGTTCCTCCAGGTTGGTGATCGTTGATTGGAGCGCAGGGAACAGGGCGGGGAGCGCGACCGCTCTCCATTCCCTGCTCTCCGTTCTCTTTTCTGCTTTCCGCCATTCCCCGCGGTTTGATCCGCATGGTCGCCCGCGCGGCGTTCTTCGCGAAGATTGTGTACTGGAGGGAAAGGAATCGGGCCTGGCCGGCCCGGAGGGCATCCGCTGATCTCTCGATTTTTTCGACGGCGCCGTTTGCCGCCGATTGGCCGCGGCTCGCGCCGCGCAACCCTCAACCTCGTCAACTTTGGCGCCTGGCTGGTTAGCCGTCAAACCGCCAAAGTCCATGCGCTGTCTTTCCCGTTGAAATAGACCGCTTTTACCTCCGATGTGAGAAGCGCACGGGATTATACCGTAAAAGCAACCCGGCAGAACCGAGGTCCTGCCGGGCGTTTTCATGGATAGGTCGGGTCGCTGCGTCAGCAGTCGCCGCTGCCGCAGACGGTGGGCGTGGAGGTCGGCTGTGGAGGCGGCGTCGGCGTGCGCGTGGGCGTTTTCGACGGCGTGTACGTGGGCGTACGCGTTCGGGTGGGCGTGTACGTGGGCGTCTTCGAGGGCGTCCGGCTGGGCGTGAAGGTCTGCGACGGCGTGAAGGTCTTCGTTGGCGTGAAGGTCAGCGTCCTGGTAGGCGACGGCGTGCGCGTGGACGTGTTGGTGCGCGTGGGAGTGCTCGTGCGCGTCGGCGTTCGGGTGGGCGTGTTCGACGGCGTGAACGTCTTTGAAGGCGTCGGTGTGCGCGAAGGGGTGTATGTCATGGTCCGAGTGGGCGTACGCGACGGCGTGTACGTAATGGTCGGCGTGAGCGTCATGCTCGGAGTATAGGTGATGGTGGGCGTCCGGGTGGCCGTGCGCGTGTTGGTAGGCGGACGCGTTCTGGTGGGCGGGCGCGTGTTGGTGGGCGTGCGCGTGTTGGTGGGCGTGCGCGTGTTGGAAGGCGTGGGCGAGACCGTGCGCGTCGGCGATGGGGTGCGGGTTGGGTCGCGCGTCGGGGTAAAGGTCATCGTCGGGGTGCTGGTCTGCGTTCTGGTGGGGGTGCTTGTCCGCGTGGAAGTTGCCGTGGGAGTATGGGTCGGCAACGGGGTATCGGTTGGCGTGCTGGTGGGTCCGGGTGTGTCGGTTGGAGTCGGCGTATCGGTCGGCAGCGGGGTGTTGGTCGGCACGGTCGGCACGGCAAAGGTCGGCGGGACTTTGACGACGCGTCCCACGCGGAACTGCTCTACAATTCCCTCGCGGTATGAGGCCAGGTGGATCATGTTCGGGCGGATGCCGAGCGCGGGCAGGACGATGAAGGTGAAGTTGTAGTCTGCCGCCACGATGACGCGGTCGCCCGGGCCGCCGGGGTCTTCGGTGGGCGCGCACGCGCTGTAGACCGGGCCGCCCATTTGGGGCGGGGTGAAGACGCGCGGCTGTCCGTGGTCGGGCGTGGTGGAGCAGACTGTGACTTGCAGGTATTCGTTCGCGGTCTGCGCGAAGGATTCGTCGTAGAAGAAGCCGATGATCATCCGGCGGGTCTCGTCTTTGATGGACGGAAGACGCGCGGCGTCCACTTCTTCGTTTTTGCTGTCCCCGCCGCACGGCGTGCTGTCCCCGTCCACGTCGGAGCAGTATGAGTTTTCATAGGTGCCGGCGGAGGCGTAACGGACGCCGAAGCGCGTGGCATTCTCAATGATGATCCACGCGTAGAACAGGCGTCCAAACTCGATGATGCCCAGCAGCAGCAGGAGCAGGATGGGCAGCACGAGCGCGAACTCGAGCATGGCCTGCGCCCCGGCCTTGCGGCGGGCTTTTCGTTTGAACCAGAATGAAGGGATGAATTTCATGCTTGCATTCTCCAGCCGGACCGTGAGTGGAAGAGTTTCATAACTCACCTTGAACGCCCTCGCCCCGGCCCTCTCCCGCTGGAGAGGGAACTCCCATCTTCCTTCGAGAGACGGGCGGGGGATGAGGGAGAATGACCGCGTAACGTCGGTGAATCGTACATATTTTATCTGGAAAGCCTTGTGGCGATGCTCTCGGCAATGGTGCGGAAGATCTCGCGCAACTGGCTCGAGGTTGGGGCAAAGAAGTATAAACCGTGATTTATTTGCTCGCCGCTTTCGTCGCCGGCGACGGTGGCCGCGTATTGGAGCAGTTTTTCGCCGGACCTGGGGTCGCCGACAGACGCGTAACGGACCATGTTTCCGAGGCCGATGGAGAAGATGGTGGCGCCCTGTCCTGTGATGGGGTTGGCGATGAAGTCCGCCGCGTCGCGGGCGTAGTCGTCGGCGTCGTAATTTTCGTTGCCCGGTTTAGGGCGCGGGGAGATCGCGTTGGCGAAGGGCCTGCGGCAGTACGGCGCGCCCCATGTGGAAGGCGGGCAGATGCGCCCTTCCGCGTAGACGCGGCCGATGCCGCCCGTGTTGGTCGGGCCGCCGGCCAGGACGATCACCACCCAAAGCGAATCCTGCCGTCCGTGTTCGAATTGTCCGCCCGCCCGCCAGAGCGCGTCTCCGACGTTGCTGGACGGCAGGGAGGACGGGTCAGCGTTGCCGCCTGAACGGTAAAATGGAAATTCGAGGCCTCTGTATTCGTTGGTGATCGGATCGTATTTTCGGCAGTGCGTCGGCGGCGCCCCGTCGACTCTTGTATTTTCCACAGGGTCATCGCAAGGAATTCCTGGATCGAAAACGGTCAGGCTTTCAATGGCGTTGATCACCTCGGCCTTGTCTGTAGCCTTGGGGTCGTCCAATCGCAGGACCTCGCGAACGTTGCGGTCGAAGATCTCGATTCCCACGCGGTCATAGGGGAAGTATAGCTGGTCGATGAATTGGGCGGCCACGGCCTTGATCTCAGCGAAGGGGTGGCAGGTGTTCGTTGGATTGCACTGCGACGGATCGTCCAGGTCGCTGTCGGCGTTATTCGGATATCCGCCTCCTTCAAAGGCCATGGAGGCCGACGCGTCCATGACCAGCACCAGGTCCACCGAGGCGGCCTCGCCAACCGAGGTGGCGGTGATGTCGACCTGGCGGATCCCGATGACGGACAGGAAGCCGAAGCGCACGTGACGGGAGGCGGTCACCCGCACGAGTTTGCGGCGGGGGTTGGTCAGCAGGCTGGCGTCCGTCGTGTCGGTGTCCACCTGAATGTCGAAGACGTCCGATTGGTTGAGTTGGAGAAATTCCGTCGCCGCGTCGGTCAGTTGCGCGGTGGTGTAGCCTTCGCGGTATTGCAGGGCCGCGGACAGGGAAGCGGCGTCTATGGCGCGCTTCAGGCGGCCGTATTCGATCAACAGCATCCCGCCGTCAACCATCAGGCCGATCATGGCGATCAACCCGATGAATGCAAACGCGATCAGGACGATCGCCTGTCCGCGTTCCTGTTTCCTGTGGATTCTTGGCCGCATTTTCGGTTTCTCCTATGGCGATGGCGTTTTTGGCTCGGCCGCCGCCAGCGGCATGATGGTGTAGGCGTGCAGCAGGACGGGGTCTGGCAGGAAGGGCGCCAGCCAGGGCAGCGCCAGAACCTGGTGATAGTCGAAGAACACTTCCACTAAAAGGATGCCCGTATCCGGCGCGGCGCTGACCAGGCGGTTGGCGATGGCTTCGTTGGTCAGGCGGGTATCCGCGTTGTTGAACCAGCGGTACTCGCCGCTCGCGGGATAGCGGTGTTGGATGGACCCGTCGCTGATGCTGAAAACGGAAACGACTACGTCGTCTGTGGAGGCGTTGAGGATGATGCGCCGCGAGGAATCCAGTCTTCTTTCTTCGGGGGTGCTTCCGTGCGGCTGCAGGTTTTCGATCACCATGGCGGCCGCGCCCTGGTAGAACGAGTTCCGGTCGCAGTTCGCGTCGAGGCGGTCTTCCGCGGCTTCGTCCGGGCAGACCGAGACAGAACACATGCAGTTGCCTGCCTTGAATCCGTCTTCAAAGGGATCGAAGCTGCTGAAGACGCGGGCGGCCTCGCGCGTGGCGTCGAGCAGGGACAGGTAGTAGTTCAGCATGAAGCCGAACTCCACCAGCCCGGCCAGCATCATGATAAGCACGGGGAACGCGATGGCGATCTCCACCAGGCTCTGTCCGCGGGTCTTGCGGGCGTCTTTTTGGCCGGCGGGGCGGCGGCTCCGTGAAAAGGGAAATACGAGGTTTCTGATGTTCTTCATGGCGCAAAAATCCCAGGATGGATTTCTTGGGGCGCGCTTTTGCTGGAACGCTTGTCCGCGGCGGCGCCTTTGCGAAGGGCAGAATATTAAGACAGGGTCGCCTGCATTGTTAATCATTTTGGCGCAAGTCTCAATGCTCCTTAAGGGGGAGGCGGCCATTAAACGGGTAAATGGGCCGGAAAAATCGGCGGCTCACGGGCAATGCTATCATCGAATTTCCCGCGCGCCTCGTAATGTTAGGAGATTGTAACGTTGCCGGTTTTCAAGGGTTCACTGCCCGAATTGGATCACCGGGCTGCTGAACGTGGAGTAATTCTGCTCCTCTGAGTAGCGGATGATGACGTTGGAGTTCCCGGCCACTTCGATGAGGTATCCGATGATCTGGCTGTGGAAACCCGAGCGGGATTCGTTGCCGACGATGCGGATCTTGGAACTGGGCGCGAGGATGGCGCCGCGGATGTCGGAGTCGCGGGCGGCGTTCAGGGTGACGAGCGAGACGTTGTCCATCGGCAGGTAGAGCAGCAGTCCTTTGAGCGGTCCGCTGGCCGGGGCGCGCAGGTGGATCTCTGTCGTGCCGCTGAAGTGGACCGAACCGTTTTCCACGACCAGCGTCACATTCTCGCCTTCGATTTTTTCTCCTCTGATCCGCACGTCGCCGTTGATGCAGTAGACGCCTTTCTTCAGTTGGGTCACGCCTTCCGGCGGGAATTCGCCCTCCCAGGATCCGGCTTCCATGATGGAGGGGTCTTCGGGATCAACCGCCGCGGCTTTGCTGCAGCCCGCTTTGGGCAGGTCGAAGGGCGGCGGATAGGGGATGGCGGAGTTGCCGGTGTTGGGCAGGATCGCGAGAGTCGTCGGGCGGAGAGCGAGGCTCGGCTTTCCTTCCGCGCTGGCGGGCGGCTGAAGGACGCGCTTGATCAGCTCCACTTTTTGGATGGAGGCGCCGCCCACGACGTTGAACTGCATGGTGGGATCGCTGAACACCAGGCTGGCGCTCCCCTCTTGCAGGAACGCGCAACTGGAGTTGTTGGAGTTGATAAAAATGCCGCCGCCATATAGCTGCAGGGTCGCTTCGTCGTGCGCCCAGAATGCCCGCACGTTCTTGCAGCCGGAGTAGGGCGCCAGGCTGACGATGGCGTAGTCTTTCAGGATGGGGCCAAACTTGGGCGGGACCGCGCGCGAGACGGCCTGCGCCGAGTTGAGCAGTTCGCGAATCCCGACGACCGCGCCGAAATAGGTCTTGTGACGCGAGACGACGGTCACCTGCACGTATTCCCGGTCGCCTTCGTACGGTCCGCTGGTCGGCGGGGCAGAGACCAGCACCTCGCTGCGCTCGCCGTCGTTTCTGTAGCCGTTCTTCTCGGCGTTCAGCAGCGCCGCGGAGACGAAGTCTTCGCCGCGCAGCCGGGCGAGCGAGGCGGCTAACACGGCTGAGTCGGCCGCGTTCTGCGCCTTTCGACGGTCGGCGTAATACAGGCCGCCGTCCACCGCGAGGGCGGCGATGCCGGTCAGGACGAAAATGGCGACGGCGATGATGACGATTGCCTGTCCGCGTTCAGTGCGATTTGTTCTGTTCATGGGAACCATCCGTTAAGTGGCCTGTCTCATGGACAGGAGGGTGTCAGGATCGTGTCCACAGCGGCGGCGGTGAGTCGGATGTGGTCCGAGCCGATGACCGCGCCGATGAAAGGCATGGTCAGCGGGTAGTCGTATTGGAGCGTCACGGAAAGTTCGTGGCCCTCGCAGGCCTCGTCCGGCACGGCGACGGCGACGCTCATGCCCGAAGCGTACATCTTGCCGAGGAGGCCGTTTTCTCCGGAGGCGGTGATCACGCGCTCGCAGATGCGGTCTATGTTGAAGTCCGGGCACGTCCAACTGCCCGTCAGGGGCGGCGGATTGATGGAGCCGTAGAGCGCGCCTTCCTGGGCGGCGTCGTGCATGGCGATATAGTGGAAGAGGCCGATGCCGAAGTCCACCGTCCCGGCCAGCAGGAGCAGGAACACGGTCAGGCTGACGGCGAATTCCACCAGGCTCTGGCCGCGTTTCAAGGCGGGCGGGAACGGGTGATTCTTCATGGCAATTGACTCGCGTTCGAAGAATCCAGTTTGGGACAGTTTTTTTCCTCGAAGACCACGACGATCTTCTCGGCGCCGCTGGCCCGGTAACCGGCCCCGAAGCCGACTTGCAGGAACTTGCTGGAGCGCGGGGGGATGGAGCGGTCGCCGGCCAGGTCGCTGATGTAGGCGGGCGATTCGTCGGGGAGACTGCCGCTCCAGATGGACGCGCCTCCCAGCGTAAGCATTTTCAGGGTCTGGCCGGCGGCGGAGGCGGGCCCCCAAACCTGGACGTTGCGGATGTGGAGCGTCAGGCTGGGGCTGTGGTTGTAGACGGTCATCCCGAAGGGCGAGACGGCGAGGCGGCTGTGACGCGGGTCGCAGGCGGGTTCGACCGGCCGGGAGGGTTTCTGTCGGCCGGGAGGGTCTGATACGCCGTCCGCCATCGTCGGCGCGGGAGTCCCAAAGATATAGTCCCGTTTGGTTTCGTCGCCGATCTGGACCGGTACGCTGACGAGGATGGTGCGCGCGCTGACGGACGAAATGGCGAAGGGTTCCAGGGGGATGAACGACAATAGCGGCGTGAAATCCGCGCTGATCTGAACGCGCAGGCGGCTGGAATTTCCGCCGGAGGGCTGGAAACTGCGGTCGGTTTTTTGGCCGGGTTTGCAGTATTCGGTCTCGTTATTCCCCTCGCCGCTGTCGTGCCAGATCTTGATCTGCTGGTCGCTGAAGTTGCCCATGAAATCGGAGCGCTGGGCGGCGGCGCGTATCCCGGCGCAGTCCTGATATAACGGGACGCCGGCGGTCTGACTCTGTCCCACCGCCGCGCCGTAGCGCGAGGCGAGACGCGCCGCCGAGACCACGTTGGCGTAAATGAAGATCATCCGTCCCACTTCGATCATCCCGTAGATTAAGAGCAAGAGAATGGGCAATACCAGCGCAAACTCCACCGCTGCCTGCGCGGGACGATCGTTCTTGCGGGGAAGGGTTTTCGGCGTCTTCATCTTCGCGTTTCGGGTATCCAAACCTAGTGTAGGGGCGCGCCCTGAATTATCCAATCCTACTTAGGTACCATGAACTGGACAACCTGCGGCAGGTAGATGATGAGGAACGCGCTCGCAACGAAAAACGGGCCAAATGGGATGAATACCATCCAGGCTTTGAATTTCCCCGAAAGGAAGAGGATCAGCATGACGAGGCCGCCGATCAAGCCGCCGAGCAGGACGCCGAACAGGATGCCAAACCAGATCAGCGGCCAGCCAAGCATGAACCCGAGGACGGTCGCCAGGATCACGTCTCCCGCGCCGAAGGCCTCCTCGTCGTCGGCTTCGAGGCCGGCCGCTTGCAGCCGCCGCGCCCGGATCTTCGTGAAGAGCGCGCCGAGCAGGTAGAACAGGAAGACGATCCCGAAGCCGACCGCGCCGCCGATGAGCGTGGACGGGAGTCCCTGGCGGAGGTAGCCGACGACCAGTCCGAGCAGGGCGCCGAAGAGGCTGGTGGGATGCAGGATGAGGCGGTGTTCCAGGTCGATGACGAGGACGACGCCGAAGTAGAGCAGCAGGAGCGCGCCGAGCGGGAAGCCGATTGCCCGGGGCGGATTCATCCAAAAGTAGAGGAAGGCCGCGGCGGTCAGGACTTGAACCGCCCGGGCGCGGAGCGTCCGCCCCTTTCCGCAGGCGCGGCAGACGCGGAAGAGCAGGTAGTCCCGCGCGGTGTAGGGATGGTCGCAGCGCGGGCAGGCGGGCCGGCTGAACCGGCGCGTGACGGGCAGGACGTCGGCCAGGTAGTTGACCAGCCAGCCGCCGGCCCAGCCCGCGATCAGGACGATAACCAGACTAATTTCCATATTCTCATTATAAATCGAAAACGCTCCGAACGAATCAAGGCCGGAAGGGTGTAAGCCTCCTGTAATGCGCTTGGCGAAAGCGTCAAACTGACTTAGAATGACGGTACCTTACAGGAGGTCACATGGAACAATTCATCATCGAAGGCGGACATCCCCTGCGGGGCGAGGTGACGCCGGGCGGGAACAAGAACGCGGCGCTGCCGTTGCTGGCAGCCTGCCTGTTGACGGAGGAGCCGGTCGTGCTTCGCAACGTCCCGCGCATCCGCGACGTGAGCGATATGCGACACCTGATCGAAAGCCTGGGCGTGGAGGTGGAAGACCTGGGCGACAATGCCTGGCGGATCACCGCGCGGACCATTCGGCCGACCGACCTGGATCCGGGGCTGTGCCGCCGCATCCGCGCTTCCATTCTGCTCGCGGGGCCGATGACCGCCCGCGCCGGCGAACTGCGTCTCTCGCCGCCCGGCGGGGATGTGATCGGGCGCCGCCGCCTCGACACGCACATCCTCGCCCTGCGCGCGTTGGGCGCGGAGGTCAACTATGGCCGCACGCTGGAATTCCTGGCGCGCGGCGGGCTGAAGGGCGCCGATATTTTGCTGGATGAGGCCAGCGTGACGGCCACCGAAAACGCGATCATGGCGGCGGCGCGGGCCAGGGGCGTCACGGTCATTCGCAACGCGGCTTCGGAGCCGCACATCCAGGAGTTGTGCCGCTTCCTGAACAAATTGGGGGCGCGCATCGAAAACATCGGCTCGAACACCCTCCACATCGAGGGCGTGGAACGGCTGCGCGGCGGCGAGTTCGCGGTGGGACCCGACTACCTTGAGGTGGTCAGTCTCATCGGCGCGGCCGCGGTGACGCGCGGCGAACTTCGCATCCGCAACGCGGGCGTGAACTACCTCGAAATGATCGCGCAGGTCTTCCGCCGCCTCGGCGTGACCTGGGAGGTCGAAGGCGACGACCTGCTCGTCCCCGCGAACCAGCCGCTTGAAATGGTGAGCGACCTGGGCGGGGTCATCCCCGAAATCAAAACGAACGTCTGGCCTGCCTTTCCCACCGACCTGATGAGCATTGCCATCACCGTCGCCACGCAGGCCGCCGGTTCGGCATTGTTCCACGATTGGATGTACTCCGGGCGCATGTATTTCACCGATAAACTGGTGGGCATGGGGGCGCGCATCATCCTGTGCGACCCGTACCGCTGTCTTGTGCAGGGCCCCAATCAGCTCATCGGCGAGAACCTGGAAAGCCCGGATATCCGCGCGGGGATGTCGCTCTTGCTGGCCGCGCTGGCCGCGGACGGGAAATCGGTCATCCGCAACGTCGGCCAGATCGACCGCGGCTACGAGCGCGTGGACGCGAAACTGCGCGCCGTCGGCGCGCAGATCGAAAGGGTGAAGGAGTAGGGGGTTACTTCTGCCTGGGCCAGACCGCCATTTCGAGGCTGAGCCGGCCGATGAAACTGTTTTCAGGGAGATTCCCCTGGCCGAAGGCCAGGTCTACGATGGTGACGAGCAGGGTGAGAGTGGCCGTCTCAAGCACGACCTGCTTGTTTTTTTGCAGGGAGATTAACTCGCCCTTGGCCTCCAGCCGGGCGCGGCTGTTGGGGTCGTTGTAGGCGTGGGGAGTCATCAGCACTTTCGTGGCGGTTTTGATATCGTTCTTGTCGAACAGCCAGACTTCGATGGACGAGACCTTCTTCGGTTCGCCCACGCCCACCGTCTCTGAAACGCCCACGCCGTACTCGCCGAGGAAGTCGCCGTTCGGCGCGTCGATGCTGAAGGATTCGTCGTATAGATCGTCGCCCAGCACGTAGGTGGTCATTGTCTGGGTGACGGGCTTTTCCAGTCCCAGGCCTGAAAAATCGGTTTTCTCGATGGTCTTGTTGATCTCCTGGGCCTGGCGCGCCGCGGAGACTTCGCCGTCGCCCGCGGGGAGTCTTCCGCGCAGGATGGGTTTCAGGAAGAAGATGTATCCCGCGCCGCCGATCACGCCCAAGGCCAGCAGCAACCCGACCGCGATGAAGAGAATCTTATTGTCGCCGAGAGGGGCGGAGGGCGTCGCGGTCGGAGGCTGCTCCGGCTGGACGTCGGAGGGAGGGGCCGCGGTGATGGGCCCGACGCGCTGTTCAACCGCGTCTTTATATTCCAAAACCCAGGCGGGTTTGAGATCGCCCGGATTGCTGCCGATGGCCGCGAGGAGTTTGGGGGCGTTGGGACCCAGGTCCAGCCAGCGGCGGACGGCCGCTTCCCCGTCTTTGTTGTTCCGGTAGGAATCGATCGTCATCCGCAGGTATTCTTCCTGGAATCGCTGGCTCAAATATTGAGGCGTGGCGTCGGTCCATTTTACGGGCCAGATTCCCCAGCCGATGGTCAGGCCGAGCAGCAATCCTAAAACGACGCCTGCAATGGCGGCAGCGCGCGGATTTTTGAAAACGGTCAGAAGGTCGGAAAGGCGCATAGCATGCTCCTCGTTCTATGTTGATTTACTTGTAGTTTGAAAAACGCACCCGCTTTCACAGTTCGACTTACATTATACAGTTTCCTTGTCAAACCGCCAACCAAACAAAGGGACTAATCTTTTCTCTCCAGCAAATACATCCGCCGCTCGGACTCGCTCACATCCGCCGCCGCGCGGACGCGGAAGCGCGCCGCGAACGCCGACTCGAATCCCTCGCGCGTGTACGTCTCGAAGATGTCCTTCCGCGTCCGCAGCAATTTCTGGACCTGCGAGTCGCTCTTGGGGACCCATTCGATGACCAGCCAGCGGCCGAGGCTCGCGAAGAAATCCGCCAGCATGGACAGCGGGACGTTGTTCGAGACGGCGAGATGGTGGACGAGCGCCAGCGCGAGGACCGCGTCCACGGGGCCGCGCTGACCGAGGGAGTCGCGTTCCTCGTTCGCCCATCCCAGCGCAGGGCTGGGGTTCGTCAAGTCGAGAATCAGCGGAAGCAGGTTTTGCTCCTTTTCGGATTTGACGCGCAGGTAATTCTGCTCGACGGCGGACGGGTCAATGTCCCACGCCACGGTCGGGATTCCAGCCGCGCTGGCAAGGCGGCTGAACTCGCCGTTGTTCGCGCCCAAATCCCAGACGGAGTTCGGCGCGATCTGTTTCAGCCAGTCGGAGACGATCTCTTTTTTGCGCGCGAAACCCGCGTCGGTGTAGTTGGTGATCTCGTAGTATTTGTCCCACTCGGTGCCGGCCGGTTGCCAGGTCAACTTGCGGACGGTTTTCTCCAGGCTGCTGATCAGCCCGAGGAACGCGTTTCGGCTCATCCCGCCCTTCGGGGCGATGGACTTCACGTCCGCGTCGGCGTAGCGCGCCTGCGCGGAGGCGTGGATGTGGAGGTGCGTCAGCAGGCCGAAATCGAGGCGCGTGGACGCGGGCAGCAGGCGGCTCGCCAGGTCGAGCGGGAGGCCGTCTATGTGGACGCGCAGGAGCTGCCCGAGGCGGACGTCCACGCGCGACATCAACGCCAGCGGCGCGAGGAAGTGCTGGCAGAACTGGCGGTAGGCGTCCCAGGGCCGGCCCTCGCGGTAAACCTCGAACGAGAGCGTATCGATCAGCGTCGGCTTGCCGTGGATGAATTGGATGTTGTACGCGCTGGCGTCTTTCAGCGACATGTCGAGTTTCAGGGCGCGCTTTTGGATGGACAGGGTCGCGAGCGCGGCGTCTTTTAATTGAGAGAACGACCACTCGTAGGGATACGATATGAACGGCGCCCGCTCGGGACGGAGGATCTTGAAAGACAGCGCCGCCTCGGCGGGCGGCTCGTCCACTTCGGCGTGGGGGATCAGCAAACCGGCTTTGACGAGTTTTTCGTATAGCCCAGATTCCATGAAGCGCGTGTAATTGTCCGCGCCGGCGCGGTTGACCTGTCGGTACAGGATTCCGCCGCGGGAAAACAGGAACCCGCCTGGGTCACGGAAGGAGGCGGCGAGGGAGTCGCTAGTTTGCGGCATCGGCGTCCGAGTCGTCGTCATCGCCGGCTTTGGGTTTGATCCCCAGCCAGCGTTTGATCTTGCTCCACGAGGCCGAGATGGCGACGCCGATCCCCAGCGCGGCGGCGATCAGGATTTGGATGATGAACGAGCCGGAGCCGGGGTCGAGGTAGGCGGGAGGGGAGAAGTGCATGGTGTCCTTTCCGTAGAGCGAGATATTGTCTCGCTTTACTCGGCGGTTTCAGGGACGATTTCTTCAAGCGTAAACGACTCGGAGCAGGCGGCGCATTGCGCCTGGCGTTTGTTCGCGGCGACGAGCAGGCCGCCGCATTTGGGACAGGGCTGTTTGAGCGGTTTTTTCCACGAGGTGAAGTCGCAGTTCGGGTAGTTGATGCAGCCGTAGAAGACGCGGCCTTTGCGCGTCTTGCGCTCGACGAGTTCGCCGCCGTCCTTTGGACAGATCACGCCGATCTTTTCGAGCCACGGTTCGGTGTAACGACATTCGGGGAAGCCCGAACACGAGATGAACTTCCCGTAGCGGCCATAGCGGATGACGAGTTCCCGGCCGCAGTCGGGGCAGGCGCGGCCAATCGGCTCCGGGCCAGACTTGGTGACGGGCATCTCGGCCTGGGCCTTCGCGACCTCCGCGGAGAACGGGCTCCAGAACTCGCGCATCACGCGCACCCAGTCTTCGTTCCCGGCCGCGATCTCGTCGAGGTCTTCCTCCATGCGCGCCGTGAAGCTGTAATCCACGATGTCGGGGAAATATTGGATCATCAAATCGTTGACGGTGAACCCGGTCTCGGTCGGGACGAGGCGGCGGTCCACCCGCTCGACGTAGCCGCGCTGCTGGATGGTGGAGATCGTCGGCGCGTAGGTGGACGGGCGGCCGATCCCGTTTTCTTCGAGGGTCGCCACCAGCGAGGCTTCGCTGTAACGCGGCGGCGGCTGGGTGAAATGCTGTTCGGGGATGAGGCGGACGAGCTCCTGTTTTTGTCCCTCGGCTACGCCCGCGGGGATGCGGACGTTTTCCTCGTCTTCTTCGGATTTCACATCCTCGTTCTTCGCTTCTTCATAGACGACGAGGAAGCCTGGGAATTTCACCACCGATCCCGAAGCGCGCAATAGATACGCGTGGTCGCTCTGACCCGTGACTTCCACTTGCAGCGTGTCGTACACCGCGGCTTCCATTTGCGACGCGACGAACCTCTGCCAGATGAGTTGGTACAACTTGAACATGGCGGGTTCGAGGAACGACTTGACTTTCTCCGGTTCGCGCATCACGGATGTGGGGCGGACGGCCTCGTGCGCTTCCTGCGCGCCCGCGGACTTCGTCTTATATTTCGGCGCTTCAGACGGAAGGAAATCGCCGCCGTATTTCGCGGCGACGAACTGCCGCGCTTCGGTCTGTGCCAGTTCCGAGACGTTGGTCGAATCGGTTCGCATGTACGTGATCAGGCCCGTCGTCCCGCCCTCGCCGACATCCTGACCTTCGTAGAGTCCCTGCGCGAGAGCCATCGTCCGCTTGGCGGTGAAACCCAGTTTGCGCGAGGCCTCCTGCTGAAGCGTGGACGTTGTGAACGGCGGCGAAGGTCTGCGTTTGCGCTCGCCGCGTTTGACTTTTGTGATAACGTACGCGGCCTTTTCCATGTCCGCGAGGATGGGCTTGACAATGTCCTCGCGAGGCAGTTCCGGCTCCTCGTCGTCAATGCGCGCCAGTTTGGCGACGAACGTCTGGCGGAGGCCCTCCGGCTTAAACTCCGCGCCGATGCTCCAATATTCGACGGGGACGAAGGCGTCGATCTCGCGTTCGCGTTCGACGATGAGTCGCAGCGCCACCGATTGGACGCGTCCCGCGGAGAGACGCGAGCGCACCTTCTCCCACAGGATCGGGCTGATGCTGTAGCCGACGAGTCGGTCCAGCACGCGGCGCGCCTGCTGCGCGTTGACCAGGTCCATGTTGATGCCGCGCGGGTGCGCGAAGGCCTCGTTGACGGCCGGTTCGGTGATCTCGTGGAAGACCACGCGCTTCGCCCGCTCCGGTTCGATGTCCGCGGCTTCGAGCAGGTGCCACGAGATGGCCTCGCCCTCGCGGTCGGGGTCGGTGGCGAGATAGACTTCGGCGTGTTCCTTCGCCAGCTGCTTCAGTTCCTTGACGACCGTCTTCTTCTCGTTCGGGACGCGGTACTTCGGGGTGAAGTTGTTCTCCACGTCCACCGAGAGTTGCGAGCGCAGCAGGTCGCGGATATGGCCGACGGAGGCCTTCACCGTGTAGCCCTTGCCGAGGAAACGTCCCACCGTCCTGGCTTTGGCGGGCGACTCCACGATCACCAGTTTCCCCTGGCGCGGCTTCTCCGCTTTGACGGGCTTCTCAGGCGGGGTCAATCCCGCGTGCGTGTCGGTCTTTCCCATGCGGTACAACTTCGTCCCGCACACGGGACAGACGCCGATGGTCACGGGCGAGCCCTTCGCGTTGAAGGACGCCTGCGGGTCGTTCATTTCTCGTTTGGTCTTGCACTTCATGCAATAAGCTTCCATAAATCCTCCAAAGAACAGGACGCAGAGAGTAGAGATCAGTCAACGCTGCTCTCTCTCCGTTGTCCAATCTCTATAAATACTTTTCGTGTTCGGAATTTTTCAAACTGTCCACAACCTTGCGGACCTTCTGCGCGTGGTCTTTGTGGCACACCAGCAAAACATCGCGCGTGTCCACCACGACCAGATCGTCCACGCCGATGGTGACGATGAGCCGCTCGCCGCCGTTGTCGTACACCAGCGAGTGATGCGTGTCCTCCGCGATGTGCTGATTCGCGAAGACAATGTTGCCGTCCTTGTCGGTGATGTGGACGTCGAAGAGCGAATCCCACGAGCCGACATCGCTCCACTCCAACCCGCCCGCAGGCAGGACGGCCACCTTGTCGGCGTTTTCCATGACCCCGTAATCCACGGTGACGGTATCTAGCTTCCGCCAGGCGCGCTGGATGACTTCCTCGCGTCCCGCGGACGTTGAGGCGGACGCGATCTCCGTCAGCGCTTGATCCAGCCTCGGCAGTTGCCGACCGATCTCCGCAAGGATGGAGTCGGCGCGCCAGACGAACATCCCCGAATTCCACGAGTGGTCGCCCGAGGCGATCATGGCGCGCGCCTCCACCTCGTTCGGCTTCTCTTTGAATTTCAACACGCGGTAAACGGGATAGACGACGCGTTCGGAGATCGTCTCGCCGCGCTGGATGTATCCGTATCCCGTGGCGGCGTAAGTGGGCGTGACGCCCAGCGTGACGAGGTAGCCCTTCTCGGCCACGTCCACCGCCACGCGGATTAACAAATGAAAGAGATCGCGGTTGCGGATGTAGTGGTCCGCGGGCAGGACGGCCATCGCCGCTTCGGGGTCGCGTTGACGCAGGATCGCGGCCGCCAGCCCGACGACGGACGCGGTGCCGCGCGGCTCCGGCTCGACGATGAAGTTCCGCGCGGGGATCTCGGGCGTTTGGGCGCGCAACTCGTCCACCTGCGCGGCGACGGTGACCACGTAGATCCGGTCGGGGGAAAGCAGTCCCTCCAGGCGTTCGACGGTGGTCTGGAAGAGGGTGCGTTTCTCGTCGAGGAGGGGAAGCATCTGCTTCGGGCGGTCGCGGCGCGAGAGCGGCCAGAGGCGGGTCCCGCCTCCGCCCGCCATGATGACGGCGTAGGTATGGTTCAGGATGTCGGTCATGCCTGGTTACGTGGTTGAGTAGTCGGCTTGTCCCTCGCGGACGGAAATATAACTCATCCCGCCCACCTGGCGCACCATTCCTTTTAATTCCATGAGCGTAAGTGTAGCGGAGACTTTCTCAATCGGCAAGCCCGTCGCGTTGCGGATTTCGTCCACGTGGACGGGTTCCGCGCCGAGGGCGGCGAGCAGTTGCGCCTCGAGCGCGTCGGCGGGGATGGCCTTGCGCGCCGCTTTGAAGTCGCCCGTGCGAGTCAAGTTGAGCGCCTGCGTCAGGTCTTGCGGACTGAGCAGCGGGTGCGCGCCTTGCTGGATGAGTTTGTTCGCGCCTTTGCTTTGCGGCGCCAGGATGCTGCCCGGCACGGCGAAGACTTCGCGTCCCTGCTCGGCGGCGAACTCGGCGGTGATGAGCGCGCCGCTGGTCTCGCCCGCTTCGACGACCACCGTTGCCATCGAAAGCCCGGCGATGATGCGGTTGCGCGGCGGGAAGTTGGCCGATTCGGGCGGCGTCCCCACCGCGTAATCGCTGACGACCGCGCCCTGTTTCATCATCTTTTCGGCGATCTGCAAATGTTCGGGCGGATAGATCTTGTCCACGCCCGAGCCGAGGACGGCGATCGTGCGTCCGCCAGCCTTGAGCGCGGCGGAATGGGCGACCGCGTCCACGCCGCGCGCCAGCCCCGAGACGACTGTGATTCCCTGTCCCGCCAGGAACGCGGCCAGGTCTTCGGCGATCTGCCTCCCGTAGGGCGTGACGCGCCGCGTCCCGACGATGGCAACCGCGTAATGGTCGTCGAGACTGATCTCGCCGCGCGCGTAGAGGACGGGCGGCGGCTGTTCGATCTCTTTCAGGCGCGGCGGATAGAGTTCGTCGTCCCACGTCAGGACGGAGATGCCCTGCTTGTGGATCTGGTTCCAGATTTTTTCGAGATCAACCTTTGCGCGCAGGTTGACGGCTGACTCCGCCAGTCTTGGACTGAGTCCCGCTTCCTGCAACTGTTCGACGGGCGCGTTCCAGGCGTCTCCGAGCGAATCGAAATACGCCAGCAGGGCGCGCATTCGCACCGCGCCGATGCCTTTCACGAGGTTGAAGCCGATCCAATAGCGCTTATCGTTCATTGGCTGTTGAGCGAGATATTATCTCGCTTTACTCGATCAACCCATCCAACAGATGCACTTTGATCTCGCCGTTCGGCAGGTCAATTCCCAGCAGCACGTCGGGGATGGCGGGGAGCAGGATCTCTTTGCCTTCGTCCGTTTTTACCACATAGACTTTGTTCGCGCCGGTCTCGAGGATGTCTGCCAGGACGCCGAGGGCGCGCCCGTCGTCGGTGCCGACGCGCAGGCCGATGACCTGATGCTGGTAGTATTCCCCTTCGGGCAGGGGCGGACGGTCCGCGGCGGGGACGTAGACCCAGGTGTTGCGGAGCGCGCCCGCCTGTTCGGGGGTGTCGAGTCCCTGGAACGCGACCAGCAGCGAGTTTCCGTGCGGGCGTGTGGACGCGATCTGGGCGGGTTTGTGTCTCTCGCCGAGGAAGACCCGCGTCCCGGCGCGCAGCCGCTCGGGGAAGTCGGTGTGGACGTCCATGATCAGTTCGCCGCGCACGCCGTGCGGACGACGGATGAAGCCCACCGTCAAATAGACAGGCTCGCCGGTCGGCGAGCCTGAACCAGCGGACGCTGGGGAGGACTTTCGGGGCATCAGGGTTCCAGAACGTCGAGCGTGACCTGTTTGCCTTCGCGTTCGGCGGCGACGCGGGCCAGCGTGCGGATGGCGTTGGCGACGCGTCCGCTCCGGCCGATGACGCGGCCCATGTCGTCGGCGGCCACCTTCAGTTCAAGACGGACGCGGCTGCCGCTTCCCGACTCGCGCACTTCCACGTCGTCGGGATGATCCACCAGCGATTTGGCGATGTATTCAATGAAGTCTTTCATGGTCAACTCGTTTCCCTCTCCGGGCGAGGGTTATTTGGCTTTCTTCGGGGCGCGCTTGGCGATGGCCTCGGCGCCTTCCTGGACGAGGGCTTCCACGGCCTCGCCCTTCTTGAAACGCTCGAAGCGGTCGAGGAGACCCACGCTCTGGAAGATCTTTTCCACGGACTCGGTCGGCTTGGCGCCGTTCTTCATCCAATGGTAGACGCGCTCTTCCTTCACGTCGAGCATGGAAGGGTCGTTGCGCGGGTTGTAGTGTCCCAGAATTTCGAGAAAGCGGCCATCGCGGGCGTTCTCTTTGTCCGCCGCGACGATGCGGTAGGACGGCTGGCCCTTGAGGCCGATGCGGCGTAAACGGATGCGAACCATCGAACACGTACTCCTTGTGAGGTTGAATGTTGCAAGTTGAAAGTTGCAGATGAGGTTTGCAGGTTCGGCGGGTGAGAGAGGGGTGCGTCAAAGGAAACGCGCTCACGGGCTGAAGCTGACAGGCCGATATTTTACCAGAGAAATGGGAGACGGGGGAAAATGCGCGTTAACTCAAGTATGATGTTGTCGAACTGGTATCGTTCCGTCAAAAGAAAACAGGCTCTTCCGTTTTTGACGGGAAATTTCCTATTAACATCTTTTGAGCGCCATTGTGTTTGGCTCTTTCCCGTTAATTGCAGGAGAGTCAGAAAATATTACCGATCCGGGCAACGCGCTGACTGTTTTCACTTCCGCCGCGTACGATCCACCGGCCCAGGCGCGCAGGGCTAATTCGAGCAAGGGCGGGATGGAGGGCGGAGGTGGGGCGGATTAGTTGCGCTGCGCCATTGACAAATGTCACAAACTCATATATATTTTCTTTCAGAAAGTAATTATATGGCCGATATTGATTTCTTCCAGCCTTTCCCGTAACGCTTGCATGAACATTTACCATCCAACCACGATCACTCAAACCGAGATGCGAAACATCAATCGTTCCGCCATCTTCGATTATCTCCGTCTCGCGGGGACTTCTTCACGCGCCGAAATCGCCCAGAAGTTGAAGATCAGCCTGCCATCGGTCACCCGTATCATGGACCAGTTGCTCCAGTCCGGCCTGGTCCACTCCGTTGGCCTGGAAAAGAGCGAACGCGGTCGCAGCCGCGAACTGCTCGAGGTCAACGCCGACGACAATCTGGTGATCGGGATCGATCTGGGCGGAAGTCACATCAGCGGCGGACTCGTGAATCTGGGCGGCGAAGTCCTGCATGAATTTCACGCTTCCACAACTCACGACCGCGGCGAAGAAAACTACGCGACCCTGGTCAGTTTTCTTCAATCGCTCCTTGAACAAGCCGAAAAACAGCCGGCCCGCATGTTGGGGATCGCCATCGGCGTGCCCGGCATGTTGGAAAGCCGGACGGGGACGGTTAAACTGGCGCCGGGGCTGGGCTGGAACGATTATCCCTTATTGGAAAAGCTGGAACGCGACATCCCCGCGTCGGTCATCCTGGAAAACGACGTCAATCTGGCTACGCTGGGCGAACAATGGTTCGGCGCCGGCCAGGGAGTCCGCGACCTGGTGATGGTGGCCATCGGCACTGGCATCGGCGCGGGCATCATCCTGGACGGCAAACTGAACCGCGGCTTTGCCGAGGCGTCAGGTGAGATCGGCTACTTCCTACCGGGCGTTCAATTCCTCAACCGACAGTACCCCGGCTTCGGCGCGCTGGAGAGCGTCGCTTCGGGTCGCGGGATCGTGGAGCGGGCGACCCGGCGGCTGGTCGAATTGGGCGATTCGCGGAAATCGTCCGAGCTGCACGCTGTGGATGTGTTTCAAGCCGCACAGGAGGGAAAGCCGTGGGCTGTCGAGACGATCGTGGAGACGGTTGACTACCTCAGCCTGGCCCTGGCCAACGTGACCGTCTGCCTGGACCCCGAACTGATCATCCTGGGAGGCGGCGTGGCTGGCTCGGCTCACATGCTCATTGAACCCATCAAGGCCCGCTTGCAGGGCGTCATTCCCCGCGTGCCGCGCATCGAGGAATCGGCGCTGAAGGGCAGGGCGGCCATTCTGGGCGCGGTGACGCGCGTCGTCCAGAAGTACGTTGATTATCTGGTCGTATATAACAGTTGATTTGTGTCCGGCTGGCAAAATCCTTTCCTGAAAGATCGCCCGGCCCGCCAACCGGAAAGAGGAGTAACCGATGAACCTGGAACAATTTTCGCCGCTTTCGATCCTTGACTGCCATATCCATTATCCGCATCCCTCTCAAATGCAGAATCTCATCGCCACATGCGATCAACTGCATATTGACCGGTTTAATGTGGTCTGCACGCCCGACCCGATGCGGCTGAGTCTCGTCCCAGACGCGCTGCATCTTAAGGCTCACTACCCCGAGCGGGTCTTCGTCTTCGGCGGCCTGGACATCTCGGCCTACTTCCGCGTCCCCGACCGGGTCGGCGAGACGCTGGCCGGTTTCGTCGAGGGGCTGGCCGCGCTGGGCTGCGACGGCGTCAAGATGATCGAGGGGAAGCCTGCCATGCGTAAGACGCTGCCTGTGCCGTCGTTCGATAGCGAAGTCCTGGCCCCTTACTGGGCAAAAATGGCAGAGATGCAAATGCCGCTGCTCTTTCATGTGAACGACCCTGAAGAATTCTGGGACGCCGCCAAAGTCCCCGGCTGGGCCATGCAGCGCGGCTGGTTTTACGGCGACGGCGCGTACATCAATAACGAGGCCCAATATACGGAGATCTTCAACGTGCTGGCTCGCAATCCCACGCTGAAGGTGATTTTTGCCCACTTTTTCTTTCTCTCTGCCCAATTGCCGAGGCTGGCAGATTTGCTCGACCGCTACCCCAACGTCTGCGTGGACCTGACGCCGGGGATCGAGATGTATCACAACTTCACCCGCCGCCTGGACGAGGCCCGCGACTTCTTCCTGAAGTATCAGGACCGCATCCTGTTTGGCACCGACATCGGCGCCCGCGCCTTGCTTTCGACGCCGCAGACGGATATCCAGTTTTCCGAGAGCCGCGAACGGGTGACCGTGACGCGCAATTTTCTGGAAAACCCAGGCGAATTTTCGTTGCCGCCCGGCGGCGGCTTCCTGTTCGACGAGCGCGAGGTCTGGTTCCACGGTCTGGGCTTGCCGCAGAGCGTCCTCGAGAAGATCTACCGCGCGAATTTCGAGCGGATCGCCTCGCCCGCGCCGCGCCCGCTGAACCCGGCGTTGATTGTTGAGATGTGCGGCCAGGTGGAAGCCATGATCGGTATCCAGGGATCGGCCCAACCGGGCGTCCCCGGCGACCCATCCGTCGTCCGGCAGGTCCGATCCTATTTTGAGTCGATCACGTGATCGGCCATCATCCCCTCATATACCCAATAGGAGCGAGATATGAAACAGATCAAGAAATGGCAGGAACCGTTCTATGCTGTCGGAGGCTTTGGGCCAGGCTTCATGTATCAACTTGTCCTGACCTATCTGCTGTATTATTATCGCCCCGCCCAGGCCAGAATCGAGGAAGGCGCGCTGGTCTTTGCTCCCGCTGCCGGGTTTGCCCTCGGCATACTGGTCGCCCGTATCCTAGACGGCATTGTTGATATTCCCATTGCCGGATGGACCGATAACATGAAAAGCAAGTGGGGCCGCCGCCGTCCTCTGATGGCGCTCGGCTTCATTCCTACCATCGTCTTTTTTGTCTTGCTCTGGTTTCCGCCCATCACCGGCGTCAGCCTGGGCGAAGACGGTCACTGGGGTAACGTGGTCTATGTGGCGGTGGTCAGTACCTGCTACTTCTTCTTCCACACCATGATCAGCGTGCCTTATCTGGCCGCGCTTTCGGAGATCGTGCCAGACGAGAACTCGCGCGTGCGCGTAGCCAGCTGGCAGACGGTCTTCAATACTGGCAGTTATGTCCTGGTCTTCGTGGTGGCGCCCATGTTGTTCGACCGCTTCGGCGTGCGCGGCGCGGCGATTCTGCTGCTGCCCAGTTTCATCACCTTTATCGGGCCGCTGCTGGTCATCAAAGAGACGCCCTCAGACGGCTCGCAAGGTCGCAGCGCCGAGAAGGAAGTTCCCCTGTGGGAGAGTTTTAAGCAAACCCTCACCAATCGGACGTTTCTCATTTACATGTCCTCGGTGGCGACGTTCTTCTTCGGTCTGCAATTCTTCCTGGGCGGGCTGGCTTTCATGGCCGCCGACATGATGGGCATTACCGAGTCCCAGCTGGGATTCATGAACGCCGCGGCGTTCGCTCCCATCCCGTTCATGCTAGTCCTTTTCAATGTGATGACCCGCAAGTGGGGGGCCAAGCGGGCGTTCAGCGCCGCGCTGCTGGCGTTTGCCGTCGCCATGCTGTTCTTCCCGCTCGGCTGGTCGCGTCTCAACCTGCCGGTCTCGCCGCTGACCGTCGGCATGATTGCCAGCGCGATCGGCAGTTTTTCCATTGGCGCGTTCTTTACCATTCCATACGCGTTCCCAGCCCAGATCGCCGCGGTGGACGCGCAGGCGACCGGCAAGAATCGCGCCGGCATGTTCTTCGCGGTGCAGGGCGTGATCAATCAGTTCATGGGCTCGCTGTCCGGCGCGGCTCTGGCGTTGCTGTTGACCTGGCGATATGGAGTCGTGATCATCGGCCCAGTTGTGGCCGCCATCATGGTCCTTGCCTTCATCTTCTTCCAACGGTATCCGCTCGGCCAGCCGTCGCGTTCGGCCAAATAGCCTCGCCGTCTGGACGTTTTACTCAGCGGCCGCCCGCAGAATGACAACGGGCGGCCGCGCGTCGCGCCGGTCCCAGGGCGTTGCCCGATTCTTTTTTAGAATGGAATATAATAAACTTCTTTGGAAATAAGATCCTTGGCCGTGAATTTCCATGATTTTTTTCGTGGAATTCGCGTCATTCACGGCTGAGAAAAGAGATGCTGACGTTATTTCCGATAATATTCAATCAACAGATTACGAAAACCACATGGAGAATAAGAATGTGCGGAATTTTCGGCTATGTGACGAACAAGGAAACTGCGCTGGGACCCATTCTCATCGCGGCGGCGGAGCGACTCACCTATCGCGGCTACGACTCGGTCGGCGCGGCGACGTTGAACAACGGCAAAATCGATCTGCGAAAAGACGTGGGCAAAGTGGATTCTGTCGCGGCGAAATATAACATCGGCGAAATGCGCGGCTCACGCGGAATCACTCAATTGAGATGGGCGACCTTCGGCGAGCCTTCACAGGTCAACGCGCAGCCGCATCTGGATTCGGACGGCGACATGGTCGGCGCGCACAACGGCAACGTAGTGAACAACGTCGAATTGCGCGAGCAGTTCATGGCAGAGGGCATGACCGTCCGTTCGCAGAATGACGGCGAGACCTGCGTCCACGCGGTGGAGAGATATATCAATCGCGGCTATGAATTCATCGACGCGATTCGACTCGCTTACGGCGATCTCGAAGGCGATTACACGTTTGTCATCGGGCGCGCGGACGACGACAAACTCTACGCGTTCAAAAAAGGATCGGGCATGGTGGTGGGACTGGGCAAAGGCTTCACCTGCGTTTCGTCTGACCTGCCTTCGATTCTGCCGCTAACGCGCGAGGTCATCCGCCCGCAGGATGGGGAGATCGTCACATTGTGGGCGGACAAGGTCGAGGTGCGGTCGGT
>JAANMU010000532.1_pt1 | contig 45310 bp, 36 predicted proteins | sample 7279701 | NCBI WGS metagenome assembly JAANMU01 (sample SAMN14094539, study PRJNA606508) | bioreactor metagenome | isolation source: A lab-scale SPAN reactor treating ammonium-rich wastewater day 57 | place: Ireland: Galway | collected 2017-03-13
GGCGCCGATCGCGCGCATGAAAGCGACACGCGTGTGATCGGGGGACCAGACCGGGCGATGATCGTCGGCATTTGGGTCAGCGTTGTTTGTCAGGCGCTGGACGAACGGCGAGGACGCGCTGAGGTCGGCGGCGTAGAGGTTGAACGCACCGTCGGTGTTGGCAGCGGGTTCAGGCCGGTTGGAGACGAACAGCAGCCATCCCGCGCCGGGTTGAGGGACGAATGGCTCCAAATAGTAGTTTGTGGTGTTGGCCTCGACCGCCCAGCCAGTCATGCCGTTAGCTAATTGCGCCTGCCACAGTCGACTGTAGGAATCGCCGTTGAAGCAGGCCGGATTTCCAATGATGTCTACTATCGACCCATCCTGCAATTGAGCAATCACCGAGGACTCGAGTGACGGCTCGGCGTACAGGGATAGCGGCGCACCACTCGTCACATTGACTCGTGCCTGAATACCGACCAATAGCCGCGTACCTAGGGCATTGTCGAACAAACATGACAAAGTCTGACGTTCAGCTTCGTCCGCTGTGAGGTGCCAGTCAAAGTCCAGTGTGTTCACGTTTTCAGATCGTGCAAACTCGACGAACGGTTGTCTGTAAAGTGTGCCATCCTGAATCTGGGCGATCGATAGCAGGAGTGTGTCATCCGAAACGGTCGTAATCAGCATAAGGTCCTGCACGCCGAGCATCGCTTCGACGAGCATCTGTCCATCGGATTCTCGACGCATAGAGGGCACCGAATGAACTAAACCAACCTGCTCGTCAAGAGAAGAAAACTCGAGAACGTAGTACGCCTCAATCCCATTGAGTGCAATGTAGCGACCATCCGTACTCCAGTCGGAGAACTTGAATGACTCCCCCTGCACAATGTCGTTTACGAACAGCGTTGCCTCGGTAGCCAAGTTGTGAAGGATGCCGATACCGACTTCGAATGAGTCTTGCTCGCCTGAAGTGTCATCAACGATCAGTGCGGAAAGACTTATCCAGTCAGGTGCAACGGGATTCAAGTCTGCCTGAGAAATCGCGTACAGTTTAGCGTTGTCGAAAGCGTTCACAACAGAGAATCGAGCGGGAACTGGATCGAGTAAGGCTAACTGCTGAAAGTATGTTGTGATGTTGCTGCCGGACTCAACATCGGTAAGCACAAGTCCGTACCCCTTCTCAATCGAGTACGTCAACTGAAGGAGTGCCGAATCATTGTTTATCCAGCCGAAAGGGCGAAATAGAATCGGGGTTTCAGCACTGCTCGGCCTAACAGAAAGCTCATTGCTGGTCAAATTGTATTCCGCTACGCTAAAAAACTCACCGACGCGATTCAGACCAAGAGCAACACGCTCCCCGGTCGAATTCAGGGATAAACTCCCGATACTGTAGCCATCAGACGCACCGATAAGGCTGCTCAGCGAACCTGTCGCCGTGTCCAACATGCTCACATCGCTCGGATCGTCAAATAGCACGCGCTGAAAAACCAGCATGCCAGACACGGGGTACACGATATTGGTGATAGGTTCTGGTTGGGCGCCAGCGAAGACAACCAGGCTGAAACTCAGCATGATCAGGCTCAGCCTAAGGCGGCGAGGCAAACGAGTCATCATCGGAACGTCCTGTAAGCCATCAGCGGATCTTCGCGTTCGGTCTTGGTGAAGTTGCCATCACCGTTCATATCAACTGCGATCTCATAGTGCAGGTGAGGGGCGGACGACCAGCCAATCCATTTTGCCATGCCCAGACTGGTCTGTACGCCGATATCGCACACAGTGTTGTGTGACTGAAAGGTTGCGGTGCGGTCACGCGCAGAACATTGACCTTTCCAGTCCTCGTACTGTGGGTGTGTGTCTACAGTAATATGGAAGTAGGTGGTCTGAATATCAGGAAGGTTGTCGGTCAGGTCAGAGTCATACTGGATGATGATCTGGCGATCTGGGCCGGCGTTACAGTTCTCAGCATCTGCGATACCCTCTACATGTGATTGAAAATCGTTAAGATCCGCACATGCAACAAATCCCCACCCAATCGAGTAAAGAAATCTTGCTTCCTCATCTCTCAACCCAAAAGGTGGATCTCCAAAATCGAATCCGCTATTGGGTCTTTCGTGAGTGGAGTTGGGGCGTGCGTTCCATACCACGGCGAAATACAGTGTACGTGTCTCTGGATCGTAGAATGTACCATTACGATTGGGGAATGGGTTAGAAACCGAATCCAAATTGCGCATGATATAGCGGCCGACGATCCCGCTTGGTCCCGCATCGACGACGACACCCGCGTGTTGCGAACGCACTTCGAAGTCGAAGGCCGTACCGACGCCGTCGGGCGGCCCATAGACCAGATCCACCCCGCTATGGACGCCAAACGGCTGCGAATTGCGGAAGTCGTCGTATTCGTAGGTCTGGAAAGAAACCGGTGCCTCGAAGGCCAGTGCATAGGACCCGACAATTGACCAATACTCGGGATCGGTAGTCCGCCTGAATCGTCCCAACACATGGGACGCACAAGCACGGCTGAATTCCTGACCCGCTGGTTCAAACAGACTGGTGTTGACCCATTGTTGTGGGAACTGTCCCGGTACGTTGATCAGGTGTTGGATCGAGAGTTCGGACGCATCCCGCGAGTTACCGTAAGCACGAATAGGATCTGAACCGGAGATCGTCACCCCGGACAGAGGCACTCCTGCCCCATCGTAGACCTGTGCTGATGCTACGGATGGACGCAGCCGTATCCAGCACTGCGAGTCCAATTCAGGCAAGGGCGGAGACGGGGGTTGAAGCAGTGGCCGAGGACAGTCGTTGATGTCTTCGATCAGGCCTGAGAACACGTATCCTTGGATCGTGCCGGTTCGTATCGTCCACCACCACTGAGGCGGTGTGCCATCAACGGGTTCGAAAAACCAGCCCCCAAGTAGCTCTACCTCGATGTCGGACGCGACGGTATTCAGGATCGCACCCCAAGGTGCTTCCCTGACATTGATGACGTCATTTGCGTTCGTGATGCCCGTGCATTGCGGCTGACACGCCACGCTGGCCGCGCGGATGCCGGAGCCGCAGTCGGGGAGCGGCCAGCCCCAGTCGGGGTCATAGGCGAGTTCAATCATGGGGGGTGGAACGAATTCCATCGTTAGCGTGCCCATGGTTGCATCGGAGTTCAGAGCGTAGACCGCCAACCGATTCGTCGTTTCACGGATGCCAACTACAGCCAAGCCATCAGGTGACCAGCTGAGGGATTGTGCAAGAACTCCGGAGATGGCCGTCGACGGCCCACCTCCGGCAGGAAACGTATGTGCCTGTCCGCCGTACACTGAGTAAATGACCTTACCGCTGTCAGGTGACCAGTCGCCTCCTGAGGTCGCTATCCCTCCCTGTGTCAGCTGCGTGAACGTAAACGGAGTCGTCGTCAGATCTACTTGCCACAAATTGTGTTGGTTCGACGGCCACGGCTCACTGCGGAAGATATGAACCTTTGTGCCGTCGGGTGACCAGCTGACCGCCGAGCCGTCACCAACCAATATGTCTGTGTCTGTAACCATGTCGAAGATGTAAACGGACTTCACACTGTAGATGTTGGTAGCTGTGTAAAGCAGCCGGTCGTCTACCGGTGACCAAGCGACACTCTGTACACTGCGGTACGGCGAACTGAGTGGAACGGGTGCCAGCTGCCGGTCGGTTCCGTCAGAGTTCATCGTATGGATCCGGTTACCTCCGGACTGTTGGGTGACGAAAGCGATCCGTTCCTTATTCGGCGACCACGATGGATGTACGTGGTCGACATCGATGAATCCCTCAGTCAACCACAGCAATCCAGAACCGTCCGGTTTGAGGGTGAAAAGGTGCCCCGCGTTCGAGTAGAAAACGATGCGATCGTTTTCGGCACTTTGCCGCGAAACATCAGGCGAGACACTGCGGGTAACGTTCGTATCTATCAGGACGTCCGGCTCAGCGTCAATGCGTCCGCTCAGTACGACGTTGTCGATATCGACCTCAACCGAAGGTCCTGCGGCAGCGAACCAAACAGTACCGTAAAACAGTGGATCGGTGTCCGTGACTTGCACAACCGTTGAACCATCTAACTTGACGCGGACTTCATGCCCCGTCACGCTCATCTCGACGTGACTCCACGAGCCAATGGGAGTCGACACTAAGAGGGGTTCAGAAATAGGCTTCAACCCGCGCGTGACGCTGAGATGCCCTGTCTCATCAAGTTCGACCACATAGGAGCCCGCGGCACTGGAATGAATGCCCATCCGGAGTGTGCCGGACTGAATGCGCACGCGAGCTTCAAGTGACGTATCGTGGATGTAGCCGAACGAGAGCGGGAGGCGGGTTCCGTCGCCGGTGATACGGACAAATTGATTGCCGGATTCATGTGCCAAGTAACGGTCTAGCGGTCGCATCCACGGCGAATCAGAGGATAGACTCTCGAAATCGTCCGAATAGATCTGATCCTACTGGGGCAGGTCGAACCGCGAGGCGTTGGGAGCCGAGGGCGTCACCGCCGCCGGCGTGGGCTGGAGGCCGCGGAACCCGCCCAGCGGATCGGGCGGTTGCGGCGTGCCGGGGATCGGCAGCAGCGGGGCAGGGGTCACGGGCACGGGATCGGCGAAGTTGCCCAAGAGCGTTCTCAGTGTCCAGTCGTCAGACATCAGTACCCTCGGCGGCGTTGTGCCGGAAGTTCCGGCCTTCACTTCACAGCGTAGCATCGCGTCCCACGAGCGGTCAATGTATGGTCATCCGGCGGCTGCGTGACGGTGGGCGTGTGCGGGCACCCTACCAGTCCGGGTTGTCTTCGTCGGCGGAGGTGTTGACCGGCGCGCCGAGGTCGCTCAGTCCGCCGCCCAGCCCGGTCGTGATGATTACGATGTCCCGGTTCCCGTTCAGGTGACGCACCGCTGCCAGCGTCGACTGGCTCGGGTCGGCCGTTTGCCATGCCATGAACTGGTACCGCCCCGGCAGATTGCTGGTCACCGCCGACGCCGGACCCACCGTCCACGTCCCGCCGCTGAACGTCATCGGCCGGATGTAGGTGTCTTCGAGGCCGTCTGCCCCGATGCGTGTGTAAGCGATCTTGTCGCCCAGCGGTGACCACGCCGGCTGCTGGTGCAGCTTGTCATCGACGGAGTCGGTGAGCTGTTGGCGCTGCTGTCCATCGGCGGGATTGAACGCGTCGGCATCGGCAAACATGACGTACAGCTCGGTGTTGCCGTCGCGGGTTGAGTTATAGACGATCCAATCGCCGTGCCAGTCGGGATAGTTGTCGAGGCCGTCTGTCCCGACGCGGTGAGTCAGGTTGACGCGCTCAGCGCCGAAGCCGTCGCCATTGAGCGTGTGCTTGTAGATGTCCAGCTCGCCATCGACGGCGGACACGTAAGCGAGGTACAGCCCGCTGTCGGACCACGCCGGATAGTCTTCCCTCACGTCCGGTGTGTCGGTGCAGGAAACGGCCTCGGTGGCGAGTGTGAGCAGACAGACGTCCGAGTCGGCGCCGATCGCGCGCATGAAAGCGACACGCGTGTGATCGGGGGACCAGACCGGGCGATGATCGTCGGCATTGGGGTCAGCGTTGTTTGTCAGGCGCTGGACGAACGGCGAGGATGCGCTGAGGTCGGCGGCGTAGAGGTTGAACGCACCGTTGGTGTTGGCAGCGGGTTCAGGCCGGTTGGAGACGAACAGCAGCCATCCCGCGCCGGGTTGAGGGGTGGGGGTGGGTGTGGGGATCGGAGTCACTGTAGGTATGGGTTCAAGCAACGTTGAAATATCGACGATTACTCCCAATGGTGCACTCTCGATATCATAGAAAAAAAGCTGATCGTTAAGTGGATTGATGTCAAAGCGAGCAGTGCGAACAGTAGAAGGCGTATACTCGAGCTCCCCTGTAACACTATTCCACACTTGTAGGCCAGCCTGTGACATGGAAAGCAGATATTGATCGTCATTTGTCCAAGCAAGCACACTGACCCCTTGGGCTGTTTGCAAGTCGAACAAAACGCTGTCGGTCTCGGCATTGACAACGAAAATGCTACCGTTGTTGTGTCCGATAGCAAGCAAAGTTCCATCACTGTTCCATGCAACCGGCACAGCGATTGCATCCGGCGCACATTCTTGGCAGAGCCACAACGGAGGTGTAGAAACCGTTGTCGCCGCATCCGCTAACTGTGCCCCACTGAGGTATAGATTTGTCGTGGCGATTAGTTTGCGTTGAGGATCGGGGTTCCATGCCATGCGATAAGCACCGACGACATATTCGCTCGCTCGAATAAATTCGTAGGTTGTCCCATCCCTGAATTCCAGCCTCGGAGCTATATCGTCTCCACCGATGGCAATAAGACTTCCGTCCGGACTCCATGCAATGGAAAGAACGCTAAAGTTCGTAGATGTGTCGACCTCGGCTAGCACTGCTCCAAGCGGTTGAGCTGTGTCCGAAAAATCCAGCACCCACATCTTTCTATCTTCAGCGGCGACTGCCAAACGATCACCATTTGGGCTCCACGCGGCATCGAAAAGCAGCGCGTCGACTGCTAATGGTATCTCAATGGTTGTGATAAGATTGCCGGTCACTCCATCCCAAACGACAACTTTGCCGTTTGTACCTGCGACAAATTCACCGTCTACGACTTCTCGCCCTACCCCGACAACATAGGCACCGTCCGGGCTGTAGGAGAGTGACATAGGGACAAAGACCTCTTGAGCACTGCTCACTATAGTACTCAGGAGCAGCAACAATAGGCATTGACTGAACCGTAACATAAGTGAATTCCTCACCAGTCGTGGTACTGGAAAAACAGGCGCAGATTTTCGCGCATCCAGCAGAAGCGGTCATCACCATGGCCAGCCGGTACAAGCTCGCAGTCCTCGAACACACGGCCAGTCGGGACATTTTCATTGTCCGAAAATGCTAGTGAGTTCACACCTTCGACTGATCGGTATACCCAGTTCAGAAACATATCCGCACCCGCTTCTTCCTGTTCGGTCGTTTTCTTCAAGCCGACATCACCAACATTGATGGCGGCAGGATGTTCGAGCACCCATTCGTAGATCACACAAGGATTCTGTTGAAAGGAGGTGATGACGTAGACTCCGCTGACATCATCACAGGCTCCGAATCTGTCCGGTGCGTTAACGGGAATTGGCACATCCCAACCTGTTACGCCGCGTTCCCAGTCTGAAATCTCGGCAAAGATTAGGGGGAATTCATCTGAACACAAGACCGAGGGAGGCGGCCGGGTACCATTTGCGCAGATGGTGGGCGGAAAGTGAGCGGACGAAATCTGGAAGAGTCCTGTCGGATCGAAGTTGTTTATTAAGCTCTGCACAAAGGTAGGGCGTAACCGCCGCGTGATAAACCCGAACACGAACTGAGTTTGTGAATTGGCTCCGCGCAAAGCTCTGGAAGCGTTGCTATTTGGATTCGAGTCGGCGAAATTGGGATCGTCCATACAACCGATGAACCCGACGCCGTTGGACAAAGGACAAGGCAAGACGGTTGTCCCGTCCGCTGCAGTCGCGTAGGTAGAGCGATACAGAAACACATGCCCGAGTTCGTGGGTGATCGTGTATTCGGATAGCTGAACCTCATCGCCGCATTCAATCTCTGCGAATCGGGGGTCAAGATCGGTCGAATTGAGTTTTTTGGTAAGACAGTTATAGGGATGGCTTAACGTCCGGCTGAAGTGAAGCTTGTCTGTATCTGCGAGAAGAAGTAGTCCTTGAAATGCTTGCTGCGGGGTAAAGTGTCCCAGTTCGAGCTCGTTGGAAAGCAGACAGAACGCATTCGCGGAGGCAAGTACGCCGTGTTGGACTGCCTCAAGTTCAGCGAATGACCACAGATTGGTGTTAGACGCATCAATGATGTTGACGCCGTAGGATGCCAGATAGCTCTCAATGTCTTCGATGGTTGTTACGGTCGGCACACTTTCGATTACGCAAAAGTCTGGCATTTGTGCGGGTTGGGGCTGGCACTGCGGTTGGATGATGTAGGGCGGCAGCGTCGGATCATCCGATAGCTTGGGGTTAACCGAAACGCCGCTGCTCACGCTCGGCGTGTTGTTGTCGTTACCCCACCAGTTGTGATAGGCCTGTAGGGTAACGTATTCGTACATCAGGTTGTGGATGTCGACCCTTGCACCCGGTTGACCGTAGTTTCCGTCAAACACGGAATAGGACACCGTAATGTTACCGCTGGCATTGCCCTGCTGACCATTCAGAATGCCACCGCCGTAATCGCCACCGTTGCTGATGAATCGACTGCAAATCGCCGTCACACTGCCGTTCATATCGTTCTGGATTCCGGCCCCGCCCCCTGCCTGATTGGCGCGGATCGAAACGCGTTCGAGCAGAAGCTGCCCGCCTATGTTGTTGATGCCGCCGCCACCGGCAATAGCAGAGTTCTCAGCAATCTCACTATCGAAGAGTTGCAGACTGCCGCGGTTGGTGATCGCGCCACCGTAATATCCATACAAGCCGGAGCCATCATTGGTCGCGTTTCGGATCGTCACATGATGCATCTGCACCGAAACGCCCGTTTCAACGACAAGCATCGGACCGGTAAGAATGGCATTGCCAACCAGATGCGCATAGTTCCCGTGAATGACGACATCGTGGTAGATGATAATTGGGCTGTCGATCAGAAACGGTGTCTGCGCCTCGTCGGGCATCAGGTAGACGATCTCGGTGCCGGGGTCGGCCAGTTCGGCGCGCAGACGGTCGGTGTCGCCAAACGGAACGATCTCGACAGCCTCGCCGTCGTTGGGTTCGCTGAACTGACGGATCTCTTGCCGTAAGTCAGGGAAGCCGGGCGTCGGCGTCGCGCCGAACTCGGTGGTGGATTCGGGGTCGGGCAGATCAAACCGTGACGCGTTAGGCGCTGAAGGTGTCACTACTGCCGGCGTGGGCTGGAGACCGCGAAACCCGCCCTGCGGATCGGATGGCGGCGGCGTGCCGGGGATCGGCAGCAGCGGCACGGGGGTCACGGGCGCAGGATCAGCGAAATTACCCCCCCCCCGATATAATGAGTAATATGACGACAAACAGTGCAGCGATCCGGTGCATGGCGCGGCCTTCAGCAATGCGCGGGTGACTTATCCTCTAGAATAACCCACACCACATAATATCCGCAAGTTACGCTCATCCGGCGGCTGCGTGACGGAAGGCGTACGCCTCACTCCTCCGGCGGGATGTGCGACTGGGTGCATTCGCCGAACGGATCGCACAGCGGCGCGATGTGGCCCCAGTCCTGCCATTGCCCATACTCTATGTTCGGCCGTCGTCAACGTTTAACCGAATTGCTTTCCTGAATCTACTGAGAGGCCGGGGGTAAAAACGCGCCTCTCCCCGCGTTAATCCGGTTGCATCGTGCGATGCGCGATGGCGGTCATCAACCAGCGCGGCGTGAGGCGCAGGCTCCAAATCATCAGCGCATTCACGCGGCCCGGCACGACGCTGGCCTTGCGTCGGAGCATCGCGTTGATCGACGCGCGCACGCACGGCTCCGACTCCATAAGCATGAGCCGCTGAAACCACGTGTATGCTTGCCCGCTGACGTCGTGAAACTCGGTGCGAATCATACCGGGACAGGTCGTCGTGACGCTGACACCCGTGCCACGCAGTTCAAAGTTGATCGCCTCGCTGAAGCTAAGCACGAACGCCTTTGCCGCCGAATAGCTGGCGTACAGTGGGCTGGGCAAGAACGCGCCGACGGACGCGACTTGCAGCACCCAGCCTGACTTGCGCGCGGCCATATCCGGCACGAACAGCCGCGTCATGCGCACGACCGTCGCGATGTCGACGTCGAGCATCTGCTGTTCGCGTTCCCATGCGATGTCGGTGAATTTCCCGTATAGGCCAAAACCAGCGTTGTTGATCAACACATCGACCGCGATACCATCGGCGCGGAGCTGGTCATAGATCATCTGCGGCGTGTCTGGCAGGCTGAGGTCGGCGGAGATCACTCTAGTCTGGATGCCGTGCGCCTGCATCAGGTCACGCGCGGTCGCGGCCAGCCGATCCTTACGCCGGGCGACGAGCACGAGATGAATCCCGGCGGCGGCCAATTGACGCGCGAACTCCTCGCCCAGCCCGCTTGATGCGCCGGTCACGATTGCCCACTTGCCTCGAAGATCCGCTAACTGTGTCATCAACCTGCCCCGGATAGAGATTGATCCCATACTCTACCGCACGATCCCCCACCGTGAAGGGGAATCTTCGGCCGCAGTGGACGTCGACCCATGAACATGACGCAGGTGTTGGCTAGAATAGTGTGCATCGAGTAGCCCAAGCGACAGGGAGCCGCCGTGAACGTATTGATTATAGGCAGTGGCGGGCGTGAACATGCGATTGCGGTCGCGCTGCGCCGGTCGAGCCGCTTAGAAGACCTGTACGTCATGCCCGGCAACGCAGGCACCGCCGCGCTGGGAACCAACGTCGAGATCAACATCAAGGATCATGCGGCCGTCATCGAGTTCGCACGCCAGCACCAGATCGGCCTCGTCGTCGTCGGCCCCGAAGCACCGCTGGCGGATGGAGTGGTCGACTCGCTGCAAGCGGCTGGCATCCGAACCTTCGGGCCGACCAAAGCCGCCGCCCAGCTCGAGTCGTCCAAGGCGTTCTCAAAGGATTTCATGCGGTCGGTGGGCATCCCGACCGCGCAGCACGCGGCGTTCAGCGATTATGTCGCCGCCCTGCGGTATCTCGAAACCTGTAAGCATCCGGTCGTCGTCAAAGCCGATGGGCTAGCCGCCGGCAAGGGCGTCATCATCTGCGATGACCGCGACGACGCGGCGGCGGCGGTCACACACCTGATGCGCGGCTCGGCGTTCGGGACTGCCGGCGGAACCGTGATTATCGAGGAACGCTTGACCGGCCCGGAGCTGTCCGTGCTGGCGTTCTGTGATGGCAAGACGGTCGTTCCGATGCCACCTGCGCGCGATCATAAACGCATCGGCGATGGCGATCGCGGCCCCAACACCGGCGGCATGGGAGCGTATGCCCCGGTGCCGGATATCCCGAAGACGCTGGTCGATCAGATCGTGCGGCGCGTGCTTCAGCCCGCGGTCAACGGCATGGCTGAGCGTGGAATGCCGTTCGTCGGCGTCCTGTTCGCCGGCCTGATGCTGACGCCGGACGGCGTGCGGACGCTCGAATTCAACGTGCGCTTCGGCGATCCTGAGACACAGGCGATCCTTCCGCTGTTAGACAGCGACCTGCTCGACATCTTCGACGCGTGTATCGACGGCACGCTCCGCCGCGATCAGGTGCGCTGGTTGGATGGCGTGTGCGCGACGATCGTACTGGCCGCCGCGAACTATCCAGCCGAACCGCGCCGTGGCGATCCGATTCAACTGCCGGCCCAGCTTCCAGAGTCGGTCGTCCTCTACCACGCCGGTACCGAATCGCGCGGGCAGCAGATCGTGACCGCCGGCGGACGCGTGCTAGCCGTCAGCGCCGTCGGCCCGACGTTGGACGACGCCCTGCAAGCCGCCTACTTCATCGTCTCGCAGGTGCATTTTGACGGCATGCAGTACCGCCGCGACATCGGCCGGCCGCCGCAAGCCGCGTATGCGCGGGCGGGGGTGGACATCGCTGCCGGCGCCCGCGCCACCGACCTGATGAAAGGGTACGTTCGCAGCACGTACACCCGCGCCGTGCTGAGCGAGATGGGTGCGTTCAGCGGGCTGTACGACGCCAGCGAGATCAAGGCGATGTCCGCGCCAATCCTCGTTGCGTCCACTGATGGAGTCGGCACCAAGACGATGGTCGCGGCGCGCATGAACCGTTGGGATACGATTGGCCGCGATCTGGTCAACCACTGCGTCAACGACATCCTTGTGCAGGGGGGCCGGCCGCTGTTCTTCATGGACTACGTCGCCAGCAGCAAGCTCGACGCGGAGCAGATCGCCACCGTCGTGCGCGGCGTCGCAGAGGCGTGCCGTGAGATCGGCTGCGTGCTGCTTGGCGGCGAGACCGCCGAGATGCCCGGCGTATATCAGCCCGGCGAGATCGACCTTGCCGGGACGATGGTCGGGGTCGTCGAGCGCGACGCGCTGATCGACGGGACGCGCGTTTCGTCCGGCGACGCCGTGCTGGCGCTGCCGTCGACCGGCCTGCACACCAACGGCTATTCGCTGGCGCGGCTGGCGCTTCAATCGCTGGACTGGCAAGTCCCGCATCCGCAGCTGGACGGCCAGTCAATCGGCGCGGCGCTGCTCGCCGTGCATCGCTGCTATTTGAACGAAGTTTCCGCGCTGCGCTCGGCCGGTATCGACATTAAGGCGCTGGCGCATATCACAGGCGGCGGCGTGGTCGATAACGTGCCGCGTGTGCTGCCCGCCGGAACCGCCGCAGTGATCCGCCGGGGGACGTGGCCCGAGCCGCCGATCTTCGGCCTGATCGCGCGCCATGCGCAGGTCGACGTGGCCGAGCAGTTCCACGCGCTCAACATGGGTATCGGCATGATCGTCATTGTGCCGGCCGATCAGATTGACGCGGCGTTGGCGACGGCGCCGGAGCTGCGCCACGTGGGCGAGATCGTCACGGGCGAGCGCACCGTCACGATTGAGGCGCCGCATGGATGACCCTCATCCCTTCGCTCCTTCAGGGAGAGGGGGAAAGCGGATTGTGGTGATGGCGTCGGGGAACGGCAGCAATCTGCAAGCGTTGATCGACGCGTGCGCCGATGGGCGGCTGAAGGCGGCGGTCGTTGGCGTGATCGTCAACCGGCGCGACGCCTACGCGCGTGAACGGGCGGCGCAGGCGGGAATCCCGTGCGAATACCTGCCGCTCAAACCGTATACCGAGGCGGGACGTCCGCGCGCCGATTACGACGCCGACGTTGCCGAACGGGTCGCGGCGTACTCCCCCGACTTGATCGTGCTGGCCGGGTGGATGCATGTGCTGTCTTCGGCGTTCCTCGACCGCTTTCCGGGCAAAGTGATTAACCTGCATCCGGCGCTTCCGGGGATGTTCGCCGGCACGCACGCAATCGAGCGCACGTTCGAGGCGTATCAGCGCGGCGAGGTGACGGGCGGCGGGATCATGGTGCATGTCGTGGCTCCGGAGGTCGACGCCGGCCCAGTGATCGCACAGGCCGAGGCGCCGATCCTGCCAGACGACACGCTGGAGACGTTCGAGGCGCGCCTGCATGTCGCTGAACACGCGCTGCTCGTCGAAGCCACGCGGCGGGCGCTGGGCGGCTGACAAGCAGCGCAGTCATCAACGGTTAGGGTTGCAACGAGTCGATAATCGCAGCGATTCCTTGCATCGAACGATCATGCAGCGCTTGTGGGCGCCCTCCGTCGACGCGATACAGCACCGTTGGTGTCGAACTGACGTTGAGATCTCGTGCCAAACGCAGATCAGCTGCTTCCTGTGACACATCTTGAGTGCAGCGTAGAAGCTCCGCTAAGTCAACGCCTGTACGGTCGGTCAGACCCCGCGAGAAGTCGGCGCCCGTATTGCCGGACAGAATCAGCTCGAACGCGACTTCGCTGGCGTAAAAATATGTGCCGGGCTTCTGCTCGTTGACACACTCGAGCAAGTTGGCGACCTGCGCGGTATTCGGACTGGCATTCGCGCCGGCCGTCGGAAGCGTGCGCAGTTCAAGGCGGGCTTGCCCGGTAGCCACGTAGTCTCGCAGGAATTGGTCGATTGTCGGCTTGTACTGCTGACACGCCGGACAGTACCAGTCCGTGAACAAGATAATCGTTACCCGCGCCTGTGGATTTCCGAGGACAAAGCCTCCGTCCTCCAGACGTTCTACGGGCAGCGGAGCGAAGAATTCGGCGTCGAAAGGCGGCGGCCCCTCCCGTGTCGGCTCATAAAACGGTGCTGGCCTGCACTTGGAGCGCACTTCTCGAATCATGGTGTAAATCAGATCAATCGCAAGTTCCGGCTCACCCGCGAGTTCCGTGGCAATCTGCGCAATGATAGGGAGCACCGCTGCTGCTTCGGGACAGTCTGCTGCCGGAGCTTGCGCGGGCACTGCCGAGGTCAGCACAGCCAGTATCATAATGACAGCGAGCAGAGTTAACGTGCGCATCTCGACTCCTACGACTGTGGGTTCGTGAGCATGGAAGTATAACGAGTCGTTGCGGCTTGTGGCGTCTTGTGCGACCATCGTATCCGAAACATAGGGAGGCTGTATGAGAGTCGGGATTCTGGGTGGGGGACAGTTGGCGCAAATGCTGACGCAGGCAGCAGTCAGCCTCGGCCTCGACACCGCCATCTACGACACCGCGCCGGACACACCCGCCTCGCGCTTGACACATCACAACGGCGTCGGCGCGTGGGACGACCTCGCCGCGCTGCGTGATTTCGCCGCCGCGTGTGACGTGCTGACGCTCGAGAACGAGTTCGTCCGCGCCGAGCCGCTGATCGCGCTGGCGGACGAGGGCGTGTCGATTCATCCCAGTGGGCGCACACTCGCCAAGATTCAGGACAAGTTGATCCAGAAGCAGACGCTGATCGCCGCCGGGCTTCCCGTGCCGCCGTTCGAGCCGGTCGCGTCAGTCGCGGATGCCGCGCACGCCGGCGCGACGTTCGGCTATCCGATCGTCCTCAAGAAGCGCTACGGCGGTTACGACGGCTACGGCAACGCGACAGTGCTCCGTCACAGCGAGGTGGCTGAGGCCTATGCGCGCCTGTCCGCCACCGGCGCGGCCCTGATGGCCGAGTCGTTCGTGTCATTCGCGCGCGAGCTGGCGGTGATGGTCGTGCGCGGGTATGACGGCGAGACGCGCGCCTATCCTGTCGTCGAGACGGTGCAGCGCAACCACATCTGCCACATCGTGCGCGCGCCGGCGGGGATTCCGCGGCATGTCGCGGCGCTGGCGCAGGAGATCGCGGTGCGCGCGGTGCAGGCGTTCGGTGGGGTGGGCATCTTCGGCGTCGAACTGTTCGAGCTGCTCGACGGCCAGATCGTGTTGAACGAGATCGCGCCGCGCCCGCACAACTCCGGCCACTATACGATCGAGGCCTGCGTGACGTCACAGTTTGAGAATCTTCTGCGCGCCGTTCTGGGATGGCCCCTCGGCGACGTGACGCAGCTCCGTCCGGCGGTGATGGTCAACCTGCTCGGCACGCGCGCCGGCGAGACTTCCGCCGCGGACATCGCCCCTGCGTTGGGAGTTCTGGATGCGCACATTCATCTGTATGGCAAACGTGAAGGGCGTGTGGGGCGCAAGATGGGTCACATCACCGCGCTGGGGGCTACGGTCGCTGATGCAGAACGGATCGCCGTGCGCGCCGCCAGCCTGTGCACCTTGTAGCGGGGTCAGGGATCAGTGGACAGCGGGCAGCCGGATCATGCGCGGCGAGCGATCCGATCCCTCCGCCCACTGACAACTATCCCACGCCTCCGATAACTCCCCTACCGCTGCGCGCCTACAGCGCCGTCTCCAGTTCGCCGATGGTGCCTTCCAGCACGTCGATCAGGCCGCGCAGCATGTCGCTGTCAAACGCAAAACGCAGCCCCGCCGCGCCGAACAGCTGCGGTAGATTGCCCGTGCCGCCCATGCCCAGCGCGCGGCGGTACGCCGCCACCGCCGCCGCCTGATCCTTCTGCGCGTTGGCGTAGAGCTGCACCGCGCCCAGACGCGCCAAGCCGTACTCGATGTAGTAGAACGGATAGCGAAAGATGTGCTGCTTGCGATGCCAGCCGGTCGCCTTGTAAGCGTCGTAGCCAGTGTAGTCGATGTCCGGCTCGAAGCGCGCTTTGAGGTCAAGCCACGCCGCATCACAGGCATCCGGACTGCCACCGTCGTTAGCCGGATCGTAAGCCCAGAGCTGGAACGCGTCGACCATCGCCATGTACGGCCAGAACTCGATGATGCTTTCGAGATGGTCGATGCGGAAGCGCGCGGCCTCGCTCTCGGTGAAGTAGCCGCCGTTGGCGGTGGTCAGGTACGGCGACGACAGCATCTCCATACCAAACGACGCGACTTCTGCGAATTCGATGGGATATGCGCGCTGTGCCTCGTATGGCAGCGCGCGCGTGGCGTAGCTGTGGAACGCGTGGCCGACCTCGTGGATCAGCGTGCGTACGTCGCCGTCGCTGTTGACCGCGTTCATAAAGACGAACGGCTTGGCGGTCAGTGGATAGGTCGTGCAGTACGCCCCCGGCCCCTTGTGCTTGCGATTCGGCAGGTCGGTCAAGCCAGCGGCGAGCATGTCGCGGTACTGCGCGCCGAGCTGCGGATCCACCGCGTCGAATACGTTACCCGACGTCTCGGCAAACCCGTCGATCGACACCCACGGCGTGAGCGGCGGCTTTCCGCTGGCGTCGACGTCCACGTCATACGGCTTCATCGTGTCGAGGCCGAGGCGCTGGCGGCGGCGGTCGCGGGCACGGATCGCCGCCGGCACGACCACCTCCTCAATCGCGCGGTGGAACGTCGCATTGTCCTCCGGCGTATAATCGAAGCGGCCGCGCTGTTTCCAGATCAGATCGCGATAGGTGTCGAATCCAGCGTTCTTCGCCATCTGCTTGCGGATGTCGAAGGCCTTCGACCAGATCGCGTTGATCGCCTGCCGATCCTGCACCCAACGGTCGGCGAAGAGGTCGAACGCCGCTTTGCGAACCGCGCGGTCGGGGTTCTTGAACGACTTCATCAGTTCGATGAGCGTGACCTCCGCGCCATCCCACTCGACGGTCTGCGCGCCGGTGATCTTGCCGTACTCGAGGCCCACCTGCTGATCCTCGATCTGCAGCGGCAGATTTTCCTCGCGGAAGACCTCGACTGCGGCGCGCGCACGTTTGAGCGGCATCTCATAGTTGTCGGGGGTGATCCCGCTGTCGAGCAGTTTGCGATTGAGCCGCGTGACAACGACCTGCATCGGCTGCATCAGGTCTTTCGTCAACGATTTCAGCTTAGCCTCGGCCTCGGCGTCCTGCGTGTTCTGCGTCGTCGCGACACGCACCCGCGCCATGATCTCGCCGATGACGGTGGTCGCCGCCGTCATGTCGCGCAGCCACTGATCGACCGTTTCCGGCGTCAGATCACGGGCTTCGAGATCCGCGAAAAACGGCTCGAACTTCGGCCAGTCCCACGTCTTTGCCTCGTCATACGTCTTCGGTAACGTGTCAAACATGGATCACTCCCATCGTTGAGAACGCCGGCAAGTATAGCGCATAGACGGGAGTGATAAGCCAGAAGTGGTCGGGGAGCAGCCGGCACGCGGTCGGTTCGTAGGCTTCGTCGAAACACCATCCATCCCCTTCGGCGTGGCGTTATAAACCCGCCTCGGACAGCGGATGGCGCGGACGAGGATGCGCCGCGGCGGCCTTACAGCGTGTCGGGATCGAGCAGCGGGATGACGTAGATCACCGGCTGTTCGTAAGGATGCGCGGCGCGAATGGCGTCGACGACGGCGCGGCCTTGCGACCGGGCGCAGAAGGTCTCGATGCGCCACTCGTCAACCGCGTTGATCTCGCCGACGGCCCCGATATGCGGATGGGCGTCCCCGGCCGGCTTGAACCGTCCCACTCCGGTATGCGTAAAGGCGCAGTGCGTGTAGCTGCCGATCTGCCCGCCGCCGGCCGATGCGATAGCGTCGAGCACCGCGTTGACGTGCGACTCCGGCACGGTGGTCACGATATACAGTTCGTCCGTCATGAGGACTGCTCGCGGTGGATCGGCTTCAGCGTACGGTGGCGGAACAGGATTTGCCAGACGCGCAGGGCCGCCTCGACCATGATACGCGTATCCATCTTTGACGCGCCGCGCTCGCGGTCGGGGAAGTGGATCGGCGCCTCACCCAGCTTGTACCCGAGACGGTGCGCGACGTACACCAGCTCGACCAGAAACACATAGCCGTTCGACCGAATGCGCTCCAGCCCGATCCCTTTGAGCGCCGACGCCCGCCATAGACGGAAACCGCTGGTCGCGTCGTTGATCGGCAGGCCGAGGATGGTGCGGACGTAAATCCGGTTGGCCCACCAGCTCAGCAGCTTGCGATGCGGCCCCCAGTGCTCATCCACGCTGCCGCCCTTGACGTAGCGCGAGCCGATCACCATATCCGCGCCGGCGTTGATCGCGGCCAGCATCGACGGGATGTACTTGGGCTGATGGCTGAAGTCGGTATCCATTTGCAGGATAAGCTCCGCACCCTCCGCCAATGCGCGCTGGAACCCGCCGATATACGCGGGGCCTAACCCGCCCTTGCCCGGATTATGCTGCACGCTGACGCGCCCCGGCATCTTGGCGGCTAACTCGTCGGCGATACGGCCGGTGCCGTCCGGCGAGTTGTCGTCCACCACCAGAACGTGCAGGTCGGGAAGGTTGAGGTCGAATAAGGCTTCGACCAGCAGGGCGAGATTTTCGGCTTCGTTGTAGGTCGGCAGAACGACCGTCAGTTTAGGCATCACGGACTGCTTTGCGCGGGTGGCTGAATGGAGTGAAGTCTACGGGCCGCGCGGCATGCGCGCAAGATACGACCTGCCGCCGCGCGGCCGGCGGAATTCTTACACGGCGTTTACAGACGTGTGCTATAACACACCGCGATTGAGAACGGAACGTAATACGAAGTGTCAAGGGATGAGATACCATGACGGACACGGCTGCCGAGCAAACAACCTACGATTTTCAGGCCGAGATTCAACAGCTTCTGCATATTCTCGTCCACGCGCTGTACACCGAGCGCGACATCTTCCTGCGTGAATTGATCTCGAACGCGTCCGACGCGCTCAGCCGCGCGCAGTTCGAGGCGCTTACCAACCGCGACATGCGCGATCAGGACGCCGAGTTGGCGATTCGCATCACCGTCGATGACGACGCCCGCACCGTGACGATCAGCGACAGCGGCATCGGCATGACGCGCGACGACCTCATCAACAACCTCGGCGTGATCGCCCGCAGCGGCGCGCGCGCGTTCATCGACGCGCTCAAGGACGCCAAGGACGCCGAGACCGCTAAGAACGTGATCGGCCAGTTCGGCGTCGGTTTCTACTCGGTGTTCATGGTCGCGGACAAGGTGCGCGTCGTCACCCAGAGCTACAAGTCCGACGAACCGGCATGGGCATGGGAGGCGGAGGGCGGCACGAACTTCACCATCACGCCGGCGGAGCGCGCCCATCGCGGCACTGACGTGATCGTCACGCTCAAGGACGATGCCGACGACTTCCTGCAAACGTGGAAGCTCAAGGACATCATCCGCACCTACTCCGATACGATCAGCTTCCCGATCTACGTTGGTGAGGACGCCGAGCCGACCAATCAGCGTATCGCCATCTGGCGGCAGGATCCCAAAGAGATCGAGGAGTCGAAGTACGACGAGTTCTACCGGTCGATGACCTTCGACTTCAACGGTGCGCAGAAGGTGATCCACATGCGCGCCGATGTGCCGCTGCAGTTCTACGCGCTGCTGTTCGTGCCATCGAGCAATCAGCCGCCGATGTTCAGCCCGCGCAAACAGGTCGGGCTGAAGCTGTATGCGCGCAAAGTACTGATTCAGGATTACTGCACCGATCTGCTGCCGGATTATCTCTCGTTCCTGCACGGCGTGGTCGACAGCGAGGACATTCCGCTGAGCGTCAGCCGCGAGACGGTGCGCGCCAACGTGTTGATGGGCCAGCTCAAGAAGGCGATCACGCGGCGCGTGCTGGGCGACTTCAAGAAGATGGTGACCTCCGACCGCGAGGCGTGGATCAAGCTGTACGAGCAGTTCGGACGCTTCCTCAAGCAGGGCGTCGCGCTCTCGCCGGAGGACAAAGACGATCTGCTGCCGCTGCTGTTGTTCCCGACTACGCATGACGACAGCAAGGAGCCGACCACGCTCACGGAATACGCCGGCCGCATGGTCGAAAACCAGACCGAGATCTACTACATCGTCGCCGACGACTTCCACAGCGCGCGGCGCAGCCCGCACCTCGAACCGTTCAACAAGCGCGGCATCGAAGTGCTGCTGCTGAGCGATCCGGTCGACCCGATCCTGCTCACCAACCTGAGCGAGTTTGAGGGGAAGAAGCTGCGCTCGGTGGATGACGCCGACCTCGACCTGTCCGACGTGGGGACGCCCACCGAGGACGAGGAGGCCGCGCCGGAACCTGTCGCCGAAGCCGACTTCGAGACGGTGCGCGCCCGCTTCGCCGACCTGCTGGGTGAGCGCGTCAAGGGCGTGCGCGCTAGCAAGACGCTGGCCGGCGCCCCTGCGCGCCTCGTCAGTGACGACACCGGCGCCGACGCGCAGATGTTCCGCGTCAACCGGCTGCTGTCGCGCGATTACTCGCTGCCGGTCAAGACGCTCGAACTCAACCCGCGCCATCCGCTGATACACAACCTCGCGCACCGGATCGCAGCCGGCGGTGACGAGGTGGTCGATCTGGTGATCGAGCAGGTCTTCGAGACGGCGCTGCTGCAAGACGGCATCCACCCCGACCCGGCGTCGATGGCCGACCGGCTGACCAAGCTGATGCAGAAGGCGACGGAGTAGGGGTCAGGAGTCAGAAGTCAGTTGTCAGTTGTCAGGGGTGAGGGTGCGGATCATGCCCCTCACCCCAACCACTCGCGCAGCACTTCGGATGTGTGCTGGCCGAGAAGCGGCGGCGGATAGCGGATCGCGGCGGGGGTATCCGGCAGCAGTGGTGACGCCATCGACCGGATCGGCGTGCCGTTCGCCAGCGTGACATCGCGCACGAGATGATGCGCCGCCGCGTGTTCGCTCTCCAGCGCCTGCGTCACCGTATTCACCGGCCCCGCCGGAATCCCCGCCTCCGAGCACGCCTCGACCCAATGCGCCGCCGGTCGTGACGCGAAGATCGGCGTTAGCTCGGCGATCAGCGCGTCACGGTGCGCCACACGCGCCGGATTGGTCACATAACGGGGGTCGGATGCGAGGTCGGGGCGGCCAAGGATGTGGCACAACGCGCCGAACTGCCCGTTGTTGCCGACCGCCAGCGCGAACGGCCCATCCGCCGCGTCGAAGTTCTGATACGGCACGATGGTCGCGTGGGCGTTGCCGTAGCGGCCCGGAGTCTGCCCGCTGACCAGCGCGTTGCTGGCGATGTTGACCAGCGCCGACATCTGCGAGTCGAGCAGGGCAAGGTCGAGGTGGCGTCCGTGCCCGGTGCGCTCGGCGTCGCGCAGGGCGTCGAGGATCGCGCTCAGCGTGAATAGGCCGGTGAACACGTCCACCACCGCCACGCCGACCTTATAGCCGATTCCCTCTGGCGGGCCGGTGATCGACATGAGGCCGGACATGGCTTGAATGACGTGATCGTAGCCGGGACGGTCGGCGAACGGGCCGGTCTGTCCATAGCCGGTGATGCTGGCGTACACCAGCGCAGGGTTATCGGCGCGCAGGGTGTCGTAGTCGAGGCCGAAGCGGGCGGTCTGGCCCGGCTTGAAGTTCTCGACCACGATATGCGCGCGCGCGGCCAGCGCACGGGCGATGCGCTGGCCGTCCGGTTCCTTGAGGTTCAGGACGATGCTGCGTTTATTGCGGTTGACCGACAGGTAATACGCGCTCTGACGATCGGGGCCATCCCCAGCCCACGGCGGCCCCCACTGGCGCGTCTCATCCCCCTGTGGACTTTCGACCTTGACCACATCCGCACCGAGGTCGCCCAACAGCATCGTGCAGTAGGGGCCGGCCAGCACGCGCGATAAATCGAGGACGCGCACCCCTTCCAGTGACACCAACAGCCCCTAGCCGAACGAGCCGTCGGGGTTCTCGAACTGCTTGCCGCCCTCGCCCGTGATGCCGCGCTGGGCGCGTGACGCGCGCTCGATCTGGCGTTTGACGAACGCTTCGATCTGCGCCGGCGTCTTGACGGACTGGCCCCACTGCGACGTCTCGGACGCCATCACCTCCAGCGTGCCCTCGGTGTAGGCGATATACGCGGCGATGAAGCGCTTGTCGTCGATGTCGCCCACGCGGTCGGTCAGTTGGGCGTCGGCGGCTTCAAGGCTTTCCTGCGCATCCTTGTAGATCTGCACGAACTTGTCCCACTGATACACGCCGAGCAGCGCCCCGAAGAAGCCGCCAATGGCCGGGAAGATGATCGACAGGGCGGCGGCGATGCTCGTCCACAACTGCATGCTGCGGCAGTTCGTCAACTGCATCACGGTCTCCGCCGCGGCGGTCTCGATCCCGCCGGAGAGCTGCGCGGTCGATACAGCGCGAATGGCCTCGCTGCATGCGGTGTTGAAGGCCGACGGGGCCATGGTGATCGCGAACACGGTCGCAACCACGGTCGCCAACCCCATCGACGCGCGAATCATGTTGACCTGCCCGCGCGCCTTGCGATACGAGTCGACCTTGCGCTGATAGTAGCTGCGCTGATCGCCGAGCGCGAAGCGGTCAAAAATCTTGTAACGGACTTCGAGTTCTTGTCGGTTAGGCATGTGGCATCCCCCCTACTTCGGCTGAACCGGGGATTCCGGGAAGAAGCCACGGTTGATGTCGGCAGCGCGTTTAGCCAGCAGCGTTTCGCGGTCGAAGCGGTCTTCGATGCCGTCATACGGTTCGAGACGCATGAGATAGCGGAAGTACTCGCGCCGCAGATGCTCGGCCTTGAGACGATTCTGCAGCCACAGCTGCTGGGGCGGCTCGTCCGCGGTCAGGGCGGCGATGAACGACGTCAGGCCAGCGATGATGGTCTCGATACCGCCGAGCCACGGCGTCAGCCCCGGCGCCGACTCCAGCGTCAGCGCCATCACCGAGCCGACAATCGTCGCGGCGAGCGCCAGCAGCGCGTACATCAGCTGCGACCGGCGGTAGCGATTCTGCTGTCTGGCCGCTTCGTAGTCGAGACGACGGAACAACCGCAGCACTTCCTTGTCCAGCACGTTCAGATCTTCGAGGATGGACTGCGTCGCTTCGGGCGTACAGGTGGCGAGCATCGCGTTCAATTCGTCTTCCGGCAGCAGTTGGAACGCCGGCGACTCGTCAAATTCGTTGAAGCGCAGTTTCGGCAGATACTTGAACCACTCCGGAAGCCACTCGCGCGTCTTGCGGGTCTCCTGCGTGATCGGCTCAGGAGGATCGTAACGCGGCGGCTTCTGCGGCTGGCTCGGCGGGCGCTGGGGCGATGGCTCGATGCTCGGTGGCGGCGGTGTTTCACCGGGATGGTCGATGGGGGGTGGATTCGACGCCATAAGTCGTCCCTCCTTGGATGACTTGCGTAGCCTTCTTCAGTATGGCGCAGGAATGGTTCGCTTGGCAAACGGCCGTGCTAGCCGTAGGACTCCGTTCGGGATGGCGGGGCGGCGGGAGTGGCGTCACCCCACATGAATTCAAACTGCTCGACCCAGTAACCGAACCAGCGCGGCGACGCTGCCTGTTGAATCTCGATCGACATGCGCTCGCTGGTCGACTGCAAGTGCCACCCGTACAGTTCGATGATGGCGACGCCGCTGGCCTTGTCCGGGTCGATGATGACCATGCTGCACCCCGGCGAATACGGCAGCAGACGGCCCTCGAATCGCCCCGGTGTGTTCCACTCGCCGATGGTCGCGAATTTCTTGAGCGTGTTGGCGATCTCCTCCGGTAGATGCTGGTGCTGGAAGTCGACCGACTTGTCGAGCTGTTCGGAGAGCAGCGCGACGGCCTGCGGCTTATTGGGGTCTTGGATAATCACGCGCAGTTCGCCGCCGCGCTGTGAGAGGACGGATTGGCGCGCGGCGTCAAGGTTCGGGCCGGCCAAGACGTTGGCGGCCGACGGCGCGTAGATCCACAGCTTACGCGCGCCCTTGAGGCGATCCGGCAGACTGCCCAGCTCCGGTCGGCTGTGCAGATAGTCCTCGATGGACGCTTTGCCCTCGGCCGGGCGTGTCATGTTGAACACCAGCAGGCCCAGCGCGCCGAGGATCACGGACGTCTTCACCGAGTCGGGAACCACGTCGTCAATCAAACCCACGACGGCGATGATTCCCGCCACCAACGTGACCAGATAGCTCTCGATATTGCGCCGCGCGCGCAGATCGCGGCCGATGCGGCTGAACATGCTGGCGATGGATCGAAACATGGCGGCCTCCTGATCGCTGGTGCTAATTCTAGCATCCGCAGCGCGGCGTGGCGCACGAACGCGCGCAAATTCGTGCGCACGTTTCAGCATTGATACAGCGCATGGGAAGGGCGCGGAGAGTTCAGCCGGACTTCGGGTAATGCGTGCTGTTCGGCGTGATGAACGCCGGTCGGACGGTCAACGCGGACGGGACGCGCATTGTGTATCGTGAGGAGTCAAGGCGCGAGCTGACGCTGCTGGAGGTAGGAGGGTAGGCGTGACTCACTAGAACATGAAAACAGCGCGCCGATGGGGCACGCTGTCGTTTACGCTGGACTGTACGGAGCTATCTCCGCCGCGGCTCAGGGCGGGGCGGCTTGGAGCGCACCGGGACGGGGATCGGCTGCGGCTTGGGGTGCTTGCCGGGGTTCAGCAGGCGTTCGAGCGCCTCGAAGATCTCGCGCACACCTTCAACCAGATCGTCAAGCATGTTGCGCTTCTCTTGGCGGGTAGTCATAGCCCGACGCCTTCCTGATCTAACAAAACGACCCCGGCAGCGTATGCTCGGGGCCATCGTGTGGACCTAATGAGACTCGAACTCATGACCTCTTCAATGCCATTGAAGCGCTCTCCCAACTGAGCTATAGGCCCGCATGAGTTCAGGAAGTCTAACCCCTGCCTACTGCGCTGTCAATCCTGACTCTACACCGGAACGCCCGTTTTGTGTGTAGGACTTTGCATCTTTCTAACAACCGGCTGCTAAACGTTCATCCGCCGCTGATTCACAGATAGCGGCGGAGGCGTTAGGTTCTCAATCGCGCCAAAAGCCTAAACTGCGCTACAATAGGGCATCATTTGGGCGTGCATCATCCATCATTACCTTTATCAAGCGAACCACACGAGGCTGAACCGTGGCGGGCGAAACCATCCTCATCGTAGACGACGCTCAGCAGAATCATCACTTCCTCAACGACTATGTGCTTGTCCCGAACGGATACAAGCCCATGAGCGCGCGTGATGGGGTTGAAGGTCTACAAATGGCGCTGCGCAACAAGCCGGACTTGATCCTGCTTGACCTCAACATGCCGCGCATGGACGGCATGGAGGTGCTGCGCCAGCTCAACGCCAACAACAGCGACATCCCCGTCATCTTGATGACCTTTCACGGCTCTGAGGACATCGCCGTCGAGGTCTACCGGATGGGCGTGAAGGACTACGTCATCAAGCCGTTTTATCCAGACGAGATGCTGCGCGCGATCGAGAAAAGTCTCGGCGAAAGCCGGCTCAAGAAGGAGAAGGACGCGCTGATCGAGCGTATGATGCAGTCCAACAAGGAGCTGCAAGCGCGCGTCAACGAACTTAACGTGCTCTACAGCACCGGCAAAAGCGTCGCTCAACTCATGCCGATGGATCAGCTTTTGCCGCGCCTGCTCGACGCCGCCGTGCAGACGACCGGCGCAGAGGAGGCGTATCTGATGCTCGGCGACGGCGATCACCTGACCTGCCGCGCCGCCAAGCGCAAAGACCAGACCCGCGCTGTGCCGGCCAACGTTGTCGCGACCGATCCGCTGGCGGCGATGGCGATCAAGAACGCGCGTTCGCTGGTGGCCGACGCCGAACGGCTCAAGCGCATCCCCGGCGCGCCTAACTCCGCCGCCTATGTGCCAGTGATGATCCAAGATCGCGTGCTGGGCGCGATGGGTATCCGCAACCTCAGCCCGGACTCGCCGCAGTTCACCACACATCACGCGGCCCTGCTCAGCGCGCTGTCGGACTACGCGGCGATTGCGCTTGAGAACGCCCGCAACCTCGACATGCTGCGCAGCAATAACTCGTAGCGTCAGCCACCATGCCCCGCCTGCTCGCCGCCTGTGGGTTGGCCGTGCTGGCCGCTGTGCTGACGGCGTGCGCGCCGACCGTTACCCTGCTGCCCGACCCGCTGGACGTCGACACCGGCGGCTTAGGCGCGGGCGCGTTCTCCGCCGACCTCACCGGCGCGATAAACCAATCCATCGCCGGCGTGGCCGCGTCGCTGAATGATCCGGACATCGGCATCGCACTCTATCTCGAAAGCGAACGCTACGCTGTTAACCTCGTGCTCCCGCATGATATCGTGGTTGGAACGCACAACATCACGTCGCTGCTTTCGGCGTATGATTCCCAGCAGCGGGTGCGTTTCGTCGGCGTGTCCATCACCGACGATATTCCGCCGTCCGGTTCAATCTTGCCGTTCGCCCTCTACGCCAACGTGCTTCAGGGCCGGCTGACGCTCACCTCAATCGAGCCGCTGACCGGCGCGTTCGAGGTCACAGCCAGCGACGACGTGGGGGTGGCCGTCACAGCGACCGGCACGTTCAACGCCATTATTCCGGAGCCTGCGCCATGATCGAACTGCTGGACGGCATTTACGGGTTCACCGGCATGATCGTCGGGCGCGTGTACGCCATCCGCGACCCGGACGGATTGACGCTGATCGACAGCGGATTGGCGCGGTCGGCGGGGCGCATCGTCAAGCAGGTCGAGGCCGCCGGGTTCAAGGCCAACGACATCAAGCGCATCGTAATCACGCACGCCCATGTCGATCACGGCGGCGGCGCGCACGCGCTGAACGCGCTCACCGGCGCGGCGATCATGGTCTCGGCGGCGGAGGCGGACGTCATGCGCGGCGCCGCCGAACAGCCCCGGCCGACCCATCATCGCATCAACGTACTGCCGAGCCAGTTCTTCAAGCCGTCGCCCGTCGCCCGCGAGCTGCATGACGGCGACGTGATCGACGATGTGTTGGGCGGGTTGACCGTTGTGGCGACGCCGGGGCATACGCTCGGTCATCTATCGTTCTGGTCGCCTCAGCGGCGCGTGCTGTTCACCGGCGACGTGCTGCTGCACACGCTCGGTCTGCGCTTTCCGCTGCCGATGGTGACGATCAGCCGCGCGATGTGCGGCGAATCGGTCAAAACACGGATCGCGCCGCTCAAGCCGGATGCGCTGCTGTTCGGCCACGGCCCGCCGATCCTCAGCGGGGCGGCCGCGCGGATCGACACGTTCATCGCCTCACGCGGCTTATGATCGGGGATACCACACGACCGTAACACGCCGCGAGGAGTCGTGTGTACTGCTGAAAAGTTGGTGTCCCGATTGAACCACAGAGGACACAAAGACGGAGTCGTAGGGGCGATCCGGCGGCTCGCCCGCCGCGTGCAATAGCATCCCCGGAGAACCCTCACCCGCCTACAGCACCAGCTCGGCCATCACGCGGACGGTCTCGACGTCGAACGCCATGATGTTGAGCGTGCCGATCGGCGCTTCACGCCACAGCTGAAGCCGATCCCGGATGCGATCAACCGGCCCGACCAGCGCCACGTCGTCCACCAGTGCGTCCGGCACCGCGTAGATCGCCTTCATCTTGTCGCCGGCAAGGTACAGGTCTTGGATCGTCGCGGCAGCGTCCTCATAGCCATAACGCACGGCGAGGTCGTTGTAGAAGTTCTTGCCCTTCGCGCCCATCCCGCCGATGTACAACGCCAACTGCGGTTTGATCGCGGCCCGTGCCGAGTCGAGGTCGTCGCTGACGATCACCGGCACTGACGGCGCGATATCGAACGCCGCGGCATCCCTACCACCGGCCGCAAGGCCCTCGCGAATATACGGCGCGTACACGCTTTCGTAGTGGCGCGGGCTGAAGAAGATCGGCAGCCACCCGTCGGCGATCTCGGCCGTCAGCGCGACGTTCTTCGGCCCGATCGACGCGAGATAGATCGGCATGTCCGCGCGCCCGTGGATGATCGACTTGAGCGGCTTGCCGAGGCCGGTCGCGTCGGGGCCGCTGTACGGGATGTCGTAGTGCGCCCCGTGATGTTCGAGCGGACGTTCACGCTTGAGGATCGTCCGCACGATCTCGACGTATTCGCGGGTCTTGGTCAGCGGCTTGCCGTAAGGGACGCCGTGCCAGCCCTCGACTACCTGCGGCCCGCTCAACCCGAGGCCGAGCAAGAAGCGCCCGCCGCTGAGCTGATCGAGGGTGATGGCGGTCATCGCGGTCATGGCGGGGCTGCGGGCCGGCATCTGCATGATCGCCGTGCCGAGCCGGATACGCGCCGTCTGCGCGCCGATCCACGCCAGCGGTGTGATCGCGTCCGAGCCGTATGCTTCGCCCGTCCATACGGCGTAATAGCCCATCCGATCCGCTTCCTGCACCAGCGGCATCGGCAGTTCGATGGTCGCCCCGCTGTACCCGATCATCAATCCCAGCCGCATGGTCACAACTCCTCATAAGTAGGCGTTGACACGCATTGTAACCCACCCCGCTATAATGATCTCGTTGTACGTCCCGTGCTGCGAGCCGCGCTCATCATCAGGTACCCGACACGAGATCAATGTCCCTACTCTGGCTGATCTTCAACCATGCCGACGCGTGGATCGTCACGCTTGTCGTGAGCGCCGTTTCGCTCGCGTTGAGAGGGCGTCTCGACGGCGCTGCGCTCGGCATTCCGATCATGCTGGCGTTAGGCGCATGGCTCGCCTTCGCCATCAACGACCGCTGCGACGCGCAGGTCGACGCGAGCGATCCGCGCAAAGCGCACCGCAGCGTGTTCGCCGGCCCGCGCCGCGGACTGATGACCGCGATCCTCGTGATCGCCGGCGCGCTGGTGATCGCGGTGTTCGGCGTGTACGGCCCACGCGCATGGGTCATCGCGGCGATTGCGCTGGCTGCGTCTTGGGCGTATTCCGCGCCGCCGCTGCGCCTGAAGGCGCGGCCCGGCTGGGATCTGTTTACACACGCCGCGCTGGTCGAATCCCTGCCGTATGTCGCGGCGATCTGGCTGGTTGACTCGCCGCTGACCGCGTTCGATGCGCTGGCGTGGAGCGCGCTGGCGCTGGCCTCGCTCTCCGCGCAGCTTGAGCAGCAAATCCGCGACGCCGCCTTCGACGCCCGCTTCGAGCGCACGTTCACGACCGTGTACGGAGTCGCCACCAGCACGCGGCTGCTGCGGATCGCCTCGGTGGCGCTCATCGGCATTGGCGTGACCAGTGTGCTGACCGGCGTCACACCGCCGCTGCTGTGGCCGGCGCTGCTGCTGGCGACTCCGATGATCGCGCATCGCCTGACCCGCCCTGCCGGCCAGCCCCGCAGCGAGGCGCTGATCCGGCTGCTGCTTGCCGCCGGACTCGTCTATGTAGGCGGCGTGATGCTGCTTGCGTGAAGCAGGCAGATTTCAGTGACGCACTCAAGTCAGGGATGGTACAATCAAGCAATCCAGAATCAAATTATCATTCGATTTTGCTGAGCAACTGAAAGGCTCCCCTATGACCGACCAGATTAAGAAGGCCGCGGTGATCGGTTCCGGCACAATGGGCGGCGGCATCGCCGCGCTGTTGGCCGGTGTCGGCGTCGACGTGCTGCTGCTCGACATCCCCGCCCGTGACACGAAGCCGGGTGATCCCGCCGCCAAGCGCAACGCCATCGTCAACGGCAACGTCAAGACGCTCCAGTCGATGCGCCCCGCGCAGTTGTTCAGCGCCGACGATCTCGGCCGGATCACCACCGGCAACACCGAGGATGACCTCGGCAAGGTCGCCGACGCCGACTGGGTGGTTGAGGTGATCGTCGAACGGCTCGACGTCAAGCAGTCCTTGATGGCGCGCTTGGCCGAGGTCGTCAAGCCGACCGCCATCGTCAGCAGCAATACCTCTGGCCTGCCCATCAGCGACATCGCGGCCGGACTGCCGGAGTCGTTCACCAAGCGCTTCCTCGGCACACACTTCTTCAACCCGCCGCGCTACCTCAACCTGCTGGAGGTCATCCCGCACGCCGGCACCGATCCGGACGTGGTCGCCTTCATGCTGGACTTTGGCAAGAACGTGCTGGGCAAGGGCGTCGTGTTGTGCAAGGACACACCGAACTTCATCGGCAACCGCTTCATGTCGATGAGCGGTATGCAGGCGATGAATTACGCGCTTGACCACGACTACACGGTCGAGGAAGTCGACGCGCTGACCGGCCCGCTGATCGGTCGGCCCAAGACCGCGACGTTCAACCTCAACGACCTCGTCGGCTTCGATATCGCCGTGCACGTCGCGCGCAACCTGTACCCCGCCATCGCCGATGACCCCGCCCGCGAGGTGTTGAATCACCCTGCCAGCGCCGCGCTCAGCGACGAACTGCTCAAGCGCAACTGGCTGGGCCGCAAGACCGGTCAGGGTTTCTATCACATGCGCAAATCGGCCGACGGCGGCAAGGAATTGTGGGCGCTCAACCTCAAGACGTTCGAGTACGAGCCGCCTCAGCCGGTCTCATTTGAGAGCGTCGAGAAGCACGGGCGCGTCAAGCCGCTGGGCGAGCGCATCAAACGGCTGATCGCTGAGCCGGATCGCGGCGGGCAGTATCTGTTCCACCTGCACGGCTTCTACCTCGCTTACGCCTCGCAAAAGGTGCCGGAGATCACCGAGACCATCGTCAACATCGACAACGCGCAGAAGTGGGGATTCGCGCATGAGATGGGGCCGTTCGAGATTTGGGACGCGATCGGCGTGGCCGCGTATGTCGAGAAGTTCGAGGCGGCCGGTTATCCGGTGGCGCAGTGGGTCAAGGACATGCTCGCCAGCGGCGTCTCGACGTTCTATCAGCGTGACGCGCACGGCGTGGTGATCGGCTACTACAGCCCGCAGGCCGGGGCCTACGTCAGCGTCGATCACGACCCGATGGAAATTTCGCTCAGCGATCTGCGCGCGCGCGGCGACGCCGTGCTTGAGCAAAACGACCACGGCATCATCTATGACATCGGGGACGGCGTGCTGCTGTTCCAGTTCCGCACCAAGCAGAACACCATCACCGGCGGCCTGCTCGACCTCGGCTTTCAGGCGCTGACGTTGCTCGAACAGCCGGCGTGGAAGGCGCTGGTGATCGCCAACGAGGGCGAGCGCTTCAGTATCGGCGCGAACCTCGCCGACGCGATGGGGGCCGGCATCGAAGGCATCGAGGCGGTGACTAAGAAGCTGCAAGACTTCGGCATGGCGATGCGCGCCGCGCCTAAGCCGGTAGTCGTCGCCCCATACAACATGACGCTCGGCGGCGGCTTGGAGATCACGATGAGCGCGCACGCGGTCGTCGCACATGCCGAGCTGTACGCTGGCTTGGTCGAGTTCGGCGTCGGGATCATTCCGGCGGGCGGCGGCTGCAAAGAACTGCTGCGGCGGGTCGTCAGTCCGGTGGCGGATCGCGGCGCGAACGTGCTGGAACCGCTTCAGTCGGTCTTTACGACGATTGCCACCGCCAAGGTCAGCGAGAGCGCCAAACAAGCCCGCGAACTGGGCTTTTTGCGCAAGACCGACAAGATCGTGATGAACAAGGCGCATCTGATCGGTGAGGCCAAGCAGTACGCGCTGGGCATGGCTAAGACGTTCCAGCCTAAAGACGTCGGCATGATCTGGGCGGCCGGCCGCGATGCCTACGCCGCGCTCAACCTCGGCATCGCCGGATTTGTCGAAAGCGGCGTGGCGACGGAATATGACGGGTTCATCGCGTGCAAGCTGGCTTATGTACTGACCGGCGGCGCGATCAGCCAGCCCGGCTGGGTGCATCCGCAGGTGATCCTCGACCTCGAACGCAAGGCGATGATGGAGCTGATTATGGAGCAGAAGACGCAGGAGCGTGTGATGTACATGCTCGCCAACAACAAGCCGCTGCGAAACTGAGTTTGGGAGATCGTCCGATGGCTGAACAGATTGTACAGGGCGTGTTTGCGGAGGTTGCAGAGTTTCTTGCCCGGCGACCGTCCGACGACGAAATCCTTGCGTATCATGCGCCTGAACACATTCAGCGGCGCGCATCGGAATTACTGGAAGCGAATCGAAGTCGGCGACTGACCGACGCGGAGAACGCCGAGCTGGACGAATATGAGCACATGGATCATTTCGTCGCCATGTTGAAAGCCAAGACTCGAATCCGTATGCAGGGCAAATGACGCGAATTCCAGTCGCCCTTCGCCGAGAGATCACCGACCGCGCTGGAGGTTGCTGCGAGTATTGCCGCTTGCCTGTCTCAGAGCTCATGTTTGCACTTGAGATCGACCACGTAATCCCTGAGAAACACGGCGGTCCAACTACAGCAGACAACCTATCGCTGGCATGCTTGCGCTGCAATCGGCGAAAGGGAAGTGACATCGTATCCTTCGACTGGGAGACAGGCCAGAGAGTCGATCTCTACAACCCGCGAACAATGCGATGGGACGATCATTTCAACTATCAGGAGGATGGACTCCTCGCCTCACTGACAGCGATTGGCGCCATGACAATCAAGTTTCTGCTGCTCAACACGATCGAACGAGTCGATGAACGCCGTTCGCTTGCCCAGTACGGTCTGTACCCGTGCAATCCGCCCAGACAAATCTAGTAACCGAGGTGAAAGGAAACCCCATGACCCGTGAAGCCGTAATCGTAGCCGGAACCCGCACCGCCGTCGGAAAGGCCGTGCGCGGTTCGACCAAGACCGCCCGCAGCGACGAGATGATGGCGACCGTCATCCAAGAGCTGATGCGCCAGACCAATGGCAGGCTCGACCCGCTGGAGATCGACGATGTGATCGTCGGCTGTGCGATGCCCGAGGGTGCGCAAGGTCTGAACTTCGCCCGCGTGATCGCGCTGCGCGCCGGCCTGCCGGTCGAGACCGCCGCGCAAACGGTCAACCGGTTCTGCTCGTCCGGCCTGCAAACCATCGCGATGGCGGCCGAGCGCATCATCGCTGGCGGCGCAGACATCATCATCGCCGGCGGCGCGGAGACGATGTCGCTGGTGCCGATGTCCGGCCACCACATCAGCCCGAACCCGTACATGGCCGAGCACGACCCGAACGTGTACATGAGCATGGGCCACACCGCCGAACGTGTCGCGTCCGAGCACAACGTCAGCCGCGAGGACATGGACGCCTTCGCGCTGCAAAGCCACCAGAAGGCCGCGGCGGCGTATGACAGCGGCAAGTTCGCGGATGAGATCGTGCCGTTTTCGTGGGAGGAGACCGTCATCGGCGAGAACGGTCTACCAACCACCTTCACCCAGACGATCACCGTGGACGAGCACCTGCGCCGCGAAACGACGCTCGAAGCGCTCGCCAAGCTCAAGCCGGTGTTCAAGCCGACCGGCAGCGTCACCGCCGGCAACTCCTCACCGCTAAGCGACGGCGCGGCCGGGGTGATCGTGATGGAAGCGGAGACCGCGGCGCGCTTGGGCTTCACGCCGATCGCGCGTTTCGTCGGCTTCAACGTGATGGGCGTGCGGCCGGAGGTCATGGGCATCGGGCCGGTGGCGGCTGTGCCCAAACTGCTCAAGCGCGCCGGCATGTCGCTCGACCAGATCGACCTGATCGAACTCAACGAGGCGTTCGCGTCACAGGCGCTGGCGGTGATCCGGGCGTTGGACATGAATCCCGACATCGTCAACGTCAACGGCGGCGCGATTGCGCTCGGTCATCCGCTGGGATGCACCGGCGCCAAGCTGACCGTGACGCTGATGAACGAGATGAAGCGCCGGAACAGCAAGTACGGCATGGTCACGATGTGCATCGGCGGAGGCATGGGAGCCGCCGGCATCTTCGAGAACTTGAACTAGGCGACCAGCCACCCCCTGCCCGTCCACGTGTGGTGGACGGGCAGGTTTGGGATCTCGTGCCGATGTCCCCGCAGTCTACCCGCTGCGGCAACCCGTTCGTGTGAGTTTCCGAATAGGATGGACTGGCAAAGAATCAGCAGGCGATGGTGAGGTTAGACGCGAAGCCCGCCGCACTGCGGTTAACCTCTACTATCTCAAGAGTTTTACTTCAGCACGCTTGATGGTTTCTATGTGTTCCCAAATATGCCCCGTCCCCCGTGCTATCATCATCCTCTGAACCACTTCGCCACGCGCCACAGGGGACACCACCATGCGCGAGTTCGTCCTGATCGCTCCGTACACAATCGACTTCCGCGAAGTTGAACCGGCCCCGCTCCGGCCTGACGAGGTGCGCGTTCGTACGATCTTGAGCGGGATCAAGCACGGCACCGAGCTGACTCTGTACGAGGGCAAGACGCCGTTCCTGCACAAACGTTTCGACCCCGGCCTGCGCCTGTTTATGGATGATGAGGGCCAGTCATTCTACCCGACCTTCCTCGGATCGTGGGCGGTCGGGGACGTGATCGAGGTCGGGGCAGACATCCGCAATTTCGCCGTGGGCGACCGCGTTTTCGGGCCGATGCCGCACCGGCCGGAAAACGTGACCCAGACCGCACGCCTGTATCATCTCGGCGAACTCGACCCGGCCGCCGCCGTATTCACCGACCCCGGCATCTTCGCGCTGACCGCCGTGCAAGACGCGCAGATCAAAGTCGGCGATCATGTGGCGGTATTCGGGATGGGCGCGCTTGGCCTGCTGGCGGTGCAGTTCGCGCGCATGAACGGCGCGGAAACGGTGATCGCCGTTGACCTGCTGCCGGATCGGCTCGAACTGGCCCGCGAGTTCGGGGCGGATTACGCGCTCAACCCGAAAGACGGCGACGTGTCGCTGGAGATCAAGCGTCTGACGGGCGACAAGGGCGTCGACGCCGCCATCGAGATTTCCGGCTCGGTCGCGGCGCTGCAAAGCGCGATCCGTGCGGTGCAGCCGTGCGGGTTGATCGTCGCGGCCAGCTACTACAAGGGGCAGCAGCCGATCGAATTGGGCGCGGAATGGCATCACAACCGGCTGACGCTGATCTCCAGCATGCCGGTCTGGGGGATGCCGCACCGCTGCGCTCCTCTGTGGAGCCTCGCCCGCGTCGAGCAAACCGTCATCCGACTGCTGCGCGCGGGGAAGATCGCCACCGCGCCGATGGTGTCCGCGGTCTTCGCCTATGAGGACGCCGCCGATGCGTACCGGACGATCTCTGCTAGCCCTGAGCAGTACATTAAGACGGTGTTCGAATACGTATAGCGGGTTGAATCGAAACGGCCCCCTGAACGTTAGGGGGCCGCGCTGTGCAGCGCAGGGATAGGCTATTCGCCGTTCTTGCGCTTCGATTTCTCGGCTTCGTGATCGACGAACACGATCTTGCTGGGGCCTACGCCGCCTTCCAGCTTGACGAACACGGACTCCGCCGCCAGATCGTACCCTTCGGTCTGCCACACCTTCTTGCTCTTCTGCACAAGGCCGTTCGGGCGATGGAACGGCCCAAGCCCGCCGTCATAGTCGACCATGAACGGGGTGCCTTCGGCGAGTCGGATCGTCATCGGCCCGACGCCCGCTTCGACGTCCAGCGTCAGGTTCGCGCCGGCCGGGACATTGACCGTGACCGGCCCGACTCCACCTTCGATCCGCAGTGTGCTCTTGAGATGCGCCGGCACATTGACCGTCAGCGGCCCGACGCCGGCCTCGACCTTCGCCTTGTAGTCACCTTCGGGCAGATAAACCGTCGCCGGCCCCACGCCCCCGTCGACATGGGCGCTGATTAGCGACAAGTCGCGCGCGTCGACAAGCGCTTCGCCGACGCCGGTCTCGACCTTCAGCTCAAGCGGGATCGCTGTCGTCAGGGCCGCGTCGATGTACAGATCTTTCTTGCCCATACCGCCGATGATGCCCCGGAACCCGCCGCGCATCACCTGATTCTCGATCTTCACCGTCTTGCCCGCGCCGTTGCCAGACTGCGACACGACGTAGTTCATCTTGCCGATGTGCTTGGTCTCCACCTGCGCCAGCAGGCTCTCATCCTCGACCGGGTGGACGTGCAGCTTGCCCATGCCGCCGTTGATCTCGACCTTGGCGACGGTCGCCTCACCGATCTTCTCATCGAAGTACGACGTTTCCGGCTCTTCGCCGATCGTGCCGACGACCTCGCCGATCTTGTTCGCCAGACCGCTGAAGTCAAACGAAAACTCGGTTTCGACGTTCTTCTTTTTATCGCTCATGGCGCGCTGTCCTCACTGAACGGGTATCCATTGATTGGCCTACTGATGATACGCGCGGGGTGGCCGAAAGGTTGCAACTTGGTACAGTTAGATTCGTGCAATCTACGAGTTGAGGTCGAAGGTGAGGTATCGTCGGGGTCGGCCCGGACTGGGTGGCGCTGGGCTTCCGCCGTGGCTTGTGTTCATGCTGGCGGTCGCGGTCGTGTTCGGGGCCTATTACGTGTGGACGGGCGTACAGGGTTTTCTGCGCGCCGGCGGCCTCGGTATCGTCGAAGCGACCCAACGCGCCGAGTTGATCGCAAGCGCGACGGTCGCGCGGGCCGCTACGATCACCGAAGCCGCCCCGGAAATCACGCTGCGTCCGTCTCCGACGCCGCTGCCGCCGTGTCAAGACTTCGCGGTCGTGCCCCGTGTCGCCATCGTCCGTGAACGCCCCTCGACGGCGAGCGCAATCGTCGAACAAATCCCGCTGGGCACGATCGTCTGCGTGTTGAGCCGCGAGCCAGAACCGAACGAGGATTGGTACCTGCTCGATGTCGAGCCACGCACGCGCCGCCTTGATGCCGGCTATATGCGCTTTGACCTGATCGAGCCGGTCAACCCGACGCCGACGCCCAGCAACACCGTGCCGCCTCCGCCGACCGTCACGCCGCTGCCGGCCAGCCCATCGCCGCGCCCATCCATCACCCCGACACCATCCCTTGTGCGCGAAGGACTCATCGTCCCTACGCCTCAGCCTTAGGCACGGGAAGTTCGTACAGCTCCAGCAGCACTCCGCCCGTGCTCCTCGGATGGACAAAGGCATAGCGCGTGCCATCGTCGCGGGTGTTCGGAGCCGCGTTTATCAGTTCGACGTGCGCGTCGGCAAGCGATTTGAGCGCCGCGTCGATGTCCGGCACTTCAAGGCAGAGATGATGCAGGCCGCCGCCGGTCTTGGCGAGGTAACGCCCCACGCCGGTCTCGCCGCTGGTCGGTGAAATCAACTCGATCTCCGCCCCGCCGACGGGAAGAAACGCGATCTCCACCTGTTCGGTATCGTTCTGCTCTAAGCGCCCGACCGGCAGGCCCAGCGCATCGCGCCAGAAACCTAACGCGTTCGACAGGTCAGACACGACGATCGCGATGTGATTGATTTGAAATCCGGACATGCCGTCCCCTTGTTGAGTCGTCAAGATCACCTACCAGTGTGCCAGAATCCGTAGATCAATCGCAATTGTCGGGTTGGACGTTGCGTGCGTATAATGGAAGCGATGACGACCACAACCCCGAACAACATGGCAGATCAGATTCTTACGCCGCGCACGGCCAGCGCGCCGCGTGTGCAGATTCCGCGCCCGCGCCTGCACCGTCCCGGCATGCTGCGCGAAATCCTGAACAACCTCTTCTTCATTTTCTCCGCGCTGATTATCGCAGAAATGGCGTTCCCACGGTCAACCATCGACGGCCCCAGCATGCAGCCGACGTTGTTCGCCGGCCAGCATCTGCTCATCAGCCGAATGGACTACTTGTTGGGCGAGCCGAAACCGGGCGATATCGCCGTGTTCGATGCGCCGGGCGAGCCGGTCGAAATGTTGATTAAGCGTGTCATCGGCGTGCCGGGCGACACCATTGAGATCAAGGTGCATCCCGCCGAGCGCGACGCGGACGGCAACACGGTTGCGCCCGGTTACGCCGACGTGTTCCGCAACGGCGAACTGCTCGACGAGCCGTACTTCGTCAACCGGCCGTGTACCAACTGTCGCGACGCGGTTTGGGAGCTTGGCCCGAACGAGTACTTTATGATGGGCGACAACCGCAACCACTCCAACGACTCGCGGCGGTTCGGCCCGGTCACGCGCGACCGCATCGTCGGTCGGGCGATCTGGCGCTACCTGCCGCCGCAGGACTTCGGGCCGCTGTCGTAAGTCGCTCATCCCGAAGTACAATAAGTGACGATAAGCCGGAAACCCCGGAGAAGGGCGGACTCGATGCCTGAGCTTTCACGTTCCATCTGCCCCCGCTGCCAAATTGGTCAACTGCGTACGACGCACCTGCCGTATGCCGCCATCGAAAGCGGCCAACTGGTCTGCGTGCCGTCTATGCCGGCGTTGGCGTGCGACGTGTGCGGACATCGGATCTTCCAGCGCGAACCGGTCAAGCAGTTGTACGTCATGCTGGGCGCGGCACGCCACCGGCGCGGCAGCCAACCGCCCCCCACTCAGCGCGGCGCCCGGCCCGACAGTACGGCGAAAGACTCGGCGCCCCGCACGCCACGGACGAAAAAACCCTAAGGCGCGATGGATAACTTGCAGTTCTTCCCCATCCTCGTGGTGGGATTTGTTGTGTCGCTCGGGTTGACCCCGGTCGCGCGGCAGCTTGCGATGCGCCTCGGCGTCGTCGCGATCCCCAACAACCGCACCATCCACGCCGATCACAAACCGTTGATGGGCGGTCTTGCGATCTACAGCGGGTTTGCGCTGGCGCTCGTCTTGTTCAGCCCGCCGGCGTACCTGACTCAGTTCGGGTCGGTGCTGGCGGGCGCGGCGTTCATCGCGCTCGTGGGCCTGCTCGACGACCGCTACAACCTCGGTATTCGCACGCGGTTCATCGCCGCGGCGGTCGCCGGCACGGTGGTCGTGGTGTCGGGCGTCCGGTTCGAGATGACCGGCGTCACGCTGATCGACGGCGCGATCACGGTGTTCTGGATCATGGCGCTGACCAACGCGCTCAATTTTCAAGACAACATGGACGGGCTGGCGGCGGGATGCAGCGCCATCGCCGCGGCGTTCTTCTTGCTGATCGCGCTCAGTCAGGGCTTGGTGCTGGTGGCGCTGTTGTCGGCGGCGGTGCTGGGCAGCGCGGTCGGCTTCTTGATCTACAATTTCGCGCCGTCCAGCACGTTCATGGGCGATATGGGCGCGCTGATGCTCGGCTTCGTGCTGTCGATCATCGCGGTCAAACTCGACATGGTGCAGGGGCCGGTCGCGCCGCAGTGGTTGATCCCGGTGCTGGTGCTGTGGCTGCCGGCGTTCGACATCAATCTGGTGATCTTCACGCGGTTGAGCGAAGGACGCTCGCCCGGACAGGCCGGCCGCGATCACACGTCGCACCGGCTGATGAGCCTCGGCCTCAGCTCGCGGCGCGTGCTGCTGATCCTGTACGGGCTGTGCGTGTTGTTCGGCGCGGGGGCGCTCGCGCTCAGTTGGGCGCCGTCGTGGCCGCTGGCGCTGGCGCTGATCGCGCTGATCGCCCTGCTATACCTCGTCGCCGCACAAATCCGCGCGCACTATCAGCTCGAACCCGGCAAACGCCCTGCCACACCCGCCACAACGTAGCGATCTGGCCGGATCGTTCCGAACAATTCTTGACGCCAACCGCAATTGTCGCGCAGGGCGGGCGACTTTATAATGCTGCGGACGCACCGAGAGGGGGACGCACATGCGCTATGCCGTAACCGGAGGCGCGGGATTTATTGGCTCGCACATCGCTGATCGCCTGCTGCAAGACGGCCATGACGTGGTTGTGATCGACAACCTGCTGACCGGCAGCGCCGCGACGATCGACTGGTTGAAAGCGCGTGCCAACGGCCGCCTGACCTTCGCGCAGGTCAGCATCACCGATTCGTCGCTTCCTGACGTGATACGCGGCGTCGACACTATCTTCCATCAGGCCGCGCTGCCCAGCGTCCCGCGCAGCGTCGACAATCCGCTGGAGACGCATCATCACTGCGTGACCGGCACGCTCAATGTGCTGGAGAGCGCGCGCCACACCGGAGTGCGCAGAGTGGTGTATGCCGCGTCGTCGTCCGCCTACGGCGATCAGCCCGGCGACTCGAAATCCGAGGACATGACCCCACAGCCGATCTCGCCGTATGGCGTTGCCAAGCTGGCCGGCGAATACTACTGCCAGACCTTCACGCGCGTGTACGGCCTCGAAACGGTGTGCCTACGCTACTTCAACGTGTTCGGCCCACGCCAAGACCCCAACAGCCAGTATGCCGCGGTCATTCCCCGCTTCATCACCGCGCTGCTGCACGGCGAGCCGCCAACGATCTACGGCGACGGCACGCAAAGCCGCGACTTCACCTATATCGACAACGTGGTGCATGGCAACCTGCTGGCGTCCACGTCACAGGACGCCGTCGGCGAAGTGATGAACCTCGCAACGGGCGGACGCGTCAGCCTGCTTGAACTAGCCGACAAGCTCAACACGATCATCGGCACGTCGATTGCGCCGGTGTTCGGGCCAGCGCGCGAAGGCGACATCAAGCACAGCCGCGCGGCGATCGACAAGGCGCGCAACCTGCTCGACTTCGCGCCGGTCGTCGACTTCGACACCGGCCTCGCCCGCACCGTCGACTGGTACCGCGCACAGGCCGTACAGGGATGATCCGCCGTCTGGCTGTGCTGCTGGCGCCGGCGGTGCTGGCGTTCGTCGTCTACAGCTTCGCCCTCGACATGCCGCTGTTCGCCGACGACGGCAACTTGCACGCGATGATCCACGATTACGGGCCGGAGGGCGTGCCGGGCCTGCGCTTCTGGGGCGGATCGCTCAGCTATCAGTATTACCGGCCGCTGGGCATGAGCGTGCTTGAACTCTCGTATGGCAGCGACGGGCGCATGGAGCCGTTCGCGCTGCATCTGTTCAGCGTCGTCGTGTTCAGCGCGACCGCCGCGTTGATCGCCGCGCTTGCCCGCCGCCTGACCGGCAAGGACAGCAGCGCGCTGATCGCCGGCGGCGCGTTCGCGTTGTATCCGTTCGCCTATCGCGCCGTGACGTGGGTCGCCGCGTTGTTTCACGTGATGGTCGCCTTCGGGCTGGTGCTCGCGCTGCTAGCGGGGCTGGCGTGGATCGACCGTAAGCGCGACGTATTCCCGTTGATTGTTGCGGCGCTTGGCACGTTCATCGCGCTGTTCAGCCAAGAACTCGGCGTGTTGACGGGGCCGCTGCTGGTCGGGTTGACCGCCGCTGTCCACGGCCCGCGCGCCGTACTGCGTCCACGGGCGCTCGCGCTTTACGGCCTTGTCGCCGCGCTGACGCTGGTGTATCTCGCGCTGTACTTCGGCATTCCGCGTCCGGCGGCCGGCCCGGTGACCTTCCACGCCGGCGAACTGCCCGGATCACTGGCGGTGTTTTCGCAGGGGCTGTTCTATCCGGTGTTCGCTGTGCTGCGGCGCCTCACCCTCGCCGCGCCGCAAACGATCCCGATGCTGGCGCTGGCGGCGGGCGGCGCTGCGCTCGGCCTCTGGCTGGGCGGTCGGGCGCGCTGGCGGATCGGCGTGTTCGCGCTGGGCGCGTTTGCGCTGCTGGCCCTGCCTGCGTCGCTGCTGCTTGGCACCGAGTACCTCAAGGGATCGCCGCATGTGCTGATGCCGGCCGCTATCGGCGTGGCGCTGTTCTGGGGCGTCATGCTGCCCGGCGCGTTCGCTCAACCCGCCGGCCGTGTCGCAAGAGTCAAGCAGGCCGCCGCTATCGCCGTGATCGCCGGCGGCGTCATCATCAGCGCGGCGTATCTCAACGCGCGCCGCGCCGAAGCCGTGATGATGTCCGAGCACACCTACGCTCTGCTGGATATGATCGACCCCGCCACTGACGAGCGCACCATCCTCCTCAACACGCCGGCGTTCCTCTCGGCGCTGGAGCACGACCGCTGGTTCTTCGCCGGCAGCGAAGCGACGATGTTCTTTGAAGGCACCTACGCCACGCACGACCTCGTCTTTCGCGCCATGACCGGCGTGGAGTATCCGCGCCTGCGCAGCTTCGTTCATGTACCGAGTTTTGTCGCGCCGCCGTCTTATGTGTTCGCGCCGTACTGGACGGGCACACCCGACGACCTTGCCGACCGGCTCGCGCGCGCGACACGCATCATCGCCACGGTGTTCGAGGGCGACCACTTCTATCCCGCCGAGGTGACCTACGGGCAGGCGCTTCCCAACGGGTTTGTGATTCCGTGAGGGTAGGCCGCGCGTCTCCGACGGATGGCCCTCACTCCCTACCCTCTGTATCCTCCGTGATTCAATCGGCTTGTCCGCGTTGCCTCAGCACGCATCACTTTCCCCTCAGCACCCGCCGGTGACGAGGGGCCAGAGTGCCGACAACTGACCTCTGAAAACTGACGGCTCCCCTCAGCGCTCATCACTATCCCAGCAGCACGACCACACCTTCATCGGGGCGGAGCGTGAGCGTATCCGCTGCGGTTTCGTCCGCGCGGTCAAGGTGTGTGCTGATCGCCACGACGCCGGGGCCGTTCAGCGGAACGCGCTTCTCCTCAGAGGTGAAGTTGAGTGCGATCAGGAAACGGCGGCCATCGTGTTCACGGATGTACGCGAACACGCCATCGGGGGCACCCGCACGGCGATAGACGCCGAGGTGTAGGGCCGGCTCAACGCGGCGCAGCGCGATCAGCCGCTTGACCAGCGACAGGAACGAGTGTGGATCATCCGACATCGCCTCGACGTTGCGCCATGTGTGATCGGCTTGCACAGGGAGCCACGGCTCGACCGTGCTGAACCCGGCATATCGAGAACCGTCCCACTGCATCGGCGTGCGGCAGCCGTCGCGCGTGATGCCGAGGTTGATTCCCCATGGATCGACCCACTGCTCGCGCGGGATTTGCGCCTCCTCCATGCCCAGTTCGTCGCCCTGATACATCGTCGGCGTGCCGCGTACGGTGAGCAGCAGCATTTGGGCGATGCGCGCCTGCGCCTGACTGCCGACGCGGGTCGCCGGACGGGTGCGGTCGTGATTGCCGATGACGTAGTTGGGCCACGCGAACTCAGGCAGCGCGTCCTCGAACTCATTGACCGACGCGCTAACCACGCCGGCGTTCCACTCCTTGAGCTGCATCAGGCGGAAGTTGAACGGGAGCTGGATTTCGTCGCCTTCCGGGCCGTAGAACTTGATCCACTCGTTAAGATCGTCCTCCCAAACCTCGCCGACGATCACGGTGTCGCCGTACTGGTCGGTGATCTGCCGGAACATGCGCGTATACCGATGCACTTCGGGCTGGATGCTGTCGTAAACGTGGTGCTGCACGCCGAAGATGTCGTTCTCGTTCAGCGGCGTCGCGTCGGGATTGATCGGGTTGTCGGGCATGCCGGGATATTTGGCGAGCAGGTACACCACATCCATACGGAAGCCATCGACGCCGCGCTGAAGCCAGAAGCGCAGCACGTCGGTCATCGCCTTGACGACTTCCGGATTCGCCCAGTTCAAGTCGGGCTGTCCCTTAACGAAGTAGTGATAGTAGTACTGCTGAGTCGCCTCGTCCCACTCCCACGCCGGCCCGCCGAAGATGCTGCCCCAGTTGTTGGGACGGCTCCCATCCGGCTTGGCGTCGCGCCAGATATACCAGTCGCGCTTGGGGTTGTCGCGGCTTGAGCGCGATTCGAGAAACCACGGATGCTCGCTGCTGGTATGGTTCGGCACCCAGTCGATGATGACCTTGATACCGCGCGCATGCGCTTCTTCGAGCAGGTGATCAAAGTCGGCCAGCGTGCCGAAGATCGGGTCGACGTCGCAGTAGTCGGCCACATCGTAGCCAAAGTCCGCCATCGGCGACTTGTAGAACGGGCTGATCCAGATCGCGTCTACATCGAGATCGACCAGATAATCGAGGCGGCTGACGATGCCCGGCAGGTCGCCCACGCCGTCGCCGTTGGAGTCCTGAAAGCTGCGCGGATAGATCTGATAGACGATGCCGGTCTGCCACCAGCGGAACTGTGGATCGGACATGGGTGGGCTGCTCCTTGCACGGTCAACGGAAGCTATCCAGCGAATGATAGTCGAAGTGTACCGGCCGGGCAATCAGATCAAGCAGCGTGGAACAGGCTGAGTGACGAGTGACGAGTGCTGAGTGAAGGGCAAAAGCGGACACAGAGGGGTCAGTTGTCAGGTTTCAGGCGTCAGGGGGCAGTTGTTAAGAGTCACCAGTCCACACAGACAACACCACCCCACCGCACGCGTCATTCTCCCCTCTCCCTGAGGGAGAGGGGCCGGGGGTGAGGGTCGCACCGAGCGCTGAGTGCTGAGTGGAAAGTGATGAGTAAAGGGCAAACCGATTGAACCACAAAGGACACTGAGGGGGCAGAGGGGATCCTCGAATACGGCCCGTCCGCCGCGTGGAACCCCTCATGCCGCAGGCCGCCGAGCGTTAAAACGCACGGCTAATACGTTCAAAGCCTACTAAAGAGGCTGTTTGGACAGCGGGAATGGATTGGCTCGGCGACGGAGTGAGACACAAAAGACCCGATCAGACACAGAGCATTTCGAGCACACAGAGGGGGGCGTTCACACTCCACCGCGCGCGCCCTTCTCCCCTCTCGCCCTCTGTGGGAGAGGGGCCGGGGGTGAGGGGATCCTCGAATACGGCCCGTCCGCCGCGTGGATCCCCTCACGCCGCAGACCGCCGAGCGTTGAAACGCACGGCTAATGCGTTCAAAGCCTACTAAAGAGGCTGTTTAGACAGCGAGAATGGATTGGCTCGGCGACGGAGTGAGCCACAAAAGACCCGATCAGACACAGAGCAAACGCGAGCACACAGAGAAGCCTTCACACCCCACCGCACACGCGTCGTTCTCCCCTCTCCCTGAGGGAAAGGGGCCGGGGGTGAGGTTTCTCGGAGTGATGAGTGACGAGTGATGAGTGATAAGTGAAGGGCAAAACCGATTGAACCACAGAGGACACAAAGATCACAAAGAGAAGGTTCGTAAGGCCGCAACGCCGGCTCGGACACTACGCCCCGCCCACTATCACGCACGCGTCGTTCTCCCCTCTCCCTGAGGGAGAGGGGCCGGGGGTGAGGGTTTCGTCAGTGATGAGTGACGAGTGATGAGTGATAAGTGAAGGACAAACCAACTGAACCACAGAGGGCACAGAGGGCACAGAGTGGCCTTGTAGGGCTTGCCCCGCTGGCTCGGATACTACGCACCACCCACTACCACGCACGTCGTTCTCCCCTCTCGCCCTCTGTGGGAGAGGGGTCGGGGGTGAGGGGATCCTCGAATACGGCCCGTCCGCCGCGTGGATCCCCTCACGCCGCAGGCCGCCGAGCGTTAAAACGCACGGCTAATACGTTCAAAGCCTACTAAAGAGGCTGTTTAGACGGCGAGAATGGATTGGCTCGGCGACGGAGTGAGCCACAAAAGACCCGATCAGACCTAGAGCATTCGAGCACACAGAGGAGCCTTCACACCCCACCGCACGCACGTCGTTCTCCCCTCTCCCTGAGGGAGAGGGGCCGGGGGTGAGGGCTTCGTCAGTGATAAGTGCTGAGTAAAGGGCAAAAGCGGACACAGAGCACACAGAGAACGGAGAGATCTCAGAGGAGGCCTTGGAGGGCCGCAACGCCGGCTCGGACACTACGCCCCGCCCACTACCACGCACGTCGTTCTCCCCTCTCCCTGAGGGAGAGGGGCCGCTGTCAGGGGTAGGTTTTTAATTGATTGAAGGATGAAAGAGAGGGTGGATAGAGCAAGAGAAACGATGTACAGATCAAGTCGCCAA
>JAANMU010000534.1_pt1 | contig 45282 bp, 38 predicted proteins | sample 7279701 | NCBI WGS metagenome assembly JAANMU01 (sample SAMN14094539, study PRJNA606508) | bioreactor metagenome | isolation source: A lab-scale SPAN reactor treating ammonium-rich wastewater day 57 | place: Ireland: Galway | collected 2017-03-13
CGGCTGTCTTTTTATTTCGCCGTCAGCCAGACGCCGAGCAGGACGATCGCCATTCCCAGCAGGCGCGGCGCGTCGAGCGGACGTTCGAGCGCGCCCAGCCAGCCGAAGTGGTCGAGGATCATCCCGACGAGGAGTTGTCCCGCCACGATTGTGATGATGGAACCCGCCACGCCGATGCGGGGGATCATGTAACTGACGGCGCCGATCACCACCAGCCCAAAGACTCCCGCCAGCAGCGCGTACCACGGCAGCGTCCGCCACTGACCCAGCTTCCCGCCGCCGAGGAACAAGAGCGGAATCAGCGCGGCCAGCGCCCCTCCCGCGTGGATGATGAAGACGCTTTCCAATGTGCCGAGTCTCTGACTCATCATACTCGCGAGCGGACTTTGCAATCCCACCGCCATGCCGCCCGCAAGCCCGATCACGACGATCAACACGACTGCCTGCATACCTGCCTCCTTTTAAGGGAATGATACCATCCACGAGAAATATGGCCCGGATAAACGGGACAAAACTCATATTCTCACTATGACGGGAGTCGGCATACAATAATTTGACGTCCTCGCGAGCGGCGCGAGGCGCTCCCCGCCTGACGGGGAGATCGTCCGCGAACGCCTCGCAACGACGACGTCCAACCGAAAACAGACCGGGAGAATGCCATGACCATCATCGTCGCAGATACCACCTGCAGCCTGCCGCGCGAAACGTTGAAGCGGCGCGGCATCCCGCTCATCCCCCAGATCGTCATGTTCGGGGAGGAGTCTTATCACGACGACAGCGAGATTGACACCGCGGCTTTTCTCGCCAAACTCAAGGCCTCGCCCGTCCTGCCGAAGACCGCCGCGCCCGAGCCGACGCTGTACTATCCGATCTTCGAACAGGCGCGGGCGCAGGGCGAGAGCGTCATTGTCGTGGCGCCCTCGGCCAAGGTCAGCGGGACGACGCGTTCCGCCGAGACCGCCGCGCAGGAATTCGCGGGCGCGGATATCCGCGTGGTGGACACGCAGACAATCTCGTGCAACCTCGGTTCGCTCGTCCTGCTGGCGGACGACATGGCGAAGGCGGGAAAGTCCGCAGACGAGATCGCGGCAAAACTCGAAGACCTGATCCCGCGCGGGCGCATCTACTTCCTCGTCCACACGCTGGAATATCTCGCCAAAGGCGGACGGATCGGCGGCGCAAGCAAATTGCTGGCCGAACTGCTGGAGATCAAACCCATCCTGACGATCCGCGCGGGACAGGTGGAGGCCTTCGAGCGGCAACGCACCCACAAACGCGCGCTGGCGCGGCTGGAGGAGATCGTCCACGAGGAATGTCCGAGGTCGGCGGAGGCGTATCTGGCGGCGATGCAGGTCGAGGCGGAGGAAGAGGCCCGGGTCCTCGCGGCCAGCCTCCAGTCGTGGCAGGGAGGCGGGGAAGTCCCCATCTACGAACTGCCGCCGGCCATCGTCACGCACGGCGGGCCGAAGACGATGGGAGTCGGATTTTTCGTCTAGCGCTTCGCAAGGGCGGGTAAATCCGCTATAATTCTGCCGCTCAAAAGCAATCCCCCACGTCAGCGGTTTTACAAGAAGGAGTACGAATGTCTGGTCACAGCCATTGGGCAACCATCAAACGCAAAAAGGGCGCGGCAGACGCGAAAAAAGGCGCCATTTTCACCCGTCTCGCGCGGGAGATCGCCATGGCCGCGCGTCTGGGCGGCGGCGACCCGGGGACGAATTTCCGTCTCGAACTCGCCATCGAAAAAGCGCGCGCCGGCAACATGCCGAAGGACAACATCGAGCGCGCCATCCGCCGCGGCACCGGCGAAGACAAAGAGGCCGGCTCGTTCGAGGAATTGACCCTCGAAGGCTACGGCCCGCACGGCGCGGCCCTCATGGTGGACTGCGTCACCGACAACCGCAACCGCACCATCTCGGACCTCCGTCACGCGTTCAGCAAGGCGGGCGGCAACATGGCCGAGGCCGGCGCGGTGGGCTGGCAGTTCGACCGCAAAGCGTACTTCTCCTTCCCCTCCAGCCAGATGAATTACGACAAGGCCTTCGAACTCGCCGCGGTGGCCGGCGCGGACGACGTGCTGGACGCCGGCGAGGCGGTGGAGATCATCGCCCCGGTCGACGCGTTCAAGACCCTGAGCGACGCGCTCCACCAGGCGGGCGTCACCCCCGACGAGGCCGAACTGCGCCTGATCGCCAAGCAGGAGCTGGAATTGGACGCCGAGTCCACGCTCTCGGTCCTGCGGCTGGTGGAGGGCCTCGAGGAACTCGACGACGTTCAGAGCGTGTTCCACAACGTGAAACTCTCCGACGAAGCGCTGGCCGCCCTCGAAGCCGCGTAAACGAAAATTCTGAATTCAGGCTGCTGAGTTCAGAATTTTTTCTTATGACCCTCTCTCTCGGAATTGACCCCGGCCTCGCCACCACCGGCTACGGACTGGTGCGCCTCGAACCCGACGGGAGGCTGGACGCGGTCTCCTTCGGCGTGATCCTCACCCCGAAAACGGACTCCGTCCCCGCGCGGCTGGAGAGTCTCTACCGCGGCCTGCGTTCCCTGCTGAAAAAACACAAACCCGATACCGCCGCCGTGGAGAAATTGTTCTTCCAGCGCAACGTCTCGACCGCCATCGCGGTGGGACAGGCGCGCGGCGTGGCGCTGCTCGCCCTCCAACAGGCGGGACTGGAGGTCTTCGAGTACACGCCCAACGAGGTCAAACAAGCCGTGGCGGGATACGGCTCTGCGGACAAGAGACAGGTGCAGGAGATGACGCGCGTCCTCCTGCAATTGAACGAGATCCCCAAGCCCGACGACGCCGCCGACGCGCTGGCAATCGCCATCACGCATTTGAATACGAGGAGGTATGAGGGGTAGGGGGAAGTGGGCAGCTTGTTAGACTACGTCGTGAATGGCAATTTCATGCAGACGGTGTCGGTAGATGATGCCGACGCATTTGTCGGTGGAGGCTTCGGCGGAGGTCAAATCTTGAGATGATGGGGTTATAGGGCTTTTGTTTTAGCCTATGTTTAAAGTACGGCGAGTTGTGTTAGGAAATTAATACGGAGTGATAGTTTCGCTTTGAAGCAATAAGTTTTATAATGCGGTTACAGTATTTGGCCGTACAGTTCATAGATAGCCTATTATTCCATCGTCATTTCAAAGGTCAACAATGTCAAAAAATAGTTTACCCACTTACGACACAATGATGAATCCTTTACTCCGAGCTATGAAGGAGTTGGGTGGTTCGGGGACGGTCGAAGAAATCAACAGTAAAGTAGCAGAAATTCTCGGCTTGCACGATGAGCAATTAGATATTCTGCACGATTCAAAACGTGGCGGGCAGACTGAATTTGAATATCGATTAGCATGGACGCGTAGTTATTTCAAAAGATATAGTATTCTTGAAAATTCCAGTCGGGGTATTTGGGCATTAACTCCTGAAGGCAGAAACCTTGCTGAAGTAAACGAAAAAGAAGTTGTAAGAGTGGTTCGCGAACAATTACGGGCAGAGCGTGCAGAAACCAACGAAGTTGATGAAGAAAGCAAAACGCTTACCTGGCAAGATGAATTACTCGAAGCTCTGATGAAAATGGAGCCATCCGCTTTTGAGAGATTGACGCAGCGATTTTTACGAGAATCTGGATTTATTCAAGTCGAAATTACAGGTCGTAGTGGCGATGGCGGTATAGATGGTCGCGGTATCATGCGACTAGGCGGTTTATTGAGCTTTCACGTCATATTTCAGTGTAAACGCTGGCAAGGCGCAGTCGGAGCAGGTCAAGTAAGAGATTTTCGTGGCGCAATGGTAGGACGAGCAGATAAAGGCTTACTGGTTACGACGGGAACTTTCACAAAAGATGCTGTTCGAGAAGCGACGCGAGATGGCGCGCCTGCTATTGATTTGATAGATGGAGATCAGTTGGTCGAAAAATTGAGAGAATTGGCTTTAGGCGTAAAAACTGAAAAAATTCAAGTTGAAAAAGTGTCAATTGATAAAAATTGGTTTGCTTCGCTATAAAATCGCAGGCTACCAATAAGCTACAGCATCAAGGATAAAAAGAAAATCGCCCTCCAAACCCAAAAAACGGTTCCATACTTTCAGGAACCGTTTTTGATTCCCCGCGTACCCATTTCGAGGCAGGGACAGCCTCCGCCGTCCGCGCGCGCCATGCCGCGCCTTCGATTTAAGCGCCTTTCCCCGGGCTCAGCGCGTCTCGGTGACCTTGGAGATCGCGCGCGGGCGCTCGGTGTCGAGTCCCTTCGCCGAGGTGAGATGACAGGCAAAAAGCTGCGCGGGGAGAATGCCGACGATGGGCGTCAGCCATTCGGGAATCCCGGAGGGGAGCGGAATGGGCGATTGGGCCAGGTCGAGAGTCGACGCGTCGTCGGAGAGGACGACCAGCTCGGCGCGATGCTCCTCCCGTAATTTGGACAGCAGCGCGCGCAGCGAGTCGAGCGTCTGCCCCGTGGGCGCGGCCGCCAGGATGGGGAATCCATCCTCGACCATCGCGATCGGTCCGTGCTGGAAATCGGCGGAAGAATACGGCTCGGCCACGGTGTAGGTCAACTCTTTCAGTTTCAGCGCCCACTCGAACGCGGTGGCGTAATTGAAGCCGCGTCCCAGCGTCACGCATTGACGCATGTAACGATAGCGCTGCGCCAGGCGCGCGACGTCCGCGTCGAGCGCGAGACTTTGCGCCGCGAACGCGGGGACGGCGGCCAGCTCGTCCCAGCGCGCCGCGGACGGATCCAGCGCGGCCGAAAGCATGGCGACAGCCGCCAGTTCGGCGGTGTACGTCTTCGTCGCGGCCACGGCTTTTTCCTCCCCCGCCTGGATGTCGAGGACGAGGTCGGCCGCGCGGGCGAGCGGCGAATCGGGGGTATTGACGATGGCGAGCGTCAGGCAATTTTGCCGCCGGCCCTCTTCCAGCACGCTCACGATGTCGGGCGATTGTCCCGATTGAGAAATGCCGACGACCAGCGCGTCGCGCAGGCGCGGCGGGGACTGATAGCAGGTGAAGAGCGAGGGCGCGGCGAGCGCGAGCGGAAGTCCGTTATGCGCGCCCCAAAGGTAGTTGGCGTAACGCCCGGCGTTATCAGACGTGCCGCGAGCGGCGACCAGGACGTATTGCACGCCGCGGGCGCGGACGACGCGGGCAATCTCCTGGACGGTCTGTTTTTGATCGCGTAAAAGGGCCGCGATCCGTTGGGGTTGTTCGAGAATTTCGGAATGAAGCGACATGTTCTCCTCCGTGATTGGATTATACCCTGTCCATCCCGCCGGACCGTGAACGGGAAAAGCCGGCTTTTCCAGGCAGGCAGACCGATCCGCGCTCTATCGCCGCGAAACGTCCCTGGCGGAAAACTGCTTGTCGGAGGAAATTGCCCTCTTGACAAAACAGAACACATGTTCTAAAATCTCCCCAGTTCACCCACCCAAAGGAGGTCGAGATGAATTCTGCGTATTCGAAATACAAACCCGGCGACGGCATCGGCGCGCTCTGGCGCAGTCTTGGACGGGGACGCCGCTTCAACCGCGGCGCGACCTGGGGACTGATGATCCTCGGCGCCCTGCTGGCTTTCGAGATCTTCAACTTCAGCACCACCCAGTTCGCCCTGCTCGACCTGCTCGGCGGCCTGACCTTCGCCGGTATGCGCTGGGCCTCCATCCTGGCCCTGGCTTTTTGCGGCATTGACTTCGCTGGCATCGCCCGCATCTTCACGCCCGAACAGGGGCGCGAAGAGCCAGCCGAGATCTGGTATCTCTTCGGCGCGTGGCTGCTCGGCGCGGGCTTCAACGCCGCGCTCACCTGGTGGGGCGTCTCGGTAGCCATCGTGAACCATTCCAGCGCGGCGGCCGGCACGGTGGTCAGCAGCGCCACGCTGACCAAAGTCATCCCGATCTTTGTAGCCGTGATGATCTGGCTGATCCGCGTCCTCATCATCGGGACTTTCTCCCTCGCGGGCGACCGTCTCTTCTCGACCGCGTCGAACTACGCGCCGCGTCCCTACCAACCCGCGTCCGCGCAGCCCTCGGGACTCCGCCCCGCTTCCAGCTTCACGCGTCCCGCTCCCAAGCCGATGACGCAATCCAGCTTCTCCTCGGCCCGTCCCGAACCGACCTACCACCCGCTCGGGTTCGACACGCCCAACCAGCAGCGCGAGTCGTGACTTTCCCCGCCTTCCGCGGGACACGCCCCTGAATCCCGATTATCCGCTCAACCTCCGTCCGCGTCCTTTCCTTAATATCTGTGAACTCATGCCTCGTCCCCGCGTCGAATCCCAACCCGAATTTTGGACAACCGCTTCTCCACAGGGAAGCGGTTGTTCGTCTGGCTTGCTGATCCCACCGTTGACCGTGCTGCTCGTCAGCGGACTTCTAGCGTTACTCGCATACAGCCATATCGCCGCCGCGCCCCTGCCTCTCCAGCCTGCCGCGCAATCGGTCAGCCCGCCCGCCAGTTTGCCTCTTCTTAATTCTGGCTACGCGCAGAGCATCTCGCCCGTCTTCACGCCCGAAATCCAATACTGGGGAGCGCGGCTGGCGGCGTGGTCGGCGGAATTCGGCCTCGACCCGAATCTATCCGCGACCGTAATGCAGATCGAATCGTGCGGATACGAGCGCGCCCTCTCCAGATCTGGAGCGATCGGTTTATTCCAGGTCATGCCGTTCCATTTCTCCGCCGCCGACTCCCCTTTCGACCCCGATACGAACGCCCGCCGCGGGCTGGCCTACCTGGCCGAGTCGCTGGCGCGCGCCGGGGGCGATGCGCGCCTGGCGCTGGCGGGCTACAACGGGGGGATCGGCGTCATCAGCCGCGGCGAGTGGAACTGGCCCGCGCAGACCCAGCGATACGTCCACTACGGCGCGCCCATCTATGCGGACGCGGCCGCGGGGAAAACCAGCAGCCCCGCGGTGGCAGAGTGGCATCTTAAATATGGAGCGAGTCTGTGTCGGCAGGCCCGCGACCAGATCGGTCTGCCCTGAGCGCGGGGCTACTTTGCCAGCGGCAGCCAGACCGCGAAGGTCGTCCCCCGGCCTTCGCGGGAGTTGACTTCGATCCTTCCCCCGTGCTGTTCCACAATCCAATGCGCGATAGACAGCCCCAGCCCAAAACCGCCCGCGGCGGAGCGCGTGCGCGACTTTTCGGCGCGATAGAAACGCTCGAAGATGTAAGGCAGGTCTTCGGCGGGAATGCCCGGACCGGTATCGCGCACGATCAACCGGGCGCGGTCGCCGACGCGGGCGAGGCTGAGGAACACCTCCTCCCCGGCCGGCGTGTACTGAATGGCGTTGGCAATCAGGTTGAGCAGGACCTGCTTCAAGCGGTCGCGGTCGCCGTACACCTGCAACTGGTCGATCTCCGTCAATTTAACGCGGATCTTGTTCCCGGCCAGCACCCGCATTTCAGGGATGACTTCCAGCAGGAGCGTATCCAGTTCGACGCTGGCCTTCGTCAACGGAAGGGACCCCGCTTCGGCCTTCGCGAGCAGCAGCAGGTCGGTGACAAGGCGGGTGAGGCGGCCGGCTTCCTGGTCGATACTGTCGAGTAGGTCGGGGTCGAGTTCCCTCATGCGGCGCATCAAATCCACGTTGCCTTTGATGACCGTCAACGGGGTGCGGAGTTCGTGGCTAACGTCGGCGATGAAACGCTGCTGGGAGGTGAAGAGGACTTCGAGCCGTTCGAACGTCTGGTTGACGGCGTGGACCAGTTGGCCGATCTCGTCCTCGTCTGAGCCTTCGTAGGGGACGCGGCGCGAAAGGTCGTCGGCGCGGTTGATCTGGTCGGCGGCGCTTGCAATGGTGTCGAGCGGCAGCAGGAATTGTTTGACGGAGGCTTGCGAAGCCAGCGCGGAGATGGCAATCCCCAGAATGGTGGTGAAAGCCAGCACCGAGAGCAGGTTGCGGCGCGCCGAGTCCACCACGTCCAGCGTGGCGGCCACCTGCACCACACCCACGCGCCGGCCTTCGGACACCAGCGGGACGCTCAACACGCGCAGGCGGACGCTGTCGTCGAGCGTCACGTCGCGGTAAGACGGCAGAGGCTTGCGGATGCCGACGCTATCCAGCGGTTTGTTGAAATTGCCGAGGTTGGGGGAATAATCCACCAACTGCTGGGTGTCCCAAACCTGGACAAATATATTCGAGGTGGATCTCAGGCTGGGGGCCACGATCCCGCCGCCCATCGCCCCGGTGACGTCAATGTGGACCTGGCTGACGATCTGTTCGGAGGTCCGCTGCAAGGCGTTGTCTATCTGGTTATAGAGAAGGATGGTGACGACGCTGTAGGAGACCACGCCGAAGAATATAAAAAGTCCGCCCAGCAAAACGATATTAAACAGCGTCAGACGGTCGCGGATGGACACGGGGCGCTCAACTATCGGGCGGCGATCAGGAATTTTCGCGCATCACATAGCCGACGCCGCGCAGGGTGTGGATGAGGCGGGGTTCTCCGCCCTCCTCCAGTTTCTGGCGCAGGTAGCGGATGTAGACTTCCAGCACGTTGCTTTCGCCGCCGAAGTCGTACCCCCAGACGCGGTCGAAGATGACTTCGCGGGTCAGCACCTGTTTGGGATGGCGCAGGAAGAGTTCGAGCAATTCGTACTCTTTGGCGGTCAGTTGGATGAGGCGGCTGCCGCGCGAGGCCTGGCGGGAGCCGGTGTCGAGGGTCAGGTCGGCGAATTTCAGGACGGGGACGCGGTCGGGCTGGGTGCGGCGCAGGAGGGCGCGCACGCGCGCCAGCAGTTCGTCGAGGTTGAACGGCTTGACCAGGTAGTCGTCCGCCCCGGCGTCCAGACCCTGGATGCGGTCCTGGACGGAGTCTTTGGCGGTGAGCATCAGGATCGGGACCGACCCGCTGGCCGTCCGCATACGATGACAGACTTCGAGGCCGTCCATGCCGGGCAGCATCCAATCGAGAATGACGAGGTCGGGCTGGTGATCGCGCGCCAGCATCAATCCGCTGCGACCTTCGGTGGCGGTATCCACGGTGTATCCTTCGTAGGTCAAACCGCGCTGGAGGATTTTCAAAATGGCCTGGTCGTCTTCGATGATCAGAATTCTTTCGTTCATAGTTCTTCCTCAGTTCGCAGTATGGCTTTGCACATTCAATGAGGGAGCGCTTACAGGCAAAATATACCACACTTGGCGCAAGATGCCCGGCCGCCCGCCGGTAGTTCTGGGATATACTTGCGCCAGAGGATTCACGCCGTTGAAAAAAAGCGCCCGTTCCATGCGGCCCTATTACGAACTCAAATTGCGCCATAAAGTGGGGATCGTTTTTTTTCTGCCAGCGCTGCTGGCCCTGCTGGTCATGCTGGCCGCCCACATTGTGCGCGATGCGCGCGAGGCAAAAGCCAACCGCGAGCAGGTCAAAGTTGCCGCCTCGAGCCTCGGACACGCGATGTTGAACGGTCTGCGGCACGCCATGCTCAAAAACGATTCGGAAACGCTCGACAGCATGGTCAACGACATGGGAAGCGCGTATCCCGTTCGGCGAATTTGGATCGTGGACTGGCAAAACGTCGTCTGGAAAAGCAGCGCGGCCGGCGATGTGGGACGGATGGCCGCGCCGGCCGATCTGGGCTGCCCGGAATGTCATCAAAACCAGGCGGGACCGCCTCCGCAGGCGATCGCCTTCTCCGCAAATTCGAATCTGCTGCGCGTCGCCATCCCGGTCGAACAGGCCCCGGAATGCAGGGAATGTCACCCCGCGGCCCAGCCGCACATGGGCGTGATGATATTGGACGCCTCGGCGCCTTCGCTTCAGGCCGGGTTCGCGGCGGGGACGCTGCTGGAGGGGCTGGCGTTGCTCATGATCCTGGCCGCGTTCCTGCTGCTGGATTTTGAACTGGTGCAATGGCTCATCGTCCGCCGCGTGGAGGTGATCCACAATGCCCTGCTCAAATTCGGGGGCGGCGATCTGTCCACGCGCATCGCGCCGCGCTGGCGCACCAGCGACGAGTTGACGCAGCTGGCCGATCAGTTTAACGAGATCGCGGAGAATTTCGAGAGGCTGCAGGCCAAACGGAAGGAGAAGGAACGCGTGCGGGCGCAGGCCATCATTGAAGAGCGCGAACGCATCGCCCGTGAACTTCACGACGGCGTGGCCCAGTTCCTGGGTTATCTCTCCGCCAAACTGGGGTCCGTCCAGATCGCCTTGAAGAATCAACGGATGGAGGCCGCCGATAAAAGCCTGGCGCAGATCGAGGCCTCGGTCCGCGACCAGTCCGCCGAGGTGCGCTCCGCCATCGTCGGGTTGAAGATGTCGGGCGGCATCGACCGGGGGCTGATCTCCAGCGTGCGCGAATTCGTGGAACAGTGCAACCGCATCGACGATCTGGCGCTGGAACTGGAAATCGTCGGGGAGGCGGAGAGCGCCCCTCTCTCTGAAGAATCTGCCCTGCAGCTATTCCGCATCCTGCAGGAGGCGGTCAGCAACGTCCGCAAACATGCGCGCGCCGCCGAAGCCTCGATCCGTTTCCAGCGGCAGGACGACCGTTTGACGATGACCATCCGCGATAACGGCGTGGGCTTCGATCCCCTGCTCACCGGGCTGGAGCGGAGAGGCCGCTTTGGGTTGCAGATCATGGTGGAGCGCGCCCACGCCATCGGCGCGCGCATCGAGATCAAAGCCGCGCCGGGACAGGGCGCCCAGGTGATTGTCGACCTCGCCCTTCAGGAGTCTTGAACATGCGCGTACTGGTAGTGGACGACCATTCCCTCTTCCGCGACGGGATCGTGAGCCTGCTCGAAGCCGGCGGGCACGCGGTGGTCGGGCAGGGAAACAACGGCCTCGAGGCCGTCCGCCTTACCGAGGAACTTCATCCCGAACTAGTGCTGCTGGACCTCCACATGCCAATTATGACCGGGTTGACCGCCCTGAAACAGATCAAGGCCGAAATGCCCGACATGAAGGTCGTCATGCTCACGGTCTCGGAGGAAGACAAAGACATCATCGAAGCCATTCGCGCCGGCGCGAACGGTTACCTGCTCAAGCAGATCAACGCCGCCGAATTCTTTCAACTGCTGGAGAAATTGGAACGGGGGGAAGCCGCCGTCTCGCCGGCAGTGGCGCTCCATCTCTTTAAGTATGTAGGCCGCATCGGGCCGAAAGCCGAGGCCTCTCCCCTCAGCGAAAGAGAACTCGAAGTCCTGCGGCTGGTTGCGAATGGAAAATCAAATCACGAGACGGCCGAAGCCCTGTCGATCAGCGATAACACCGTCAAATTCCATCTTAAAAACATCATGCAAAAATTGAACGCCTCCAACCGCGCCGAAGCCGTGATGAACGCAAAGCAATTGAACCTCCTCCAAATGCCATAAAACTGGCAGGATGAAAGTAACGCCGCGGCCTACCCGATTGGGTAGGCCGTTTTGATTCCAAACTACCTGCCGGATCTCCCACAAACTACCCAATTTTTCTTGTTTAATCCTGGATTAATGATTATAGTCGCGGCAAATTTCACGCTATGGGAACCCCAAAGATTCTCGTTCTGACCGGCCGGTCGCTCCTCGTGCAAGGGATCATCTCCAACTTGCAGAAGACCTCCGCTTCCCTGGAAATGGAAACGGCGGACGCGGGCCGCGCCGACCTGCTTGAATGGATGGCGGAGCGCCAGCCAGACATCGTGATTCTAGAGTCGTCCCTGCGCGGCCAGCCCAACGGCTGCCCGTTCAACCGCTTCTTCGAGATCCTTCCACACCTCATCGTCCTCGAAGTCAACCTTAACAATTCGAGCGTCCAAATGATCCGCAGCGACCTGTACGAAACCTCCGACTTCGCGGACTTTCTGGGCATGATCCAATCCGTCAAATCGAGCCCTCACGGTTTATTCGCCCCGCTTTCCGCAACGACCCATGAATAAACGCGCCTTCCCCGCCCCCTGGAAGATCCTGTCCATCTTCACGGGACTCATGCTCCTCGCGTGGGTCAACCTGACGCTTTCAGCCGGGCGCGTCCAGGCTCTGACGCCGGGGCAGGCCGGCGCGACGCCGACCGTCACGCCCACCGCCGCGCCCCCGCCCGACGAGCAGCCGATCACTTCCGCCAGCCCGCACGCCACCGGCGACTGTTTCGCCTGTCACTCGCAAGCGGGCATGACGGGCATGACCAAAGACGGGGACGAATACTCCCTGTACTTCGACAAGTTCCATTACCAGGACACCCTGCATTCCAACTGCGTCTTCTGCCACGTCAACCAGAAGAGCTACCCGCACGACTCGTCCCCCACACAGTCCTGCGCGGTCTGCCATTGGGAGGCGGCCGGGGCGCCGGCCCCCGACGGACCGTTGACCTTCCAACTGCCCTACGAGGACACCCGCGCCATCGCGCTGGAGATCAACGCCTCCTGTATGCGCTGTCACGGCGAGGCGTTTAAGGAGATCGAGACCAGCGTGCATACGCGCACCATGTCAAAGGACAACCGCTTCGCCCCGGTCTGCGTGGACTGTCACACCCCTCACGTCATCAAGATCATCAACCGCCAGTACGGCGCGCAACTATGCTCCAAGTGTCACCTGGCGCAAACCATCGCCTACGAAAGCAGCGTGCACGGCACGGCGTTGAAAGCGGAGAACAACCAGGACGTCCCGATCTGCGACGACTGCCACGGCGCGCACAGCGTCATTGGTCCGCGCGACGCGGCCTTCCGTCTCGACGCGTTCGAGATGTGCGGAAAATGTCACGCCGACGAGAATCGGATGAAGAAGTACAACATCTCCACAGACGTGCTTTCCACCTACCTCGACGATTTCCACGGGCGTTCGTCAGACCTGTTCGGCAAACCCGGCGCGGCCAAGATCACCAAAGCCGCCTGCTACGATTGCCACGGCGTCCACAATATCCTGTCGCCCGAAAACCCGGAATCGAAGGTCGCCGCGGCGAACCTGCAAAGAACCTGCCAGGAATGTCACCCGGACGCCAACGCGAACTTCCCCGCGGCCTGGCTGGGCCATAAGCGGGTTTCCATACAGGACGAACCCGCGCTGTTCGCCCTACAGTTGTTTTTAATTCTGTCCGTATCGGCGGTCGTGGTCTTCTTCGTCGCCTATATCTCGCTGGATATCGGCAAGCGCCGGGCGACGCGAAAAGCGGAAGCCGCGGCCGCGGAAACAAAAAGCGAGAACGAGGAGGGAAAACCGCAATGAGCGCGAACAAGACCCGTACCTCGCCGCGCAGACCAAAGCCCTACACCTTCCAAATCTCCTGGCGGGACGCCGTGGAAGCCGCCATGCGCTTGCGAACCGACCACAAGGGCAGGCGCTACGTCAACCGCTTTTCCACCGCGGCCGCCATCGAGCATTTCGTGCTTTTGCTGTCGTTCGTGATCCTGGGGATCACCGGCTTCGCGCAGACTTTTTACAACACCGCGCTGGGCAGCCATACGCTGGAGCTCTTCGGCGGGATCGACTCGCTCCGCCAGGTGCATCACGCGTTCGCGTTCATCCTCGGCATTTCGGTCGGCTATCACCTCCTGAACTACGCCAACGACCTGATCGTCTATCGCCGCTCCGGGGGGATGTGGTTCGACCACGCGGACTGGTCCCTGCTCTTCCGCCTCGGCCGCTCGAAAAAGCCGACGGAGTTTGGACGCTACACCTTCGCGGAAAAAATCTCCTACTGGGCGACGGCGTTCGCCATCCTGGCGCTGGGCGCCAGCGGGCTGGCGCAGCTCTTTCCCATTTGGGTCTCCGAAGTTCTGCCGGGACGGGCTGTGCCGGCCGCGAAACTGACGCACTTCTGGATGGCGGTCCTGCTGGCGGCTGTCGTGCTGGTCTGGCACGCGTACGACGTGCTGATTCGCAAAGTCAACTTGAGCATTCTCACCGGCAACATGTCCATCAAAGATATGGAGGAGGATCACCCGCTGGAGCTGCACTATCTCGAAGCCGCGGCCGGCGCCGTCAACAGCCCGGATTGGCCGCTGATCCTCGAGATCGCGCGCGAGGACGAACCGCCGATACTCGAGAAAAAGACGGAGAGCAAACCCGCCGTCGAAGCGAGGCGGGAAGCGACCGCCCCGCAGGAAACGCCAAAAAACACGGAGCCGGTTGAAGGTCAGAAAGACGAGGCGGCTTCCCAGGATTCCGTCGAAGGATGATTTCAATGAAGAAGATTCGAATCCCGTTCCTGTCCAAACTTCGCTGGCCGCACATTGACCTCGACCTGAGCAAGCCGGCCCATCGCTGGAAGTTCCTTCTCGGCCTGGCGGCGCTCGGCGTCGTGGGGGTGGCGCTGGCAATCGGCGGCGTGCAGGGATACGCCTACTCGGAAAGCACGGAGTTCTGCGGCACGGTCTGCCACTCGATGTATCCGCAGTTGGAGCGTCACGACCAGTCGGCGCACGCCAACGTGGAATGTACGACCTGTCACGTGGGGCCGGGCGCGGCGGCCTTCGTCCAATCCAAAATTGACGGGACGCGCCAGCTGGTGGCGACCGTCTTCGATAATTATGCGCGGCCGATCAAAAGCCCGGTCAAGAACCTGCGCCCGGCCCGCGAGATCTGCGAAGGCTGCCACACGCCCACTTCGTTCACCGACAACATCATCAAGGTGAACCGTCATTATGACGACGACGCGGAGAACACGCCCTACGAGAACACTTTGATCCTGAAGATGGGCGGACTCAACGTCCTGACCGGCGAGCGGCGCGGCATTCACTGGCACGTCGCCAGCGAGGTGGACTACATCGCCCTCGACGACCAGCGCCAGGTGATGGCCTGGGTGGGCGTGAAACAGCCCGACGGTTCTCTCAAGGAATATTTTTCGCGCGACTTGCTCAACATGGCGCAGACGAATTTTGTGGAGAAGGCGCGCGCCAGCGGCGAACTGCGCACGCTCGATTGCATTGACTGTCACAACCGCACGGCGCATTACATCCCCTACCCCGAGCAGGTGGTGGACCAGGCCATGCTCCACAATCTCATCTCGCCCGACCTGCCGTTCATTCACAAGAACGCGTCGGACCTGCTGAACGAAAAATACGCGTCGAGCGACGAGGCCTTTGCCGCCATTGACAAACTGGCGGAGAAATACGCGTCATCCCCGAAAGATGAAGTGGAGCAGGCCGTCAAGACGCTCAAAGACATCTATACCATCACGAACTTCCCCGACATGAACCTGGACTGGAAGAGCAACCCGAACAACGAGCGTCACAACCCCACGCTGGGATGCTTCCGCTGTCACGACGGCAACCACGTCTCGCGGGACGCTAAAGGAAACGAGGAAGTAATCAGCGTGAAGTGCAACCTGTGCCACACCGTCCCCATCACGGGACGCGGCAGCGAGCTGGTGGTGGAAGCCCCGGTGATCGTGGGCAGCGTCCCCGCTACGCACGCGGACTTTAGCTGGACCGTCACGCACCAGTACACTTCGTCCGATGAACTGGACAGCTGCGCCGACTGCCACGGGCGGTCGTTCTGCAGCAACCAGGCCTGCCACAACCTCAACCACCCTGCGGACATGGCCTTCACGCATCCGCAATCCTACGCCGAATCCGGCGGACAGGTCTGCTATACCTGCCATCAAAACGTGACCTGCGCCCGCTGTCATCCGGGCGGCATCATCGAGAAACCCTAGCCGAAAAGAAAGGCGAATCACGAGTGAACAAGGCAAAAAACCTTATCGACGCAGTCCAGAAACGGCTGTTCACGAACACCTATCAATTGCAGCGCATCGTCATCCTGACGGCCGTCGTGCTGGCGTTGACGGTGGCGGGTTTCGGCGGCTATTACTATTACGACCGCTACCATCGTCCCCAGCCGAAGATCGCCGCGTCCAGCATCGAAGCGGCGGAGAAGGCGGTGGCAGAAGATCCGCAGGACGCCGCGAAACGCCTGAACCTGGCCGAGACCTACCTCGCCAACCGTCGTTATGAAGACGCCATCGCGCAGGCCCAGGAAGTCAACGCCGCCTATCCCGACGACCAGCGCGCCTGGTTCATCCTCGGGATCGCGAACGCGCTGGGCGGCCGCCCGGCGGAGGCCGTCGAACCGCTGGAAAAATTCCTCGAGGCCAACCAGGACGCCGAGATGCCCGGCCTGAACAAGACCCTGCAATCCGCTGCCTACTACCTCGGCGACAGTTACCTGAAACTGGGACAGCCCGACAAGGCCATTTCCCCGCTGGAAAGAGCCGTGGACTGGAGTCAGACCGACGCCGACGCCATGTACAAACTCGGCATGGCCTACCTCGGCGTGAGAGCGTACGAAAACGCCGCCAACATGTTCATCCAGGCTACCCGCTTCGTGCCGAACTACACCGAGGCCTATCAGGGACTGGCGGCCGCCTTCCAGGGACTTAACGAGCCGGGACTGGTCAATTACGCCAACGGCATGGCGGCCTTCTCCACGAAGGACTATTCCAAAGCGCTCGACCTGCTCCTGCAAGCCGCCCAGGCGCGCCCCGACTTTGCCCCCATCTTCAGCGGGCTGGGCATGACCTACGAAGCCGCCGGCGACCTGCAAAACGCCAAAACCAGTTACGAAGCCGCCGTCAAACTGGACCCGAACGATTTCACCGCGAACACCGGCCTCCAGCGCGTGAACGCGCTCTTGAACAAATAGGAACGACGAATGGCAACTCCTGAAATTAACGAACCCACCCCGGTCGAGACCGAAGCGGAGACGCCCGCCGCGCCGCCCGTTCCCCTCACGCCTGAGGAAAAAGAGGAACAGGACGAGAAGAAGCGGCGACTCCTGCTGCTCCTGCTTCTGCTCCTGCTCGTCTGCCTGTGCTGCGTGTGCGGATTGCTGGGACGTTACCTGATCAAGAAGGAACCGCTCCCCAACATCATCATCCCGACGCAGGTCTCGGTCTGCACGCGTCCGGCGTACAAATTCTCCATCAACAACGTGGACGGTCCCGTGTCGGTGGCGCTCTCGCCCGACGGCAACCGCATCTACGCCGCCGAGACGGGCGGCAGCCGCCTCGTCAAGGTTTTCGACCGCGACGGGAACTTCGTCACCAGCTTCGCCCCGCCCGGAACCGACAAGGCCAACCGCGAGCCGAAGTACATGGCGATTGACAAGCAGGGACGCATCTTCCTCGTGGACCGCACCAGCCAGGCCATAGACATCTACGACCCGAACGGCAACCTGATAGACGCCATCATCGGCCAGCAGATGACCCTCACCAAATACATCGCCCAGCAGTCCGGCGGAAGCGTACCGAGAGGACTGATCATCACCCACTACGAGGGCATCAACAAGAATTTGACTTATACCTCCGACCTGGGACTCAAAACCATTCACCTGACGATCCCCGAGGAGAACTATCCCTTCTCGCCGCTCGGGCTGCGCTTCGACGCCGACGGCAACCTGATCTACACCGACACCACCACCGACGCCCACAGCGTCCGCGTCATCCCCGCGGCCGCGCTGGAGGGCGATCTCTCGTCCTTCGCCCCGGTCATCGCCGCGTTCGGTTCGGAGGGACCCGGCAACGAGCAATTCCAATTCCCGCAGACCGTCGTCAAGGACGGCAGGGGCAACTTCTATATTTCCGATGGGAACAACGCCCGCGTCTCCGTCTGGACTCCCGAACGCGCTTACAAAACCTTCTTCGGGTTCGGACAGACGCAGGGCGCGCTGAACCTGCCGCGCGGCATGTGGATGGCCCGCGGCGACTGTCTCGTCGTGGCCGACGCGGTCGGCTCGACTTTGCGTGTGTATAACGTCTCCGGGGATGAGCCGCAATTCGCCTTCGACATCGGCGAGTTCGGTCTCGAGGAAGGCAAGTTCAACTACCCCATTGACGTTTATATTGATGGAACCGGACGGTTGTATATCGCGGACCGCGACAACAACCGTATTCAGGTTTGGTCTTACTAGGCCAGGAGGTGAGAACCCGCCAAGTACGAAACCAGGACCCCAACCCATGTTCGAATCCTACTTAGGAGAGTGTGTATGAAGAAACTTCTCTTCGCAATGGCGCTGGGCGCGATCCTCATCCTCGCCCTCGCCACCACCGCAACAGCGGACAACGGCCCGCACGGCGGCTTCAACGGTTCCACTGAAGCCTGCGCTTCGTGCCACCGCGCGCACTCGGCGATTTCCTCCGACGGTTTCCTGCTGGTCGCCAGCGACGTCTACAGCCTGTGCACCTCGTGCCATGACGGCACCGGCGCGTACACCAACGTTGTGGACGGCTACTACGACACCGCCATTCCCGGTCCCGATACCCACGGCAAGGGTAGTTGGGCCGGCGGCTGGGGCGATGCCGGTTACGGTCTGTTCGGCGGCGGGTTCGTCAACGCCCGCATGTTGACCGACTACGGCAACGCCTCCAACGAAGGCGGTCTCGCAAACACGACCGCCAACGCGGCCGCGGATCGCAACAACTCCCTCACTTCGTGGGCGCGCATGAACGCCTACGATACCAGCGTGGCCTCCCCGCTCGCCGTGGGACGCGCGGCGACATCCAACCACGATGTCTCCACCGCGGGCCGCTCCGGCACCGTCTGGGGCTCCGGCAACATCAATGCCGGCGGCACGCTGGCGAACAACTGGGGCGCGGGGACCTTCACCGGCGCCACGGAGTTGGAGTGCACATCCTGTCACGATCCGCATGGAAACGCCGGCAAGCAGTGGGGCTCCGCCACAGGCGCGCCGTATCCGTCCTACCGCATCCTGCGCTTCCAGCCCGGAGGCTCGAACGGCTTCGAGGTTGCAGGCGAGGTCGGCGCGGGCGCGGCGTTCTACTGGAACACCGCCCAGACCTGGAGCGCGGCCAACGGCATCGCGGCCGGCTATGTCGGTCAGACGGTCATCCCGTCGGTGGCTGGCGTTCAAGTTCCCGATACCACCGTCAAGTGGTATTCGCTGAACAACAATCCCGCCCTTGACCGCACCGTGAGCTCCTACAGCACCCGTTACGTCCCCGCTGCGGTCAACAGCCCGTATGTGGCGAACTTCGCCGGCGCAGGCGACTACGGCGGCCGCTACTATGCCTACAAGCGTCCCGCCGTTACCGCCTTCAACATCACCGCCACTTCGCGCGTCGCCTGCTTCGACGGCACAACGATGACCGCCAACGCGGCGGACTGCGCCGGCGGCACGGGCGGCACGGCCTTCAACAACCAGGCCCCGCACGACGTGATGGGGTACTGGTGCGCCACCTGCCACGACCGCTACCTGGCCCCCGGCTTGGCGTCTCGCAGCACGGACTCCGGCGATCCCGGCTATCACTACCGCCACCGCGCTGGCGCTTCCGGCGCCACCCTGGCCGGCGCCGGGACCTATACCTGCGTAGACTGCCACAACGCGCACGGCACCGCCGCCACCGCCTCCTCGGCGCTGGCGAGCAACGCCTCCTATGCGGGCGGCTCCGTCCTGCTCAAGGCCGACAACCGCGCCATCTGCCTCCGTTGCCACGCGGGGGCGGTCAACTTCTTCAACGTGACCACCAGCCCGACCGCGCCGATCATCGTCCCGGTCGCGGCTCCCGGTCCATAAGCCTGATAAGACCACAGCGGGGAGGGCAGACCAGCGCCTTCCCCGCCACAGGAAAACGCCGTGAAAGTCTCTCGCCTCCAATGTACGAAAGCAATGGCATACGCCAGTTCCGGGGTCCGAACCGGCGCAGCGCCGCTTTCGCGGCGTCGCTTGTCTCCCAGCAGGGGCGTGGCGGCTATCCAGCCTCCGCCATGCCCGTCGTCACGTCCCTGATGGATTGCCTTTAATCGCCTGTTTCAACGAAGTATTATCCGTGAAGAAACGCCTGCGCAACGCCGCCCGCTCCCGAAGTCTCGCCACGACATTGATGGTTATGGCGACGCTGATTGTAATCGCCGCGCTTGCCGTCCCCGCGCAGGCCGGCCGGCCGTTTTCGTCCGCGACCGCCACTCCCACCGCCACCCCTCGGTCATTATTCCCATTCTTATTCCCCGCCAAACAAGCCGGAGAGACCTTCAATCCCGGACTACTATCCTCGCCAGACAGCCCTCTTGAACTTGCCTCCAGCCGTCCGCTTAACCTGCTGGCTGGGAAGCTCATCTTCACCGGACTGGTGAACGCCTCCTCCTGCGCCGACGGCGGGATCCTCCGCAACGGCGCGGCCACCCCCTGCGGCGAGCGCGCGGCGCACAACGCCGTCGTCCTCTGGCAGAACCAGTTCGACGAAGCCATCTACAACGCCGCCATCCAGCAGGGAGTCCCGCCCTATCTCCTCAAAAACGTGATCGGACAGGAAAGCCAGTACTGGCCCGGCAATCATTCCACCCGCTATGGTTACTCCGAATACGGACTCGGCCAATTCACCAACAACGGCGCCGACACCCTCCTGCGCTGGAACAACGGCTTCGCCCACGAGTTCTGTCTTCAGATCTACACCGCCGAGACGTGCAAAACGCCCTACGGACTCATGCCTGCCTCGCAGCAATCGCTCCTGCGCGGCGCGATCATCCAGCGCGTCGACGCGGACTGCGCCAACTGCCCCGGGCGCGTGGACCTACAGCGCTCACGCAACAGCGTCATCTACGTCGCCGCGGCCCTGCGCGCCAGTTACAACAGCGCCAAATACTACGTGGAAGGTCTCACCGGGCGCTCCTTCGCCAACCTCGATCCCGGCGACGCCTGGCGCATTTCGCTCATCGGCTACCACAACGGGCCGGGCTGCCTCGCCTCGGCCATCAGCCGCGCCAGGAGCCAGCGTCTCGCGACCAACTGGAAGAACATCTCCAACTCGCTCGACACGGGCTGCGAAAGTTCCATCGAATATGTCCGCGCGGTGAAGAACCTGCAACGCGCCACCGACGCGGAACTCCGCCTCGCTCAGCGCGACGCCAGCATCGCCGCGTCCCTCGTGATTGGCTTTACGCAGCCCACCGATGTCCCGCCGCTCGCGCTCGAACCGACGACGACCGCCGCCTCCGCCACTGAGACCGCGTCTGTCACGCCCGAACCGACGACGACCGCCGCCTCCGCCACCGGGACCGCGTCCGTCACGCCCGAACCGACAACGACCGCCGCCTCCGCCACTGAGACCGCGTCCGCCACGCCCGAACCGACGACGACCGCCGCGTCCGCCACCGAGACCGCGTCCGTCACGCCCGAACCGACGACGACCGCCGCGTCCGCCACTGAGACCGCGTCCGTCACGCCCGAACCGACGACGACCACCGCGTCCGCCACCGGGACCGCGTCCGTCACGCCCGAACCGACGACGACCCTCATCTCCCCCGTCACCGAAACGCCCACCGTAGAGCCGCCCACTTCCACGCCCGAACCTCCCGCCACCGCGACGCCAACAGCCGAGCCGGTCACGCCGACCGTCACGCCCGAACCCGTCGAAACGGTGGAGATCCTCGTCAAATTCAAAGGCCTCGTCCCCAATTTCATCGCCAGCGGCATCATCAAATCTGCGGGCGGCGAAGTGACCGACAAAACAAACGGCATCGGCCTGAACGTGGTGGCCGTGCCGGAAGACCAGGCCGAAGACCTCATCCAGGGCCTGACCGACAACCTGCTGGTGGATTACGCCGAACCGAACCACACGGCGCGGGCCTTCTACGCGCCCAACGACCCCGGCTTCAGCGACCAGACCAACCTGTCCGTCATGCAGGTCCCCTTCGCCTGGGATGTGACGCGCGGCGAGAACGTGATCGTGGCCGTCATTGACACCGGACTCGACTTCACCCATCCCGACCTGATCTCCAACCTGTGGGCCAACCCCGGCGAAATGGGGATGGACGTCAACGGCAACGACAAGGCTTCCAACGGCATGGACGACGACAACGACGGCTACGTGGATAACTGGCTGGGCTGGAACTTCGTGGACAACAACAACGACCTCGCCGACGGCAACGGACACGGCACGCACAGCGCGGGCGTCATCGGCGCGGGCATGGACAACGCGCTGGGGATCGCGGGCATCGCGCCCGGCGCGCGCATCCTGCCCATCAAAGCGCTGAACGACCAGGGCTACGGCTCCTACGCCGACGTTGCGCGCGCCATCGTCTACGCGGTGGACCACGGCGCGCGGGTCATCAACCTCGGCTTCGGCGGACAGGCCGAAAGCCAGGCGCTGCGCGACGCCACCGACTACGCCCACCAGCACGACGCGGTCGTCGTGGCCGCGGCCGGCAACGGCGCGTCGGACGCGCCCTACTATCCCGCCGCCAACCCGAACGTCATCGCCGCGCTCGCACTCGACCCGTCCCTCGCGCTGACCTCCTTCTCCAGTTACGGCTACGTCTACAGCCTGGGCGCGCCGGGCATGGGGATTTTCTCCACCGTCACTGGCGGCGGGACGGGGACGCTGGACGGTTCCTCCGTCTCCGCGGCAGAAGTCTCCGGCGTGGCGGCGCTGCTCGCCTCCCGTCCGCAATTCGACACGGCGGACAAGATCCGCGGCGCCATCTTCGGCTCCGCGCGGGACCTCGGGGCGGCCGGCCACGACCCGTACTTCGGCTACGGCCTCGTCCAAGCTCTGGACGCGCTGGCCTACAACCCGTCCGCGTTCCAAACGCCCACGCCCTCCCCCACCCCCGCGGGGACGGCCACCCCCACCCCAACCGGCATTCCCACCGGAGTCGCGATCCAAGTGGACGCGCCCAACGCCGACATCAACAACTACACGCGTTCCTGCCCCACCGGCGCGGTCTTCGGCGCGCTGAACGGTACGAACGTCCCAGCGGTGCAAGTGGACGACGGCGCATCTGCCGCTATCCCGGTCGGATTCGATTTCTGGCACATGGGCGCGCGCTACACCAGCGTGTACGCCAGTTCGAACGGCTGGCTGTCGTTCAGCGACCCGCTCGGAAATTCATATCCCAACAACAACGCGCCCACCCTCGCCAACGCCCTGCCGCGTCCGATGCTCGCCCCCCTGTGGGACGACCTGAGCGGCGTCGGCGGGACCGCGTCGTACGCCACGACCGGGACCGCGCCCAACCGCGTCTTCACCTTCGAATGGTTCAACTGGCGCTGGTCAAGCGGCGCGGCCGGCGCGACGATCAGTTTCCGCGTGGAACTCTACGAGAGCAGCGGCGTGACGCGCTTCCGCTATGTGCGCGACGCCGCGCCCGTCGTCGCGGGATCCGCCTCGGTCGGTATGACCGGTTCCGGCGTCGGCCCGGGGACCTTCCTGGCGGTCAACCCCAACACTTCGTTCGCCAGCGTCTGCCCCAGCTGGGACGCGAACGCCGACCCGGCCAACATCTTCGGCAAACCGCCGAGCGGAAAGATCCTGACCTTCACGCCTCCCACGCCGGCCGACCCGACCGACCTGCGCGTTACCGCCTCCACCGCCAACACCGCGACTTTGACCTGGACCGACAACGCCAGCAACGAAAACGGCTACGTGATCTACGCCTCGACGGACGGCGTCAACTTCACCACGCAGGCGGGACTCACCCCGGGCTGGCAGGCGAACGCGATCCCCGGCACAGGCTCCACCGGCACGACCACAGTGACCGGACTCTCGAACGTTGAACAACTCTACTGGCGCGTCTACGCCGTCTCGGAGGGACGCTTGAGCGCCGCGCCCGCGGCGATCCATCCGCCCTCCGCGCTGACCTTCACCAACTTCCAGCCGACCTCGGCGACCCTCAACTGGGCCGACAGCCCCGACGACGCCGGTTACGTCATCCTCAATTCCACCAACGGGACTGACTTTGCCTTCGTCGCGCAGGTTCCCGCCAACGCCATCTCCTACAACGCGGGCGGGTTGACCGCGGGCGTATCCTACGCGTGGCGCGTGCAGGCGATCAACCCGCGCGCGGCCAGTTCCGCCATTCAGGGATCTACGCCCGCCGTCGTCATCACCGCGCCCGCGGATAACTCCACCTTCCTCCAATCCAACACGATCCACTTCGACGCGACCGCCACAGACGCGCTGCAAGGCGACCTGACGCCGGTCATCGAGTGGAGCTCCGATATTGACGGCGCGCTCGGCACGGGCGGAAGCCTGAACCGCTCCAACATGAGTCTCGGCCAGCATGTGATCACCGCCGAGGCGACGAGTCCGAATGGCTTGACCGCCGTCGCCACGATAACGATCACCGTCACCGACGCGGGCGGAAACGTCCCGCCGCAGCTGTTCATCACCGCGCCCGTCAACAACTCCGTCTTCATGCAGGGCGCGAACGTCACTTTCACCGGGACGGCCAACGACCTCCAGGACGGCAACCTGAGCGTCAACATCCAATGGAGTTCCAGTATTGACGGCGCGCTGGGAACCGGTTCGAGCGTCTCCACCAACGCCCTCAGCGTGGGCATCCACATCATCACGGCGCAGGTGACGGACTCGGACAACCTGACCAGCACGAAGACCATCCGCGTCTACGTGACCGACCTGAACGGAAACCTGCCTCCCGACCTGGTCATCCTCTCGCCGGTCAACAACGCCTCCTTCCAGCAAGGCGACGTTGTGGGATTCCTGGGCAGGGCGCTCATCGCCTCCAACGGCGACATCAGCGGCCACATCCAATGGACGTCGAGCCTGGACGGCGCGCTGGCTGCCGACTCATCCAGCTTCGGCTCGTCCGCGCTGAGCGTGGGCGCGCACACCATCACCGCCTCGGTGACGGACGCCAACTCCGGCCTGATCGCTACGGCCGCGATCGCGATCATCGTCCAGCCGCCTGCTCCGGCGGGCGACGATCCGCACGGCATGTTCAACGGCTCGGTGGATACCTGCGCGGCCTGTCATGCGCCCCACTCCGCCGAGAGTTGGGGACCGCTCGTGCAGTTCCCCGATTCGCCCTACCAGAACAACGATTACTGCCTGAGCTGTCACTCCTCCGGCGCGCAGGCGTACTCCACCCACTCGAATATGGACGCCACAGCCGCGCTCGAACAGCCGTTTGAGTTGTTGTGCATCCAATGTCACGACCCGCACGGCAGCCAGCCCAATCTATCCAACATCCGCCGCGGCCTGAAGTTGGGGACGCTGCCTTCCACCTTCGACGCGATGACCGACTCCGGGAGTTCGGTCCTCTTCACCGCGCGGACCGGCGCGGGCTCCTTCGACGACGGCTCCAACCCGGCCTCGCAGCTTTGCGCGGCCTGCCATCAAAGCGCCGCCAACCCCGGCGCGCCGATGACCCTCCACAACGGCGGCGCGAACCACAACGGCGGGCGGGACTACGCCGGGCAGGACTGCGCCGCCTGCCATCCGCACAGCGTCGATTCGGACGTCTCCACCCGCGACGGCTTCACCACCACCTGCCGCGCCTGTCACTCCCAGCCGCAGGACGCCGGGAACGGGACGCCGCGCCGCCAGATCGTGGGCTACCCCGCCGGGTCGGGCGGAAACGACAACGACTTCGCGCGCGCCTCGCACCACGTCGCGGGCAACGACGCTGTCGCCGACGCGGACTGCGTCGTCTGCCACGAAATGACCCGGCACACACAGGGCAAAGTACGTCTCTACAACGAGGACGCGCCCTCCATCGTCTACACGCTCGACTACCTCAAGGACGGCGCCAACGACGCGGCCGAGTACGAATCGTTCTGCCTGTCCTGCCACGACTCGAACGGAAAAGCCGGCAACCTGACGCCGTTCAGCGACAAGAAACTCGTCCCCTCGCTCAGCGTCTCCTTGTGGAACTTCGCCCAGCACAACGTCGTCCGGCCGCTCTTCTCCGCCTCCTGCCTCGACTGTCACAGCAACGGCCACGGCTCGAACAAGGCCAGCCTGCTCTCGCAATACTCGGCCTCCGCGCCGTGGGACTATCAATACCTCGGTTCCGGCGCGGCCCCCGCCGACGTGATGGACCAGGAGGAGGACTTCTGCGCCAAGTGCCACAGCGCCTCCGGCCCGGGCAAGGACATCCAAACCGCCTTCACAAACTACGCCAACACCGCCACGCGCATCTTCAAACACGACGTGGGCAATACCTACCAACGACACAATCCCAGCGAGGTCTTCGCGGGACTCTTCGGAGGCGCCAACCGCCACGTCGAATGCGCGGACTGCCACGACTCGCACGCGGCAAAGGACGGCGCGACCCTGCCTCCCACGCTTCCGCTGGAACTGCGCGGCGCCTCGGGCGTGGAACCGGTCTACAGCGGGAGCGGCGCGCCGCTCAGTTACAACTTCCTCGCCCAATCCAGCGCGGAATACCAGATCTGCTTCAAGTGTCACTCCGGGTACACAACCCTGCCGACCTATCTGCCGGATGGCTGGAACGGCGCCTCCTTCACGCCAAACGGACTCTACAAACTGACGACCAGCGCCCTGCCCCAGATCGCCGACAGCCGCGACATGGCGCTCGAATTCAACCCCAACGCCGCCAGCTTCCACGGCGTGCTTGCCCCGGGGAAAAACCCCAACATGCCGGATAGTTTTGTGCCAGCCTCGGGCTGGACCGGTACCAGCCGCCTGTACTGCTCGAGCTGCCACACCAACGCCAACCCCGCCGCGGACGGGAGCGGTACGCACGGCTCGCCCTGCCTCCACCTGCTGCGCGACGCCGTCAACGACGCGACTTGCAATCAATACACCACCGTCTGGGCGGCCGGCCGCCCGAACGACAACGAGGTCTGCTTCGCCTGCCATCGCAGCGACGTGTACAACGCCAGCGCCCGCGCCATGAACGTCAACCTGACCGTCTTCCGCTCCGGCCAAACCACGAACCTGCACTGGAAACACTCGTACGAATGGGGAATCTCCTGCTACACCTGCCACGACTCGCACGGCAGCGAGCAGTTACATCTGATCAACTTCGACGCCTCGGTTGTAGAACTCGAGCCGGGCTACACCAGTCAAAGCGCCTGGCAGGCCAGCCTCAACCCGAACGGGACCACGGCCACCGCATCCTGTTACACTGGGCCCGGCGGCTGTCACAGCGCGCAATCCTACACGCCTTAAGGAGGTTCCCATGAAACGGCCGCGCGTCAACATCCTCTCCCTGCTCTTCGACCTGCTCATTGACTTCGCCCTGATGGGCATGGGCGCTGTGCTGTACTACCACTTCATGGTATACCCGCTCGCGCCGGTGGGACTCAGCCAGGTCTTCATTGACATCGTCGGCAGCAAGCTGACGGCCGTACTCATCATCTCCGGGCTTCCATTCATCGTCGGCCTGTTCAGCCTGATTCGCGTCATCGTTCGCACCGGGAAGAAACTCGCCGCGCCGAAAGACAAAGGCGACGCGCCGGCCTCCTGACGCGCGCTGATCCGGGACAATGCCTCCATGCAATCCCTCGTCCGCTTTTGGAAAAAAGACATCATCAACAAATTGATCGTGCTGGTCCTGCTGGCGCTGGCCGGAGGCGTCATCGGGATCGCGGCGCTGGCTTTCAACATGCCGCAGGGCAAGGAATTCACGAAAGCCTTCACCGACCTCCTGCCGGTCCACTCGACGCCGACCTTCGACGTCAACCTGTATCTGACGCCGGGCGCCGTCCAAGTAACGCCATTGCCGACGCTCACCCCCACCCCGCGGCCGACCATCACCTCCCGCCCGTCCGAGACTCCCACCCTCGCGCTGGAACAACCCAGCCCGACGCCCGCTTCCATCCTGATCGTCGAGCCGGCCGCGGCTTCCCAGCCTCAACCTGGCCCGGCCTGCCTCCCGAACAACCCGCGTCTCTCCGGCCAGATCCTGGACGTGGTGGACGCGGTCACAGTCCGCGCCATGATCGACGGGCTGGTGTACACCGTCCGCTACATCGGCGTGACCGAACCAGACGACGACCGCTTCCTGCTCGCGGCGCGCTCCCTGAACTCGAAACTGGTCTACGGAAAATTCGTCACCATCATCGCGGACGTCGAGGCGAAAGACGAGCGCGGACGTTCGCTCTATTATGTGCTGCTCGACGGTCAACTGGTCAACCTCGAACTCATCCGGCAGGGACTAGGTCTCGCGCACGACGCGCCGCCGAACTCCTCCTGCGCCGCGCTCTTCCAGCAGGCGCAGCAGGACGCCATGAACGCCAAAGTGGGACAGTGGAGCGTCGCTCCCTGAAACCTCGCCCCCGATTCACTCCCCCCGTTTCCAATTCAGAAAAGCCTCCAACACCTTGCGGTTGATGAGGATATCGTTGCTCTTGTGGTCGGTGAGTTCCACGTCCACGGCGGCGATGCCGTTGGCCGAAGCCCAGTCAATCAGCTGGCCGGTATATTGACAGCCCGGGTCGTTGATGGGCGGATAGAGATAGGCGCTGACCTGCGAAAGCGCGCGCGCCAGACTGTCCGAGGCGGGATCGGGCTCGGGACGTCCGCCCGCGAAGATGGCGGACATGGCGCTGTGATAACTGATGAGCGCGTCGACGCGGTTTTCGAGCAGGAAATCGCGCAGGGCGCGCGTCTCCGGCTCGGAGAAGGGAGATTCGCCCGCAGAAATGGGAGCGGCGGCGAAGCATCCCGTCCGATCCCAATCGGCCTGCCAGAGGGCGTCCCAGTTGCGGTTGAGGTCCACGCCGCGGGCGTTGGAGCGGCCGGCTGGGAGGTCCAGGTAATCGTAAAAACCGTCGGGGTTGAAGACGGGCAGGAGGTAGAGCGTGATGTCTTCGGGGACTGTGATCGAACCGCTTCTTAAGTCGTCCCGTAAAAGATAGACCAGCGTGGCGGTGTTCCCCTCGTAGCCGCCGTGGATGGCGCCGATGATGACGCGCGCGGTCGGGCCGGTCCCGAAGCGGTACACGTCCAGCGACTTGCCTTCCAAAGACTTGCCGATGGAAAATGGCTCTCCCTCCTGCGGCTGCGGGGTGACGGTGGGCGTGAACGTGATCGCGAAGACCGGCGATGGGACGGGCGTCACCGTCGCGGCCGGCGGCGAGGCGGACGCGGGCGCGGCCGTTTCGCTCGCGGCAGCCGGCGGGGCAGCCGGGCGCGGCCGGGCGAGCAGGCTCAACAGTCCCAGGAGCAGGCTGAACAGAACCAGCGCGATCAACGCGCCGATCCCCAGCCACTTAATATCCGATCTGGAGATGGTAACGCGGCGGCGAGGTTTCATCTATCCCTTGATATCATTGAATTCCTGCCGAGTATATGCGATTGCAAACGGCGTGACAAGAAGAAAAACGCGCCGGCGCGGGCGCCTTTCAAAGCAGGCTGCTTCGGTTGGCGAATTTTTTGAATGGACATTATCGGAAATAACGCCGGCGTTTCTTTTTCTGCCGCGAGTGACGCGAATTTCGCGAAAAATCATGGAAAATTCGCGCGCATTCGTGAAATTCGCGGCCAGGAATTTTATTTCCGAAGGAGTCTAATGCATTCGCGTCACGCCTGGGACGGCGCCGGGGTTCGCGGCTGCGCGGCCTGCGCGATGAGAGTTCTCCGGCTTTGCTGCAGCCATGCAAGCTTCTGAAATTTTCATTGCCAGAAAATCCAAACGCGGCTATAATACCCCTCGCTCAATCGGGGCGTGGCGCAGTCCGGCTAGCGCGCTTGCATGGGGTGCAAGAGGTCGGAGGTTCAAATCCTCTCGCCCCGACAGAGAGTACGAAAAATCGCCCGCCGGACGGGCGATTTTGTTTTTTGGCCCTCCCGTAATCGACGGGAAAGCGCTCAAAGTGGGAGGGCAAGGTCTGCCAGGCGGCGGCGTGTTGGGCGTGAGAAAGCAGGCGGAAATCAAGAAGAAAAGCAGGATGGGTGAATACCTCGCGGCCTCATTGTCCGCGGAAACTCATCCACACTTCGAGCGCGGGCTTGGGAGCGCCGTCCAACTCGCGCAGGCCGAGAGACGCAAACAGGCTCAGGGCGATGATGTCGTTCTGGCTCACGCCCGGTTGTCCCAATGCGCTGGCGTACGAGTCCATGTCAAGGTCGTTGAGCAGCAGGTATACCCAAAACGCCAGCCGCGGTCCGAGTTGATCGTGGATGGCGTTCAAGTACGCCACCTGGTCTTCGGGCGTGGCGTGGATGTCCCCCGCGCTAACGGTGGTCCAGCCGCCCTCGGCCACCGCGACCGGCTTGTCGGTCCGCGCAAGGAGGCGGGAGTAGTAGTCCGTGGGGATGTCCTTGCCCGAGGGGAAGATGAAGTACGGGTACGAGGAGATCGCCCACAAGTCCAGGTTTGGCTCGAAAGCCTCCACCTGTTCCCAGTTCGGCGAGAGCCGCGCCCGATTTCCCTCCTCGGGTTGCGGCCACATGTTATTCAGGTCGTCCCACTGAAACGTCACAAAGATTTGCGTGTCGGGCGCCTCGGCTTTGACCTGCGCGTATACTTCCTTGTAGAGACTGACGAAGTTCGCCGCGTCGTTGGGAAACGCGTCCATGTAGGTGTTGATCTCGGAGGCGAGGCCGAGGTAATACGGATGGAACGTGCGGACGATCCACAGCGTGTAATTGGCGAACGCCGCGCGCACATTGGGATTGGCGAACGACGCCTCCCAACCTGCAGGCAGGTCTTTGAACTCGCGTCGGTTCAGACCGTTGAGCGCGTCCACCACGTAGACGGAGTCGAGACCGTTCTGTCGCGCCAGCGACTCCTGCCCCGCAATGTCGCTTCGAGATTTGGATTCACCGTCCACGCCGCCGACAAAATCTGCCCACGGGATGTTGTGCTGGAAGAGGACGAAGTCCCCGTACTGGCCGAGGTCTTTGAAATGATTGACCGCGCTCAGGAGGTTGACTTTTGGCGGGGAGGGAAAGAACCCGTACATGGTCTGGGTGGAGGCGGGCGGGTTGCGCGTCGAGAACGGCGTGACAGGTCCGCTCTGCCCGCAGGCGAGGGAGATGAGAAGAATAAAGAGCGTGAACAGGGAGAATCGTTTCATGGATATCGGATGTCTTGCCGTTCAAACATCAGCGCGTTGTGGCGAGTCGATGTAGTCCTGGGTTACGGCGGGTTGCTCTCGGGGAGGGAGTTGGCTCCGAACCGCGCGAGGCGGCTGGAGGCTTCGGCGGAGGTCAAGCCGTGAGGGGAGGTCATAGGCTGTATTTTAACTGATGTTTAAGGCGTGGCGAGTTGTGTTAAGTAGTTCGCCATAAGTCTTTAGAAATCCTTTTGTGTAGTCGGCGTTCTCTTACGCCGACGGGGACGTTAGAGAACGTCCCCTACACGTCTAATTATTTTCGACGAACTACTTCAATGCACGTTATAGTTGATAACGTTAGGCGGGCGCTCTAGTTGCTCTGCTTGCCTGTGTCTGGTGGGAGCAGGCAAGTAGAGTTCACGCCTGCCTACATGCGGGTATCCCACAAAGAACATGGAGCAGGCCGCAAACCGTTGGGCGGTAACCTTGCGTACAGGCATATAAATTCAGGGGCGAGTTTGAGATAGCCCATGTAGTATACTTGTTCTAAAATACCAAAAAGGAGAGCATGGGCTGTGTTACTTGATGAAGAAGTTTTAATAAATGACACAACTATCGGGTTAGCCGAGATTAATCAACTTGACCAAAATTTACAAGAACATTTCAGCGGCAAGTTGATTGTTCAGCCTGCTTTAACCCGCCCTCTGGTAAGCTTTCAAGCAAATAAAAATCGCCCCATTTATCGGTGGTACAAGTACAAAGAAGCATTTTCGGCTTCTTTGGTTGAGTATTTCCTTGAAAGATATAAAATCTCCGAAGGCGCGATATTAGATCCGTTTGCGGGAAGCGGAACGGCTCTATTTGCCGCCAGCACAATGGGAATCAATGCCGTTGGTATCGAGTTACTGCCCATTGGGCAGCAAATAATTACTACAAAAAAAAGTCTTGAATCCGAGTTTACGCCCAGCGATTTTGACGCTTTGCAAAAATGGGCGAAGTCGCCTGTTTGGGAAAAATCTCCCAAAAAGGTTGAACTGCCTGAATTAAGAATTACCAAAGGCGCATATCCTGAAACCACCAAAGAATCGATTGAAAAATATTTAGCCGCTTGCGAACAGGAAAATGACAAAGTTAAAGCAGTCCTGCATTTTGCGCTGTTTTGCATACTAGAGTCCGTCAGTTTCACGCGCAAAGACGGTCAATATCTTCGATGGGATTATCGGTCTGGACGCAGGCAGGGCAAAAAGATTTTTGATAAAGGTCGGATATTAAGTTTTGAACAGGCGATCTCGGAAAAAATTCAAGAAATAATCACCGACCTTTCCCCTGCCAGGCAGTCCAGTTTATTTCCCGTTGCCAAAAAGCAAGGCGAGATATTTTTGTATAGCGGTTCATCGCTTGAAGTCTTGCCCCGAATGACCAAAGAGTCTTTTGACGCTATTATCACTTCACCGCCGTATTGCAATCGCTATGATTACACCCGAACTTATGCGTTGGAGTTGGCTTTGCTTAACACAGACGAAACAGAGTTGGTTAAATTGCGCCAAGAGATGCTGAGCTGCACAGTGGAAAACCGGGCGAAGGACTTATTAGCCATTAATCCGCTTTGGACAGACGCGCTAACCGCTGCAGATGAGCAAAAACTTTTACAGTCCATATTGAAGTACCTGGATGAACAAAAAACGCAAGGGAAATTAAATAATAACGGCATCCCTAGAATGGTTCGTGGATACTTTTATGAAATGGCGTGCATTATCGCTGAAAGCGCGCGGGTTTTGCGTCCCAATGCTCCATTGATCATGGTAAACGACAATGTACGTTACGCAGGCGCAAGTATTTCCGTTGACTTGATTCTTTCAAGTATTGCTGAAGAATTAGGTTTTTCCATTGAAAACATCCTTGTACTACCCAACGGAAAAGGTAACAGCAGTCAACAAATGGGCGAACATGGGCGAGAAGCCTTGAGAAAGTGCGTTTATATTTGGAGAAAACGATGAGTCCATATCGAGGTCATCTTAATTCCAGTGATGATTTGGTAACAACCTACGAAGCAACTCGCGCAGGTTTTGTAGCCCTTGCCTTAGAAAAGAACCGAAAAGCCACGCCTTATGTAGCAGAAGCCCGTGCGCTCCAGACAGCCGCATCAGCAGCAAAAACGCCTGCTGGTTTGCTGAAAATTAAAGGAATAGAATCTGGCCTCCTAACAGCGGCAGGATTGTCTGATAAAGCATTTAATCATCTGTTACCCGAAGATAGAAAAGAAGCCATAAAGGGTCTGATCAAGAATTTTCTTGAACCAGCGGGAACAAAATTTGTAGAAGAATTAGTGTTTCGCTTTTTGCTGACTAGAGGCGATACGCTAGGCGGTTCAATGCGAAATATTGGGGGCGCTTTAGCGCAAAGGAAATTAACTCGCGCGATTATTTCAACGCTAGCCATTGCAGACATCAGTTATCAATGGCAACACGCCAAAAGTCGAAAATGGCTTGACATGACAGATGATGACTCCGACATTGAGTTATCGTTACGGGGTTTAAGTTGGCACAATGGAACTGGTAATCGCACGTTGATCTACAACTTGACTGTTCCATTAGTCAAAAACAACGTTGACCTGTGCTTGTTCAACGCATTGCCCGCTGAAGTAGAAGCGAGCAAATATAAAATCCCTGAAACCTACATTGCGTTGGGCGAACTCAAGGGTGGCATTGATCCCGCAGGAGCAGATGAACACTGGAAAACTGCTCAAACCGCATTAAACCGAATTAGGGAAGCATTTTTCGAAGTAAGCGCAACGCCGCGCACGTTTTTTGTAGGCGCGGCTATTGAGAAAAAGATGTCCGCAGAAATTTGGGAGCAATTAGAGTCGGGCATTTTGAGCAATGCCGCAAACTTAACCGATGAGAGGCAGGTTATGTCTATTTCACAATGGCTGTGTGGTCTGTAAGGCAAAGGCAAGCCATCAATAAACGCCAGCGTCAAAGACACAAGCAAATCGCCCACAAAACCAAAAGCGGTTCCTTGCTTTCAAGGACCGTTTTTGATTCCCCGCCGTCCACGCGGCCTGCCGCGCGCTCACTTGCCAAGCGCCCTCCATTCGGTTATCCTTGCAGGCGGGAGTGGTTAAGTCCCGGCGGGCTTCCTGGTCTTCAAAACCTGTGGCGGGTCGCGTTGCGGGCCGCGGTGGGTTCGACTCCCATCCACTCCCGCCTCATTCAGACCGTAGACGGCGGACGGCGAACCGTCCCTCGTCCACGGTCTGCTATAAAGGTGAACCATGTCGTTTCCCGAACCCGAGCTTCTTACCAGTCTTGTTTCCCGCGTTTTCCGAATTGAGGACGTGACCAGCGGCGATCCGCAAAAGGGATGGATCCTCCGCTATCGCGGCCATCTACTCGGCGACGACTCCGCCACGGCCTACGACCTTCTGGCGGATTCCGTCCGAGTTTACGGACTCACCCCCCTCTTCCGCAAGGACGGCGACAAGCACATCGTCTTCCTCGTCCCCTCCCTCCCCGAACCGAAGAAGCGTTTCCCGCTCGTCAACATCGTCCTCTTCCTGCTGACCGTCTTCAGCGTGATGCTGGCCGGGGCCTCGCCCGAAGGGACTCCGCCCGCCGACCAGGGCGCGCAGGCGCTGTGGCTGCTGAAATCCATTTTCACGGGCTGGCCGTTTGCCCTCAGCCTGCTGGGGATTTTGCTGGCGCACGAGTTCGGCCATTACCTGATGAGCCGTTACCACAAGACCGCCGCCACGCTCCCGTTCTTCATCCCGCTCCCGTTCAGCATCCTCGGGACGATGGGCGCGTTCATCCAGATGCAGGCCGTCCCGAAGAACAAACGCATCCTGTTCGACATCGGCGTGGCGGGCCCGCTGGCGGGGATGGTTGTCGCGGCCCCCGTCCTGCTCTTCGGGTTGACGCTTTCCCAGCTCGGCCCCATCGTCCAGGACCCGAACGGCTTCATCGAAGGCAACTCGCTGCTCTACCTGCTCTCCAAATACATCGTCTTCGGACAACTGCTCCCCTCGCCCGCCTCGCTCAGCGGACTGCCCCTCCTCCAATATTGGATTCAATACTTCTTCACCGGGCATCCCGTCCCCTTCGGCGGCACGGACGTGTTCATCCACCCCGTCGCGTTCGCGGGCTGGGCGGGATTGCTCGTCACCGCGCTGAACCTCATCCCGGTCGGCACGCTCGACGGCGGACACATCACCTACGCGTTGTTCGGCGAAAAAATCCGCAAAGCCTACCCGTTCATCCTCGGCCTCCTCGCCGCGCTGGGACTGGTCTGGAGCACCTGGTGGCTCTGGGCGCTGCTCCTGCTCTGGCTGGGACGCGTCCACGCCGAACCGCTCGACCAGATCACCGAACTCGATCCGCCGCGCCGCGCCGTCGGCTGGTTTGCCATCCTTCTTTTCGCGCTGGTCTTTTCGCCCGTCCCGATGGTGCTGCTTGGATAAAAAATTCGTCTTCCGCCTCTCGACTCTCGCCCTCCTGGTCCTCGCGGCCTGCGCGCCAGCCGTCGAAACGGCGGCCCCGCCCACAGTCACGCGCGAGGCGAAGCCCCCGTCAACCGCCGCGCCGACGTCCGCCCCCGTCAGCGCGTTGGGCGTGGACGCGGAGTCCCTGCGCGGCGTCGTCATCATGGCCTGGCATCCGTGGTTCGGTCCCGAGGCCTCGCTGTTCGAGACGCAGGTCGCGGATTTTAATTCCACGAACGAATGGGGCGTCACCGTCCTGACGCAGGGACAGTCCAACTATGCCGAGGCGTTCAACAACGTGACGAATTCGCTCGGCACGACGGGGCAGCCCGACGTGACGATCGGCCTGCCCGAGGAGGCCTGGTTCTGGGACGAGCGCAACGGCGTGACCGACCTGGCGCCGTACGTGAACGATCCCGTGTGGGGGCTGAGCGCCGAGGAGCAGGCGGATTTCTCCCCGGTGTTTTGGGCGCAGGATCAGATGGGCGAAAAACGCCTCGGCATGCCCGCCGAGCGGACGGCCCGCCTCATGATCTACAACCAGACGTGGGCGCGCGAACTTGGATTCAGCGCGCCGCCCGCTGACGCGGAGGAATTCCGCAAGCAGGCTTGCGCGGCCAACGCCTCGTTCCGCGCCAACGCCGACCCGAAGGACGACGCCTACGGCGGCTGGCTGGTGGACACCGCCCCGATGACCGCGCTCTCGTGGCTGACGGCTTTCGGCGGCGGCGCGCTGGAGGGCGAGGGCTATCGCTTCCTCCGTCCCGAAAATGTCGAGGCGTTGAAATTCGTAAAGACGTTGTTCGATGACAATTGCGCCTATCAACTCGCCGAGGCGGACCCGGTTGACGAGTTCGCCAACCGCCGCGCCTTGTTCGTCACGGGCGGGCTGGAAAACGTCGCCGCGCAGTCCCGCGCCTTTTTTGATCTTTCGCGCAACGACGAGTGGACCCTGATCCCTTTCCCCGGCGACGGACAACCGACGATGAGCGTGTACGGCTCCTCGTACATCGTCCTGCGCTCGGACGAGACGCGTCAACTGGCGGCCTGGCTCTTCGTCCGCTGGATGCTTTCACCCGACCGTCAGGCGCGCTGGGTGCAGACGACCGGCATGTTCCCGCTTCGCTCCCTGACTTTGAACCTGGTCGCGGACTACGCGACGGCGCATCCGCAGTGGGTGGGCGCGGTGAAGGCGCTCCCCTCCGCGCAGGGGACGCCGCGCTACGCGTCGTGGCGGCTGATCCGCCTCGTGCTGGGCGACGGATTCAATTACACCTTCCGCTTCAACGTCCCCGCGGGAGAGACGGCCGGCATCCTGGCGGACATGGATCGGACGGTGCAGGATTTGGTTAAGTAGCCTCATAGTCGGATAGTCTCATAGTCTCATAGTCAAATGGCCGCGCCGTCCTGAGCGGAGACCTGTTCTTCATCTCACAGCCGAAGGATAGATTCAAGGGCGCTGACCGATGTATCCCAATTACTTCTTCCCGCCGCGCACGCTGGCCGGTCTCCTTGTGGACGGGCCGCTGGCGCGGCGGCGCGCCTCCCGCCCAGCGCGGAGTTCTTCGTCGCTTCTGGCACGAAGAGACCGACGAGGTATAGCATGAAGATCGCGCCGAGCGCGGTGTTACGGATGTTCAGCCCCAGCCAGAAGAGATTCAAGGCGAGGTGATCGTGCCAGCGCAGGCGTTTTATTGGCGGCTCCAGAATGAAGATGATGGCATTATACTTATTTCCGTACGCACGCTCCAGAATACTTTGTCGCCCAGGGCAGACGCGCGTCGGGGCGAACCTGCGTGTTCGCCCTAACTTTGAAATTCCTAAAGAAGACCAAACGAATCTCGGAGGCCGACATGGATCGAAAACGCATTGTGTTTGCGCTGGTGAGCATTTTGGTTCTGCTGGGACTGGTACTTTCCCTCTTCGCGGTTTCGCGGGAGAATTTTTACAAGCCGACGCCCGTCACAGGCAGGGTCGTCTACCAGAACAACCAGAGCGGGACAAGGGAAATCTACATCCTGGATCTGGAGACAATGGAGTCCGTCCGCGTCACGAACAACTCATGGGAGGACTACTCGCCCGCCTACGCCGCGGCCTTCGAGCGCGTCGCCTACGTCTCTGACCGCGAGGACGGAACGAACCTCTACACCGCCAACCTGGACGGCAGCGACGAAAAAGCGGTCTTCCCGCAAAGCATGATGCTCGACTATCCAGACTGGTCGCCCGACGGCAACTCGATCGTCGTCTCCTACACGCCCGGCTGTACGGAAGACGCGCCCTGCAACTTCGACCTTCACCGCTTCGACCTGCCCGAGGGCGTCACGATGCAGCTGACCGACACCCCCGAATCGGAATGGGTCCCGCAATGGTCTCCCGACGGGACGAAGATCGCCTTCGCTTCCGACCGCGACGGGGACAGCGAGATCTACGTAATGGACGCGGACGGCTCGAACCTCGTCCAACTTACGGACAACGGCGGCTACGACGGCCGTCCGCGCTGGTCGCCCGACGGGAAAAGCCTATCCTTCGAGACCGACCGGGGCGGCGGCAATTGGAACATCTGGCTGATGAACGCCGACGGGAGCCGCCCGCGCGCCGTCACCCCGGACGAAAGCGGCAACAACTGGATGCAGTTCTGGTCGCCGGACGGGAACTGGCTAGTCTTCGTCTCCGACCGCGACGGGAACAGCGAACTGTACATCATCAACATCAACAGCCGCGAGCAACAGCGTCTCACCGACAGCGACTCGGCCGACGAAGCCCCGGTCTGGATCCCGTGACGAAACTTTTCCCGCCTCCAAACGTAAGATAAGCAGAAATAAGGAGAAGGCGTGAACGAGGAACAAACCTGGGTTTCCCAGGCGCAACGCGGCGACGACCAGGCTTTCACGCACTTGGTGGAAACCTACCAGAAGCCGGTCTACAACCTGTGTTATCGGATGCTCGGCGAGCCTGAATCGGCGGAGGACGCCGCCCAGGAGACCTTCCTGCGCGCCTACCAGCACCTCGGGCGTTACGACGCGCAGCGCTTCTTCGCCACCTGGCTGCTATCCATCGCGGCGCACTACTGCATAGACCGGCTCCGCCGCCGCAGGTTGCCCACCTTCTCGATAGACGAAGAGACCGACGACGCGCCCGCCTTCGAAATTCCCGACGCCGACGCGCCCAACCCCGAACGCGAATCCGTGCGGCGCGAAGAACGGGAAAAAATTCACGGCCTGCTCGCTTCGCTCGCCCCCGTGGACCGCGCCGCCATCGTCATGCGTTACTGGCACGACGCCTCGGAAACCGAGATCGCCGAGAGCCTCGGGTTGACCGTCAGCGCGGTAAAAAGCCGCCTGCACCGCGCCCGCCTCGCCCTCGGTCAACGCTGGGAAGAAACATCCACGAAACAAGGAACGAAAAGGAGGCCCCATGAATCACCGGCCTTTTGAAGACTGGCTGGCGGACGACCAACCGCTCGACCCCGAACAGAAACGCGAACTTCAAACCCACTTGCAGGGCTGTCTCCATTGCGCCGCGCTCGCGGAGACGACCCTCCAACTGCGCTCCGCGAAAATGGCCGCCCCCGCGGCGGGATTCACGGCGCGCTTCCAGCGGCGGCTGGCCGCGCAGCGCGCGGCCGAACGGCGCAGCCGCTTCATCGGCATTTTGATTCTGGCGGCAGGCGGACTTGGGCTGGCAGGCTTGGCGCTGGCCCCGTTCGCGATCCAGTTCCTGGCCTCCCCCTCCGGCTGGATCACGGCCGTCGTCATGTTTTTCCTATCCCTGATGGAAATGGCGCGGGCCGTCGGCCTCATCGGTTCGATCTTCCTGCGCGTCCTGCCGGGCTTCATCCCGCCCTTCGGTTGGATGGTCATCCTCTCCGCGCTGGGCGGATTCGCCCTGCTGTGGAGCGTCTCTCTTTGGCGATTTACCCGTTTTGTGAAAGGAGCGTGAACAATGAAGCACGCAGCCAAACTCTTGACCCTTCTCGCTCTTCTGGCGCTGACGTTCATCCCGACCGCGTCGGCCCGCGCGCTCGGACCGCTCGACAGCGGCCCCGTCATCTTCGGCGGGAACTACGTCCTCAAGAGCGGCGACACGCTGGACGGCGACCTCGTCGTCTTCGGCGGGAACGCCTCCATCGAAGCGGACGCGCTCGTGAAAGGGAGCATCGTCATCTTCGGCGGAAACATTCGGCTGGACGGCGCGTTGACGGGCGACCTGGTCCTCATCGGCGGGGCGGGGTCGCTGGGCGAAGAGGCCGTGGTGAAAGGCGACCTGGTGACGGTGGGCGGCTCGGTCAACCGCGCCGAGGGAGCGCGCGTCGAGGGACAGACCCGCAACGAAGGCGCCATCGAGATCCCCATCCCGCAGATCCCGAAGGCGACCGCCCTCCCCGACAAGCCGGTCCCGACGACCCCGTCTGTGGCTGGTCCCAAATTCGACTTCGACCCGTTCGGCTCGGCGTTCGGCGTGCTGGGACAGGCGATCTTCATCGCCGCGCTGGCGATGGCGCTTTCGCTGTTCATGCGCCCGCAGATGGAGCGCGTCGCGGACGAATTGGTCCGCCAGCCGTTGACGGCGGCAGGCGTGGGCTTGTTGACCGCGCTCGTCTCGCCGGTGGCGGTCGTGCTTATGATCCTGACCGTCATCCTCATCCTGGCTATACCGTTCTTTGCGCTGGCGCTGGCGCTGGCCTGGCTGTTCGGACTGGTCTCCATCGGCATGGAGGCGGGAGAGCGCTTCAGCCGCGCGGTGGGACAGAACTGGCCGCCGGTGTTGACGGCCGGGTTCGGCGCCTTCCTGATGACGCTCGTCGTCCAGGGCATCGGGCTCATCCCCTGCGTCGGCTGGCTGGTCCCGTTCTTCGTCGGCGCGGCGGGAATCGGCGCGGTGACGCTGACCCTGCTCGAGGCGAGGAAACGGCCGAGGGCGGCCGCGCCCGCGCCGGGTCTGGATGAACCGCTGCCCCCGGCGTCGTGACCGTCCGTTGTGTTAGAATCCGACCTGCTCCGAAAAAGTCGCGGGGCAGGTTTTTTTATCTCTCTGAAAGGCTCCCGCATGTCCCCCAAAAAAGATTCATGGAACACGCCCATCCACGCCGCCCCGCCGCCGATCATCCGCATCTCCGGCGCGCACCGCGAAATGGGACGGCAATTCGGCGAGGCCGCCAAAAGGCAGATCACGCACAGCATTGGCAACGCCAAGGTCCTGCTGGAACAGGCCTACTCCGAACTCGCGCTCACCTGGGAGGGCGCGCAGATCCAGGCGCGCAAGTTCATCCCGTTCGCGCAGGAAAAATATCCGCAATATGTGGACGAGATCCAGGGCATGGCTGAGGGCGCGAAGGTGTCGTTCGACGACCTGTGCGTGCTGCACGCCATGGAAGCCGTGACGATGGACGCGCTCCATCTTTCGCGCTGCACCAGTTTCGCAGTGAACGAACAGCGCACGGCAGACGGTCACGTGCTGGGCGCGCACAACGAAGACTGGCTGCCCGAAGACGAGGACGACGTGATGGTGATCCACGCCACGCCAAAGGACGAGCCGCCGTATCTCGCCATGACGTACGGCGGGTTGCTGCCCAACATCGGGTTCAACGCCTACGGGATCGCGCAGTTCTGCGACTCGGTCTACCCCAACGATTCGCGCATCGGCATCCCGCGCATCCTCGTTTCGCGCGCGGTGCTGGCCGCGAAGACGCCCGGCGAAGCGATCCGCGCCGCGCTCGTGCCGCACCGCGCCGCGGGATACAACCATCTCATCGTCCATGAAAGCGGAGAGATCTACAGCGTGGAAGTCTCGGCGCGCAAGTTCGCCATCCTGTACGGTGACGACGGTTATATGGTCCACACCAATCACTTCCTGGACCGAACCATGAAAATCATCGAGAAAGACCCCGAAGAACTCATTTCCTCGCGTGTGCGTTATTTCCGCGCCCTGCGGCAGGTGAAACACGAGACGAGCCACACCGCCAAGACCCTGCAAGCCGTCCAGCGCGACCACGTCAACTTCCCCGACTCCATCTGCAACCACGCCATTGACAGCAAAGCCCCGCTCGACCGCGAGAAGACCATCAACTCGCTGATCATTGACCTGACCGCCCGCGAGATGCACATCGCCTGGGGAAATCCGTGCAAGAATCCGTACCACACGTATCACCTGGACGCGTGAGGACGTTTCGCATTTTCTTGACATAATAAAAGGCCATCGTGACGATGGCCTTTTATCAAAGCGTTGCGATCTTTATGGGAGTTGATACGTGATTTCGAACGGGCCAACATACCAGTAAGTAATGCCACCTACTCTCAGATTTAAGATGCCTGAGACGATATTGCTGACAGCCGATCCTGAGGACCTTCCAGGAGGAACAACTAACTCGGCAAATATTTGATTTGAGCCAAATTTCTGCCCAAAGAAAACGTTTTTTTCTATATCTCCAAATGCAGGCGACACCCAAAACACATCGTCGGGAAGATTCAACGGTTCCATGAATAAGGTTACACGCAGGGAATTGAGACCGTCTCCTCCAAATTCCGCTTTTGTAAAGTGAAATTCTTGTCCGTCAATGGATGTTGTAACATCCAATGTCTTCGTTTGGCCGGGTTGTGGGTTTTGTCCAAGATCAATTTGAAAGCCTTCTGCTTTTACTGGCATATCTACGGTCACCAGAGGCAAAATGACCGTAAGGTTTTTGGCCTTTTTTGATATAGGCGGAAAATGAAGGGTTTGAAAGTACGCATTCTCTACATCATCGAACTGCGCCCAACTGTTATCTGCGTTTTCAACAAGAGCATAAGAATTTCCTTCATCGTCTGCTAATGACACGCCAATTCCCTTTTGATCATCATCAGGATAGAGAAAAGAATCTACTGCTCCGCGTACCATGGCGCTCTCAACTACGATTTTGAGATTCACCTGCGTTTCTGCGTCTGTGCTTGTTATATCCTGAACACAGATGGAAATTTCGTGGATTTTCTTGCAACCAGCAGGCTCAGAAACAACCAAAGATAAGGTTGGCGTTGAAACAATCGTTGGTGGAATTAGCGTAGAGACAGGCGTGGTTTGAGTCACACTACTGTTTGCGTTTTTCTCGGCGGTTCTTAGCGAAGATACTGAGTTTGAACAGGCCGATAAAAGCAACATGCAACCCAGTAATAGAATCCTATGACTTCGGAAATCGTTATCTAGAGACATGGTTGAATCCTTTGAATTTTACTTGGCGTTGTCATCCTTATGAGGATAGCGTCTCCCAATGCCCCAATTTCCTACGAAAATTGGGGAGGTGAATCTGTAGACTCGTTCGAAGCGCTGCATCAACTTCAAACGATTGGCCAACTCATTTCCAAGCCGGTGCGGGGGCAGTAGTTTGTTTATTTGGCCAAAATACCATGTGATCAATCCAGAATTCCCTTGGTTGGTCACTAAAGAATTGTATGTTATCCGTCTTAATGTAACAACTGGTGGGACCTCCTTTGCCTTGTGTCCAACCCAGATATACGAATTGATTCGCATAAAATTCTTGATTAACATAAACGGCAAAATTCTCGGCGCTGACGGTGTTATAGGCCTTATATTCATATATCCCATCCAACACACCTGTATTGTATGGGATTGCGATATAAAGGTGATAGTTATAGTTTGTGGATGTAGACATATTGCACTTCCACCGCATTGTGTTTATCGGCCCGTTATATGTGCGATTTGTGGATTTATATGCATGCTTATTTGTAGACGGATAACCTGTCGTAGTAACATTAGTATAGGGACCAGATTTGGAAGTGTAAGTTGCATCTGTCTCATTGACATAATTCCATGCCCCTGTTGCCGCGTTTGCAGAAAGGGGAAGTCCCAATGTTAGAACCGTAAAGAAGCTAACCAATGCCGACACGATTGATGTTCTGTTCATCATAGCACCTCTGATTTTCTTTTGCTATTCCTGATATTCCAACGGAGTTACATTTCTCGAGTCTTTCGATGGAACAAACTGAAAGATTGCTTCAGGAATGTTTTCCCCATAGATTATTTTCTGTGCCTCAAATTGGATTTGCCAATGATAAGCGTCTCCAAAAAGTTGAGCGCGCAGAATTATTCCGGTTTCCGCATCCACCCAATACAGGTGGTTTTTAGGCATTCGAGAAATAATTATCGTTTTCCTGCCTGCTACCACTTCTTCCCCGACGATCTTGATATTTTCCAGCCCGACTGCCTGATTAATGATTAAAGATTGGGCGATTCCTGTTGGAAACAAAAGTTCATAATATCCTGTTGGCAACGCTTTTCCAAAGGGATGGAGAGTAACCGCGCTGGGATTTTCAAGAAGTGTTTGACGAGGATCAAATCCGTTGTATCTAAATGTGTCGGAAATGTTTTCTTGAATATAAATATTCTTGGATTTGTTTTCGCGGCTAATTGAGGATGAATTCCGCACGAAAATGATCGAATTGTTCCCGCTTATTTCTACGCGCGCCCACTCCCCTTTTTTAGCAAACCAGAAGTGTTGTGTTTCGGTTGCGACATTTTCGGAAACTAAATCGAAATTCATCAACTGGTATTCCGCTTCAAGCGCATCCCACATTTGATCGCTATCCAACATTAGGGCAAGCACATCCTCAGGGGAGCTGTTGACAGTCAATGTTTGAGCAGGGTGTTCAGGTATGGATAGGCGTCTTGCTGGATTAGTGTATGCCAAAACAGAGTCAATTGTTAGTAGGGTAACGATTGCGACAATACAACCAAACTGCCTTTCAAAATAGATCTTAATGTTTTCATTTTTCCTCCGCGCGGTTTAGTACATCGTAAATTAAGTTTTTGACAAAAGCGAGCATCTGGTAGAAAATAGCCAGATGAACAAACAACACATACAACTCAGTCCAGTAGATCGAGAGTATCTCGAAGCCTTGATGAGCAAGGGCGAACTCAAGGCAAAAACCTATCGCCGTGCGCTGTCCCTGCTTGAATTGGATCGCGGTCAAACATATACGGCGGTATCCAAAACGGTCAAAATGAGCATTGGGACGTTGTCCACGTTGGCCGATCAATATCGAGAAAAAGGGCTACAAGCATTGTATGATCGTCCACGCTCGGGCAGACCGATCAAGATTGATGGGGAACAACGTGCAAAAATCACAGCGCTGGCCTGTAGTACGCCGCCGGAAGGACACGCGGAATGGAGTTTGCGTCTGTTGGCAGATAAAGTGGTCGAACTTGAGTTTTGCGAGCAAATCTCGCATACGCATGTGCGTACGATTCTAAAAAAACATACTCAAGCCGCATCTGAAACAAACCTGGTGCATTGGCGCCTTGGATAGTCGCTTTCTGGCTCGGATGGAAACGCTGTTAGCGCTCTACAAGCTGCCTTACGATCCGAATTATCCTGTGATTTGTTATGACGAACGACCTTGTTTCTTGATTGGTGAAACGGTCGCGCCACTGGCGATGCAAAGTGGCCGGGTGCGCAAAGAACATTATGCGTACGAGAAACTGGGCTCCTGCGCTTTGTTGGCGATGATCGAGCCGTTGACCGGAGAACGCCTGGCGCAAGTTCATCCACAGCGCACCAAAAAAGAATACACTCTTTTTTGTCAGGCAGTCGCAACCAAGTATCCGAATGCCATCAAAATCAGGATGGTTCAGGATAATTTGAATACGCATGATGCCAGCGCTTTCTATGAAAATCTACCGGCAGATGAAGCCCTGGCGCTGGCAGAACGATTTGAGTTCTACTACACACCCAAATCAGCAAGTTGGCTCAATATGATTGAGATTGAGTTCTCGGCGCTTTCCAGACAGTGTCTCAAGCGGCGCATTCCAACCATTGAAAAACTCGAACACGAAATCCTGGCCTTGGTAGCCGAACGCACCGAAAAGAAAATCAAGATCGATTGGCAATTCTCTATCCAGACTGCTCGCTCCAAACTTAATTCACATTACGTTGCAGTTCAATCAGCTAACAAGAAATTCGAAGAAACTTAGTTTACGATATAATAAATATGTCTCCATGTTGTTCGTCTGCAAAAAGGTTAGCATAGATGATATGCGCTGTCAAGTGCGGAAATCCGTACCACCATGGCTGTAGCAAAGTCTGAGGATTTTCATCGCGAATGCCGCGAATTTGCGAATGACGCGAAAAAGCCCAAGAAAATTCGCGAAATTCGCCCATTCGCGCTATTCG
>JAANMU010000536.1_pt1 | contig 45256 bp, 89 predicted proteins | sample 7279701 | NCBI WGS metagenome assembly JAANMU01 (sample SAMN14094539, study PRJNA606508) | bioreactor metagenome | isolation source: A lab-scale SPAN reactor treating ammonium-rich wastewater day 57 | place: Ireland: Galway | collected 2017-03-13
TGAAATTCGTGTTGGCAGTCCAAAGGGTTCCGATGATTACTCAGAGAAACTTGGATTAGGCTCTGCGCCATCGCAGGCAGTAATCCTTGTAAGTGAATCAGGAGAAATCGAAGCAAAGAGATTGAGATTACATTAAGCTAAATTATTGCAAAAGGGCAAAGGATTATTAATCCCCTGCCCTTTTTATTATCCACCAAAAAGCCTTGTGAAGAATCCTTTTTTGGGCTCCTCTTGCACACTCTGCTTCTCTTCTTCTATTTTAAGAGTCTCCTCCTCACTCTTCCTCCTCTGTTCTGCAATCCAGTTAGTCATCTGCTCATCTCTTTTCTGCAGACTGGTCTCTATTCTGGTTGCGATATCCTCCATCTTTTTATTACTCTCTTCTATCTCCTGCCTAATCTCATCTCTTACGGACTCTCTAATCTCTTCTATTATATCTTCTCTAAGCGCCTTTGTATTTTCAGCTATGACTACCCCTATGAACTGTTTAACCCTTTCGCTCTGCATCAATCTCTGAATATCTTCTTGGTTAAGCAAGTCTGCAGTTCTATTACTCGGATGTTGTGGCGTTGGAGCCTCTTCCTTGCTTCGAAGTTCAAACTCCCCTTCTTTCCCCTTGTCAGCTATCATATAGGCTAAATCTCTAGTTGTAGTCCTGCGTCCGTATTCTTGCTTCAAGTCTCTTAAGTATGTAAACACGACAATATCTGTATCAAAGTATATCCTCTCATTCCTATTGTTTCTTAGGACAAAGTGGACTTCAAACTCTTCTAGTTGGTCAGTCCAATGTCTAAGAGTAGCTGATGGCACCCCTATTCTATCTGATGCGTCACCTAGTGTTATAAAATCGACCTCTAAACCCATCTCGCACCTCCGTTTAATCTAGTAATATCTAACTATATTAAAGCACGATTTGACCTATAAAAGCAACTGCCATACATGAGAATTCAGTTGCTGATTCATATGATAACCTATCTGTACCCTACATTATCTCTCGACCTTCATGAGGTTTCATTAGTTGAGGTATGATATAAGGTCAAATTAAGCTATAATATCTCTTGACCTACATTGGATGTCGTATACTGAGTTTGTTTTAAAGTCATATGAGACGATATATAGTTCAAATCCGTATATGTAATGATATAATAGTAGATAATCATATTCCTATATTTGCAAATTAATAGTCAATGCTACTAAATGCTACTTGACACCACTCAGTAGCATTGGTATTATATAAAGTATAAGGTTTATATGAGGTTGGTAGCACTGGGTATCATTTAATGACACTCAGTAGCATTGATAGGAGGAATAGTTAATGACAGAGATATTAGGTATTGATGTAGGTTATTCTCACACTAAATTGGTAGGCAGAAAGGGAGAGGATATCTTCAGAAGTACTGTCAAGAATGGTGTAATCGATGTGAATGTTAACTCAACAGTAATTGAATATGAAGGAAAGAAGATGACAATAGGGGAGAGAGGAAGAATTACGGTTGCTCAGAATAAGATAACCGACCCAAACTTCGAACCGCTATTGGTAACAGCGATTTTGAGAAATGTAGATGAGAAGTTGACCAAGGTAAAAGTGAAACTAGTAACTGGACTACCTATTGGATGGTATAAGAAGCAAAAGGATGAGTTGAGAGACTTCCTATTAAATAAGGAAGTGACTGTCGGATACAAGGGAAAAGAGAGAACTATACATATTGAGGATTGCCTAGTATTCCCTCAATCTGCAGGCTTAGCATTGACGAATCCAAAGGAGTTTGAAGAGGGGAGAACGAACCTAATAATCGATATTGGTGGATTAACGGTTGATGTCTCTTATTATGAAGGAAGAAAGATTGCACACTTGGAAAGCTACCAGTTAGGGATGCTTAAGTTTTACGCAAAGGTTCAGAGCGCCATCAATTCTCAGTTCAATGTAGAAGTAGATGACCAAGACGTTGAGAGGTTTATTGAAGAGGGCGCTGTAACAATCAATGAGGAGCAATTGGACTTTGATTTCGATTTCCACTTCAAAGAACATATGGATGAGATTGTGACCAAGATTAAAAGAGACTTCCCATATGACATCGTACACAAGAAGACTTGGGTCGGTGGTGGCTCATTGAGATTTAACGATTATCTCCCTACAAAGAAGAGTATTGAGTGTGATAAGATTCAGAACAATGCTGAGGCTTTCTATAATGTAGGAGTTCAGAAGTTTGGCTAAATCGAAAGTCGCAACTGAGAAGAAGTCAATTTCTTTTAGGGAAGATGTCTTAGCGTATGCACAGGAACAAGCTGATAAATTCCATGGTGGGAACCTTAGTGGGTATATTACATTCCTGATAAGTTCTAATAAGTATGGAATGACGATGGCTACTAAGAGTTCAGATGTCGTAGTAGCTGAAGAGAAGATAAGGGATAATGTAAACACGTTTATAAAGAGTGATGAGAACGATGCGTACATTGACCAGATTTTAGATATATAGGAGGAATCTATTTGAGACCACAAACTAGCGTTATTTATGAATTGAACCTTATTAACATGGAAGGGGAGGAATTGACGGAGACTTTTACGAAATCCTTTGATTCTGAGATTTATAATAACGATGTTGATGGCACAGATTCTATGATTGTTAATTTTAAGGTTCAGGATTTGCAGAGAGAACGTGGTGGAATCTTCTTGTTAGGTTTCTCAGTAGAAAGAATAAGTGGTACGGTGCATTGAGTCAGGGTTAACACCTTGGCTTTTTGTCTATAATAATAACAAACTGAAAAGGGGATTGGTTAATGGGAATTTATTTCGAAAGTGAAGAGCATGAGAAGAATTACGAGAGAGTTTTGAGTAAATGGCTTAGTAGAGGGTCTATGGATACTGAATATAAGGTTTCTTGTTATATACTTGCTGTGCCTATGATTTATGATAAAGTAGAGCATTTGATTGATGAGTTTGAATTGCCAGTAGATTGGATTTGGAGATGGGAATGGAAGTATACTCTTTCTAAACTAGATGCCTATAGTTGGAACAAAGAAGAATTAGAGGAGATTCCCTATGACCTGACTGATTCGATGGTTCAATTAGGTAGATTATCTCTCAACCTCTGGAATAGATACGAACATTTCAACCTATTGGACTGCATTTCATCGTTAGATTCTAGTAATTATAAGGTGTTAAAGTGTGCAATTGATATGAGAATGGGTCATTTTACGCTTCAAAGAGGGTGAAAATAGGGTAAAAATGCTGATTTTAGCTATATGACTGCTTGAAATATCGTGAAAAAAGGCTAAAAAAGGTCAAAAAAGCCTTAAAATCATTGATTTTTAACGAAAAAGAGGCAAAAAATAGCAAAAAACAGTGAAAATAAGGCGAAAATGCTTAAAAAGGCTATATTTTATATAATATTAGGCGATTCTGCGTATAGTAGTAAAAGTAAGGGTTTAGCAGGGTTCATATACGATTCGGGTACGATTTGTTATCTTAGGCTAATTTTTTGTTAGTCTTTGTAATATTCGTACCCCATTTTTATGTTGAAATACACCCCCATCTAGGGAAAAATGAGTTAATAATTTACTAGTAGTTTTCGATAAGGGTCACGATTAAGGTAAAATTGGTCAAAACAGAGGTTAAAAGCAGGGGATTTTGAGGTCTGGAAGATAGATGGGAAAAGGGTAGGGGAGATGGTAGGAGGAAAATTTGGAGATTGACAGGTCTGATTTGCTCGAATGGAAGGAATCGTAGTTTTTTGTGATGTGTTTGTGTAGGTACATAGGCTCTTTCGGCTCCCCAAAACTGGAAAAAATGTGGAAATACACCCCCTCTCCCTGTCCTCCTTACATGCATTAGATGGACAGGGTGGGACACCATACGTCCCATACAACTCAAACGTAGGTAGGACAAGGGGTGACACCCAAAAGAGGCGAGTTTGTGAATTATGCATAAAAGCACATACCTTAAGGGGTATCTAAACACACCCTTTTTTATACCCCACAGGGTACCGTTGAAGCCAGTCGTATCAAGGCTTATCGGCTTACAGAACAGGGATGCGTGAAACATCGTGGCTATGCATAAATATACACAATATACACTCCATTCATCCCACCTCTCAGCTACTCCCAAAACACCCACAAACCCATATATACCAACGGTTGTATGCTCACATAGAGCACCCTTTTCACAATTTCACAAACTACCCCAAAATGCATACGATTCCCAATATACCCTCCAAACATGCGCCACGCCTTAAATAGCACACCACAAACCATAAGTCAAGCTTTATTTTAAACACTGCATACAAACACCACCTTTTATGCATGTTATACAACTCATGTACAAACACTGTCTAACGCTTGGTATCACTGGCTTTCTACGCTTATACACTACTCATCAATCACACTCTATCAATGCATACCATATACACCACAAATGCAGTCATATCAAGGGTCTATGCATATTTACCTCTTATATTCGACATTTACCCATATTCATATACCCTTAAGAAAATAAATAAAAAATAAAATACCCAAAGGGGTATACTAAACACAGTCATACCAACACTTCACCCCTATTTTATAACCCTATATTAAGATGTTTCACTCTGCCTATTAAAACCCCTCTAAGTATTGATACATAAGGCTTTGTATACCCCCTATAGTATATCTTATACAACCCTGTATAACCAGGGGTATATATAGCCTGTCCAAACACCCTCTTATTATACCCTGTGGGGTATACCTAGAAAAATAGGCACCGAAAACGCCCAAACCTGTTGGCGCTCTAAGGCTCGTGCCACTTTACGAAAGCGTTTTCGTAACAACAACGGATTCGGGTGTATCACAATTATTCACATACTTTATTTCAAAAACCTCATTCCCTCTTACTCTCCCAACAGGTTTGACCACATTTCCCACATTGTGAACACCTATATTTCCCTCTCGTTTATTTCCCGTCATTTCCCAGTCGAAACGTTTCGAGTTGTGAACGTTATCAGATTTGTCTGACAATTTAAGAGAGCCTCTGAGCCTTACTCTCCCATGACTTAAAGCCACTTATCCACAGAAGGGCAGATTTTAAAAAGAAATTTTTCGACAAAAAGTTTCCCAAACGCAACAAAATAAAGTATTTCTCCTACTCCCCCAGTCGATGCAATACCTTTTTTAAAGTTTTTTTGCCTGTGGATAAACATTTTTTAAACTTTATGAATCGTTTGACACATTTTTCATTTGTGCTTATCCCTCAGAAACGTTGATACAAGTGGGTTTTTGGCATGCAACCCTTTTTTTAAATTTTTTTCAAAAATATGCTTTTTACACCCTTTCGACATGGCTTCAAGTACTGGTACAAAGCCATTTATAGCTATTTCAAATTTATCGTTCGACACCGTTCGACAAATTCATGTCGAAAACCTAGTTATCCACAGGCTTTTTTACCCCTATTTCACCCCTATTTTTTGCCCATTTTACCCCCTTTTTTTTGCCCATTTTTTAAAACGCTTGAAACGTATGTGGCTCTAAGGCTCGTGCCACTTTTGAAACGCAATTCCTGAAAAGTTTCTTCTACTAAAATTTTAACACGAGGAATTCACCGTTTTTCTGGCTTCCTGATTCGGTGATTTTCTGTGTCGGTGTCTCGGTAAGTTTTCGAGTTGTACAAAATCGGAATCCATATTACGTTTAGGTGGCACCAAGGACACCGCAACAAACGCAAGACAAACACACACCGCACCACACACCGCACCACCCACACCGCAACATACGCAAGGCAAGGCAAGGCGAGGAAATCGCACTACTGGATAGAGGCAGTCGGTACACATGGCATTGCGTCCATGCGAATGGCAGAACGTGCAGGGAGAGCCTGCTTCCCCTCTACCACATAGACGGTTGCCTCTAATGAAAGGCGCACGAAGCGCACGGCTTGCATCCATAGGAGCAGGCAAGCGTACAAGCACATAAAGGGAGGGAATCGAATGGTAAAATTCGGCAAACTGTAAGGCGACCCATGTGGTCAACCCCTCTGGGGTAACGTTCCTTGACATTATTCGTAAATATTGAATTCCACGCTTTTGGGGTGGGATGGGTGAAAAAGTAAGTGCGAGCAACCCGATACGGCTCGAAGGGGATAAAGCCCCGCAAACCGATGATGGCGGTAGGTGTGAGAACCTACGATTTTCCGAATAATCGGCTTTCTGGCTTATGGTGTTGGAGTCCACCCTGTAACCCTGCTATTCCTGTGGGTAGTAGGTGGGTGAGGCGCATCCGCTAAGCGAGGGAGTTAGAGGAGTAGGCGCAGGAGGGGATAAGGATAGAAGTTCCATAAACTGGTGCCACCAGTTTACCCCTTGGGAGATAACCAAGGGAGATGACAAAAACGCAACAAACAAAAAACGTAGCTACTAGTTCCCAGTTTACTGGGTTTTGTGACCCGACTTGACCAAGCTTTGGTGCTTGGTTCGAGGGTTCAACTTGAACCTTCGAAGGAAGTACCAAAAAATGATGAAGGAAGTGTATTTGAAATGAAAGCACAAACTACAATTGAATTAGCAAACGCAACAATTACAGGAATCGTTGAAAGGGTCGAAGGTTGTAACGCCTATGTTCTATCTGGAAGCACGGTGTACAAGTTCCATGTCGACCAGTTGAACTTTGACAACAAGCGTCAGGCTATCCTGTTCGAAAAGCAGAGTGACACAAAAGTGTCAGCGACTAGAATCAAGCTTGGATTGTCAGCAGGCAACAAAAAGCTGAAGGATAGCAATGTGGTCAGCTTCTATCAATGGAACATGACAAGCGTCATCTCCTGCCCATTCCGCACAGAGATGTGCGAAAAGGCATGTTACGCCTTGAAAGCTGAGAAGATGTATCCTACGGTGGCAAAGCGCAGAACGTCAAACCTTGAGTTCTCCAAGTCTGAGGACTTCGCTTCTATCATGATTGACCAAATCGAGTTTGAACTATCTCGCAAGAAGAACAAGGGTAAAACAGTGTTCTTCAGAATCCATGAGGCAGGCGACTTCTACAGTTACGAGTATCTAGCGAAATGGCATGAAATCGCATCTCATTTCAAGGGGAACCGTTCCATCGTGTTCATGGCATACACGAAGTCCCTGCCATTCGTCAAAACTCTGTACAAGAACGTAGGCAAGGAGAATGTGAACATCACATTCAAGTCAAGCATCTGGGAAGACACAAAACCCAAGTTCGTAGGGATGACGAAGGAACTAGGAATGAGCATCTTCACTGCAGAGAAGAAGGGGACGCTCGAAGAAAAAAAATACTTTGCCTGCCCATCATCCGAGGCATTCAAGAACACGCCAAAAGAAAAAGATTGTGGCACATGCAAAGTGTGCTACATAGCAGATGTAGACGTAGCTATTGAAATCCATTGATTGGACATGAGGCAAGAAAAACTTCTTGCCTCTTATCGAGTCTGTGGCTCAAAAAAAAAAAAAAACAGGAGTGAGTAGAATGGCAATCAAACTAGCAAAGAAGTATTCGAAGGTAATCAAGGTGGAGGACAGAAAATATCGCTACAATAATGAGGAGTGTGTCATCGAGTGGGTAGGCGAAGATGGCGAAGTGGTCGACAGTGTGGGACTAATGAAGGAAAGCGCTGAAGATGATTTGCAGGGATATGTCGAAGGGTGGCACTATGAACTGCAGGAAGAATTCAGACAATCATTCTCATTCATGTTTTGATATGCACAAGGGGCAAGAAATAAATCTTGCCTCTGATGGATGTCAAAAAAAAAAAAGGTAGGTAATGTAAAATGCTAAAAAGTAACAAGGGTAGAGGTTTGGTACAAGGTCAACAGGTGTCATGTTTCTGGAATCTTCATAAGGATGTATTCAGCATGGAGTCAACAATCTTGGAGCGAGGCAAAAAAAGAAAATTGGTCTGCATGCATGGCAATGAATTCATCATGACAGACGTGACGTTCAAGGTGTACGAGAAGGGAAGACAACGTGTTCTGAACTCTGGACAAAAAAATGTTCATGCATATGTGAAGGGCAAATTCATCGGAGAAACAAAATCAGCAACATTCCTGCAGGAGGGTATGAGGGAGGCGTATTACAATCCATTCAATCAAGCAACCTTCACGGATAAAGAAACTGGCGAGGTTCTAGAGTCTGCCAGTGTAGTATTGATGGTCAATAAAAAAGTCTACTATCATGCTTGATGCCTGCACAAGTGACAAGAAAAAATCTTGTCGCTGATGGAGTTATCAACTCAAAAAAAATAATTGGAGTGATTGAAATGAACTACACATTGCCAGATGTAAAAAAAGAATTGAAAGCTATGTATTCTGTGAAAAAAATTGGTGTTCATCTTGAGGAGTTTGGCGAAGGCTTTGATACTCATGTCTGTGTCAGATATCTTGACAAGCATCTGAATGCAGGATTTGAAAGCTATGTCATGGCTGAAGAAGAAAAATTTACAAAGGCAGATGCAAGGGGCAAGAGGATTGCAGAGTCATTGAAAAAACTTGGCTACGAAGTAGAGTATGAGGGGTTAGTTGGATGATTGAACAAGGGATAGAAAAATTCTATCCCTGATTGAGTTATCCAACTCAAAAAAAAAAAAAAAAACAGGAGTGAATTAAATGTACAAATTAATCGAAGCATTCAACCAACACACAGAAAATTATGGTGAGGAGTTTGTGAATTCTAAAATCTGCATCACTGACGCATACGACAGAAATGACAAGGTTATCTACAAAGGAAAGCCTCTGGAGGCTCCGCAGGAGTTACTTGAGAAGCAACTATGCATCATATCTAGCATTGGGAATATGACCATCTATAAAGTTGACAATCGTTGATACTGGACAGTGGGCAAGAAAAATTTCTTGCCTGCAATCGAGCATCAAAAAAAACTTATGAATGGGGAATTTAAAATGAAAATTCTAAAAACAATCGAAAACGCACTAACTAAGGCAGAGCAAAAAAGAGGCAGAGCATCAGTTGCAACAATACGTCAGGACACAGTGAGAAAGGCAATCGAGCGTGGGGAATTCGAACTCATCAAATGTGCATATCACTACACTGACGACTATGCATGGGATTATGCGAACAACAACGGGTTCAAGGCATCTGTAAGTAAGGAAGGAATGGCAAGAGAGTTCAGCATTCTAACTCCTAGTTGTTGGGTTGACCCTAAAATACATATAATCAACGGAAAAGAGTGTTATGAAGTCAGCATAAGCTTCCATAGCAATCTAGCATATGACATGTATGTACCAGTAAGCGCTTGAGGTTGAACAAGGCACAGAAAAAAATTCTGTGCCTGATTGAGTCTCAAGTCTCAAAAAAAATAATTGGAGTGATAGAAATGACTGCACAATTTCAAAATAGACCTCTTAATAATAAGCACGAAGAAAAAACTTTGGAGATGGTAACGCTTGAGCAAGTCCAAAAGTTAACTACCAAGCATCTTGGTCAATGGTATTCCATGAGAGCGCTTGTAAGAGACGATGGCAGAATCATCGTAGCATTTAGAACTAAAGCGAAGTTTGAACAGACAAGCATGGAAGTTGCCAATGGAGACGAGCATGGTGACAAGTGGTATCAGTTTGGGACAGAAAAAATATTCTCATGGTCTGATGACTACGATAATTACAATGTCGTAGTTGCTGAATTCTGGACTGATAGAAGATTCGATTATGAAGAGGGGAAGCAAGCTAAGGCAATGGCTGATGCATACTTCGGAGTTAAGGAAGACACTGGTAGATATTCCATCTACGATGTATATTCCACAAGCGAACTACTGTAAGGATTGAACAGGTGGCAAGAAAAAAATCTTGCTACCAATTGAGTTCTTACAGGCTCATAAAAAAACTATGACAGGGGAAATGCTAAATGTTTACGAAGAAACAGGAATTGAAAGATTTCGCAGGATTCATTATCCAAGAATTCAAACCATCATTCGAAGGAAGCGAGAAGGAACGCTTGTCTAAATTCAAGTACGAAAATAGGTTATTTGATTTAACCACTATGGAAGGAACGAAAAAATATCTGAAGCATCTGTATAAAAAAGCATTCCCAGTATACAAGAATCGCATGCCGAAAGGGTTAATCAATCATATCTGCAGAGAGGATGAGTCAGGCGAAAGTAGAATAGATGTGTACATCTTCCATAAAGAAGACGATACTATGGATAGAATCCGCAATAACATGAATCTGGAAGGCGATGATAACCACTATGATTATTCACCTACTGGATTCTGGTTCAGAAGTAGAGCAGATATCATCGAAGCAGATGATAGAATCATCGTAATGCAGGGTTGTTCACTGGATTGCTAATTGGATGATGGGTAGAAAAAATTCTACCCTGATTCGAGTTATCAACTCGAAAAAATAAATTATGACAGGGGACATGCTAAATGTTAATTCAAAAAAATCAATTCAAAAAATTATCCAAAGAAGACCAAGAAAGATATCTATTCTTCTGGTCTGCGCTATATGAGAGACAGGCTGAACTGCAGGCAATTGAATTCACGGAGAAAACAATGATGCTTTATAGTTCAGATTTGAAAGGAATAGAACTTGTCAATCTAAAACCTGACCTATCGAATCACGAGAGATACGCAATGTGTATCGAGGATATCGAGAATTATGAAGCCAAGATAAAAAAGATACTGGTGAAACTAGAGGCTTAATCCTCTGGTTTAGTGTAGGGTGACACCCTTGCTACTGACGAGCCAAGTCAGAAAAAAATAAAAACTCAAGGGAGAGATTTTAAAATGAAAATGGAACTTTACAAACCAGTGTATGTGATTAACGAGGACAAATTAATCTACAAAATCTACAGTGTTGAGCAACTTGGTAGCACGGAGATTTGCTACAACTATAACTTCGAACTTGTTGCAGGACATGACTACATTAATCCAGACGAGAGCAACGCTCAAGGCTTTGTAAGCGCAGGAAATTTTGTGGAGCATGTACAATATGATAGCTTGACAGTGTTGCCATTGAGCGAATCGCTTGGTGAGAGACTTGCTGATGAAGGGTACAAGGTTATAAATATCGATGACTACAAAATCCACAAAGGAGGATTTGAAAATGAATAAATCAATCATAGGTGGATTCGTAGTGAAGGAACTTCCTGCAGAGCCGAAGAAAAAAAATGAGATTGCAAAGTGTTGGAAGTGTGGGCATTACGGTAGGCAGTCTGACATGAATATTGTAGATGGCAGATACAATTGCAAGGACAACCAATACTGCCAGTGATGATTGAACAGAGGCTAAGAAAAAATCTTAGCCTCGATTGAGTTATCACTGCTCAAAAAAAATTATTGACTGTGTTACTGACACAGTATACAATAGGCATTAAATAAGAGGAGGAATTTTAAATGAAAAGATTTGCTTTTCCGATAAGTCACGGTAAGGATACGCAAACGCTAATCGGTACTGGATATGGTGTCGATAGAGTTAGTGCTATGGAGTATTTGAAGAAATCACTGGCATCTAATTGGTATGTAATCGAGGATGTTTCAGAGATTCAGGAATTCATCAATGAGGCAAGGCTTCCAGATGATGAGCCTCTTCCACAACATCCACACTTACTAAAGCAGTTTCAACAATTTGACGAAGACCTTGATGAATTGCAAGAATTTGTTGACCAAGCAAAAAAATAATTGGCGAAACACTGGCTAGTCCAGTGTCTGCAGTAGGGTGGTAACCTATGTACTGATGAGCCAAACTGCAAATTGATAATGGAGTGAATGAGAATGGCGAAGAAAAAACTTGCAATAATGTGGAGTGTCAGCAAAATGCTCTTCAATTATGGAGACAGGGCGAGAGCCGAAAGATTACAACGGGAAAGCAATGAAGAAATTAATCTGGTATACGTTGCAGTAGATATACACCATGAGTCTGCAATGTTTCAATTCATCGAACAATTTACTGGATGGGTATTTGATACCCAAGAAGAAGCAGAAGAAAAAATAAAAATCAATAATGGTGGGAGGATTTAGAAATGAATGGTGTATATGGTTACGATATTAAAACTGGATTGTATTGGTGGCACGTTAGGTATATGGGTGTACAGGTTGATAGTGGCAAAGGCTTGACTAGAACCCAGATTGAAGACGTGAAGAAAAAAAATTCCTTTGTAAGTTGGAGCAGGGATTACGATTACGCTTTTTAATAAATGTTGACTGTGTAAGTGAGACGGTGTATCATAAGTATATAAACTAATTTGGGAGTGAGTTAAATGAAATTGTATAAGTTAGATTTGAACAGTGTGCTTGATAAGTTTGAGAAAGAAATGTTCAGCGATAGCAGGGAATTCGAGATTGCTGATGCATTAGAGTTCGAACTATTCGACAAGGATAAGGATAACGTTTATAGTCTGCAGTTTGACAGGATTGAAAAATACTTTGTGATTACCTTAGTTGAGTTTAAAGAGGTTGGTGGCGAGACAGAAATAGAAGAAAGCTTTATAGAAAAATATCCAATGGAATTATACAACCGTCAGTTCTTAATCAGTAGAATTGTAAAACTAATGGAGAAGTTAATACTATGCGAGTCTTGATGGTAAAATGGTGGATGGAGTCAGAAATTCATATGACTGGCTCCAAGAGAAAAAAATATTCTTCAATATGGGGGCGTAAGTAATTATGGCACGATTTACAAAAGGTGATGTATTGATTGTTGCACCTCATTTACGAGGAGGTATGGATTCGATAGAAATCGTATACAAAGGCTATGCAGGCAAGTGCGCTAATAATCATAGCTACTTTTACGACAATGAAAATAATGTACATCCCTACTATGGTTGGGTGAAAAAATAATGCCGAAACACTGGGTAATAAATCCAGTGTAATGCTAGGGATTGACTCCTAGTGTCTGACGAGGCAGTCAGCTAATATACAGAAAAGGGGAAATAAAAAATGAGAGAAAAAATTGTTGCAATGGCTATTGGCAATATTGCGTATGGTGGCAGAAAAGAAGTGGTAAAGCGCAACGAAGAAATGGAATTGGTAAAAGGAAAAAAGCTTACGCAGTTGGAGTTAGAGGTTGCTTATGCTGAAAGGTATGAAGGAAGAGCAGACCTATTTCCAGAAAGATACCCAGAGATGAATGGTGATATTGAGGAAGAGAAGAGTAAGGAGTTTTGGGGAGAACTTTGGGATGTTGTCAGTCCAATGGTGAAAAGTGATTCTCCGAAATGGACTGAAGTAAACAGAAGAGGTGTACTGAGAGAACTTAGAAAACTGAATTAATAAAAGTTAAATTTCATTAAGCAGGGAGAGAAAAAAATGTTGATAAAAAAACTTGAAGATTCTAACGTAGATGTGATTGTATCCGATGGTTATTTCGAGAAAACAGATTCTACTGGAACAAATGATTTGAAGCCTCACATAGACGTAACTAGCAGACTGTATGCAATAGGGGAAAATGTTATCAAGGAAAAAGGTCTTGACCCAAGGGATTACGATGGAGTATTTATAGAGGATGGAGTACTATTCATACAGTGCCATGACAATATTAAATTGGAGGAAAAATATTATGCAGAATGAATGGATGGAAAAAATTAACAGGGTTGCTGAATTAGTAAAAAATCAAGGTTGCGTCAAGGCAGGCGTTACACTTCACTTGCACTACGATAAGGATGAGGAGTATGACTACACAGGGATGCACAATGTTTCTATCTATGTATACAAGACAGACAAGCTTTGCAATGTTATTACAATTGACCTAGATGATGTTAGCGTAGAAGATTGCAAGAAGGCGCATTTAAACATTTTTGAAGAGGTCAAAAAATTCTATCCACAAGTAACGAAAAAAGAAATTGTTCATAGAGATGACAACAGATAAACTATAGCCGAAACACTGAAGGATGACTTCAGTGTAGTGGAGAGGTGATTCTCTCTGCCTGACGAGGCAGTCAGCAAAAAAAAGGAGATGACTTTAAATGGATTATACAGATGGTATGACAGGCGCAACTGCATTTGAGCGTAAAGCCTTGAGAGATGGATACTACAGAAGATATGGAAAGTTCTTTCATATATCAAATATAAATCCTCAATACTACAAAGATACATTCGTTAAATTGTGTAGAATAATCAATGGGACAAAGTTGAATGCAATCGACAGAGAGTTTCTTATCAAAGGGTTGGTGTTGGATGAGAAATATTTCTCACAGGTCTTGGATGGGGTTATAGATGACCTGATTGAGAAAGGATATTTCGAAAGAGGAAGAAGAAAAGGAAGACAGTATATTAAGATAACCGAAAAAGGATACGCAAAGCTTGAGAGTCTAGAGATTAAACTAAAGCCTCGCAAAAAAAATTAAAGGGGAGATATTAAATGAAGATTAAAAACATCACTAACGATGGCAAGGGTAAGTATTTTACAATGGAAAATGGAGACTGGGTTCCATTCTTCCAATGGTCTTCTTTTGAAGGTTCTCAAGTAGCAGGAGCGAGATTCCACTTATTCGAAAACGACAATGATGTAGCCACCGAGACATACATAGCATTTCTTGAAAAAGATTTTGCATGGGACGAAAATGGCTCTAGTTATTTCGTAGAGGTAAGAATAGAAACTGAATCTCGCAGACATGTAGTCAACAAGAGTCTTCCTGTATCAAAGACTCAGAACTACAAGCCTACGAAAGAATACTTCCTTAAAAAGATACTCCAAGCATTCTACGATTCAGAATCGCAGAAAAAATAAGTGTTGACAAAATTTTTATATTGATGTTATACTGTAGTAGTACCACAGTAACACACTAAAAATCGAATGGAGAGATAAATAATGAGAAACGAGCGAGTTATCACTTTAGAGGAAAATAGAACTGGAGCAATCATTACAGATGGGCATGTTCAACTTCAACAGGCAGGATTGTTCGATGGAAAGATAGTAAGTATATTCATGACAAATGAACAAGTACTAGCATTGGCAGAAGAAATTAAGAAAGGAGGAAAATAAAATGAAATTAAGACCTTGGGTTAAAATAGCAATGGCATTTATTATTGGAACAATTGCAGTATCACAGGTTTTTAATATCACAGGTTCTAATGCAACAAGCACCGAGGATTCTGGTCATACTCCAGTGCTACACGGGGTCGTAGAGACAATCAGTAATGGTAAGGCGTATATTACTACTATAGAAGAATCGAATGGGGTGGGTGATGTTGAAATAGAAAACGACAATTACTTCCTAGGTGATGTAGTTACCGTGTCTTACAATGAGCAGGGTGAAATAATTAAATCCACTTTAGCAACCAATCAAGAGTTCGACAAGTTAGTTGATAGTGAGCATGCATATACTTTGCAGGCGAGGCTGAAGAAGCATGGTAGATGGGGAAATTACAAATAAAAACTTTTTGTTGACATATTACTGTGTTACTGATATAGTAGGTTATAGATACACAAACAAACTAAATTAATTGGAGGAATCACAAATGAAAAAACTGGTAGCAATTTTCGTAGCTTTAGTAATCGCAATGGGAGCATTACTTACTTACACTATCGTCATAGCAGTAAATGAATTCGAAAACATGGTAATGGAGGATAATCAAAAAGAGGAGTCAGTGAAGGATGTTTGGGATAACGATGTTTACACCGCATACTTTATGGTACAAAGCGAGACTTCAGATGGATTCTTGGATGCAAAACCAGTTGGCTTCAAAATGGATGGAGGAATGATACTGGACAATGAATATGAACTTGGCGACATAGTATTGGTAACATGGAATAAAGATGGAGATATAATGTTTGATAGAATAGCAACAGAAACTGAAAAGAACTACCTAGATAAACATTACTTTGCAGAGATTAACAGTTTAATGGAAGAAGGTATTGAAATAGCAGGTAGTTGGAATTAAACTAACTTGAACAAAATTATTAAAATAAATTCAAAAAAAGCATTGACTGTGTTTCTAACATAGTGTAACATTGTACTTAACAACAAAACAAATTATAAAACAAAGGGAGATAATCAAAATGAAAAAACTATCAATCAACTGGAATGTAAAGCAATTCAAAAAAATGGTGGAAAAAGGAACTATCAGCTTCGACTACCCAATCCAACGTGAAGGTTCTCAATGGGATGAAATGCAGAAGTCATTATTAATCCACTCTTTAGCAATCGACTTCCCAGTTCCTGCACTATACTCTATCACTGAGCCAATCGAAGTTGAAGAAGGTAAGAAGCCTGTGAACTTGTACTATATCCTTGATGGCAAGCAAAGATTAACTAGTATCCAAGACTTTTTGAATGGACACTACATGCTACACGAAGACACTCCTACTGCAGAAGTTGATGGTGCAGAATATGAAATCGCAGGAAAGTTATTCAGCGAACTTGATGAAGAGGTTCAGGATGCAATCCTTTCATTCTCACTTCAAATCTACAAGATGGATGAGATTACAGATGAGCAAATCGAGGACTTATTCTACAGACTAAACAATGGTACACCATTATCCAAGCAACAAAAGGCTAAGGCTAAAATGGGTACTGAGTGGGCAGGGAAAATTCAAGACCTTATGACTCATGAGATGATGAAAGAGAAGGCTTCATTCTCTACTCTTCAAATTCGCAAAGCTGACCATGAGACTGCAGTGCTTCAGACTATGATGATGCTTGATTCAAACTTCGTTTGGCAGAACATCTCTTCAAATGAAGTGTTCAGATACGCACAGACATTCAAAGCTGATGCAAATAAAGATGCACTGGTTCAAAAGTTGAAGGAGACTATGGATTATCTGAATATCGCATTCGAATCAAAAGAATCTGTACTATTGAAGAAGGTACATTTTCCAATGACTCTACAAACTGCTATGCAAGCAATGAAGATGGATATTCATCCAATCAGATTCTCAGACTGGGCAGAAGAGTTCAAGAAGGCGCTTAAAGGCAAGCGTGGGGACGACATTATCAAGACTGATTACAAGAGTTACAGTGGAGCAGGAAGCGTTAAGAAAGAAAAAGCTAATGGTCGTGTAGATTCCATGTTTGAACACTTAGAGGCTTACTTCAAGCAATTCCCATCTACATCTACTGTAGACAATGCGAGAATTGAAGAGATGAAAGAAGTTGAAAAAGAAAAGGCTGAGCAAACTGCTTAATTTAAATAATTCGCCTTGGGTGATGACTCATCCGAGGCGAAATATTTAAATATTGTTAAAACAAAATTATTGACAATAGCAAAATTAACTGTTAGACTGTATTATAGATACACCGAATTAAGGAGTTAATATGGTAGAGCAGTTAGCAGATGAATTGTTTCAGTATATAAAAAAATCGAAGTACAAATTCTACAACATCAATGATGCAACTGATTTTCTTAAGGATAAACTTGGAGAATCATATACAAGCGAAATTGGCATTGCGGTGAAAAATACCTTGCTCGAACACCCGAAGCTTATATTCTTCAAAGAGGGTACATACATTCACGACCAGAAATACCACTACTGTACAGGTAATTGGTTATCAATTAGAGAGTTCTATGATAATCCAGTAGAGGCGAAAGAAAAGCTTGGTTGGTATGCTTGGCAAGAGACAGAAGAAATTGATTGGGATAATGATTAAAAGTTGTCCCAATATTTTCTTGACAATCTACCGTGTTACTGTTACACTTAATCACAGATAGCAAAACTTATATTAATTGGAGGAATTACAAATGCACACTTATCAAAATAAAGCTTGGAAAATCCTTGAAAAAAAACTTGAGAATCTTGCGAAGGAAGATGACAAGTATAACGAGATTATCACTCTTATGAGAGAGTCAGCTTCCGAGGCGTTCAAGACTCCTACTAAGACAGATGATGTGGCGAAGTTGTTGGCAGACGCAGTGAATTCTTCATCATTCGAGAATAAAGAGTTTGCAGAAGAAATTACTCATCGCACTCATCGCACTTTGCAACAGGGTGTATTCAGAGCATTTAACGCTTGCGTAAACTCTTGGGCAGACATGGATAAAGAAGGTTGGTACGACCTACGCAACGAAGCTACGGTAAAGGCATCCACAAAGGTTAAAGAAGTTCTGAAAGATGACTACTTCCCACTGGTATAATCCAGTGGGCAAGATAAACGGAGGGATTTAAATGGCAGATAGAAATGATGCGATAGTAAAAAAAATCAAAGGTCTACTTGCAATAGCTAAAGACCATAAGAATGATGAAGAATCTCAATCAGCATTCATCTTGGCTCAAAAACTAATGATGAAGCATGACATTTCCATGGGCGAGGTTGAAACAAAGGATAGTGGGCAGAAGGTCGAGAAAGGTCAAGCAACAGTACATAAGAAATTATCATGGTGGGAAACTGAGTTAGCCAGAATCATGTCCAAGAACTTCAGGGTCAAGTTTTACTACAACAATGATAATAGTGGTAAACAGGTGAAGAGAGCAATTGTATTCCTTGGATTTGAGAATGATGTAAAACTTGCAAAAGAAATGTATGTACTGGCTTATGACGTGTTGACGTTCTATACAAAAAAATATGTGGACATGTATTATAAAGCTAGACCATCTCAGCCGAAGAATATTACTAGTGATTTAAAGAACTCGTACATGAAAGGGTTCATTGATGGTCTCCGTGACAAATTCGCTGAACAAGTATCTCAGATGGAACAAGAATGGGGACTGATGGTTTTGGTTCCTCAAGAAGTTACCGATGAGTACCAAAAAATGTTCGGCAAGAAGAGAAAAGGATTATCGTTCAAGATGCCTTCAGCAGGAGAGTCGCTATCTTATGAGCGAGGATACAAGCAAGGCAATAGAGTGGATTATACCAAATCAACTATTGAAGGGTGATTATGCATGCAAATAAAAGGAGTTACTATAAGTAAAAAACTTTCTGAATGGATAAAAAAACGAGTTTATTATCATGATGAGCCTAACACATTCCTAATCAGGGGTTATGGGGTTCTGAACCTAACTGCACAACAAGTAGCAGAGAATACAATGAAAGAGTTACTGGCTTGGGTTAGAAGGCATGATGGAGATTTTGAACTCATTGATAATACTTATCCGAGAGAGTTGCTTCAGAGAAATGGATATCTAAAGGTTAAAATCTATAGTCCAGTGTGCGAATCTGTCGTAGAGAAAATTTTAGATGATAGGAAGGAAAACAATCTTAGATTAGCGCAAGAGCGAGTAAGTAGATGGCGTTGGAGCTGAAAGGGGAGATTAGAATGAACAATAAAGAAAAAATTCAAACTGAAGCAGATAGGCTTAACTTAAAGATTGGGACTTGGAATAAAAAAATTGAAGCTTTATCTGAAAAAGAGTTAAGCAAAGTTATAGTAGCGATGGAGTATCAGAATGACGTAGATATACTTTATCTTAGGAGAAGATATGTAGTGGAAATTGACATTGTCGGCAATGAGATTGACTTCAGCGTCTTGAGCAGAGAGGAGTACATTAATAGATATGGCTCCGATAGATATGAAGATGACTGAATTGAAAGTAGAAAAGAGGATGATAATATGAGAGCAGTAGACATAGTAAAGGAAAAGCGTAATCAATTGAGAAACGAATTGGTAAGGTTTTTAAATGCAAAGGAGATAAAATATCCTACACCAACAAATTACAAGGAATTAGATGAATATAACAGACATGAATATTCATATATAATGGGATGTGTCAATAGCCTTAAAACTCAAATAAATGCACTAGAGTTTGTTTTAAATGAGGATACAGAATTAAATGACTACTCAAAACCGTATCCTAGACAGGAAGAGATTGGGATATCAAAAGCGATGGTTTTTGAAATAGGAAAAGAAGATTACGATTTAAGGAATAAAAACTTTTATAGTTAATAATATCAGAATTTTATTAATATTCAGGAGGCGTTAGGCAATGAAGAAAATATGTCCAAAGTGTAATTATTATATGGAAGTTGAAGACAAGACCTGTTTAAACTGCAAGAATCGTGGAGAACTAAATGAGGTGAAGGAATGACAATGATATCTACGCAAAAGCAATACGAGTCACTTACGGAGATTGGTGCCAATATACATTTGCTTCTAGCGCAATCAGACAATATCGAAAGTAATAAACTGCTATCCATGAGAGAGGTTTTGTATGAGGCGGTTTCAGATACAGGTTGCTCCAAGGACATGTTTAAAAAAGATGTTGTAGAAAGATACTTGGAATTAAACAATAAGCTAATCCGAGAAAATAGATGGAAAATAATATTATGAGAGAATGGAAATTTTTATTGACATTCTCTTTTTTTGGAACTAAACTGTATATATGAATTAGTTAGTAATAAACATATTAAAACAGGGGGTTGTCCTATGAAGCATGCTTATTGGTATATTGTTGTTGGAGGTCTATGCTATCTGGTTTCACTAATTCTAATCTTTAAAGGTTCTGATAGGCTAACGAAGTATCAGATGAGCGAATATAGTTCAGAAGATGATAGGTACGCATATGTAGGAGGGGACGCATACAACTACATAATTAACACGAATGTAATGAACTCATACTTTACTATTAGCGCATCATTACTTGTTGCAGGAACTCTATTCATCGTTGCAGGATTGATTGTGAATGCAATCAGGGTGGGTAAGTTAGATGTTATGGACGAGAAAAAGATTATTGAGCAGGAACAGGAAAATAGTATCTTAACAGATTATTAAATCTCAAAATAAAAGGGGCGGTTATTAGTGGGTAAGTTAAAAGAAAATAAGGTCTTCAGAATCGCAGGCATTGCAGTGATTGCATTTCTAGTATTCTTTATTGGTGCAGGCATTGGTTCAAGTGGTGCCGAGATTACAGTGAAGGACAAGGCGATGGATGTCACTAAACTAGACAAAGAGATTGCCAGTTTGGAAGAGAAGAAGAAATCACTGGCAGACGAAGTCGAAGTAGTCAATGGAGAGATTGAGTCCCTTCAGAAAGAAAAAGATGAGACTGTGGCGCTAATAGATACCAAGAGTGATGTAGAAGCAGAGTTAAAAGATGTTGAGGCGAAGCTGAATGATACAAAGGGCGTTTTGGACGCTGAGTTAGCAGAAGGTCGCAAGGAAATCGAGAGCAAGCTAAATGAGGCTAAGAAAGAACTAACTGAGGCAGAGGGAAAAGTAACTGCTCTTAATGCTGATGTTCAAGCGAAGCAGGCTGAATTAGAGAAACTAACCAATGGAATTATAAAAAAGAAAGAGGAGCCAATCCAATTGAATGCAGGACAATATATTGTTGGAATTGATGTTCCTGCAGGAAGATATCAAGCAACGAATGTAGGAAGAGGGACTAACTTCTTTGTATATGGAACTGATGGTCGCTCAACAGTGAATACGATTCTAGGAGATAGTGCGGTTGGCAGTGGGGACTATGTATTCTTTGCAGAGGATGGTTATGTAATTGAAACAAGAGGTCAGGTAAAACTTATCCCAGTACAATGATTTTGGTAATAAAAGGGAAGTTAACTTTTTGTTGACTTCCTAAATTAAACCCTGTATACTGTGTATATAACACACTTACACACGAAAGAGGAGTTGGAATAGATGACAGGCATGAAAAGATGGTTTAATGAGGGCGACATCGCTCATATGAATAAAAATCGCAGGGGAGATGGATTCAACTTAAAGATTAATCAACCTGTAAAGATACTGAAGTGGGTAAAGATTGACCAAAAAGCAGGAGCATATATGTATACTATCGAAGTGGAGAATCCTAAAACAAAAGAGCCAGTTATTCTAGAAGAGTGGGTTACTCAACTACACTTGATTCATCCAGATTTTTGGAAAGAGTCTCAGGCAATGAAAAAAGAGATTGAGAGGCTTGAGAAGGAACTGGCTGAGAAAGGGGTTGAATATTGATGAAGTGTCCTGTGTGTAAAGAAAGATTATCTTCTCAGTATGTAGACCTAGCACCAGAACCTATCAAAGTGTGTATGACGTGCTTCTTTGATGATTCGATACCTAATGCTTCTAGCAGGATGTATTCTGACGCAGACGAGAGGAGAACTGCTAGAACGGAAGCGATTCAAAAAAGAGCATCTACCATTATCGAAAAGTATTGCAAATAGTATTTATTAGGAGGATAATATAAATGAGCATATATGAAGTTAATCAGTCTATCGTGAAGAATGCAAAGGAAGTTGCCAAGGAAAGTGGATTGGAATTGATTAGTATCAGGAAGTTTGATAGCAACCCTCTAAACGAATATTTGAAGTTTGTACTGTGTAAGCGTGGAGAAAATGATTATTGTACGCATCTCTACAACACGTCTCGTGGTGGAACTGATAAGGGTTTCTTCGTTGAGGGTCATTACGATTTGAAATCTGAAGAAGATGCTTTAAGGGATTTTCATAATAGAAGATAAGGGGATAATAAGATGGCTAAAATTAAGCACTATATAGACAAGGATACTGGGGAAGTAGTTAGAGAGGTTAAGCGAGGTAATAGGGTGGAGTATGAGACCATATCTCAGGATAAGCTGAATAACTATGAGGCAGGGAGAAGCATCTTTGGTTGTATAGGTTATGTTATAGTTTTCGTCATCATAGCAAAACTATTCTTTTTGTAGGAGGAATTGAAGTGGAAGTCAATATAGATAAGCCTTGGCTCAATGAGCCAGATGTAGTTTCAAATGAAATAGATGATTATCACGTTGTCGTATTTAGAAGTCATTTGGGACAACTTAATGGTTATATTGGAGTGAGAAGAAGTCATCCGTGGTTTGGCGAACATCACGATAATAAAAAACTCAGGTCAGTTCATGTATATGGCGGTTTAACATTTAGCGGAAAGGGACATGCTCTAGGAGGAAAGGTGTTTAAAAGAAAGTACTGGTACTTTGGATTCGACACTGCACACTTTGGAGATATAGTTCCCAAAATGATAGAAGTCTTGTCGTCAAATGGGATGGACTATGGATTCTCAGGTTCCACCTACAAAGATATAAACTTCGTGCAGAATGAGGTTGATAATCTTTTTGCTCAAATAAAAGAGGCTAAAGAGAAGCGACCAGATTATGTTCACAATTTCGTTAGAGAGTATAAGAAGCTTGCGAGAATAAAGAATCGCAAAAAAGAACTTCGCCTCAGATTGGGATGAAAACTTTTTGTTGACATCCCTTTTTAAAGAGATTATACTGTGTATATAACTTAGTAACACACTATAGGAGGTTAGTTAAAATGAGAGCATTTGAACTGGTTGATAGAAAAATTATCGCAAGAGTCGGTGGCAAGGTGTCTGACTACTATGTAGAGGACATGCGAGTGATAAATGGCAAGGGTCAATTCGTACTATATAATCTCAATAGTCATGAAGTTGTCATTGGCGTTAATGAACTTAAAGAATGGAGTTTTGTAGACACGGAGTTAGAGGCGAATGTAAGAAAGTTATCAAAGGTTGTAAAAATGTATAGAGAAATGGGATTAGACGAAGAAAATCCAATAATAAAAGAGATTATCGAAAAGTTTGATGAGGCAAAGAAATCTTTGGCAGAAGAGCGCAAGGAAAAGGCTAATGAAGGAAGAATGGATTATCACCGTGATAAACTGTCGGTATTCTATGACATCTATCATGGGAAAACTATTCAGAGATTCTACTCCAGAGATGAGATAGTAAAACTTAAGGAGATGTTCGAGAAAAGAGACCCATTCAGACCACATCAGCCACTAAGGAGTTTGCAGGCATTTGACGCTGATGGGAATCTAGTATTAGACGAATGGTATAGATAAATAATTGACAATGGGTATTGACTTTACAGTTTTTACCCATTATACTTAATCTTAAGTGATACACTAACACACTATATCGGAGGTTGGATAAAATGAATGTAGAAGAGATGAAGTTGAAAATTGCTCAGTTATCATCGAGGTCTGAAATACTCGGAGACAAGATTGAAGAATTGCATCAAGAGAAATATCAATATGAAAAAGAGATTATGGATTTAAACGAACAGTTGGAGAGACTGAAGTACTTTGGAATGAGGCAGTACCAATATTATGAAAAAATCAGGAATCTAACTTTTTACGAAGGTAAATATAAAATAGTCATAGGAGCAATGGGTAATGACAGTATTTCGGTAGAAATAGTGGAAGAAGATGATTTGAAAGTTGTGGTTTATGGTAGTAGCAATATTAATACTGGAGTCATGAATATATACAGGGATGCGAACTATCAAAAGGGTACTAAACCTTACTATAGAAAATACTATAGTCAAGATATTCCAAAGAGTAGGAAAGAGCAATTTGAAGAGATGCTTGCCATCAAAGCTAAATATGGAAAAATGATGGTTGATGCGGAATTTGAACCGAAAAAGGAAGGAGTGGAAGAGCGATGAGTTCAGTGATTACAATTTTAAAAACAGTAGATGGTGTAGAGCAGGCACAAGCAACATTGACAGTTAGCTTTGGTGAGGTAGTGGATGAGTCCAAGAAAGACCCTAATACAATCCTTGTAGGTATGGGGGTTGAAGGTCTTGAAAGATACTTTAAGCAAGCTTTGTACGAGCGTTCAGGAAAGATGAAGTTTGAGCAGTTCGAAGAGATGTTGGACGAGTATTTCAAGATGAGATTAAGCAGAGAGATTGGTGTAACATCTGTGCCATTGAAAAGGAATCGTGACGGTGTATTAGAAGGCGTAAAAGATGGAGTTAAAGTAGAAGTAGAATAATAAATGATGATAAGGGGTGGTTGATGTGAAGTTCAATTTTAATCTTAATCGAATCGAAAAAGAAGCCACTCCTGTCAAAGTGGATAGATGGTATGATAGAAGAACTAGGTCTTGGGTGGTTCAATTGAAAGATGCTGAAGATAATCAGGTTGAACAGGCTCAGTATTTCGGTAGCAAACGAGAAGCAGTGGACGAGGAGTCTTTATTGAAAGAACGATATGATATTTAGGAGGATTTGAATTGATGAACATTAAAAATGTAGGTCATGGTGAGTGGGATATTCTCGTTGATGAAAAAGTGGTGGGTCGTATTGAAACATTTGATGGATTTAGAGGTTATCGTAAATCTGTTTGGGTTAAAGATAAGCAAATTTCAGATATAAAAAATCAAAAAGAGGCAATAGAAAAATTGGAAAAATTTTTCACAAAAAATAAAGAGGAAATCACATCACTAGAAGAGCAAGCTGAGCAATTGAAATATGGGGCGACACAAGTAACCCATGATATCTGTTCTAAGGTTCTCTTAGAAGAGGCTAGTAGTATAGAAAAGCGCATTGATAAGCTAAGAGAATACGATTTGATTTAATAATATAATCGTTTTACTAATTTCCGGCAGGAGGAGAGATGCAAAATGAGTAAGTCGCTATCAGATATTATTGCTGAGCAACGCAAGAAAGAAAGAAGAGTGTTTGAAGAGCATGATTTAGCCAATGATTACTATGAGGCAAAGAAGATAAGAATTGCCAATGGCGAACAGGTGGATTTTAATATCAATGAAGAGGGCGAGTCTGAAGACGAATAGACCAAGAAGGGTGAGATTATATGAGTCACAAAAATTATGCTTACTTTAAGGAAGATTATCAAGAAATGGCAAAGCATGTTGATAATATGTTTGATTTAATCAGCGAATATGCAAAAGGACATAACATCCCTTTGAAGATGGATGACAGGGCAGAAAAACTTGTTGAAGCAATTGCTACCTTTATTGTAGAAAGTAGAAATACAAGATAAAAAGCTGATATCATGATGTGTATAAGACCGAAAATGTGACATAAAGGAGGTTGTTAATTTGAAAGAAGAAACTTACACAATCTATTGTAAGGTGTGCGAAAAACTTATAGGGGAAGCTGAAACAGATGATAATGGTTTTGCAGTTTGCTTAGATTGCTACAATAAAAAGTAGTTCGCAGTACGAAACAATAGCAAGGGAGAGATTCACGGATGGAAAGAAAAGTAGTGGTTTTAAGTCCTTCAGAATGGGAAAATAGGATTGAACTTGGTAAAGCGATGGAATTAGCATACAGGCATAGTCATTTCGCAGTGAGAAAGGAATCTACGTTGCAGGCGATACTGTATAGTCTTAGTTACTCGTTAGTGAATGATAGAAAAGATAAAGATGAGTTGTTGGCAAAGATTGAGGATGCAGTGAGAATTGGCAATGATATGTTATCTGAGATTAGAAAGTCTCAAGAGTACATAGGCAACATCTCTAGTATGATAGGATACAAGGTTAATCAGGAGATATATGGTGATAAGTCTGATTCTGAGGAAGTTAAATAATGAGAGAAGCTTTGAAACTAACTGGAAAACAGATTATAGATTCTGTCACGTTATTCTTTTATATGTCTGTATTTATATCTGTGATACTAGGTTCAGTTGCGTTAGTTATTCATTATCCATTGTATGGGGGCGTATCGCTTTCATTACTGATTTTGACAATAATATTCCTCTGGAATTACTTACACGTTAAGGCTCAAGCTAGTGACAAGTGTAGAGATGTTTTCTAAACCTGATAGGAAGTTAACAAATTTTGAGAAACTTTTAAATATTTGTTGACTTCCTATTTTGCATCCTTTATACTGTGTATATAAGCTACTAAAACAGTAACAAAGAAATACACTACAATATATGGAGGAATGTAAAATGAGTAATGCAGGAGAGCAGTTCTTAGAAATCTTGGCGAAGTTGGAAGCAGAAGAAAAAAGAAAGAAGGATTTAACTTCACCATTAAATACACTAAGAGTGAATGATGACTTCACCTTCAACAGTGAGGAACTAGGGAAGGTAAGAATGACAGACCATGCGTTTGGTCAGCTTTGTCAGCAACTTTATGATTACGCACTGCCTGCTGACTATTTCAGAAATCTTTTCAAGGAAGACCCTACAAGATTCGCTGAGCAATTCAATTACCATCTGGTAAATGGAAAAGGAAAAGAGAGAAGATTTAGGATGGTAACTGATGAAACTGGTCAACAATCAGAAGTCCGAGGAATTGTTTCAGAAAGCTATATCCCATACGACAATCTGGATGCACTTCAAATCTTCATGGATACTGCAAAAGACCTTCCAGATTATGAAATGAAAACATATCACATGGATGACAGAATGATGTTCATGAGATTCGTCTTCCCTGATACAGAGAAGAACTTTGGTCGCTCATTCGATGGTCAGGATGATAGAAACTTTATCGCCTTAGACTTAGTCAATAGTGAAGTAGGATTCACGTCAATCATTGCAAATCCTTCAGTATACAGATTGGTTTGCACAAACGGATTGGTTGCTAAGCAGGCTGAGTATGGATTTTACAAACAACGTCACATGCATATCGACCCACTGATGGTGAATACAAATCTTAAAAAATCTATCATTCATGGAGTTGAGATGGGTCAGGAGATTCTTCATAAGTTTGAGAGCGCAAGAAAGATAAAGGTCGATAATCCTTATGAAATGATAACCGAGTATGGCAAGAGAAAGGCATTGTCAGAAAAGATGCAGAGAACTGTTAGAACAAACTATGACATTGAAGCAGATAAAAGTCTCTTTGGCGTAGTAAATGCGTTTACCAGAACTGCTCGTGACTTAAAGAGCCTAGAAAGAAGACTAGACCTTGAGAAATATGCATCTAAAATTATGGACGATGGATTGAAAGTTAGAGTATCTTAATAGTAGGAGAGAGGGGAGAAATCCCCTCTAAATTAAAGGAGGAGAGTGTTATGAGAAAAAGGTCGATGACAAGACAACAATACAGGCGTAGAGGTTCATCAAAGTATTCTCATCAGCCAACAAGCTATAGCAGTTTTCCACACTCCTTTTTCTGGATGATTAGATTGGTACTCATGATGAGTTTAGTATTGGGAATACCAATGCTTATCTTCGCTTTCGAAGAGTCGATAAAAGGCATGCTCATAATACTGGCTCTATTTATAATCGTAGATGTTATAAGCAGGATTAATGGGTGGGATAAAGTTAAAGAATACTAATATTTACAGGGGTGATGTGAGTGATAAGAAATGTTGGGAGAAAAGAGATTTTAGAACATTCAATTGATGGAGAAGACTTGGATGGATACCCTATATACAACCAATGCGACCATACTTTGTTGGATTTAAGAAATTTCGACCCAAAGAAGGAATGGATGCATTCTATTTCAGCTTTGCTACCTAATGGAAGAAAGGTTGCAGTCTGCATCATGCAATCATCTTCGACTCAATCATGTGTAGACGTTAGGTATTATCGAAATGAAGACGAAGAGAAGACGTGGGCGGTTGGATTTAAAAAAGGAAAGTCAGAGAGTATTGGGGATAATAATACATTCGCAATTATATGCGATGTGAAAAGGGGCGAAAGTTTGTAATGAATATTATTGAGTGGAATAAGGATGATAAAGCTGAGGTTGTTAATTTTCTTGATAACGCAATGATTGCTGAATCACTATCAAATGCTCTCCATAACGACTTATCTATTGAACTCAGGGAGTCTATCAGGACTGATGATGCGATAAATGTTTGTAAAATGAAATTGATGGGAGAGTATCACGGTATACTTGTCAAGGACAATCAGGAGTATTTGGAAGATGCTGAAATATACCTGTTAACTTGGGATGGAGAAGCTTCTGATGGTGGAGAGATGACTCGAATCGATTATTTTACGCTTCAAAAAATTGCAAAAGGCACACTTTTCCAAAATTAATTGTTGACACCTTACTGTATAGATGGTACAGTTAATCATAGATACAGAAAAGGAGATGAGTTAAATGTCAGCATTAGCAAATGTGATTCAGTTTCCTAGCCAAGAGGTTAAGGATGTATATGATTCATTTATAAGTCTTCACTCGAAGAATTCTTTAAGAACTGCAGAGGAGTATCACGCAAGAGTAGAAGAGTTCTTCGAGGAAACTTTGAAAAAATCAGTCAAATTTGTAACCATTGAAGAAATTCAATCAATCAAGAAAGCTGATGTACAAGTAAAATACATCGATGAACTTGTTAAGAGAGGTAATAAGTATAGTACCATCCAAGTTAAACTGAATAGCGTTAGAAGCTTCTATAATGAAATGCTTTCAAATGATTTAAAAGTTAACCCGATGATTTTCAAAGTCAAGCTTCCAAAAGATGGGGAGCATCATGAATCTTTGGCTTTTGAAGAAGTTCAAACTCTATTTGAATTTATGAAGAGCGAGAAAGAGTTAGCTATTGAAAAGTATTTGTTGTGCAAAATGTTATTCACTACCGCAAATCGTAAAACTGCCACTGTAGGAGTTACTGCAGAATGCGGTATGACTTGGGAGGATAACTTCATAACAAGGAGAGATATCAACTCTGGAGAGGAAATTTACGTTGTCAGGGTTCAGGACAAGGGTAATAAGTGGATTGAGAAGCCAATTTCAAATGAATTCTATGCTGAATTACAACAGATAAATAATGGTCAGAAGTATGTATTTGAATTTAGTCCCAAGACACTTCAGAGAGCGCTAGACAGATTCTCCAAGGTTCTAGGGAGAAAGATTACCCCACATAGTCTCAAAGCCTCAGCGATAACAATTGGCTACCAGATGTGTAAAGATGTGAATCTGTGTAAGCAATTAGGAGGGCATAGTTCTCTGGTAACAACTGAGATTTATCTTCATGAAGAAAAGTCTCTCGTAAATCAATTGAGTTACACTATGAGTCGTGAGAGCGCAGACGAGTCAATCTTAGATGAAATCACTCATGATGAACTATTGAGCATCATAAAGAATAATGAAGATTTAAAGAGGTTAGTGCTATTAAGACTAGGCAAATAATCCGTCTAGTCTTACATAAAACAAAATTATTGAAATAAGTATTGACATATAGCTGATATGCCTTTAAAATAAAGATATATCAGCTAAGCAAAATTATTAATAAATTACCACCTAACTTAAAACAAAAGTATTGATAAGGATAGGGGAGTTAGTCAATTGAAATTAAAATTCAAATTAAAAGGGGAAAACCAAAATGAGAGATATTTTAAACTTACAGGCTTTAAAACATAGCAAAAGTCGAAAGCATCAAACCATCTACGAAAAGGCGCACAGATTACTACAAAAAGGTTGGGAGACAGTAGAGTTAAGCGAAAGCCAAATACTTGAAATCGCAAGCGCATTCCCTCAGCTAAGCGTAAAAGTCGCTATTGGTGGAGATATTATTATTAAAAGCAAGAAAGATACATGGGTCTTAAGAGATGAGGTTAGGTTCTACACTCTTTATCATAAGTCTTTTACCATCGAAAGAGGACGTATGAAAGATAGATATCATGTACAAGACGTATTTTACGACCTAGAGTTTGTATTAGCCAGTGTCATAAGTCACGATGAGTACAAATTAGGAACTGGAAAGCTAAACATGAGAAAGGTTCAGGAACTTGCTGACCAAGGTCAAGTTTGCTCATAGTACATAAGTTACAAAAAATGTTAAAGAAAATTATTGAAAATGCTTGCAATCATTAAACGAATGTATTAAAATGGGATTATAGGCAACATGCAAGACTTACATTAAATATATAGAGAAGTTAGTCTAATATAATCTAAAGGAGCATGATGTAAAGTGATTAAGGCGAGTGAAGCTTTAAAAAGGGAAGTTAATCAAGTTGTACAAGGTATCAACTTGATTAAATCAATAAAGAAAACATTAACATTTGAATTAGAAAAATCTATTGAATCTAGCAAGGTAGAAAAGTTCTTGAAAGAATCTGATATTGAAATCTTTAACAAGGAAGAGCAAGTACACCTATTCAAATCTTTATACAAAGTATTTAACGATGAGAAGTTTAATCCGATTAATTTAACTGAAAATTCAAGCAAGAAACAAAATGTATTAACTGGTGAAAATGGAGAAAAGATAAAAGTATCTAAAGATATAATCCCAGAGTTGTATTACAATTTTGAACATAAAGTGGATTTCTCAAATCAATATGGAGTTGAAACAAGAAGGGTTATAATGGCACTCTTCAGGAGTACTGCAAAAGCTGAGATTCTTTATAATAGAGACCTTTATGAATTTGACCTAGATGAGTTAAAATACTTACTTAAATCTCTAAAAGCTAAAACACTGAGAAGTCTCCAGAATACTGTTTCAACCATAGAGAGATATATCGAATTTTCAAAGTCCAAGCAAGAATACAAAATCAATTATGCATCAGCATTTGATAGTAAAGAGAAGTTGGAAGACTTGTTAGATGAGCAAGCAGAAGAGAACATGATTTTCGATAAAGATGAAATAATGGATTTAGCTTTGAACTCTGACAATCCTCAAGACGGTGTTATTCTAGGTCTTATATTCGATGGATTAAGCCATAAAAATGAATTTGAAGAATTAACAAACTTAACTAAAGATGATATTGATTTTGAAAACAAGCTTATTAAATTGGAAGACAGAGTAGTGCCTATGAGTCATGAGACAAAAATGTTAGTTCAAGACGCTTTAGAGCAAGATAGAGTTTATATCAGTATTACTGGAGAAACATCTAGGAAGTACAAGATTGCAGAGGGCGTAAATGTAATTAGAGGACTTAGAGGCAGAGCCAAGGTTAAAGGTCAAATTATTAGTCAAAGAATATTGAGAATCGCAGAGATATTTGGACATGAATACTTGAATGCAACAAGTATCTCATATAGTGGACAACTTCATTTTGCTAAGACATTAATCGAGGATGGAAAGATGAGCGTAGATGAAGCTATTCCTTTAGTACTTGAAAGATTTGGAATCCCTAACAATTCTTCTTCACACTTTTATCTCAAAAACAGAATAGACAAATTTATAAAAATATAGTGATAATTTAAAGTATTATAACAAATATAATTTCCAATAATTAGTGATAATTACCCATGAAAATATTGTTGCACGAAAGAGGTTGGCATAGTATATTTAGATAGTTGCGGAGGGAATATGTGTGTTCTCCTCCGCACTGGCAGTCTCAAACTGCGAAAATTGTCAAATGTTGACACCAGATGATATAGGAGTCTGATAAATGATGGAGAGAGATTTTCAAATAAAAGGAACAACCGCTTTTGTAAATGTTCTTAAGAAGTATATGGAACAGGTTGATACAAAGTTTATTGTGAAAGAAATGATGGTGAGAGGAGAATTAATAAAAAGGAACTTCACCAAGCGTCAATTAAATATTCTTTGGTTCATATTTACATACTCCTTTCCTTTCGGAAAAGATAAAGCGGTAATTACAAAGCTACAAGATTTCGAATTATCAGGAGTACATAAGACGAAGGTTCGTGAGGAGTTAGATAAGCTGATTGAAATGAACGTAATCGAGTTTGAGGAAAAGCTACATCTTTACGGAATAAAAGACCCTTACGAATGGAATGCGCCATATCACGCTGGACATAGTGATGAAAGGAATCAGGATTTATTTCTCTTAAATCTGAGAGACGCAAATGTTCCGATAGAACTGATAATCGAAATGATGACAAAGCTAGAAGAAGAGAGAGAGTAGCAGGAGTTTTTTTTTGACCAAAGTTGCCAAAATGTAAACTTACATTGACATTAAAGTAATGGTAATTGATGTTTTATAAATGGATGTTTACATTTACGCCAAACCACTGCTATCGTTTTTTATCTTCTATCTGGTATCTTGATTAAAAGATAGTGGATACAAGTTAAAAAAACTTGAATAAATGATTCTATGACACAATAGATGCTCTTGCCATTTGGAAATCATAATAGGACATTATAGGAGGCAATACGAATGGTATTAACAATAGAGGAAGTTTCAAACATTAGAGGATTTCAGGCATTAACTCAGGGCGATGGCAGAGTGGAAGATAAATTAATCCAAAATATAAACGAGTTAAATGGCAAGAGGTCTTTAGGGTTCAATAAGACTAGGGTTGAGGTTTTGATTGGCGAAACGAGTAGAGATACGATAGAAGAGTTTTTGACCATCGTATCAGAATTAAAATCTGAAAATAAAACATTTTCAGATGCAGGAGTTGTGATTTTATCCTACGTCAGAAATATGTTGCAAAAGATTTTCAGAACACATGTGACCAACGAGATGATTGAAGACATAGCAGAAGGTATGTTGAATAGGGTATCAATATTTCAGAGTAGTAAACTAGCAATTGATAGCCTTGAGAGATATCTGACATGTGGACAAGTTGTTCCGATAACAGAAACATGCAGACAATTTAACGTAGAAGTGAGAGAGGGGAGAATTATTTTTAATGAGCCAAACTTCAGATTACAAGCCTAATAATGATATGGATGTAATGATAGATTTAGACTCTATCATTGAAGACTATCAACTTGAATTGCACAGAGCAGTAGCCATGTCTAATCTTAACGTCAATGTAGATGATGCTTTCTCTGAATCAGTGAAACTAGTAGATAAGATGCATGATATGTATAATGCTATCGAAAGTTCAATCGTTAAAGAAGTTGCTTTATTCAAGATAAAAAGTGTCGTAGACGATTTTGGCGAAAAGCTACGACAAGTATAACGTCATTCGACAAAATGTCGAAATGTGTCGATGCAACTATCTAAGTATAACATTATGATTTTCACAACTCAACACTACAAAAGTACCAATTGGAGGTAATTTATGAATAGTTCACTGATTACAGAGGTCGCAAACACCCTGAAAGAAGTAGGTAGCACTACTTCGAAAACAGGCAAGGAAGAGATTTTACGCTCTAATAATAGTAATACCCTTCTTGGCGAAGTATTAAACCACATTTTTAATCCTTTTATAAAAACAAATATTGCCAAGAAAAAGTTAGCGAAAGACGTTAGAAAGTCAGACCCATCCATCTCTATTAAATCATTCGAAGAGTACATGAGTTTTCTAAGGGTATCCACAGGGAAAGATGAGCAAATTTTTGCAGTACAACAATATATCAAGTCTCAGCCAGAAGAGATTCACTGGTTACTTGAAGCTATGGCAACAAAGGATTTAAAGATTGGTGCCACATCTTCTACAATCAACAAGGCATTTGGAGAAGGATTCATTCCTACATTTGACCTAATGCTTGCTGAGAAGTGGGTGGAGGTTAAAAAGTCAAAAGGTGTAGAGAAGACTTTTGAACACTGGCGCACAATGATTGGTAAGAAAGTAATCGCCACACCAAAGCTTGATGGAAATAGAGCAGTAGTTTTTGTCGAAGACGATGGCAGTGTAAAATTTTTAAGTCGAGAAGGTCATGAGTTTACAGATTTCAATGAGTTGGCAGAAGCATTTGGTAAATATCCTAGAGGTCAGGTTTATGATGGTGAATTCCTTGCCACCAATGAAGAAGGATTAAATTCTCAAGACCTATTTAGTAAAACGTCAAGCCTTGTCAAGAAGAAACAAAAGAAAAAAGTAGGGATGGAGTTTCATGCATTCGACATGTTGTCTATCGCTTCGTTCAAACAAGGTGGTTGCAATGTGCCGTGCGAGGAGCGCAAATCAACCCTCAAACTGGTTGTCGAAACTCAGAATAACCTATTAATTAAATACGTTGAGCCATTGTATATTGGTGAATTTGACTTTGAACTCTTAGAACAGCTTGCAGAAGAAGCCAAAGATAATGAAGAAGAAGGAATCATGGTTCAGCTTGCAGATGAAAAATACGAATGTCGTAGAACTCGTGGAATACTTAAGTATAAAAGCTTTGAGAGTGCAGACGTAATATGTCTAGATGTTTATGAAGGGAAAAGTGGAAAAAACATTGACCGTTTAGGTGGCTTAGTGTTAAACTATAAGGGTAACACAGTTAATGTTGGTGGTGGATTCTCAGACGAGCAAAGAATTACTTATTGGAATAACAAAAATTTAGTGCTAGGCAAAATTATTGAAATTAAATATTTTGAAGAATTTGTAGACGAAGATGGTACATTGGATTTAAGATTCGCAACATTTAAAACCATTAGAGAAGATAAGTCAGAGGAGAGTTACTATTAATGCTTTACGAAGAATATGGTGACCAAGTCAAGGTTTTTGATAAAAGAGGGAAAAGCTTCATAATAGATAGGGAAGATTTTGAGTTAGTAAAGAAATATGCTTGGCGAATAAGAGAAGCAGTGAATGGTACTAGATATGTAACATCTTTTACTAAAATTGACCACAGGACAATATTGCTACACAGACTCCTGCTGAATGCCGATGAAAAACACTTAGTAGACCATATTAACGGAGATGAAACGGATAATAGAAGAAGCAACCTCAGATTAACTAACTCTTCGAATAACGCAAAGAATCATAAGAAGAGCAAGAGTAATACAAGTGGATTTACTGGCGTATATTTTTTCGCAGGAAAATGGAGAGCGAGAATTCACTGTAACAAAAAGCAGATATCCCTAGGTGGCTTTAATACGTTCGAAGAAGCAGTAGACGCTAGACTTGATGCGGAGAAAGAGTATTTCGGAGAGTTTTCTAGGAATACTTTTCCTCTCGCAAAAGACACGTTGAATTTGTAATCATTTTGTAAAACAAAATTATTGCAATCTGTGCTACAATAAGAAGATAGTCATAAAGAAGGGAAATGATATTATGTATAATATATTATCGAAGGAGAGTGTTGGAAAGGTAGTTCTAACTGTAAGTTCTGCGACCACAATTTTAATGGGTGGGATGTTGTACAATAGCAATGCAGAATTAAATCACAATGTAAAGCAGTTAGGCGAGACGCAGTTAGTCATAGAACGCAATCAATCTGATTATAAAAAATTGGAGCAAGAGTTCTTAAGCGTTGTATCTGATAGTGAAAAGCTGAAGACAGAGCAAGAGGGGTTAAAGGCTCAAATTGAAGCTTTTAGCAAAGAGAAAGAGTCGATGCAGGGAGAGTATAAATATCTTCAGGATAGACTCAAAGAGACTCAAGATGAGTTAGCGCTTCAAAAAAAAAGGAATGAAGTAGCAAAAGATTCTGTCAATAACAATGTATCCAGAGGGTCGACAAAACATGTTGATAATAAATATCTGATAGCGCAGTTGGTTAATGCTGAAGCAAAGGGAGAATCGTTTGATGGCAAGGTTGCGGTTGCAGAGGTTATTCTTAATCGCATGAATAGCAATGAGTTTCCTGACACTGCTAAAGGTGTTATTTATCAGACAAATCAATTTAGTCCAATAACCGATGGTTCAATCAACAATACTCCATCGCAGGATGCCATCAACGCAGTTGAGGTTGCACTGGGAAATACGGATATTACTAAGGGCGCATTATTTTTCTACAATGATAAAATAGTAACGCAAAGTTGGCTACAATCACGAGCAACTACTGTAAGAATAGGGAATCATTTATTCAAAAAATAATGGTAAAACTTACAACTTAAATAGGTAGTTGTACTTATTGTAAGTGTTAAGCAAAAGTATTAAAATTAGGAGTGTAAAAACATTGATAAAGATTAGCTTATGTAACTATATCGCAGGGGCAGGAAAGGATACTGTCGCAGACTATCTTGTCGAAAATCATGGATTTAAGAAATATGCTCTTGCAGATGGTATTTATGAAATTGCAGAAAAGTACTACGGAATGAAAGTCAAGGATAGACCATTACTGCATCATGTAGGTGAGAAACTGAGAGAGTACGACCCTATGCTTTGGATTAACTATACTCTTAAGAGGATTAAAGAAGATGGGCATGACAGAGTCGTTATCACTGACACCAGAAAGCTTCTTGAAATGTCCTATTTACAAGAGACTGGTTGGGAGAACGTGATGGTTTACTGCAAGCCTGAAGTAGCCATTGAACGCATTAGGAATCGTGATGGACATGTGGATGAAGATGTAGTTCTTAATAGTTCGCTTGAAAACCAATTAAGACCTCTAATGAACTCGTTAAAGGTGATTAATAATGATATTGCATTCGATGAAATAAAGAAAGAAATCGATGCGTATGTACGGTTTTTGACAGAGAACTGTTTAAAAAAGTAAATTAAGCAAAATTATTAAAAATAGAGATAAAAGTCTTGATTAGAACGTCTGTTCGTGTTAATATATAGAACAGAGGGGAACAGACGTTCGGATTGATACATACAACAAAAGGGAATAAATACTTAAAAAGTCTTGGGAGGAAATTACATGAAAATAGCAAAAAGCTTAGATGTTAAAAAAGGATTCTATACAAAGGCTTTAAAGTTCTTAGAAGGAAAGAAAGTTAAATATATTATCAGTTACACTGTTGCAACCAATGGTAAGCGTTGGTTGGATGACGACAAGAAAGAGAGATTGCTAGGTTTATTTAAAAAGGATGACAAGTCCTTCGTAGCCAGAGCGTTGGTAGTAGGGAAGAGAAAAATTAGTTTTATCACTGTGAAGTAGGAGGAGTTAAAATGGCAGTTGCAAAAGGGAAGGTTTGCATTGGCGAATACAAGTTGATTAACTTACTTGGATTAGACAAGTTTGACGAAGTTGTCGAAATCGTCTCGGTAGAGCATAAGATGGGCGAGGGGTTAGAGTTTAAAATTATCAGTAAAAATCCTATAGTTGGATTAACCTCAGACGTTGAGAGTGATAGTTGGGATAACTTGAGAAGAATCAGAGTTCCTATGGGAGGTTGAGAAATGAAGTACGAATTGTACATTAGATGTTGTTTCTTTGTAGGTGGAGTAGGAGTCGGACTTTTTATCGCAGGGGTAGTATAGTACGACCGATTAGACAGAGAATGTGACACAAACAAAGGAGGATATGAAATGGATTTTTTAAGAAGATTTTTCTTTAAATGTACTGAATGTGGGTTCATGTTATCTCTTTTAGGTCAGGCGAACAGAGAGGTAGAATGTTGCCCTTCATGTAGTGAAGGTACTTTAGACTACGCAAGCAAAAAGGACAGAGAGGACTATATCCAAAGATTAACGGATGAATTAGAGGACTTGAACAAGAATATAGGGGTTAATTCCTAAAGACCGATACTACGCAATAAAGAAAGGGTGAATATGATGAACGAAAATCAAATAAAAGAGTTTGAAAAGCTATCAGAGGAATATAGCAATATCCTTCAACTAATCAACCTTTTCATTGAAACAAATAATCTTGATTATGATGAAATATGGGATAAAGCAAATCAAAGGTATGATTCGGATACGACCTACGCACCAAATGACTAACCGCACAGTCCGATGCTGTTACGAATTAGACTTAAAAAGCGAAGGAGGAAGTGTATGACATTTTGGGATTTTGCAGACAAACATCACGATGATATATTCTTGTTAATACTCATTTTTTGCGGGTTTGGTGGCTTGATTTTAATCACTAAACTGATTTATAAATAGTGTCGCAGTCCGATGAAATAGGTTAATAAAAGAGTGGTTTTAATAAGATTTCTAGGAGGGTTTTATTTGAAATTAACCATCGGAGATACATACGATGTAACCATCGATGATTGTTGTGTGGAAGGTAAATTCACTTCCAAGCTAGTCGAAGCCTTTGAATATGACGAGAATAAAAATAAGGTCACTGTAGCAGAGAGAGGCTATGGCGAGACGCTAGTCTTTGAGAATGGGGTTACTCTCATAGCGATGAATGGGGTCAATTTGAAAGAGAGAGTAGCAACTTAAAATAAGCATTTAGGGAGGCTTGGAAATGAAAAAGGTAGCATGGATAGATTTATATGGTAGAAAGTATGAAATGGGAGCCATTTCTGACGAGTACTTAATCAATATAACTAAGTTTATAAGCAGGGGTGGAGGACACTCTAACTTCTTAACAAGAGAAATAGTTATTAATCTATTTGATGAACTTAAGAGAAGAGGATTTCCTCAACACTATGAGCGACTGGAAGATGCTTTGCGTTACATAGATTTATAAAAAAAACGTTAAAACAAAGTATTGCAATTACTAATACAGTGTGTTAGTATATAAGTAGTTGTTATCAAGGAGGTATTGAGACAATGAAGTCAATGACATTCGAAGATTGGAAGAAAAATAATCCAATAAAATGTAAGTGTTGTAAAGAAGTCCTTCCAACAGACACATTTGAAAATTATGCAAAAGATATTCATAAAATTACAAATGTCGATGGCGCAAGACTCAGGGGTTTATACTGCACAGGTTGTGTAGATTTCGCTCAGGCGCAGATAATGAATGAAAGCTTTGTTGAAGTCTACAAAGGTAACCAGATTTATCGTAAGCAAGGAGGATACACTCCATACTGGGGTTGTAATTACTATTTCGACACAGTTGAAGATTGCAGACTGAGAATCGACCATAATCATCTTTCAATTGTTGATTTGATAATGATGAGTAACAAGTCTCCATTTCAATCTTTGTCTATTGGGGAGAAGGAGGGTTAAAATGATAATTCACAAACTGTTTGCACTATTGACCATGATAAAGGATTTTGATGCAGGATACTCAAGCAAAAATCGAAAATCTATGATTGTCAGTTACAAAAACAAGGTTTATAGATTAGACATATCAGAAGTTGGCGAAGGCGAAATAACTAATAAGCATTTAAATTTACTATAAGGTGGATAAGTATTATGAATAAACGTCAAGCAAAAAAGAATCAGAAGAATAAATTTGCAAATCTACAAAAGGGTTATGGGATTATTATTGGCAACGTGGCTAAGGACTCTCAGGGTGTAAACCATGGGTTTAATAATGGCGAAATTGTAAAAGTCCTAAGCAAAAATGTTTATAGTGAATTTCACTCTTGTGTAAATGAAAATGGACTATTGCAGTACGTTGAAGATAAATTCATTGTCATCAAGGAATAGTTGAATATGACAAAGTTCAGAGCGATTGTCGCAGGAAGCAGAGGGTTTAGAAATTATTCATTATTGACAAGTACGTTAATTAACTACTTTGCTCCAAAAGGTATTCCTCCAGAAGATGTTGAAATCATAAGTGGAACTGCCGAAGGCGCTGATACGTTAGGGGAGAAATTTGCTACTAGAGCAGGATGCAAGCTTACAAAAATGCCTGCAGACTGGGATAAGCATGGAAAGAGTGCAGGGTTCATTAGAAACTGGGACATGGCTAAGTATGCAAGTTCAGACGAGTCTATCAAAGGTATTTGCTTCTTGTTTTGGGACGGAGATAGCAAGGGGACTATGCATATGAAGAATCTTGCTGAGAAGGAAGGGTTAGAGACCCATGTTATCAATTACAAAGAAATTAGGACTATGCCATATTAAAAGAATATTTGGTATCGAAATCAGATATCATATAAAAATTTTATTGAACAAAAGTATTAACAAGAGATATCGATTTCATCATCTAAAGTCAGTAATTACAAGAAGATGCCAGTATAAAGGGCAAGAATGCTTGGGTGGATGGGCGTACATAAAACATAGTAATTGTTCGTATGTCAATGAGTTGTCTAACTATAATTACTGTTGCAAAGACTGTCACGATAGAATAGATGCTATGTATCAAGACATGTGGGATGATTATAACTCTAGTAGATATTAGGAGGATTTATGCGTAAAGAGGTAGTAAGATTCGCTGAAACAATGGAGAAGAAGCTTAAGGAAAATGACCACAAGGGTGGATGGGACGATTGCAGTATTGACTTCCTGACCTATAGACTTAGACAAGAGCAAGCTGAACTATTTGAGGCTCTAACTCTTTTTTACAAGTTCCCTAATGAGCAGACAAAAAAACTTGTTGAAGATGAGTGTGCAGACGTAGCCAATTTTTCAATGATGATTCATGATTTAGTAAATAAGAGGGTTGGAGGATTAAGGGATGAAAACAATACATTCATTGATGGGTGAAATAGGCATGGGACTAGATTCAAATGTCAGTTGTGACTTAGGTGATATACATTTAATAGGATTAGATATTTCTAATGGAGGAAAAGATTCTACAACAATGTTTGCAACTCTCATAAGAGACGAAGATTCACACGCATTTTACATTGATAGTATTGCTAACATGTCTTCTTATTACCACAAGAACAAGCCACTAACTCCTTGGGAGAAGAAAAAGAAGTACAGAGAAGGCTTGGGAACTATGATGAAAAAAGGCAGGCGTTGGTAGAATGAGGGAAAAGCTTAAATGGATGTTTACTGAATTAAGAAAAAGTTTATATAGGCTTAGATTATTCTTGGTGTACTACTACATTATAACCGCAATGATAGTAATCATTAAATACACATTAGGAAATGTAGATATCTACGCTTTGCTTATTACCTTAGCGCTATCATTAATATTTATTCTTTTACCATATGCATATGGAATCAAGGAGGATGACAGTACTTGCTAGATTTGCAGACGAAAGAATATATGAATCAGATGGATTTAAATATAGATGATAAAATGAAAGTATTACAATGGATAAAAGGTCACAAGGTTTTAGATGCAGGATGCGGTGGAGGAGAGTTGACTGCCAGATTGAACTGGGATTTTGGATATGATGCCTATGGCATTGACCTTTCACTATTAGCATATAAAGAGATGATGAATAAGAACCTTAAAGACAAGTTTATCCATGGCAACCTACTCGATATGTCATTGTATTTTGAAAAAGAAGAATTCGATACAATCATATTTTCTTCTGTACTACATGAAGTGTACTCATACAATGGTTTTAATCTAGGGGATATTGAACAAACGTTAAAAAACTCTTTGAAGATATTGCCATCAGGGGGAAGAATAATTATTCGTGATGGAGTTAAATCATCTGGTGATGGATTTGGATTTAGACTTATGAAATTCAAGAATAAGAATGACATCCTATTCCTAACTGAGTATTGTAGAAGATTTAAGGGCAGGCATATCTCTTACGATGTTGTAAAAGATTATTTTGCCATGAAGCTAGATGATGTAATGGAATTTTTATACACATATACTTGGGGATGGGATTCTTTTGACAGAGAAGTTCAGGAGCAATTTGGAGTATTGAGCCTTAACGAATATGAAGTTTTGGCAAATCGTCTTGGCGCAAGGGTTATTCATTCTGAAGAGTATTTGCAAACTGGATATAATGACCATCTACTTAATAAGATTGAATTATATGATGGAAAGATGAATCCTGTTGCACTGCCGAATAGCACGATGCTTATGGTTATAGAAAAAAAATAGGAGGCTTTACGATGTTGGGAGAAGTAATGGCACACGATATTTGGACTAATAAGGATAGTGGCAATGATTACGCTATTCAATCTATTGGATATCACACTGAAACAGGAGAAGAGACAGTGGCATTTATTAATCATGCTGACCGATGTTTATTTATGCCATTAAGCAAATTTATTGAAAAACACGAATTGACTCATAGAATTTATAAAGATTTTAACTAAAATAGGAGGATATATTAATGAAAGAAGAAAAAATGCTATTCAAGGACAAATGGGTGTCGATAATTGAAAAAACCATTAAAAATGGTGGCAAATATCTATATTCAAAAGCAGACTGGTGCAATAGCCAAGGCGTAGCAATACTACCGTTCGCATTCAAAGACGAACAGTTAAAGCTTCTAGGAAGATTCGAAGTATGTCCTGCACATTCTGATGAACTTGAGTTATGTTCTATTACTGGTGGCATGGATAAAGAGGGCGAGAATGCGCTCGTCACTGCTTGGCGTGAGTTAATTGAAGAGGGTGGGTACAAGGTCAAGCAGGAAGATATTATTTATCTAGGCTCTGTGAGACCATCTAAGGCATCAGATATGACTACACACTTATTCTCTGTGCCAATGAATGATGAGAGTCGTTTTGAAGTGGTTGAGGCGACAGGAGATGGGACTGCAGGAGAAGAAGGTGCATACTGCGATTGGATTACCGAGGAGCAATTAATTCTATCCAAAGACCCCTTGTTACACGCTATGTACGTTCGCATGATGAAATACGGAACCGATTATCAACCTTACGAAAAAAAATATTAAGCAAAAGTATTGCAACGGAGGAGATATCATGTTAGAATTAAGAGGTAAATACAACGAAGCAAAGGTTTTTACTGACAATGTAGAGCAGACTGCTATGAGTCAAATTATTGAACTATGTAATCAGGAATTTACGCAGGGTAGTAAAATTCGTGTAATGCCAGATACTCATGCAGGAGCAGGATGTACAATTGGAACAACGATGACCATTCAAGATAAGATTGTACCTAATCTCGTTGGAGTTGATATTGGTTGCGGAATGTCGGTTACCAAGATTAACAAGACCAAGGATGAAATTAATTTCGATAAATTGGACGATGTTATCAGGAAGTTTGTCCCAAGTGGCTTTTCTATTCGCAGAGACGAGCATATGTTTTCGAACACAATCGATTATGGCAGTGTGAGAGCGCCAATCAATGAAAATCGTGCTAGACATAGCATTGGAACATTGGGTGGAGGAAACCACTTCATTGAATTAAATGAAGGTCGTGATGGAGATGTGTATCTAGTAATCCATAGTGGCTCTCGCAACCTAGGAAAACAGGTGGCTGAGTACTATCAGAATCGTGCTTACAACGAATTGATTGATACCAAGTCTGAGAAAGACTCAATTATTGAAAAGCTTAAATCTGAGGGAAGAGAACATGAAATTCACGATGCATTACGAGGGGTTAAATCTCCAAAGATTCGAAAGGAATTATCATACTTGCAGGGTCAAGGTTTCGATGATTATATGCACGATATGGATATTGCTCAAAAGTATGCGTTTTGGAATCGATTTACAATGTCTCATGAGATTTTGATTAATATGGGTTGGCTTTGGTCGGATAAATTCGACACAGTTCACAACTATATTGATATGGAAAATATGATTATGAGAAAGGGAGCAATTTCTGCTCAGAATGGCGAAAGAGTTATCATCCCTATTAACATGCGTGACGGTTCAATTATTGCTTATGGAAAAGGTAATCCAGACTGGAATTTCTCAGCGCCACATGGAGCAGGCAGAGTATTGTCTCGTTCTACAGCAAAGAAGCAGTTAAGCCTGAAAGATTTCCAAAATGAAATGTCTAGAGTGTGGACTACCTCTGTAGGAGAATCTACTATTGACGAGGCTCCTATGGCATACAAGCCTCTGCGGGAAATCGTTGATAACGTACAGGACACCATAAACATTTCTGAAATCATAAAACCTTTGTATAATTTTAAGGCTAACTAAAACAAAATTATTGCAATAAAAACATCGGAGGAATTGGAATTGAAAAAAGGATTAATAGAACTTAAGATTGAGATTGATTACGACCTAATGGTTACTCCTGAGAAGCTAGAAACGCTTCACGGTTTTACAGGGGAGAAAGACCCTGATAAATTAATGACAATGCATATGAAGAATCTTGCTGAGAAGATTGAGGGTGTTCTTAAAGAATTACCTCTTATGAGATACGATATGAAGGGTGACTTCATCTCATTAGAGGATATTGAAAGAATGACTCAAACGCAACAATCAGTATCGGATGGTATTGAAGAGGTTCATAATGTTCCAGAAGTTGTTGAAGAGGTTCATTATGTAGAAGAATCATCTGACCACGAGTCAGAAGTCATTGATGTGCCAGTAGAGGAAGCAGTAGCAGAAGAAGAGTCTTATATATTGTCGTCTGACGAAGACGAAGAAGCTGTTGCGCTATCTGATGAGGATGCGGTAAAGTATATGGAATGGTTAGATGCCTCTTTAGAAAAAACATCCATGGAGAATGGAATGCCTGTAGGGATAAAGGTTAGCGACCTAATGCATAGAGCAATGAGACATTCAGCGCCATTAGAAAAGTGTGAAACAGAAGATTGTGTAGTTAAGCACTACAATGGATTCCCAGTAACTATTGAGGGAATGGAAGAGTTATTCGTGATTGATTATAAATCCTATACGACAAATCAAGTAGAAAGTCATGGAATTACATTATGATGGATTTAACTCTACTCGGATGGATAGCGCAAGTAATCGGTACAGGACTGCTTATTGGAGGGTATTTTCCTCAAATAGTAAAGTTGCACTACACTAAGAACCCGACTGGCATATCGTTGCTATTCTGGCTAATGATAGCGACAGGATGTTCGTCCATATCAGTTAACATGTATATAACAAATGCGCCAATTGAAATTCAATTGACTCAGGCGCTGAATGGGTTGTTAGCCTTCTACACTCTATTCTTAGTAATATACTTTAGAAATCGTATGGGTGACAGAGTAAAGATTAACCCCTTAGTCACACTGACATACTGCATTACATTTGCCTCTATGACATTGTATGCAGGAAGTCATACGATTGAACAGGTTGGACATCAATTTCAACTAATTGGTATCGTAGCATTGCTGACGGCTTATTTACCGCAGATAATTCATCTTTACAAGGTTAAGGATGCCACAGGCATTAGTAGATGGTTATTCATCATCCTTGGTTCAGGTTTACTTCTAATCACTATCAATATGATTATAACGAATACTGCGATAGAGATTATTATTACTGAATTCATTAATATAGCATTGATTTTTGTTCAATATTGGATGACAGTCTACTACCAGAATAAAAAACAACCTTTTGTTTCTTTTGTTGTCAATGGTAATAACAATAAT
>JAANMU010000537.1_pt1 | contig 45203 bp, 53 predicted proteins | sample 7279701 | NCBI WGS metagenome assembly JAANMU01 (sample SAMN14094539, study PRJNA606508) | bioreactor metagenome | isolation source: A lab-scale SPAN reactor treating ammonium-rich wastewater day 57 | place: Ireland: Galway | collected 2017-03-13
TTGCCCGAATTGGAACTATACGATCCAACCCCGACGTGCTATGGCTGTTGCTGAGATCGGTTGTTAAAGTGCGGAAGTTATTTTTACACGACTCCTTATCAATGAAATTCTTGTTTTCCCGGCGCCGCTCGCCAGGGCAGGCGCTGTGCAGGAATTTTCTCCAACCACTGAGACCCTGAGTCACGGAGTTTTTTAATTCTCAGCGTCTCGGTGGCTCCGTGTCTCAGTGGTTCAGACCCTTTTTGGTCTCGACAGGCTCGACCCAGGGGTTTCGACAGGCTCGACCCAGGGGTTTCGGCTTGTCCGGGTTAGGGTGTAGAAAAAAGGCTGGCAGGATCTCTCCTGCCAGCCGGTTGTCACGTAAGAGCGGGATGGGTGGTTATGGGCGATCAATCTCAATGATGGGCGAATTCCAGGTTTCCCAGTGATCGGGGTTGCCCGGGTCGCCGCCAGCCTTGAGAACCTCCAATTCCAGATAGTACTGCCCATCCGGCAATTCCTTCACAATCTTGCCATTCTCACTGCGGCGGGTGCCGTCCCATGGGAAGGCGAAGAAACTTGTGGTGGTGGAGTTGCGCGGGAAGTATTTCTCGGCATAGGCAAAATTATGCTTCGGGTGAACTGGCGTGCCGTCGGCTTTGAAGATGTGGATATGCACCAGTTCGACCTGATGATCGAAGTGAGCCAGGATGTAGGGAATATCCTCGCCAACCATGCTATACACCCAGTCAGCCGGGCCGGTTACGGGACCGTAGAACAAGCCTCCCTGACTGATCGCCAACCACGGGAATCCGTTGGGCGTCGGCGTCAAAGCCTGGATGCCCTGGTAATCGCCCACGAAGCCGGCGTACGGCACGCGGTAGACCTGCCCGCCGTCGCGAGGCGTGAAGACAATATATCCGCCGTAGATCCCGTTGACGGGTCCCGTCGCGGCGTGAATGTACGCCTCGATGGTGTATTTGTTGTACTGCGGCACCGTGATGGTCGTTTCGCTGAATTCCACGTAGGCATCCGACAGCCAGAAGGACGGTGTGATCACGCCGCCTGTTGACAGGGCATTGACATAGGTGATGTCGTAGGTTACGGGTTTTTTGCTGTTGTTCTTGATGTCAAGCACCGCGACGTACGGATCCATGACCTCCCAATACTCCCCGGTTGCGATCTTTCCCGGAGTGATGACCGTGGTCGCTTTGATGGCGTCGTCAACATCCAGCATGCCCGCGCCCTGACGGTGGACGTTATCGAGGAAGCCCAGGGCTGGATTCCCCCACCACGGCTTCGGGTCGGCGCTGTTCTGGAGGATAGCGCGCACATCCCTTGCCTTTGTCTTCGGCTTGGCTTCAAGAAGCAGAGCCACCGCGCCGGCAACGTGCGGGGACGACATGGATGTGCCGCCGAGCGTGGCGTAGCCGCCCTCTTCCAGCGGATAAGTGGAGTAGATGTTCCCACCGGGCGCGCCGATGTCAGGTTTCAGGCTCAGGTCGGGAGCCAAACCGTAGGAACTGAACGAAGAGATCAAGCCTCCGTTCGGGCTGAGGAAGGAGCCGAGCCTGTCGGTCCAGGTCATCATAACCGGGGCGGCTTGCCCCCGGATGAACATTCCATCCTCCTGCGATATGCTCACCACGGGTATGCTTCCATCGCCAATCTGCGAACCCAGCGTGCCGCTGAAGTTGCCGGGCGCATTGTTGTGAATGACCACTGCGGTGGCGCCGGCGTTGATCGCGTTGGTGGCTTTTTCATTGAAGGAACATGCGCCGCGAACCGCCAGGGCAACCTTGCCAGTCGGGTCTGCCAGAAGCGGGAGGTCAACATTGCATGCCTGCCCAACGAAGACGATCTCTTCCGTGCCGGAGGTCGGCACAGGGCCCGAGAAGGACATCGGGAAATAACCAATGTCCCTGCCGTTGACTTCAAAAACCGGCGCTGTATTGTGGGTATTGTCGAACGAAGCCACGCCGATCACGTCCTTGCCCAAGCCCGGCGCGCCAGCCGAATACAGACCATTGGCGCCGCTGTTGCCGATCGAGGCTACAACCACCATGCCCTTCTTGACGAGACGGTCAGCCGCAACAGCGGTTGGGTACTGGGGCCAGGTGAAGGCGGAACCGATGCTCATATTGAGCACCTGCATCTTGTCGTTGAGCGCCATTTCCATGGCGGCGATCATAATGTCGGATTCGGTGGAGCCTGAGCAACCGAAGACGCGATATGCGCCGAAGGTGACGCCGGGAGCCACGCCAACCACCTGTCCATTCGCGCCGACAATGCCAGCCACGTGCGTGCCGTGACCGTTGCAGTCATCGGGAAGGGGATCGGGGGATGGAATGGGATTGTAGGAAGGAGACGTGTCATCCGCATTGTAATCATCCCCAACCAGGTCGTAACCGAATGCCACGCGGCACCCGGGACCAAAACAACCACCCAGGTCAGGATGGTCGTAGTCAACGCCGGTATCCATGACAGCCACTCGAACGCCTGCGCCGGTGTAACCCAATTCGTTCTGGGCGATGTCGGCACCGGTCATCTGAATGGCGGTGAATAGTTCGGGGCTGGGGCTGGTGGTCGTTTCAGGGATGGAGATCTTCACCACAGGATAGACAGCCACCACGCCTGGGAGAGTCTTCAATTTGTTGACATCTGCGGGGTTGACGTTGATGGAAACGCCGTTCCACAAATTGTTGAATGCGAACCGCTCGGTATATTCGATCCCGCTTGCCGCGGCTGCTGCGCTGAATTTACTTTTGTCGGCATTGGTCTGGGTCACCGTGCCGCCATCCGCAAGAGGTTTGCTGGCGAACTCGACGAACCACGTGTGCGGGGTTTCGTCCACCATTTCGCCTGTTTCAGCAGATGGAACCGGGACGAGTGGTTCCACCTTGGTTACGCCATCCGACGCCCCTACAACAGGCACGATCGCGAGAACGAGAATGATCACGACCGACAACACACTGAACCACTTTGCTTTCATGAACTATTTCTCCTCTTATAGTATGATGTGCGTTACGTGGATGCAATATGTGTGGAGTATAGTATTCTGTTTTTATGCACCTCCTTTATAAATAAAACCACCGAAAAATAAATTCGGCGGTCTGGCGATCCCGCCCCTGGCGGGACCCATGACTTTGCGTCCCCGCCTTACGACGGGTTTGCCCTTTCGACATTTTTAATTATAGTACGCCTGCAAAAAAAGGCAAGAACGCTTCGGAAAATAAAATGAGAAAAGGTTACAACGGTATAATCTGCCCTTATGCCAAAACGACCTCTTATACTTTCCATCCTGATCGTTGCGTTACTCGCGGCGGTTGGGACGGCGGTGTACATGTACCGTCCCAACGCGGCGCGCCTCGTTTTGTTCCGCGCGTGGATCAACAACCCCGCCTCTCACCCGGACTGGAAACTGATCGCCGGTTCCCAATGCGGATCCGCGCCCTTTATCTTCCCCACCGACGGCTTTGCCGGTTTTCTATGGGACGATTCGTTCCGCCCCGGTCACGCGCACCAGGGCATTGATATCTTCGCCGGGACGGACGTGGGAATCACCCGCGTCATTGCCGCGTATCCCGGCTACCTCACCCGCCTGCCCGATTGGAGATCCTCCGTCATCGTGCGCGTGCCCAGCGACCCGCTTCGACCCGGCGAACAGATCTGGCTCTACTACACCCACATGGCAAATCAGTTCGGCAATTCGTTCATCTCCGAAGAATTCCCGGCAGGCACATCCGAAAGATACGTCGAAGCGGGAACCCTTCTCGGCTATCAGGGAGATTACTCCGGCGACCCAAACAACCCGGTCGGCGTGCATTTGCACTTTTCCATCGTCGAGGACGACGGGAACGGACAGTTCAAGAACGAACTGGAGATCGAAAACACCCTTGACCCCTCGCCCTATCTGGGATTACCTTTGAACGCGCGTGAGAACCGCGACCAGATACCATTGTGCGGATCGAGCGATAAGGATGGCGAGAAATGACAGAGATTGGCGGGAAGGTCGTATTGATCACCGGCGCAGGCAGGGGAAGCGGACGCGCGCTTGCCCTGGCATTGGCGGGACGCGGCGCGATCCTCGCGGCGAACGATATTTCGCCGGTCAACGTCGAGGCGGTTGTGGAGGAGATCAACAAACGGGGCGGACGCGCCAGGGCGTTCATCGAAGATGTCGCCAAGAAGGTCGGCGCGCAGAATTTGATCAAGCAGGTGGAGGACGAGTTCGGCGGGATTGACATCCTGGTCAACCACGCCTCCGTCCAGCCGCGCGTCCCCCTGCTGGAGATGGACGAGTGGGATTGGCATCGCACGCTCGACGTGAACCTGACCGGCGCGTTCCTGATGACCCAGTCCGTCGGGCGCGTGATGCGGAGTCAAGGCTCGGGGGTGATCGTGAACCTCATTACGCTGAATCAGGAATCGGGCGGGGATGAAACGGCTTTCGTCGCAAGCATGTATGGATTGGAGGCGTTCACCCGTCACGCAGCGCGCGAGTTGAATCCGCACGGAATCCGCATCCACGCGGCGCGGACGGGGAAGGATGCCGTCGAGGAAGTTCTTGCGTTATTGGAGGAAGGATGAAGGAGTTGACGGAGTATCGCGCAAATTTGACCGAAAGGCTGCTCTCCTCGGCAAGGGAGTTTCGCGAGGCGTGCCTTGCCGTAAAAGATCCATCGGCGCCGCTGGACGAGGGCTGGAACGTCCATCAGATCGCCGCGCACACGCGCGACGTGCATGATCTGGTGTACGGCTTGCGGGCGCGCAGGACGGTGGAGGAGGAGGACCCGGAATTTCAAAACTTCGACGGCGACGCCTACATGGCGGAACATTACGACGCAAATGAACCGCTGCGCGAACTTCTGGACGGCTTCGTCTCGAATGTGGAAACGCTGGTTGGGATGTTGAGGGAGTTACCGGTGGAGGCATGGTCGCGCGAAGGGCGTCACGTAACGTACGGAGGCGGCTTCACCGTGCAGACCTGGATCGAACGCGATCTGGCGCACATCGAGGAGCATTTGAATACGGTGAGAAGGGCGGTGTAAAACGATTGCGTGTTGCGTGTCGAGTGTGGCGCGTTTTGTTTACCATAGCGGGATGTGAATGATCCCCGATGCCCACGTCAAAACCGGTTCATACACCTGCAAACCGATCAATGCGAACGCAATGCCGAGCAACGCGCCCGCGACGATATCCGAAACGTAATGCACGCCCATCGCCACGCGCGCAACGGCGACCAGCGGCGCCCAGACCCACAAGACGATCGCCGCGCCGCCTGGTCCCAATCCTGTTGCAACGACTGCAATGAGAAACGCCCGCGCCGCGTGACCGGAGGGAAACGAATGTGGATCGGTGTTGCGATAGATGCTCCCCCACTCGCCCTGCGGACGCCTCCTCCGCACGAGGAATTTGATCCCCATTACCAAAGCCGCCAGCAAGCCGATGCCGACGAACTGCGCGACCGCCCATTTCTTCCAACTGGAATCGCCGCCCGCCCATAACGCGATCAACGCGATCGCCCAAAACCACGAGTCGCCCGAATGCGCGAAGAAGACCGCAAAGGCGCGCAATGCGCCCGGTTTTTCCGCCACGCGCATCCGCCTGGAAAGACGCGCATCCAGTTCGAGGATGGAGGAACGCAGGCTCATTTCCCTTTCGGCTTCGCTTTCGTTGCGGCTTTGGTTCCTGCGGTCCTCGTTTTGGAGGTCTTTGCCTTTTTCGAGTCGGCTTTCCTTGCGGCGACCTTTTTTCTCGAACCGGCTTTCGCCGCCGATCTGCGTCGCTGCTTTTCAAGGTCGGCGCGCAGGAGTTCGAGCTGATGAGGTTTGTCCACGTCCATGCAGGGTTCGGCATGTTGCCAGACGATGACCCGCCCCTGGATGCCGATGCGTTTGCTGACCTTTTCGACCAGATCCTGCATGGCGATGCTGCGCGTGGCCACCTGGAACAACGTTCCCAGCCCGATGATGCCCGCCTGCCTGAGCGGACTCTTGCGCGTGCCGATCAGCGCCTCCCACAAATCCAGGTGTTCGGTCGCCATGCGGACGTGGGTGATGTTGATGTCCGCGCCGCACAGTTCGATGTCCTTGAGTTTGGTGTAGGTGCGTCGGGAATCGGGGAAGCGCGTTTCCATCACTTCGCGTGGACAGATGCCGTAGTACAGGTCGTCCTTTGTTTCCATGCAGACATCCACGAGCCAGTCCACCATCTCCGGCTTGAGGGCGGGGATGTCGGAGGAAACGACCAGAACATACTGGGTCTTCCTGTCCAATTCCAATGCCTTGTTCACGCCCGCGACGACGTTGGCGAGCATGCGTCCCTGGTTGGAAAGGAAATGCACGGGCTTTTTGCAGGTAACCCCGCTTTTGGGCGAAAGCCCGATCACGATCACGTTTCTCACCTGTTTCGAGTCGCCCAACGCGTCCAGCACCCATTGGATCATGGGCTTCCCAGCGACATCAATCAGCGCTTTTGCGTCCCCGTTCGAGTAAGTATAGAGCGGGTCGTCGGGTTGTGGGATTCCGCCTGCGAGTACGATTGCGTCCATAGATTCTCCTTATTCGAAGTATACAAGCAGACACGTACACAAGTACATAAGTATACACGTACACAAGTACACAAGTTGTTTACTTATATCCCTCTATACCTATTGACCTGTTTACCTGTCTACCTGTGTACGTATATCTGTATGCCAGCATACGCATACGCCTGCACACTCCTGCTCAGTTCAATTCCTGCAATTGCGGCTCGAAGCCGAGTTTATCGAGCAGTTCGCTGTATTCATCCCACGTGAGCGGGCGTCCCTTGCCGGAGACAGCCACCAACGCGGCTTCCATCATGTTCGTGCCGAAGGAGCGTCCCTCCAATACCGGCGTGGTGGTGACAAGGTACTTCACGCCGCATTTCCTGAAAAGTTCCACGTCTTCGGTTGTGGTGGTGTTGGTGACGATCACTTTCCCCTGCAAGTCGTCGGGCATGTGGCGTTTGACGTAATGACAGTCCCCGGCGATCACGGTTGCCCAGCGATAATACTTCTCGTACTTTGGAATGCGCTGTTCCTGTTTTTCGCCGGTTGGGTAGAGCCACTCGAAGGGGAAGCGCGTGACGATGGGGATCATCAGTTTCGCCAGCGCGCGCAAACCCTTCAAACTCCTGATCGCAATGGGGATGCCCAACGCGAACATCAGGTCGCCAAACACAACTTCATATCCCGCTTCGACGAACGATTTGGAGAGCCCCCAACGATCCACGCCCAAGGTGACGAAAACCTTTCGTCCGCGCCGTTCGATGTAATCGCCGATCTTTTCATCCAGAAAGGCCGGGGCTTTGTTCTCCAGTGTGTTCTTCAACCCGCCGCCATCCACAAGGGGGGTCTTCTTCACAAAACGCACCATCGGCTGGACGGAATGGAACGGATAGAACTTGCCGTCCACCAGCGCGCCCAGGTCCGCGCCGCCGACCCCGAAAGCGTCCACCTTTCCGTCGAGTTCCTTGTATTTCTGCGCGGCGGCTTCCATATCGCCGTCTGTGCCAATTCGTTCGATGCTGACCTTTTCGCCCAGCAGTTCCACCTCCACCGACTTGTTGCGCCTGGACGAACCAATGCTTATGCTGACCGCTCTTTTCACGGAAATTTCTCCTCGAATGGAATGGGGCTATTATATACGGAATCGGGCTTGCCCCCGAAAGCGCGTCGGGACGACGGGAGTTCGATCAAACGCCTTTGGGACCGGTCGGAAGCGTGAAGAGGAAAGTGGATCCTTTTCCCGCCTCGCTCTCGACCCGGATCCTGCCTCCGTGAACCTCGACTATCCTCTTCACGAGAGCCAGGCCGATCCCTGTGCCGTCACCCTTCGCATCCAGTTTGTTGAATAAGCCGAAGATGCGTTCGTGATGTTCCGGTGGAATGCCGATCCCGTTATCGCGCACGTGGAAGAGCGGCTTGCCGTCCTCCTCGCCGTTCCATCCGATCTCGATGCGCGGGTCGGGTTGATCGCCCATGAACTTGGCGGCGTTATCCACCAGGTTTTGGATCACCTCGATCAGGCGGGGTCTATCGCCGTAAACGGTCGGCATGCCGGCGTCCATGTGAACGGCGATGCCGCGTTCCATGATGCGTCCCTGCACGAGCGCCACCGCCTCGCGCGCCAATTCCTCGAACGGGATGTATTCCGATTCGTTGGCGGTACGCCCGACGCGCGAGAGTTCGAGCAGTTCGCTCAAAAGGCGCTGCATCGTGTCGGTGGCGTCAACGATGCGTTGTATGTCCGATTTCATGCGTTCGAGGTTGCCGCTCGACGCGTCCTGCTCGAGGTAGCCGAGGAAACCGCGGATGGTGAAGAGGGGCGATTTCAGGTCGTGAGAGACCGTATAGGCGAAGCGTTCGAGTTCGGCGTTCTTGGATTCCAGTTCGGAGATGAGATTCTGCCGGATGGCAAGATCAGATTGAAGGTCCGAATAGAGGCGGGCGTTTTCGAGCGCGATGGCGACCTGGTTGGCGTAGATCACAGCCAGTTCGGCGTGATGTTCATTGAACTGGTTCTTCCGCCGGCCGTCCAGCGCGATCAACCCGATGACATTGCCTTTCAATTTCAGCGGCACCGCCAGCCAGGAATTGATGTAGGTGTGCGGCGGCATTTGGAAATCGGGCAGTTCAGCCTGCACGTTGCCGTTCAATATGAAGGGGACCTCCCCCTTGAGGATCGGCAGGGCGGAATTGGTTTCGTCGGTTGCAAATTCCGGGTTCGAAGTATCGAACTCTTCCGGCAGGTTGCGCCCGCTTATGAATTTTTGCGCGTTGCCCTCCACACTCCAGATGGAGGCGCTGTCGTAGGGAACCACGAGTTGGATCTGGTCGAGGATGCGCTGGATGATCTCGGAAAATTCGAATGTGCCGACGATGCTTGCCAGGCTTTCGCGCAGGGTCTCGGATTCCTTGTTCTTTTCCTCCAATTCGTTGATGAATTTCTCGCGTTCCATCTCCACCCATTTGCGCTGCGAAATATCCCGCACGATCATCAGCGCCGTATGGGCTGAGTTCGGGATCACGCGGGCTTCCATGGCGCGGTAATCGTTTCCCATCCTCTGCTCGAACTCGAACACGTTCATGTGCCCGGTGGCGAGCGAACGTTCGATTGCGAAAAGGGTCTGCGAGGCGGCGGTTTCGGAAAGCACTTCATGAATCTGTTTGTCAATGAACTGGCTGGCTGGCATGGAGTCTTCCAAGCCCTTTGGAGGAATCATGTCCTTGACCAGCCCGTCCGGCGTAAGTTCGAGGATCATGTCCGGGACCGCTTCGAGCAGGATGCGGTTGCGAGATTCGCTCTCCTTCAGCGCGTCCATCGTCTGTTTTTGGGCGGTCGTGTCGTAGAACATCGAGAGGACGTGCTCCTCCTCCCCGATGTGGATGAGTTCATAAAAACTGATCATGTGTTTCCATCCCCCGTTTTTCGACCTGAAAGAATCATCAGAGTTGTAAAGCGTCCCCTTGCGCTTCAGTTTTTCGACGAACGCGGCTCTTTCTTCGAGATCGCTCCACAATCCCAATTCGACGGTTGTCCTGCCCAGCGTCGTTTCCGGCTCCAGTTCCAACAGGTCCCAATAGGCGTAGTTGGCTTCAAGAAGGCGGCCCTCCTCGAGGGTTGTGATGCAAATGGCGATCGGGCTGGAGTGAAAGATCTTCCTGAATTTTTCCTCGTTCTCGCGCAACGCGTTTTGCGCCTGCCGTCTTTCCGTCAATTCCCTCCGCGCCTCCTCGTACAAACGCGCGTTCTGGATCGCCAGCGAAACGAGGGAGGCGAACCGTTCGAGCAATGAAACCTGTTCGGAATCGAACCGCCTTCCGTTCTTCTCGCACAACAAAGCCAGAACGCCGATGACCTCCTCCCCGTATCTGAGCGGGAGACCGATGACGACGCGAATCTGGCTGGGAATCTTCGGGTCGCGGCGTTCCCAGCGGGAATAATCGCTTACGAATTGCGTTTCCCCCGTCGCCCACACGCGCCCTGTGACGCCCTCGTCCTTGTAAGTGAGGTGTCCCTCGTAGGGAGCGGGGATGCCCAGCCCGAGTTCCAATCGCAGGGCGGAACCGTCCGGCACGACGAGTTCGATCAGGGCATGTTGGGTATCCACCAGTTCGCATGCCCGCGTCAGGATGGATTCGAGCAGGGGGCGGAGTTCGAGGCGGTTGATGATCCCCAGCGTGGTCTCGTGGAGCGCGTTCAAATAACCCGCCTGCTGCTGGAGGAGGGCTTCCGTTTGCGCGCGCTTGCGGATCTCCGCGTCGCCTGCGGACAGCGATCTCCGAAGGATCTTGATGACGAAAAAAAGGACCAGCCACGCCAGAGAGAAATCGAGCGTCAGATTGAGGGCGGAGGCGTAGGGGTCCCTGCCGCCTTCGAGCTCGTTGAAATTGGCGGCTTCGAAATAACTGATCCCCCAAACGGCAAGGATGCTGGCGAGCAGATAGAAAAATGCCTCCGCCGTCCCAAGCAAAAGACCGGAAGCCAGCGTGATGGTCAGGTATCCAATGACCTGGCTTTCCCACGACTCGTGCGAGGTCCAAGCGAGGTAGGTCAGACCTGCCCATGCAATAAAGATCAACACGCGCGCGGTCGGGCGGAAATATCCCCGTTGAAGCGTCAGCCTGCTGAAAATGAACGCCAGGATCATAAACCCCATGTAGACGTGGGTATTGCTCACGAGGCTTTCGCCGCTGGCGGTTCGTATGCCGATGAAGGTCAACAGAACGGGAATACCCCAGTAGGTCGCCGCGTGAAGGATCAACCCCGTGCGGGCGTCCTCTTCGTTGGTTGTTGTGGGAGGGGAAAACAATCGTGCGAACCACTGACCTGCCATTTCACCTCATGCAGGCGGCATTATAAAGCAGGTCGTCGGTCTTCAAAGTTACAATGTTGTTAGAGGCGCAAAGCGGAGGTTTCCTCCCCTCGAACGTCATGGGGTGCAGGTGGCTTTGAAGTTCGCGCCGCCGCTTCGGTCGTTGGGGATCAGAACGTGCAGGTTCACCCAGTAATCGTTCGCGCCCGAAACGCTCACGACTCCGCGCACCTCTTTGTCGCCCGCCAATTCGAACAACAGCGCTTCCTCCGGGGAGACGTACCCATTGCTCGCCTCCCACCGCCACGTGACGATGGTCGGCCCGTTGGCTGTGATCTGCCCGATCACGGTAAACGTCTGCGGGAAGGCATTGCACCCCACATTCATCGCCACCGGGTCAACCTGGACCCGGATATTGGTCACGCCGATTTCGGGCGGACCCACCACCGGAAGCGACTCGGCGCTCCCCGTCACGACGACGAACTCAGCCGAAAGCCAGCAATTGGAGGACGGGTCGCTGGGGTTCTTCACGTACCACCACGTTTCGTCCGCGTTCTTTCCGATCACCTCCGCCTGCCTGCCTGCGATCAACGCGCCGACGATGGCGTAGGAGATCTCCGGTCCGAAGCGGCAGTTGACCGGCTGGTCCCTGGGCGCCGCGAGGATCCGGCTGGAGGTGGGCGTGGGCGCGCGCGTAGGCGTGTCAATGGCGAGGAGGGTTTCGATGGGGATGAGCGTCGGCGTGGAAAAGGCTGTTGTGGGCGAAGCAGGCATCGGCGTGGAAGGAGGCGTGGCGGTCGGCTCCAGCGCGGTCAGGTTGCAGGATGTCAGGATCGAGACAAGAACCAAAATCCAAAGTCGGCGTTTCATTTGTCCTCCTTGGTCTCATCTTAATCACGAGGACTGCGATTCGCAATAGCCCTTTGGGTCAAACGAGGCATTCGAAATTATGATATAATTTTAGAACATTTATTCGGTTTAACGAAAGGAGCCTGTGATGAGCAAAAAGGTGATGGTCTTCGTTGGAACGAGCAAGGGCGGCTTTATCTTCGAGAGCGATGAGAAGCGCAAGAAGTGGCAGGCGAGCGACATTCTGTTTAAAGGCTGGAACGTGATGCACATGCAGTTGGACCCGCGCGACAACCGCCTGCACGCGGCGACGAGTCACTTCGTCTACGGTCCGACCACCCACCATTCAGACGACTTCGGAAAGACGTGGACGCAGGCGAAGGTCTCGCCGATGCTTTCGCGTCCATCTAGATCGGGCAGACCCGCCAGCACGGTGGAGGAGGCGTTCCGCTCCGAGGGGGGCGAGGATATCAAGGACAAGCCGGAGAAAATGCACAAGGTCTGGAACATCAAGCCCGGCCGGGTGGATGAGCCGAATGTGTTATATGCCGGTGCGCAGCCTGCTTCGTTGTTCGTCTCCAAAGACCGCGGCGAGACGTGGGAGTTGAACGAGGCTTTGTACGACCATCCCCAACGCAGAGAATGGAATCCCGGCGCTGGAGGCTTGTGCCTGCACACGATCCTTTTGGATCCAACTAATCTCAACCGTATGTACATCGCAGTCTCAGCGGCGGGATGTTACCGCACCGACGACGGCGGTAAGACCTGGGCGCCTCACAATAAAAACGTACTTGCGGATTTCATGCCGAACAAGTTCCCGGAGTTTGGTCAGTGCGTGCATAAGATGGCGATGCATCCCTCCACGCCGAATGTGATCTATCAACAGAATCACTGCGGTGTGTATCGAAGCGACAACGCGGGCGAGGACTGGATTGACCTCGGCGAGGGGAAACTGCCGACACGGTTCGGTTTTCCCATTGCGGTGCATCCCACCGACCCGCGCACGATCTACGTCGCGCTGGAGGAAAGCCAGGAATATCACATGAGTGTGGACGGTCAACTGGCGGTCTGGCGGAGCCGCGACGCGGGCGATTCGTGGCAACGACTCACGCATGGCTTGCCCGAACGCTCGCACGTGAACGTCCTGCGCGAGGCAATGGGCACGGATTCGTTCGAGAATGCGGGCATTTACTTCGGCACGAACACGGGTCAGTTGTTCTACACGCGCGATTCGGGGGAAAGTTGGGAACTGCTGGCGGATTTCCTGCCGCCGATCCAATCGGTGGAGGCGGCGGTGGGATGAGAGATTGGTAGGACGAGATTAATCTCGTCCTACTCTATTATGGCTGCAAACAGGCAGGGATCGAATCGCTCGATCCGCTTGGATTCTGCGTCGTCCCATTCTCGTCATAGATCTTCACGAATTGCACTTCGGAGAATTGTTTGAAATTGTAGATCAACAGATCGGCGATGGTGTAGGTTGCGCCGGCGCGGTCGCAGGTTCCCGTGAGATAAACGTGCGCAACGCCGTTCGTCAATTCGAAGCGACTGTAACCGGTGAAGCCGTTGTAGAGCGCGATCCAGCCGTAGGAGGTCCGCTCTTGCGAGCCGGGACCCTTGAAGTATTCATCCAGCACTGTGCCGATTAGGTTGTTCGTGCGCGCCCAGCGAACTCCTGTCCGTTCGTAGGGAGGGATATCATTTTCATAAGCAAACCTGCCCACAAAATACACGTTGACCAACCTCCATTGCGGCGTGGAGGTGGGTCTGCGCGTGTTCGTGGGGATCGGTGTCCGCGTGGGAGTGCGGGTCGAGGTTGGCGTGACGGTCGCTGGCGGCGGAGGCGTGAAGATTTCGGACAGACATAACGGCTCGGAGTCGCCCGCTCCAGTTGGGTTTTGGGTCTGCCCGTTTGCGTCGTAGATCTTCACAGACTGGATCTCGGGGAATTGTTCGAGGTTCAAGTTGATGAGGTCGGCGATGTTGAAGTCTTTCCCTTCTGATACACATACACCCGTGAGATAAACGCGCGCGACATTGTTGCTCACTTCCAGCCTGCTGTAACCGGTGAACCCGTTATAGACGCCGATCCAGCCGTAGGAATAGCGTTCGGTCGAGCCGGGACCCTTGAAGAATTCATTCAATGCAGTTTCATAGACCGCGTCCGAGCGCGACCAGCGAACGCCCGCGCGCTCGATGGGAGGCGCGTCCGCTTCATAGCGAATACGGCTCGCAAAATAAACGCTGATGAGCCGGTAGCCGGGCGTGGCGGTGGGTCGAAGGGTGCGGGTGGGGGTCGGCGTGAACGTTGGCGGCGGAGTATAGACTTTGGACAGACAGAGCGGTTCCGAGTCGCTTTGCCCGTTCGGGTTTTGAGTCTGCCCATTCGCATCGTAGATCTTGACGAACTGCACTTCGGGGAACTGTTTGAGATTCAAGCGTAGCAGGTCGGCGATGTTGAAATCTTTCCCATCGGGCGCGCACACGCCTATAAGGTAAACGTGCGCGACGCCACCCGTCACTTCCAATTTGCTGTAACCGGTGAATCCGTTATTGACTGCGATCCAGCCGTAGGAATAGCGTTCGGTCGCGCCGGGACCTTTGAAATATTCATCGAGCGCGGTCCGGAGCAGCGCGTTCGTGCGCGCCCAGCGGACCCCGGCGCGTTCGATGGGCAAGGTGTTTGCTTCGTAAGCCGGGCGGCTGGCAAAGTACACGTCAATGAGACGATACAGCGGCGTCGGGGTCGGTCGGCGCGTGTGCGTGGAGGTGACGGTCGGTGTGGCGGAGGGCGTGCGCGTGCCGGTGGGCGTGCGGGTCGGGGTTCCGGTGTTTGTGGGCGTTCGCGTGACGGTCGGGGTTGGGGTTCTCGTGGGGGTGCGCGTGATCGTCGGCGTCGGCGTGATGGTCGGCGTTGGAGTCCGCGAAGGAGTTGGGGTGAGGGTGGGAGTCGTCGAAGGCGTGACAGTTACAGGTCCGGAGGGAGTCGGGGTTGGGTCCCCTTGAAAGACGAATCGGACCGCGTCCGCGCCGAGGTCCAAATCCGCGAGGCCGGCGGATTCATCCTGTGTGCGATTCGAAAGTTCGACGTATTCGCCTCCCGCGCCTGTGAAGTTGTACCTGCCGACATAAACCCATCCATCGCTGACGTAGTACGGATTCGGGAAGACAGCCTGGTTGACGACGACCTGGTCGCTTCTGTCCGCGTGACGAATGGTGTAAACCGCTCCCTGGCTCGTGGCTTTGATGGCGGGGATGCGGACGTAGACCGAGTAGATACCCGCTCGTGAACCCTGCGGGAACGCCCATTGACCCGAACACGTGGCTGAGGCGTTGCGCGGCTCGACGTGACTCATGCGTCCGTTCGTGGCGCTGCCGGTGTTGGTCTGCGCCCAACAGCCGGAGGGGTTTTCATCGAACTCCAGCGAGCCGTCGTCCACGATGATGCCGCCGGAAGGACGGGGCGGATAATCGAGCGGTTGGCCCGAGGGATACACCTGCGAGCGGTAATACACGAGCGACGGATAGGCGACCCACAACGATTCCTTTTGCTGAGGCGCCCAGGGACTCGATCCGCTTCCCTTCCAGCCATACGGGTCCACCGACCTGCCGGACGGGTCGCGCACGAGGAAATGCAGGTGAGGTCCCGAGGAGTTGCCGGTCGTGCCGCTGATGCCAAGCGTTTCGCCATGCGGGAGGAACGTACAGCCCGGCGTGGAGCAAGCCTGCACCGCGACGGAACTCATGTGACCGTAATAGGTGTTGTATCCGTTCGAGTGGCGCAGGCGGACGTAGATGCCGAGGTTGATCTTGTGATTTTGCGGGTCCCACCAGCCCGCGTACACGACCTGGTTCGCGTCCGCAGCGGCGTAAATGGGACGATACGAGATGCCGTAATCCACGCCGTCGTGACCGTCGTAATACAACCAGTCGCCGAGTCCGTAGGACCAGTAGCCGCCGCTCCCGGCGTTGCAGATTCCGCTTTGTGGCGGGGGCGTGCCGGGCGGCGCAGGGACGGGACAATTTTTATTCGCCACGTCGCCCGTGAATGCCATGACACTGTTGTCGTAGGTGTAGTTGGGAGACGAATGATCGAAGATGGATTCCTGCGAAGCCGAACCGGGATACGGAGGATATAAAAACGGCGCGACCGTTTGCGCCTCGGGCGCGTCCGATCTTTCAGCCGACGCGCCGCGCACGCCCAGCAAGACGACGCTGAACAGGAGGAGTGTGAGGGCGTGTTCGAGAGGGCGGGTCACGATTGAATTTTATCCTCACTTGGATGAGGCGGCTTCGGGCTTGGTCTCGATACGGGCGAGAAGATCACTCGCCCCACTCGACCACCAGCCATCCAATGACGCGGTTAGGGCTGGGGTGTGGCTTGGGAAACGGGAACAGACCGCAGCGTGGTGACGACCGTCGTCGCGTCCGCGAGACATTCATCCGCCTGTTCCTGAAACGAGACCTCGAACGCGGTGACGATCGTCCCGTCGCCGCCGGTGTAGGTCACGAATTTTCTGACTCCATTTTCGAACGCGGTTCCCACATAAAACGTCAGTTTGTCCGCATACAAAATATCCTGCTCCACCGAAACGTTCGCGGGCAGCCCGCGCCCCGCTGTGACCGAGATCACGCAATAGGGAATCCCGCGATGACCGAGCGCGGGATAGCCGAACTGATCCTCGGTCAACGCCCAAACGTCGGGGTCGTACATCACGCGAAAAGCAAAGCCGGGCTGCGAATCGCCGAGGTAGGTCGGCGTGCCGTCCCAGGGGAGCAGCGCAGGCGCGTTGGGAATCTCGGTCGGCAGTTTGAGGGGAGGCAATGGGGTTTCGGTTGGGACGACGGTCGGCGTGGAGGTGGGTTCGGGCGTGAAGGTCTGCGCGGGTTCGAGGGTCGGCGTGTTTTCCGCGAGAAAAGACTGCGTGGGCGACTCGATCACGACAGGCTCTTCGGTGATGGTGGGAGCCGCGCCGCCGCACGACGAAAGGATCAATGCTGCGATCGGGAGGATGAGGATTCGCCGAAACATCCGGGCTCGCTTTCAATGATTTGGACTCGGGCGGCTTGCCGCCGAAACTACGGGAGCAAGCTCCCTGATTCCAAAGCACGCATCCACGCGGGACAGCAGGCTGATTCAGCCACGAGAGGCTCGATCTCGCCCGATTCCAGGTCCGCGAGGAACACGGTCATTCTACCATCTACGACCGCGTTGAACGCCAGAGTGTTCCCGCCCGGCGACCAGTGCGGAGTCTCGACGCGCCCATTCTCGAAGCGAGTGATTTGAGTCAACTTTCCGCCATCCACTTCGATTACATAAATATTGCTGATCAACGCCTCGCTCGATTGATCCGCATTTTCGTCGTCGGGATTCTCACGGACGACGAACGCGATCCGCGTCCCATCCGGCGACCAGTTCGCCGCGTAGCCATGACCGGCATCCGCGTCGGCGAGTTTGCGCGCCTTCGAGCCGTCCGGGTTCATTACCCACAACTCCCCCACCGTGAAGGGAGTCTGTGCATCGGGGATTTTGATGAAGGCGATCCGCCCGCCATCGGGAGAAAAACGAGCGAAGGAAATGTAGTTGTTTGGATCGGCGTATAACAATTGTTGCGTGTTGCGTGGGTCGTTCTGCGCGAGCCAGAGTTCACTGCCGTAGCCGAGTCCGCGTGAGAATGTGAAGGTGAAGTCGCGCGAGGCGGGTTTGGCGGCGAGGTCATACGTGAATTCGCTGATCGCAAGCGCGTCCTGCGGGCCGCTGACGAAGACGCGGACAATGCGCGGATTCGTCAGCGAGTCCACTTTGAGGTATGCGGCGAGACCGTCGCTTTGCCAGGCGAGGAAATGGCTGTCAGTGGAGGGAAAAGGCAGGGTGATCGCGGCAGGTTGGGAGCCTGCACTGAGCGCAGTCGAAGTGTCCAGGAAAAGAACCGACTGCCCGTTGGGACAACTCAACTCGATCGCCAGGAGCGATCCCGTCGGCGCGGGGAACGTATCGTACAGTCCGCAATTTACCGGATAGGAAAATGGAATTTCCCTTGTGACTTGAAAGTCTCCGGAAAAACCGACGAAGGCGGGAACCTCGAAACGGTAGAGGAAGAAGGTCGGTTGGGAGGACGGTTTGGGTGTGGAGGGAAGGTTGGGGACGCAAGAGGAAAGAAGGAGGAAAGAAAGCAGAAAGTGGATGGCAGGGAGCGGGCGTTTCGGCGACATGTGTGAATTATCCCAACGAGAGAGTTATAATCGCCGGTAATCGTAAATCGTCAATCGCAAATCGTCAATCGTAAATTGGAGGACCATGCACATACTCGTAACCAACGACGATGGCGTACATGCGCCGGGACTGCTCGCCCTCGCGCAGGAGATGCGCAAACTCGGCAAAGTGACGGTCTTCGCGCCGGACAAGAACTGGTCGGCTTCGGGGCACGTGAAGACGATGGAGCGCCCGCTGCGCGTGATCGAAACGGCTCTCGCGGACGGGACGCCTGCCTTCGCTTCGGACGGCGCGCCCTCCGATTGCGTTGCCATCCCGCTGCTCGGATTCATCGAGGAGGATATTGACCTGGTGGTTTCGGGCATCAACCCGTATGCCAACATCGGACATGACATCACCTACTCGGGTACCGTCACCGCGGCGATGGAGGCGGTCATCGCGGGCGTGAAGGGCATCGCGGTCTCGTTGAATTCGCCCGAGGGACACAAGGGTCCCCTGGATTATTCCACCGCCGCCATCGTCGCCCGCCGCGTGTCGGAGAAGGTCATCGAGAAAAGCCTGCCCAAGGATGTGGTTCTGAACGTCAACGTCCCATATCGGAGAGAGACGGAGCTGGCAGGCTACATGGTCACGCGCCAGGGACTGCGCGTGTATCGCGACGCGCTGGACGCGCGCATTGATCCGCGCGGGAAGCCGTATTTCTGGATCGGCGGCGAGGCGCCCACCGGCGTATTCGAAGATGGCACGGATTTCGGCGCGCTGGAGGACGGCTATGTGTCCATCACGCCGCTGCAATTGGACCTGACGAGTTACAAGGCTCTGGATGTGTTGAGGAAATGGGTGTTTTGACCCCCTCCGTCCCGCAAAACGGGACACCTCCCCCAAATCCGGCTGGAGTTCGTCGGATTTGGGGGAGGCAGGGTGGGGGTCGGGAGGGAACATGGACGTTTCAAAATTTACTCCGAAGCAGTTGAACACCCTGCGCAGGGTGTTCCATGCGATGAACCCTTTCATAGTGTTCATGCTGCGAATCGGCTTGGGATGGACGATGAATATCATGCCATCGGTGAGCGGGCGGATCATGGTCATCAAGCATCGCGGGCGCAAAAGCGGAAAGAAGTACCTCACGCCGGTCAACTACGCACTCGTTGACGGCGAGGTCTATTGCACGGCGGGATTTGGCTCGGTCTCGGATTGGTACAAGAACATCATGGCGAATCCGCAGGTTGTGTTACGGCTTCCCGAGGGAAAACGTAAGGCACGCGCGGAGGATGTCACTGATTCGCCGCGTCGCGTATTCCTGATGAGACAGGTCATTATCGGATCGGGATTCGCGGGTCCGTTGTTTGGGGTGAATCAGAGGAAGTTGAACGACGAGCAATTGGATGCTGTCACGAAGGAATATCGGTTGGTTCATTTTATAATGGAACCTGGCAAAGAATAATCGGACGCGGACGAGCGCGGATGAACGCGGAGGTTTGAAACATGATTGACGAACCAACTAAACTCAAGCACAGCGATATCACCGACAAAATTTTGCACGCGTTCTATAAAGTAGTGTATCCGCAACTGGGTTATGGGTTTCTCGAAAAGGTGTATGAAAATGCGCTGGTTATCGCGTTGACCGCAATGGGCTTGAAGGTGCAACAGCAGGTTAAGATCGCGGTGTATTTTCAAGAGCAGGTCGTTGGCGAATACTTCGCCGACCTTCTGGTCGAAGATGTTGTCATTGTAGAGTTGAAAGCAGTCTCCCGTCTCCTGGCAGAACACGAAGCGCAACTTCTAAACTATCTGCGCGCCACGCCTTATGAGGTCGGACTATTGCTCAACTTCGGACCCAAACCTCAATTCATCCGTAAAGCCTTTGACAATTCCCGCAAGACCGCAACCTGGAAATGATGTTGATACCGTATGTTATTTTGAATTGGACGCGGATTAACGCGGAGAACGCGGATTCTTTTTTAAAATTTCCGCGTTAATCCGCGCTTGTCCGCGTCCCCTAAAAAGGAACCCATCATGCCCTACCACCCCTCAGACACCCGCTATGACTTCATGACCTACAACCGCGTCGGCAGAAGCGGGCTCAAACTTCCCGCCATATCGCTCGGCTGGTGGTACAACTTCGGCGGCGTGGACCGCCTCGAGAACAGCCGCGCCATCGCGCGCCGCGCCTTCGACCTCGGCGTCACGCACTTCGACCTCGCCAACGACTACGGTCCGCCGCCGGGTTCTGCCGAAATGAATTTCGGCATACTCTTCAACCAGGACTTCCGCCCGTACCGCGATGAACTTGTCATCTCCACCAAGGCGGGCTACCAGATGTGGAAAGGTCCGTACGGCGAATGGGGCTCGCGCAAATACCTGCTCGCCAGCCTCGACCAGTCTCTCAAGCGCATGGGGCTAGACTACGTGGACATCTTCTACAGTCACCGCCCCGACCCCGAGACACCGCTCGAGGAAACGATGGGCGCGCTCGACTCCGCCGTCAGACAGGGCAAGGCTTTGTACGTCGGCATCTCAAGCTACAGTCCGGAGATGACGCGTGAAGCCGCGCGAATTTTGCGTGAGATGGGGACTCCGCTGCTCATCCATCAACCGTCCTACAACATGTTCGATAGATGGATCGAGGATGGATTGCTGGATGTGTTATCCGAAGAGGGGATCGGCTGCATCGTCTTCTCGCCTCTCGCGCAGGGACAGTTGACCGACCGTTACCTGAGCGGGATCCCCTCTGACGCCCGCGCCAGCAAGACCGAGCGCGTCTGGCTCACGCCCGATCACGTCAAAAAGAACCTCCCAAAAGTGGAGAGACTCAACGAACTCGCCAAAGCCCGCGGACAATCCCTCGCCCAAATGGCAATCGCATGGACGCTGCGGAATCCCGTTGTCACTTCCTCGTTGATAGGCGCAAGCAGTGTGAAGCAACTCGAAGACAATCTCGCCGCGTTGAACAACCTCAAGTTCAGCGAAGAGGAGTTGGGTAGAATAGAGGAGATATTGAAAAGTTAACGTCATTGCGAGGGCGTTAGCCCGAAGCAATCCCCTCGTCAAAGAGGAGATTGCTTCGCTCCGCTCGCAATGACAGAGAGGTGATTTATGAGTTTCCTCAAAAAACTACTCAGCGGCGCCCCCTCCAAACCCGAAAAGCGATATTACACCTTCAACGTCAAATGCAACCGCTGCGGCGAGGTCATCGAAGGGCGCGTGGATTTGGACAACGACCTCAGCCTCAACGACGACGGCGACGGCTACCAAGTCCGCAAGGGGTTGATCGGTGCGAGCCGCCGCTTCCAGCAGATCGAGATGAAATTAACCTTCGGCTCGTCACGTCAATTACAGGAGAAGACCATCACCGGCGGAGAGTTCGCAAGTCTCTAATCTCAAATTCTCCAATCTCTAATTCTCCACCTGAACGAGGAGATTGCTTCGGGCTTCGCCCTCGCAATGACATATTATGCGCTACACATCCCCTCCCAACCAGCAAGCCTACTACGAACAAGTCTGGAACCTCGTGCGCCGAATTCCAAAAGGGAAAGTTGCCTCTTATGGTCAGATCGCTTTGATGCTGCCCATTCCCAACGGCGTGGACTTTGAAACGTACAAAGCCTTCGGTCCGCGTTGGGTGGGCGGCGCGATGGCGGCTTGCCCCGACGACGTGCCGTGGCAGAGAGTCATCAATTCTCAGGGCAAGATCAGCGACCGCCCCGGCGCGGAGAGGCAGCGTCAATTATTGGAGGAAGAGGGAGTCGTGTTCGTGAAAGACAAGGTGGATTTCAAGAAGTATGGGTGGAAAGGTCCGGGCGATGAGGGGAGGCAGGAAAGTTTGTTTTGAAATTGGAGATTGCTTCGCGGCGACTCGCGCCACTCGCAATGACATGTTATCGCGTCAACTCCACTACCAGCGTATCCAAAGCCAGGTCCAAAGTGACCTGGCTTGTCTTTACCCCCTCGTCAATTTTCAACAACCTATGATAAATCGCTTCGAGTGTTTCAATCGAAAAGCGCGCGGCTTGTCCTGTGGTCTTCTCCGCCACGAAGGGATGTACGCCCAACGCGCGCGCAACGTCGTCCTTATTGCCGCGCCCGTCCAGGATTTCACGCGCCTGCAACAACAACCTGAACTGCCTCACGACCATCCCCCACAACGCGAACGGGTCTTCAGTTTCGAGCAAACGATGTAATAAATTTTGCGCGGTTTTGCCGTTGCCGTTCGATAACGCGTCCACAAAATCGAACACCGATTGCTGTGACGTGACGATACACACCGCCTCCACATCGGACCCGGTGACTGGGCGCGCCCAATTGACGTACGCCAGCAGTTTGGCGATCTCCATCCCCGCCTGACGCGTGTCCACGCCGACCATGTCCTTGAGCATTTCGGCGGCGCGCGGTTCGATCTGTCCGCCCTGCTGTTTGGTCTCGTTGATGATCCAGCCGGTCATGTCTCTCAATTTCGGGAGCATGAAAGCCTTCGTTTGGATCAGCCTGTTATTCTTCTCCGCCCATTTGACCAGCCAGTGTTTGTCGGCATCGCGCGGCTCGACATTTTCATACATCACCAAACGAGTCGTGTCCGGCGCTTTCCCGATGAACTCGAAAAATTTCTTTCTCGAAGAGGCGTTGTTATATTTCGCGGAGGGATTCGCCAGCAAAACCAGCCGTCTCCTGGCGAGGAACGGCATGGCGTTGACCGCGTTGTTCAGGTCGTTTTCGCTCATGGCGCGGGCATCGAGGCGCGCCGTGTTCATGTCCGCGCTGGTGGGATCGTCGAAATCGGACTCGAATTCCTTGAGTTTGCGCGAGATGGCGAATTCGTCGTTGCCGAAGAGGAAGTGGAGGTTCATTACAAGGATGAAGGATGAATTGTGAAGGATGAATTTTTACCGCGAAGGCGCGAAGGACACAAAGATTTCCTCGTTCTTCGCGAAGTTAAAATCATCTTCGCGGTTAAATCATTTCGTGATGATGCGGTGAACACCCTGGCGGACAAGACGAACGTCCACAACCTGCATATCGCCCACGTCCGCTTCGGTGGTGATGTAACGCTGGAGCCACGGACCGAGCGGACGACTCAGGAAGTAGCCGAAGAGGGCGAAGGTCAACGCGAGAGGGATGAGGAGGAGCCGCCAACGGGTGGATTTGGCGCCTCGAAACGGGACCCAGGCAAAGGTCGCGGGAAGAACCGCCGCGACGACGAGGTTGGTGCCGCAGCCGGGATGTACGGCGAGTCCGCTTTCGCCGGCGCGGAGCCGGGTCAGCGCCTCCTCCGCCGCCGACTTGACTTCATCGGTTTCGAAAGCGCCGAGCAGGAAAAAGCCGGTCGGGTTGGAATGTCCCGCCATGGATTGATACTTGTGTGCGCGCGCCAGCACGTGAAGCGTGGCGTGCTCGAGCGCGTGGTTTCGTCTTGTTTCGAGAATGAGGGGAAGTTCGAGGAGCATGTGACGATTATACATGCAATGCAGGACGACCGTCACGTCCCATCCGGCGGTTCTCTGGAAAATCTAATCGAAATCTATGCAAACCCATATTGCTCTTTTGACCGGATCGGAGAGAATGTGAGACAGAGAAATCCGAATTCGATTGCGAGCGTATCCCGTGTCAAATCCGAATCGCAAAACCGGCAAATCGCATATCCCGAAGGACTCGTTCTTGTTCGAAAAGATCGTCCCCGCATTGTTGATCGTGATGGGAATCTTCATGGCGGGTCTGATCCTGTTCGCCGCGGGCGTCCTGCTCGGCATCGTCCATTTCTAAAACATGTGGAGCGGGACGGCGTTCCGCCTCGCAAAGCGCATCATCCAATTCCCAACCCGGAGGATCCATCCTTATGACCATCAATCACGTTTTACCGTTCCTTTCGACGGCGGTCATGCTTGCCTTCGTCGCGCACGTGTTGCAAAGATATTTCGTCCGACGCCAGCCTCATTTCCTGTTCTGGGGCATCGGGCTGGCGATGTTCGGCGCGGGAAGTTTCGCGGAGGCGTATCTCGCGCTGGCGTGGAACAAGTGGGTGTTCTTCGCGTGGTACCTGTTCGGCGCGGCGTTGAACGCGGCGTGGATCGGTCATGGAACGTTGAACCTGCTCGTGCGGAAGAAGTGGGTTCACGTCGTCACCGCTGTTCTTGTGACCGGCAGCCTGTACGCGGGTTATCTGATGTTGCAGGTCATGCCCAGGCTGGACACCGCCGTATTCACAACCGACAAGTTGATCAGCGAGCAATACGGGACGAAGGTCCTCGATGCGGGCGAGACCGCTCCCGCCGGCGCGTTGACCGTCACCGCCACGTATCGCGGCGAGGAAGTGACCGCCGTGCGCGGCATCCTTCCTCTCGGTACGCCCGTCCGCCTGACCACTCCGTTCTTCAACATCTACGGCTTGCTGACGCTGGTCGGCGGCGCGATCTATTCCGCGTATCTGTTCTGGCGCAAACGCGTGATGCCCAACCGCGTGATCGGCAATGTGTTGATCGCGGGCGGCGCGTTGTTGATCGGCTTTGCCAGCACATTGACGCGGCTTGGTTATGGCGAGTATCTTTATATCGGCGAGTTGGTATCGGCGGTTTTGATGTATGCGGGGTTCCGTTTTGCCGCCCGTCCGCAGCCCGATGAGGTAATGCAACCCGTCCCCGCCGCGGCGGATTAGCATTGATTGTCATTGCGAGCCGAAGGCGAAGCAATCCCCTGCGAGGACAATGTCTCCATCAACGCGAGGAGATTGCTTCGTCGCCCTTCGCCTACGCTCCGCTTCGCTCAGGGCTCCTCGCAATGACATACAACTCAGTGATTCGCATTCTCAAGTTTTCGATAGGTATCGAGCAGGCTGATGAGAATCTCGTCGGTGAAGGTGTGGATCTTCGTGTACATATCTGTCGCGCGCTTCGACGGCACGTTGGCTTCGCCGTACACCTTGACGACCGACTCGACCAGCGTATCGCGGAAAAACAAAAACGCCTTTGCCGCGTCCACGTAACTCAGGTTGTATCTTCTCGCGCGTGAGGCATATTCGTATCCGATGGCATACGCCTCGGACTCGGCTTCCTGCCCGCCCGTCGAAACATACGTCATCAGCCCCTGGAACAACGAACGCGCGCTCATGCGATATTGCCTGCGCGCCTCCTCGTCCAGTTTCTGATACCAGGATTCCGCTTCGAGTCGTCCCTCGGAGATGTGCATGCGGACGTTCTTCACGACCTCGTTCATCATCCCCTCGGGCTCAATCGCCTCTTCCCTGGACTTTGAATTTGATTCCGCCCAAAGGAGAATTTCACTACGCTTATAGCGGCGGTGGCCGCCCCGCGTCTTGTGGACCGGCAGCGCGCCCTTATCGGACCAAAGCCGCACCGTGCCGGGATGCACTCCGAGCAGTCTTGCCGCGTCACTGAGGGAAAGCCATTCGTCGGTCATTCATATCCCTTCTGCGTAGCGGACGTTCTCTTACGTCCGCTATCGGCGCAAGAGAGCGCCTTCTACGCAAAATGTCCGTTGGCGCGGGAGGGCGCCTTCTACACAAAATGTCCGTCGGCGCAAGAGAGCGCCTTCTACACAAAATGTCCGTTGGCGCGGGAGGGCGCCTTCTACACAAAATGTCCGTTGGCGCGGGAGGGCGCCTTCTACACAAAATGTCCGTCGGCGCAAGAGAGTGCCTTCTACACAAAGTTAATCCGCCACAGCCGCCACCTTGTCCACAAACGCGGGCTCGTGCGCTTTTCTCTGGAACGCGCCCACGTCAATGCGATACAACATGACGGCGGCAAGGAAAATCATCGCCGCTTCGATGCCGAACACAATGAGATAGCCATGCAGGGCGTCGCCTGTGATTTGCGTGGCAAGGTCAGCCACCACGCCCGCCATGAGCAGACCAACGAGGCGGGACAGTCCGTTCGAGAAGCCCCAGGCGCCGATGTAGAGTCCGACCTTTTCAGGAACGGTCAGATCGAACATGAGCGAGAGGTTGGCGATGGTGGAAATGCCGGTGCCAAATCCGAGCAGGGTAATGCCGATGTAGAAGGCGATCTGGCTGGCGGTGAGTCCGCTGATGACGATGGTTATGAATCCAATCAGCGCGCCGAGGTTCCCCGATTGGGCGACGTATTTCTTCCTCACCCGTCCGTCGAGGATACCCGCGATGATGAAGGCAATGAGCGTGAAGGAGTTCGTGATCGAAACGATGCGCGACGTCTGCTCGAGGGTCATACCGAAGGCTTGCGCGCCGAAAGGTTCGAGCAAAACGTCCTGCCCGAGGAGGGCGGCAAGGAGCAAAAGCAGGTACACGAAGAAGATCTTTGCCACGCGATTTTCCGTGATGGCGGAGGTCATTTGTTTGACGGTGTAGGTGTCGGCTTTGGTGGTTGGGGCGAGTCCGCTCGAGCGCGGTTCAAGTTTGAAGAGGCCGAGCAAGCCCAGGGTCAGGGCTGAGGCGGCGACGATGAGGAAGGCGCGTTCGAGGGTGACGGGATCATACGTCGGCACGAGGCGGCTGAGGCTGAGTCCCGTCGCGATCAATCCGATGACCATGACGGTGAACATCGTCGCCACTGTTTTGCCGCGTCCTTTTTCGCCGGAGAGTTCGGAGGCAAGTGAGAGATAGCAGACCGCGGAGAGGTTGTAGCCCATCCCCCACGCGCCGAAAGCGAGGATGCCTGCAATGACGCCGAGCGTGAAGTTCTCGGTGATGAGGATGGCTACCATGGGAGCGACGGAAACCCCGATCACACACAGGATCAAGCCCGCGAGGATGTAAGGCGAGCGGCGATAACCGAGGATGGGATGCCGGTCCGAGAAGGAACCGATGGCAACCTGGATGGGAGAAAGCAGGTAGGGGAAGATGGCGAGGAGCGTGAAGAGGGTTTTGGAAATACCGAGGTCGAAGATCATCACGCGATTGAGCGTGCTGTTGATGGGCACGAGGGTCATGGCGACCGCGGTGTGGATGAGGGCAAGTTGGAGGCGTTTTATCAGCATGGGGAATTGGAGATTGGAGAATTAGAGACTGGAGATTGATGGCGATATTGACCCAACAGATACGCTCGAATTTTAGGCGTAAATTTCTGTAAGACAATGTAGATTTACGTAGAATTTTACTAGAGTTTTGTGAGCATCACTTTCTCCCTGCAAAAGACTTTCGTTACGCATCAATTTGGATTTATTTGGTCGTATTCAAAGAGCCGCGTAGTATAATTCGCGCCTCAGATATCTTTGGAGTTCAAACGAAAACATGTCCGTCAGCCCCGCCATGCGGCGATATGCCGCCGAAATCTACCGTCTGCAACACGATCACGAGCAGGTCTCTCTCTCGTTGTTAAGTTCACAGGTCGAAGCCTCCGCGCAGGCGATCTCCACCATGGTCAAACGCCTGCATAAGAACGGGTATCTTGTGCATGAACCGTATCGCGGCGTGCGGCTCACCCCGGAAGGCGAACAGATCGCCATGCCCGCCCTGCGCCGTCACCGACTCACCGAAGTCTTCCTCGTCAAAGTGATGAAATACGACTGGGCGTCCGCGCACGAGTTGTCGGACGTGTTCGAACGCGGCGTCAACGACGAGATCGAAGACCGCATGGACGAACTCGCAGGCTACCCCACGCGCTGTCCGCACGGGGAGCCGATCCCGGGCAAAGACGGGGTCATGCCTGTGGTGAACGACGTTTCGCTTGTGGATGTCCCTTCGGGTTCGGATTGCGTCGTCAGCCGCGTCCGCACGCACGACATGGACAAACTCCGCTACATCGCCGAGATCGGGCTCGTGCCGGGGATTCCGTTCCATTTGTTGAGTTGCGCGCCGTTCAGGGGACCGCTCCGCCTCGAGATGAAACCGCACGATCACATCATCGGCTACGAGTTGTCGCAGTCCTTATGGGTGGAGGTGACGAAGCGCGGCGAGGGGAACAAACTGCCGCCGTTGAAGACCCCGATGAAATAATAAAAACGTCCCGAAGGATCGGGCTCCTCGGGGCGTATCAACCATCGGGGCGGAAAGAAGCGGGGGACTTCCTGCATAAGGAAATGATGACATCCATCCATTTGAAAAAACGATGGCGAGTGAAATAATAAGGTCAACCATAATATTTTACGAAGGGCTGCCTTATGACTCTCCCGCAGTTGAGCGAAAGCACGGAAATGTATTTGAAGGCGATGGCGGAGTTGGGCGACCGAGATATCGCCATCTCGCGCCTTGCCGAACGCCTGAATGTGACGCACGTCTCCGCGAACGAGATGATGCGGAAACTGGGCGATCAGGGTCTGGTGACGCATACGCCCTATAAGGGCGTGACGTTGACGAAGAAGGGGCGCGAGGCGGCTGGCAACGTGTTACGACGACAGCGGCTTTGGGAGGTTTTCCTATATCAGCATTTGAACATCGAATGGGCGAAGATCTATGAACTGGCGTGCGCGCTCGAACACGCCACCGCGCCCGAAGTGACCGAGGCGCTGGCGGAATTTTTGGGAAACCCGACGACCTGCCCGCGCGGAAACCCAATTCCCGATGAAAAGGGGGCGTTCATTCCGTTGAACGGCATCGCTTTGAGCGAAGTGGAGGTGGGCAAAACAGTGACGGCGCTGGCTGTGAACGCGACCTCCACCGAGGTATTGAAATATTTGCAGGAACGAAACATCCTGCCGGGACAAACGATAAAAGTCCTCGAAGCCGCGCCGCTGGACGGTCCGCTCACGTTGCAAGTGGACGGGAAAGAGGTCGCGCTGGGACTTTCGATGGCGGAGTTTGTGATCGTGAAGATTTAATCCGCCAAGCCCCGCGAATAAATATTAGCGGAGACTAGCGGATAAAACCCCGAGAGAAAAATATCAAATGTCCGAATCCATCCAACTCCATCTCCTCCGCCCCGGACAAAGGGCAGTCATCGTCAAAATCAATGGGAATGGGGCATTACGCCGCCGGTTCGTGGAAATGGGAATCGTCAAGGGCGAGACCATTCTGTTCGAACGCCACGCGCCGCTCGGCGATCCCGTCGAATATTTCATCAAGGGCTATCACCTCGCTTTGAGAAAAGAGGAAGCCGCGCACATCGAAGTATCGGTGGATCACGAAAACGCGGAGACGGACCCGGTCGTTGAAACAGGAAGCGACTACGCCTGTTCCGGCAGGCGGCGCCGGAGAAGATGGCGCTTCGGGATTTTTTCGTGAAGCGCCGAATATGACTTCGAGGAGTTGACAATGGCAGACCTCACCATCGCACTCGCCGGAAATCCCAACGCGGGCAAGACCACCATCTTCAACGCGCTGACAGGACTGCGCCAGCACACGGGCAACTGGCCCGGCAAGACCGTCGAAAAGAAGGAAGGCGAGATCGAACACGACGGCAAAACCATCAACATCGTGGACCTGCCCGGCACGTACAGTCTCACCGCCTATTCGCCCGAGGAGATCATCGCCCGCGATTTCATCATCGAGCAGCGCCCCGATGTGGTCGTCAACGTGGTGGACGCGACCAATCTCGAACGCAATCTGTATCTGACGGTTCAAATCCTCGAGTTGGACGTGCCTGTCGTCCTTGCGCTCAATATGACCGACGACCTGCACAAGAACGGCGCAACGATCAACACAGACCTTCTCTCTCAATTGCTCGGAAACATTCCCATCGTGCAAACCGCGGCAAACAAAGGCAAGGGCATTTCCGAACTCATCAACAAAGCCGTGCGAATGGCGAAGAATAACTAGCCACGGAGATACTCCCGAAAGAACATCGGGACGACGTGAGTCACGGAGATTTTAAAAAAATTCTCAGTGTCTCCGTGTCTCAGTGGTTCAAACCGACTGAAAGCACAATGACCATCGCTACACAATCCCTTTTCAAACTCGATTACGGCGGCAAGATCGAACGCGAGATCGCCAAACTCATCGCCGCGTTCGACGAAATTCAATTCGACACGGGTCGTTATCCCAAACGCTGGCTGGCGCTCAAACTGCTCGAAGCCGACGCCGACATTCTCGATCACGTGAGCAAAATACCGAACGGCGAACAGGTCGTCACGCTTGCCAGACAGGGCGCGGAACACGTCGCGTCCATGCTCGGCGACGACGTGGATTTGCTCACCGCCGACCGCCGCTACGGTTACATCAACGGCGTCGTGCGCCAGTCGCTTCACCGCCCGCTCCTCGACCGCATCACCCTCACCGACCGCATTGACGACGTCGTGACCCACAAATGGCTCGGCCTGCCCTTTTTCTTCGCGGTGATGTACATCGTCTTCCGACTCGTGATTGACGTATCCTCTCCCTTTTTGGATTGGATGGACGCGGTCATCAACGGTCCCATTGCCAATTGGCTCCGCTTCATTCTTGACCTTTTATCTGCTCCCGCGTGGACGCGCTCCCTCGTCATTGACGGAATCGTCGCCGGGGTCGGAGGCGTGCTGGTCTTTGTCCCCGGCTTGTTGATCCTGTATTTCTTTCTAGCGTTACTCGAGGACTCAGGCTACATGTCACGCGCCGCGTTCGTCATGGATCGCTTCATGCGCGTCGTGGGTCTGCACGGCAAATCGTTCATCCCGATGATCCTCGGTTTCGGCTGCGCCGTCCCAGCCATTTACGCCACACGGACAATCGCCAGCCGCCGCGACCGCGTGCTGACCGCGTTGCTCGTGCCGCTCATGTCATGCTCGGCGCGTTTGCCTGTTTACGTGGTCTTTGGTCTGGCGTTCTTCGGCGCGCGCGCCGGGACGGTCATCTGGGCGATGTACGCCTTGGGCATCGTCGTCGCGATGATCGCAGGGATGGTCTTCACGCGCACGATCCTCAAACCGGACGTCACGTCCGCGTTCGTGTTGGAACTGCCTCCCTACCGCCAGCCCGCGTTGAAAAGCGTATTGATCCACATGTGGGAGAACACGCGCGAATTCATCCGCAAGGCAGGGACGTTGATCCTCTTCGCGTCGGTCGTCATGTGGCTGTTGTTGAATCTTCCCTGGGGCGTGAGCGATCAACGCGACTCGTATTTCGGCAAGGTCAGCGGCTCGATCTCGCCGGTCTTTGCCCCGCTCGGGTTCGGCAACTGGGAAACAGGCGGCGCGCTGGTCTCCGGTTTTATGGCAAAGGAAATCGTCGTCAGCACGCTGAGCCAGGTCTATCTCGGAGGGGAGGAAGCGCAGGTCGTCGAGGAAACAACTTTCGGCGAAGACCTGATCGGCATCGGTCGGGGATTCGCGGAGGCGGGGGTCAGTTCGGGGAAGATCCTGTTGAGCATCCTCCCCGGCGTGGATTTGGTGAATGAGGAAGACGGATCGGAAGACACCGCCCTGAGCGTCGCCCTGCGCGAACACTTCTCGCCGTTGAGCGCGGTCGCGCTGCTGGTGTTCGTTTTGTTATACGTGCCTTGCGTCGCAACGCTGGGCGCGATCAAACACGAGTTCGGCGCATCCTGGGCAGCGACATCCGCTGTCTATCAAACCGCGGTGGCATGGCTCGCCGCCTTCCTTATCTACCAGGGTGGGCGCCTGCTGGGGCTGGGGTGATGTCATGCTGAATCAACTGGTTAAACTGCTCGAAGACAAAGAGAACGGACTGAGCCTTTCCGAGATCAGCCGCGCCATGAATGCCCAGCCTTCGGCGGTGCTGTGCATGATCAATTTACTGGTTCGAAAGGGGAGACTGCTCGAGATCGGGCCCGACGGTCAATGCTGCACAACGTGTGGGATTCGATCCGAATGTAATCTGCTCGCGGCAAGGGGGAAGAGGTATGTGGCGGCGTCACGTTCCAGAAAAATTGCCCTGCCTGCAATTTAGCCGTGAACACGCAGGGACGCAAGGTAAAGATGATAATTCCCCGCCCACGTCGTTTATTCGCCGTCGCCCAGTTTACCTGCCAGCCTTCCGAAATCGCCGAATGCGTCCTTCGATCTCGACAAGGATGTTACGAGTTTCGGTCATATCCGTTTCGTTGAGGTGATAACTCAATTCCGCCAACAGGGGTTTCATTTCAGGGTTGAAGGCGTGGATCAGGGTGGCAATATCGTTCTCGTAAATACCTACGCGCTCGAAACTTCCCTGACGGTATAACGATGGCAGGGCAAACAGTTTCAACAACAACAAACCTTCCACGGTTGCACAGCGTATCTTACGGTCCAAAAATTGTTTTTCAACGCTATATTCCTTCGCCACCTTTTCGAATAACGGATTCTTTGTGAGCAGAACGTCAATTTGCAACTCCCCAAATTTCCCGTGCGCGAAGTACATGTCCTGGCTTTCGATCCTGATCTCAGGCAGCTTTTCAAGCGAAGGCAGGGTCATGATGAGGTCAATGTCCTGCGTGTTGCGTCCCTCCACGTAGGTCAACAGGGCAATGCCGCCCGCAAGCACATAGTCTGTTTTGCGGGAATCAAGCAGGTCGAACAATTTCTCGACCTGGGTCAATAGAGAGTCTGCTTTCATAATGACCTCAAGGGAATTCTTGAAATTAAAAACAACGGCGTTTCGCAAAACGCTGCCGATTTGAGAGAGGCTGTGGATCATGGCTCGCGTGATTTCCTGGCAAGATATTCCTTTGCAGTTCGAAGAAACTCCCGCGCGTGTTCGATCATTTCGAAGACAAGTTCTTCATCCAATCCAGAACTCACGTCATAATCCCCGACAATTCGCTGGTCGTAGGCATCCAACAACCAGCGATGAAATTTAGGGTCGAGGATTTTCGTCTTTGCAAAATACAGTCCATAGGCTCCATGAATGTCGCCGTGTTTATTGAAGGACAATTCCTTCTCTTCATACAACAGGGCTTCCGCTGCGTGCATCATGGGGTAATAAGCCCTGCCGTCGGCAACGTCAATCTTGCCGATCTTCAAAAGAGCCTCGGCGGCTTCCGGCACATCCAGCGACTTATCGAGGAGTTTTTGGGTGAACACATTCATGCGGGCTGCCCTTGCGCTCGTATGTTCCGCAACAGAGGACTGTCTTCATTCTTCCAGCGGTCCTCCGTCATGAACAGGCGGCTGACCGAAACGTTGTAGTCCAGGGAGAGTCTTGCGTTCAACTCACTTGTCCGTTTGATCTCATCCCCGTAACGTTGCCAGGAATCCAACACGATCATCACATCCACATCCGAATCTGGTTGATTTTCCCCGCGCGCATACGACCCGTACAGGTACACGCCTTTGAGACGTTTGCCGTATATTCGGGAAAGTTCGGTTTTTAATTCGCCGAGCAATTTTTGAACATTGGTTGGCATAGGACTTCCTGCCAATATCTTACCGTTTTTTGGGTTTGCAAGCAACCGCCTACTTCCCCTTGATCATCCCCCTCGCCACCTGCAATAACTCATGCGCGGAGCGCAGAGTTCCTTCGCCCACTTCGCCGAGCATTTGCGAGAGTTCGAGCAGGCGCGCCTCACCGTCCAGCCGTTCGACGCGGGTGATGGTGCGGTTGCCTTGAACCAGTTTTTGCACCTGGTAATGTTCGTCGCCAAAAACCGCCAGTTGCGGGAGATGCGTCACACAAAAGACCTGGTGCGAACGCGAAAGATTCCATAACTTCTGCCCGACGATCATCCCCACGCGCCCGCCGATGCCCTGGTCAATTTCATCGAAAATGAGAGAAGGCACTTCGTCCGCGCGCGCCAGCACGTTCTTCAATCCCAGCATCAAACGCGAGGTCTCGCCGCCCGAAGCGATCTTGACCAATGGCTTGAGTCCTTCGCCGGGGTTCGGGGCGATGAAAAATTCCACCTTGTCGAATCCGTTATGGTCGAAGGCGACGCGGTTGCCGTTTTCGATGGGTATCCCGTTCGGGTCGGGCTTGGTCTGAAAGTCCACGTTGAACTTTGCGGCGGACATCCGCAAATCGTCGAGTTCGGATTCGATGCCTATGCTCATCGCCTCCGCGGCGGACTTGCGTTTTTCGCTCAACGCGCCGCCCTGCCGGGCGAGTTGATTCAACAGATTCGCCTCCTCCAGTTCGAGCGTTTCGATTCGTTCCGCCGCGCCGGTGATCGTTTCCAGTTGCCTGCGCGCGTCCTGCCCATAAGCGATCACCGCCGGGATGCTCCCGCCATACTTGCGCTTCAGGGAATGGATAAGATCAAGTCGTTCCTCCACTTCGTCGAGCCGCTTCGGGTTGAATTCGATTTCGTCCAGATAGTTCCGCAGGTTGTGGACGATCTCTGAGATCGTATCGAGCAACACTTCCGCCTGGTTTGCCAATTCATTTTGCGCCGGGTCGAGTTTGGCAAGCGCGCTCAACGCCTGCGCCGCCTGCCCGATCAGGTCGCTTGCGGCGGGCATTTCGGGCGAGCCTTCATCGAGGATCGCCAGCGCCTCCTGCGCGTTCTGCGCCAGCGACTCGGCGTTGGCAAGGCGGTCGCGTTCCTTGCGCAACTCCTCGTCCTCGCCTGCTTTCAAACGCGCGGCTTCGATCTCCTCCGCCTGGTAGGTCAACATCTCGATGCGCCGGTCGGCGTCCGCTTGCGCCTTTCGCAGTTCGTTCAACTCGCGCCGCAGGTTCAACAACTTGTGATACGCCTGGCGGTAGTCGCTGAGGGGTCGCGAAATTTCGGCGTAGCGGTCGAGCAAGCCCAGGTGTGCGCGTGAATCGAGCAGGGATAAATGTTCCGCCTGCCCGTGGATGTCCACCACGAGCGCGCCGATCTCCTTCAACAGCGAGACCGCCACCGTCCGCCCGTTGACGCGCGCCACGCTCCGCCCCTCTTTGCGGATCTCGCGGGAGAGAGTCACGTAATCGGGATCGTCCATCAACTCTTCGCGATTCAGGATCCCGTGCGCCGCCTCCCTTTCCGGACCTTTGAGTTGAAACACACCCTCGACCAGCGCGGCGTCCGAATCCGCGCGGACGTAGGTCGTGTCCGCCTTGCCGCCGATGAGCATGACCACGGCGTCGAGGAGGATGGATTTGCCCGCGCCGGTCTCGCCGGTGAGGATGATGAGACCGGGCCCGAAGCGCAGGTCGAGTTTGTCTATGATCGCAAAGTTTTGGATGTGGAGTTCGGTTAGCATGGTTTATCTGAACAGTTGGATCCCGGATAGCCGCGTGTACACAACAGGGGTGACGATGACGAGATAGATCGCCTGGAAGATGATGCCAAAAACGTCGAAGACAAGCAGTTGAAGAAGTATGAAAGGCGCCGCTCCCAATACGACGCCTACGGCGACCGTGATGAACAACGGGCGCGAACGACGCTTCCCTGTGACCGCGCGCACGCCTTCGGAGATCGCCACCGCCGCGGTCGGCGCGCCGAGAAAGATGATGAACCATCCCAGGAATCCGATGCCCTCGATCAATGTGACGAGGAAGGACGCAATGCCCGAAAGAAACGCCGCGGCGATAAAACCCAAAACATAGTCATACCATTCGGCTGTGTCGAAGGTCTTCCGCCGCTCGCGCACACATTCCCTGCAACGATAGCCCGTCGGCGTGCGGACCGCGCAGGAGGCGCAAATCGGGCGGTTGCAGTTATTACAGCGCAGGGAGGTCTCGCGGTTTGGATGTACGTAACAATAGAGTGTTTCAGTTGATGTATCGGTCATCTCGGCAATCCCAAAGAGTTCTCGTTCATGTGCGCGGTCAGGTTTCGATAGAAGTAACCCGGATCCCCAAAGCGGACGAATTGCGCGGTCACGTCCGCGGCGCGGACGTCCACGCGGTCATCCTCCATCAGCACGATCGAAGGTTGCCCGTCAACGCTCAGGACGGCATTGTCGCCTCGCACCAGGATGCTCACCGTCGAACCTTCGGAGAGGACAACGGCGCGGTCCACGGAAAGATGCGGAGCGATCGGCACGAGCAGGATGTTGCGCAGTTCGGGCGGCAGGATGGGTCCACCCGCCGCGAGAGCGTACGCGGTCGAGCCGGTGGCGGTGGAGGCGATCAACCCGTCGGTGACGTAACTTGTCAGGTGACGCCCGTCAACCGAGGCGGAAAGCCGCACCGGGCGCAGGATCTGTCCGCGCCCAACGACAACTTCGTTCAACGCGTTCCACGCGCCTTGCGAGTCGCCTGCGCGAACGTGTTCCGCGTGGAGCATCATGCGGTTTTCGATCCACGCTTCGCCGTTCAACAATTTATCGAAGTATTCGCGCCATTCGTGACGATCAACCTGGATCAGAAACCCAAGCCTGCCCAAATTGACCCCGAGGATCGGCAAACCGAGAGGGGCGCACAAGTGACCCGCGCGCAGGACGCTCCCATCGCCGCCTGCAATGACGAGCATGTCGAATTCCCGGTTCCGCACCCGCCTGCGCAGGTCCTCGTCATAAAGGGAACCGAATGGCGCGTCCATCCCCTTTTCCTTGAAATAGGCGGACATCGCCTCCGCTTCCATGGATGCCTCGGGCATCCGCGGATAGGCTGTGATGACGGGGCGTTGGGGGATGAAGGGGTCGGGCATGGCGTTATTATAAAGTATACAGGTACACAGGTACACAGGTAGACAGGTAGACAGGTACACAAGTGGGTAAGTTGTTCGACGTGTGTACTTGTGTACTTGTCTACTTGTGTACTTATCTACCTGCGTACTTTTACCTCAGCCTCTGATCGCACACATCCCGAAACCCGCATCGTTTACAACGGGACGCCTGTTCGTGCGACCGAGGGATCTCTTTCCTGCGTTCATCCCTTTTCATCTCCGACAGCAGGTCGAGAAGAGACGATTCCAACTCGCGCGTGTAATCCACGGCAAAATCCCTTCCTTCATAATGAATGATCCCGTACGGCGGGCGTTTGTGGTATGTCTTCTCCACCAACAGGCAATACGATGCCAGTTGATAGATATGCGAGTCATACGGCGCATCCGGCGCGCGTCCCGATTTCACTTCCACGGGGATGATCTGTCTGTTCTTTTCGATGAGGTAGTCCGGTTTGCCGGCCAGATCGAGGGCGGCGTAGTAAAGCGGTTTCTCCAGTTTGTTCCAACCGTGGGTGTCGGTGTAGATGACGCGCCCGCCGGGCAATCCCGCGGCTTTTCGCTGGCGGTCCGATTGCCAGAAGAAAATAAAAGCGAGGCAGAGCAGTGCAAAAGCAAAATAGAGCATTGGAGGATTAGAGAATTCGCGCCGTGCAATACGCCACCAACATCATCAACGCGACCATCAACAAAACCAGCCCGATCGTCCGTGAAATGGACGATGCGAGCACCTGACGCCCGTGCCGGGCGTGGAGTTCGGTGCCAGCCGCGAGTTCGGTCTGATTCGCCGATTCCACGCCCTGCCTCCGGTACCACCAGGCGCGGCGGCAGTAGAGGTAGGCGCCAATATCGGAGGAGCGGATGATGGGCATCAAGGGGAGTATAGCACAAATTTTCTAAATTACCATCGGAGTATAATCGTTCCATGAGCGATTTTCACTTTTATCACCCCATCGAAGTCCGTTACGGGGATCTCGACCCGCAGGGACACGTCAACAACGCCAAACATCTGACCTATTTCGAGCAGGCGCGCATCGCCTACATGATCGAACTGGGATTGTTCACAAAAGATCAGTCCTTTATGGAGATCGGAGTGATCCTGGCGGACGTTCACATTACGTACCATGAGCCGATCTATTTCGGGCAGAAGATCAAGGTCGGGGTTCACGCGGCGAAACTGGGAAACAAATCCATGACGTGGGAGCAGAATATCGTGGACGCCGAGACGGGCAAAGAGTTGGCAAAGGGGAAGGTGGTGATGGTGACGTATAATTACAAGGAAGAGAAAACCATTCCAATACCCGATGACTGGCGCGAAATAATCGTCAGGTTCGAAGGATTGGCGCAGGAAAAGGATGCAACATGAACGAGATCATCTTCCTGGTTGAGGAAGCGCCCGAAGGCGGATTTACCGCCCGCGCTCTCGGTTATTCGGTTTTCACTGAAGCGGATACATGGGAGGAATTGAAGGAAGCCGCGCAGGAAGCGGTGCGCGCTCATTTTGAAGAGGGTCAACAACCGCGCATCATTCGGCTGCATGTGGTAAAAGAGGAAGTGCTCACAATATGAGAATTCCGCGTGATTTGGGCGACGAAGAACTTGCGCGATTGCTCAAACGGCATGGCTATGATGTCACGCGCCAGGTTGGAAGTCACATGCGCCTGACCACCCGGCAGGGAGGCGAACATCACGTCACGATCCCGCGACATAAGCCGCTACGCATCGGAACGCTCAATGGCGTTCTGAAAGACGTAGCCGAACATCTCAAGCTAAGCAGGGATGAGTTGTTGGAATCCCTTTTCGAAAAATAAACAGCAGGGCAGGAACATCAGGACAAATCAATTGGAACCAGGAGGCTTCATGTCACTACCACCGATCAACACAGAATATTTCACCAAATTCCTCGTTGACCTGCTCAACATCCCCTCGCCCACAGGCTTCGCGGAACCTGCGATCGCGTTCGTGGAAAAGGAACTATCGCAGTTCAAGCAATTGGAATTGTCGCGGACCCGCAAAGGCGCGTTGATCGCAAAGTGGAAAGTAGAAAGTGATTTACCGCCGATCGCCCTGACCGCGCACGTGGATACGCTCGGCGCGGTGGTGAAGGAGATCAAGCCCAACGGACGTCTCAAGTTGAGTCGCATCGGCGGGATTCAGTGGAACAGCGTCGAGACGGAGGGCGTGTGGGCGTTCGCGTCGAACGGAGAGAAGGTGCGCGGCTCTGCCTTGATTGATACAGCATCGGGTCACGTCCATGGCATGGCGGGAGGGGAGACGCCGCGCAACGACGACCACATGGAAGTGCGACTCGATGCGCGCACAACAAGCGAAAAAGAAACGCGCGAGTTGGGCATCAACATCGGCGATCCCGTGGCGTTCGATCCGCGCGTGGAGGTCACGAACGGCTTCATCCGCTCGCGGTTCCTCGACGACAAGGCATGTGTGGCAAATCTCGTGGCGGCGGTCAAGTCGTTGGCAGAATCAGGTCAAAGTCCCGCGCGAAGCGTTTATTTTCACATCTCCAATTACGAGGAGGTCGGTCACGGCGCGGCGGCGGGAATCCCATCCGACGTGGCGGAGTTGGTCACGGTGGATATGGCGGTCGTCGGCGCGGGTCAGGAGTCCGATGAGTTCCACGCGACGCTGTGCATCAAGGACAGCGGCGGCGTGTACCACGAGGGTTTGAATAAAAAGTTGCGCGCCCTCGCCGAGAAACATGGCATCCCATATAAGACCGATGTGTATCCGTTCTACGGTTCGGATGGCGAGGCGTTCTGGCGTGCGGGAGGCGATGTGGCGCTGGCGTTGATCGGTCCCGGCATTGATGCCTCGCATAACTACGAACGCGCGCATTTGGACGGACTCAATGCGACGACGAACTGGATACTTGCATATTTATTGGATGGATAAGTAAAAAGCAGACACGTAAACAAGTATACAGGTAAACAAGTACACAGGTAAACAAGTACACAGGTAAACAAGGTCGGCGCGAAACGCGTTTACGTGTCCACCTGTTTCCCTGTATACTTACCCCATGAAACTCGATGCCGCACTTCCCATAGTTGGACTGAAAGACGTCCCCGCGATCGCGCAAGCCGCGCAGGAAATTGGATTCGACGCGCTGTGGACCCAGGAGACTCAACACGATCCCTTCCTGCCCTGCGCGTTGATCGCCGAACATACAACGCGTCTCAACTTCGGGACGGCTGTCGCGGTTTCCTTTGCGCGTTCGCCTGCGAATTTGGCTTACACCGCCTGGGACCTCGCCGCGCAATCCGATGGACGATTCATCCTCGGGCTGGGAACACAGGTCAAGGCGCATATTGAAAGAAGATTTGGACAGCCGTGGCCCGAGTCGCCCGTGAAGAAACTGCGCGAGCAGATCGAGGTCATCCGCGCGTTCTGGGATTGCTGGCAGAACGGGACGAAGTTGAATTATCGCGGCGAGTATTACAAGATTACGTTGATGTCGCCGTTTTTTCAACCTTCACCCCTGACCTCACCCCCGGCCCCTCTCCTGAAGGAGAGGGGAGCATTGATTCCAATTTACATCGCGGGCGTGAACACAGGTTTGGCAGGACTCGCAGGCCAATTGTGTGAAGGTTTCCACGCGCATCCGTTTAACAGTCCGCGTTACTTGAAAGAAGTGATACTGCCCGCCATCGAAGAAGGCGCGAAGAAGGAAAGTAGAAAGTGGAAAGATGTGTCGGTTTCCGTGACCGCCTTCATCGCCACCACTCCCGAAGAGATGAATTTCGCCCGCGCGCAGATTTCGTTCTACGCCTCCACGCCCTCCTACCGCCCCGTCATGGACTTGCACGGCTGGAGCGGCGTCGCGGAGCAACTGTCCGCGCACGCGGCAAAGGGCGAATGGGCGGAGATGCCCATGCTCATCACGGACGAGATGCTGAGCGAGTTTTGTCTGGTGACAGAAGAAGGCAAACTGGCCGACGAATTGAAGAAACGCTATGAGGGAATCGCCGACCGTCTGACGTTGTACACTCCCTTTGTGCCGGGGGAGAAGGATGAGTGGTGGAAGGATTTGGCGAAGCAATTCGAGATAACGTGATATACTCCGATTACGCGACTTTCATGAAAGTATGACTTTCGGAGAAACACCATGAATACCTATGTTCGCATTCAGGAAAAAGGTCAGGTGACCATCCCCACCCGAATCCGTAAGAAACTGAATTTACGGAAGGGGGATGTGGTAATGTTTGTTGAAACCGATGCTGGCGTACTCATCAAGCCTGCCGAGGTCATCATCAACCAGGCATTCGACAGGATCGGGGAAGCCCTAAAAGCAGATGGCATCACCCAGGAGAAATGGATGAAACGCAGCCGCGACATTCGAAAGCAATTGCTTGAAGAAATGTACGGTCTGATTGATAACGCATGACGCCGCGCATCTTCATCGACTCGAGTGTTCTGTTTTCCGCCGCCAACTCTGCAAGGGGACATTCGCGTGACCTCATGATGATGGGCGCAAACGGGGAAATTACAATCATTTTCAGCGACTACGTTTTGGAAGAAACTCGGCGCAATCTGTCACAGTTGAAAAATCCGCCGCTTGATGCATTGAACGAAATTCTTGACAACGCAGGCACGGAAGTCGTACAAGTCAACAAACAAGCAGTCCTGGATGCGGCAAAGGTGATTGTCCTGAAAGACGCCCCAATCATTGCCGCCGCGAAAACCGCAAAGGTGGATGTGCTTGTTTCACTGGACAAAAAACACATCCTAAATCATCCAGAACTTGAAACCTATATCAAGGCACCCATTTTGACACCTGCTGAGGCGTATCAAAAACTGAAGGCGTCCAAATGAACTTCAAAGACCACCAAACCAAATCACGCAAGACGGCAGGTTACCCTGCCATCGGACATCCTGTGATTTAACCAATTTGGGGCAAGCGAATCAAACTTGTACTTTTAGCCGCACATGGGTAAACTTTTGACAGGAGTACGTTATGAACACAATCACAATTGAATTGCCGAATGAGCGCCTGAAGAAACTTCGAGAGATGTCGTCGAAATTTGGCGTTTCGATGGAAGACCTTGTCCGCGTCAGCGTGGAGGACATGCTCTCTCGACCCGAGGAACAATTCCGCAAAGCAGCGCAATACGTTCTCGAGAAGAACACTGAACTCTACAAGCGACTCGCCGCTTAATGCGCTATCTAACCGTTTCTGAAGTGATCGAACTATACCGCCAGGTGATGGAATCATCGGGCGGTATAGTTGGTATTTTAAGTATTGAAGCGTTGGAATCGGCTGTTGCACAGCCCAGGGCAACTTTTGGAGGGAAAGACCTGTACTCGTCGCTGGTTGAAAAAGCGTCTGCCCTCGGGTTTTCACTGGTAATGAATCATGCCTTTGTGGACGGCAATAAGCGGGTTGGTCATTACGCGATGGAGACTTTCCTCGTGATCAATGGATACGAACTTGACGCCTCAGTAGAAGAACAGGAATTAGTGATCCTACAACTTGCGTCTGGACAATTAAGTCGTGAAATGTTTACTGATTGGATAAAAACACACATCAAATCCATGGAATAACGAATGAACTTCAAAGACTACCAAACCAAATCACGCAAGACGGCAGGCTACCCCGCCATCGGGCATCCCGTCATTTACCCCGTGCTTGGTCTCGCCAACGAAGCAGGCGAAGTGGCGGGCAAGATCAAGAAGGTGTTTCGCGACAAGGAGGGGAAAATCAGCGAGGAAACGCGCGAGGCGCTCAAAGCCGAACTCGGGGACGTGTTGTGGTATCTCACGCAGGTCGCAACTGAGTTGGATTTGTCGCTGGATGAGATCGCGGAATCCAACATCGCCAAGTTATATGACAGGTTGGAAAGAGGGAAGATTCGAGGGGATGGGGATAATAGGTAGCCTGATAGTCTGATAGTTTCAATAGTCACGTAGTCGAATAGTCCGCGCTCGCACGCGGCATGACTTTGACTATCAGACTATCCGTCTATCAGACCATCAGACTATCAGACTAACCATAACGACTTCTTCCATAATCACACAACTTCCTTATCGGACATTTCTCACACATCGCCTTCCTCGCGGTGCAGATTTCGCGTCCCAATCGAATAATATTCAAATGTGCAGCGTAATACGTCTCCGGGGGAAATAAACTCTCGAGGTGAGGATGCGCCTGTTCGACGGTCATCCGCTCCGGGCGGAGTCCGATACGCCCCGTCACGCGGTAAACGTGGGTATCCACAGGGAAGGCGGGCATCCCCAAGGAGAAGCATAAGACAATCGCGGCGGTCTTCGGTCCCACGCCATTGAATTTTGTCAGCCAGTCCCGCGCCTCCTCCACAGACATCTCCCTGAGAAACGACAGGTCCAAATCTCCGCGCTCCACGGTGATGGCTTTCAACACCTGCTGAATGCGCGGACCCTTTTGATTGGCGAGTCCCGCCGGGCGGATCGTTTCGATGACATCCATTTCTTTCGCATCGCGCACCGCCTCCCAGGTTGGGAATTTTGCGCGCAACGCGTTGAAGGCGCGGTCGCGATTCACGTCGTTCGTGTTTTGCGAAAGGATGGTCGAGACCAGTTCGTCAATGGCGGGCAGCGGGTTGCGCCAGATCGGTTCGCCGTAGAATTCGAGCAGGCGTTCGTGGATCTTCAATGCGCGCTGGGCGAGTCTCTTCATGCGTATCCAGCCTCCTTGACGAGGCGGATCGTGTGGTTCACCACCTCGCGGTGTTTCTCGGGGATCAAGCCATCGAACATCGCTGCGGTGAGACGGTATAACGTGAGCGCCGCCGCGCCGCGCGTTTGATATTGAGAGGAGGTCGAATCGAGTCCCCATGCGGTGCGGAACGCGCCCGTCCATTTCGAATCGCGCCCCACCGAATCCTGGATCAGGTCGAAGTAGCGGTTCTCGCTGACGATCATAATGCCGCGCTGCACCGCCACCGCTTCGAGTATGTTCTTCACCAATCCCCACGCGGCATACAACACCGTGGATTCGCGCCCACGCGCAAGACCATTCAAAATCTTATGCGCCTCCTCCGCGCAGCCCATGATCTCCTCCGCGGCGAATTCGTCCGCTTCAGGCTGCAGAGGCGACCAATCGAATTCTTGCGCGGCTTTCTGCAACGCAGACAACGAGCCGTCCTTATCGAGAACGATCTTCATCCCGCTCAAGCCAGGCGCAGCCCAGATCGCCCGCCGAGGATTCGTCAACGCGGCGCGCTCATCGTCGGGCAGCGTATATTTCAGGCTGACCAGTTTCCCGTCCCAGTATCGCAACGTGTATCGGTCGTATTCGCTTTCGGGCAGTTTACCGACGAAGATGTCGAGGTCAACATCGCTATATTTCGACTCCTGCCCGCGCGCGTAACTGCCCACGACGCCAACGCCAACGACATCGGGCGAGTCAACTTGTTCAAGAATGGATCGGATGAAAGGGTCGGAGAGGGGCATAGGGGGAAGTATACAGGGATACACGTGGACACGTAAACAGGGAAATCGGTAGACACATGGACATGGAACAGGTGGACACGAAACACGTAAACAAGTCTCTGGTTCCCAGCCTCCAATTCTCCAACTCTCTATTTCTCTACTCTCCCACCTTCCACTCTCCACACTTCAGACCTTTCCACAAACTCAGGCGCGAACAAATTCAAATCGGTCGTCGTGAACAACACCTGTTCGCTCTCGCCGACGTACTTCGACAGGTCGGCGCGGCGCTGCAGGTCGAGTTCCGCCATCACCTCATCCAGCAAAATCACGGGCCACTCGCCGGTGCGCTCCTTCATCCAATTCACTTCGGCAAGTTTCAAGGAAAGCAACGCGGTGCGGATCTGCCCGCGCGACCCGTAATCGCCCAGGTCAATGTCGTTGGCGAGAAAACGCAATTCGTCGCGGTGTGGACCGATCGTCGTCATGCCGCGCGCCATCTCCTCGCCGCGCAATTCACGCAGGCGCGCCCGAAAGCCGTCCTGGATCTCGTCCAGTTCCAGATGCGAGCGATCCACGACCGTATTCAACCTCAAGCCCATTTGCCCGTTCGGCTTCGGCAGCGGGTCGAAGGCAGGCTGATAGGCGAGACGAAGGATCTCGGTTCCGTGAGTCAGTTCGTGATGGACGCGCGAAGCGAGATGTTCGATCCGCTGGACGGCTGAGATGCGCCACACTATGATCTGCGATCCGAGACGACTCAACGCTTCATCCCACACTTCGAGCTGATCCCTGTTCCCCCCGTTCTCGCTCAACGCCTTGAGCAATGCATTACGCTGGGTCAGCGCCTGGTTGTATTCGCCCAACACGCGCGCGTAGGCAGGCACGGATTGAGCCAGGGCAAGATTCAAATAACGCCGGCGGTCTTCCGGCGCGCCCTCGATGATCTGCGACATCTGCGGCGCGAAGATGACCGCGTTGAAATGACCGACGACCTCGTTGACCGGTTTCTTCACGCCGTCGAGCAAAACCTCCTTGCGCAGGCGCTGACCGTTCAACACCCCGACAGGTTCGAGGATGAGCCGCGCTTCGACGCGATGTTTGCGCCTGCCGCGTTGATACTCCGCCACGAGACGCGCCACCGCGAGGTCGTTCTTCTTCGCTTCGTGAAAGTTGATCAGTTGGCGGTCTGCGTGGGTTTGAAAGGACGTGAATGCCGCAAGGAAATAAACGGCTTCGAGTATGCTGGTCTTGCCTTGCGCGTTGCCTCCCGTAAGCAAGACCGCCCGTTGGGGAAAATCGAGATCCAAGCGGGCAAAGCTTCGGAAATTGGTGAGGGAGAGGCGGCGGAGGTACATGCAAAGATGGGGTAAATTGTAATTGGTAATCGAGGGCAGAGAGTTGAGGATTGGAGAATTAGAGACTAGAGACTGGAGACTAGTACCTCAACAAGTTAAAGCTGTAGGGTAATGTTCTTTAAAAACGATCCGAGCGTCATCCACGGTAAAGTTCCATCGAATGCTGGCTTTCTTGGC